>Ga0335074_10017078_pt1 | contig 10225 bp, 7 predicted proteins | sample Lox_Sample_23_FD_206715 | JGI IMG/M metagenome (GOLD analysis project Ga0335074, IMG submission 206715) | Soil microbial communities from Loxahatchee National Wildlife Refuge, Florida, United States - Lox_Sample_2.3 | ecosystem: Environmental > Terrestrial > Soil > Wetlands | place: USA: Florida...
CCGTCCTTATGAGCGCCGCCCGTGTGCGCGCCCCCGTCCTTATGAGCGCCGCCCGTGTGCGCGCCCCCGCCCTTATGAGCGCCGCCGGGGCCGGGCTGGCGCTGCTCGCGCTCCCGCTTGCGTGGGCGCCAGGCTGGGCCTACGCCGTCGCGGTTGCAGGCGCTGCCGCGGTGCTCGCCGCGGCGTTCGCCGGTTGGCGGCGCGGACCAGTGCTGGCCGTGGCGGCCGCGATCGCGGAGTGCGCTTTCTGCCGCGCCGGGACGCTCGTGCTGGCCGCCGAGGGGCTGCTGGTCCTGGCCTACCTGCTCGTCGCCCACGCCCCGGCGGGCCGCAGCCGGCCAGGCGCCTGGCTCCGCCGCCAGGTTTTCCCCGCGGTAGCGGGCGTCATCGCCAGCGGCGCGGTGCTGGCTGCCCTCGCGCTGCATCAGGTGAGTTCGGCCTGGCTGACCGGGGTCGGCCTGGCCGCCGCGGCCGGCGCCTACTTGCTCGCCCTTCCCTTGGGACGCGTGCCTTCGGGACCGCTGCCCCTTGGGGTGCGGGCGTTGCCGCGGAAACGACGGGGCGCCACCTCAGACGTCGATGTCCAGTGACGCCTCGTCGAGGGCGACCGCCGTGCCTGGCACGGCGATGCCGAGGCGTTCGGCCAGCGTGCGGGCGCGGGTAAGCAGCGGGTGCGCCTCGCCGAGCGTGGCGTATCCGTGGGCAAGCATGCTGCGGTCGAGCACCGGCTCGAGCAGGTCCGCCGCCTCCCGGGTATCGCCCCGCGCGGCCCGGCGGACCGCCTCGTCGTAGCGGGCGGTCAAGATCACCGGGTGGCCTGGATCGATCGCGGCCACGCCAAGCTCGGTGGCGCTTAGCCCGGTGACCAGGCCGAAGCACTCCGCGGCCCGCTCAGAGCGGCCCAGCCGGTCCGCCGCCCGCCCGAGCAGCACCAGCGTCCACCCCCGCGCGGGCAGCGGCACGCTCCCTGTCTCGGTGTCCGCGAGCACAGACAGGGTGGCCATCGCACTGGCGGCGTCGCCGCGCAGCAGCGCGACCTGGCCCAGGGCCCGGTCGAAATCGGCGGCAAGCGGATCTGGGCCCTCGTCCGGGCTCTCGTTAAGGGCCCCGTCCAGGCCCCCGCCCAGCGGCAGGCTGGCCAGCCGCTCGCGGTCGGCCGCCAGCGCGGCCGTGGCCTCCTCGGTCTGGCCGAGTCCGGCCGTGGCCAGCGCGGCCAGCCGCCGTGCGGTGTAGCCGAGCCGGAACGACACCTGGTCGCGGAACCAGTCGGTGCCGGCCGCCTGGCCGGCCAGCAGGTCGAGCACGGCCCGCGGCTGCTCAAGGACAAGCGCCGCCCGGGCCAGCCACAGCAGGTCCTCCTGGACCTGAGTGGAGGTGGCGAGGAACCGGCCGCGCCGCGCGTCCGCGGCCTCCTCGAGGTGCCGGCGGGCGGTGGCCGGATGGCCGGCTGCCAGCAGCGCCTGGCCGAACACCAGGCGGGCCTCGGCCACGTCGGCGTGGGCCGGGTCGCCCAGCCGCGCGTGCCGGTCCGCCAGCAGGTTGGCGGCTAGCCGCACGCCGTCGCTCACGTGGCCGCCGATCCTCGCGATGTCGGCGCGGACGCGCGCCGTCACGGTGAGCCGTCGCCAGGCGGCCGCGCTGCCCGGATGGCGTTCGGCCAGTGCCAGCCGGGTCTCGAACACACCAGAGATCAGGCTGGCGGCCGCCGGCCCGTGCCCGGTCTCGGCGGCCAGTGCGGCCAGGTTGGTGTCGGCCCGCGCGACCCGGGACACATCGTTGTTCAGCTCGTGCTCGGCCACCCAGCGGGACAGCTTCCAGGCGTCCGCGGCCGACGCCCGGTCACCGTACCTGGCCGCGGCCAGCCCCAGATGGCTCGCGGTGTCGCTGAGTCGCTGCAGGTCGTGCCCCCTGGCGTTGAAGTCCGCTGTCTTGAAGTCCGCTGTCTTGAAGTCCGCTGCCTTGAAGTCCGCTGCCTGGAGGTCCGCTGCTTTGAAGTCCGCTGCTTTGAGGTCCGCTGCCTGGAGGTCCGCTGCCTGGAGGTCCGCCGCTGCCGAGCCTGAGCCTTCGGCCGCCAGGTCCTGCCACAGCGAGACGGTCCTGCGAGCCTCCCGGACGCATCGCCGGTGCAGCGTGCCCGCCTCGAGCAGCAGGCGAACCACGACCGAGTTGGCGTTCGCCTCGGCCCGCGGATCCGTCCGCCGCCTGACCACGGCCGCAAGCGCGGCCTCGCTGCTCTCCAGGTCCCGCGGCAGCGTCCCGGCCAGCCGGGTCAGGTCGCGCTCGAACCACAGCGCGACCAGTCCGCGCGCGACCAGCTCGACCGGGCCCTCTTGGTCGGCCAGGCAGGTGCGGAAGGCGATGTCGGACAGCCGGGACGCGCTGTCGGCGGCGTCGGCCTCGGCCAGGTAGGTGACCGACTCCGCGCACTCCCGCAGCACCGGGCCGAGAAAATCGGTGAAGACGCCGCACCGGCCGCGCCAGGCCGCGGCCGCGACCCGGCCCAACGCGCTGTCCGGCCACCGGGGCGGAGACACGTCGGCTTCCGCGGCCAGCTGTCGCTTCTCCGCCGTGGAGATGTCGCCGATGCCGTACCCGACACCGGTCATCAGCGACTGCTCGGCCCGGTGGAACGCGACCACCACGGCGAGCGCCGCGGTCGCGGCCGACCGGGCCCCCGTTACCGAGTCGACCGTCACCGAGTCGGCCGGACCGGGCAGTGACCAGTCCGTACGGCCCGGGAACTCGCGCCATGCGTGCGCGGCGGCCAGAGCCACGAGCACCCGGCGGTTGTGCACCTCGTTGTACAGCCAGACCTCGGACCGGCCCCGCTCGTTCGGCAGCCGGACCGCGCTGGCCACATCACCGGCACGGACCGCGTGATAGGGCGTCCGGCGCAGCACGGCCGCGGCCGCGGCGGCGATGGCCGCGAGCTGCTCCTCTCGCCGCGCTGACCAGCACCAAGATCATCATGATAGGCCCCAATCGCGCAGGCGGACCCGAAGTATTTACATAGCTAAACCTTCTATGATTCGGTGGTGTTGGTTTAGGTATTAGTTCCGTTTTGCGAGCTTCGGAGCCCCTTCATGCCGCATGGGTAGTGAGGTGCCCGGCCCGGGGGCCGATGCCGCCGGGCCGGCGCATGTCGCGGCCCATGCCGCGCATGCCTGGGCCATCGCCGCCGCGCACGCGGCGGTCACCGTGCCCATCGCGGCAGCCGAGTCCACCGCGGACGCCGAGGGCCCCGGGGGAGCGGAGCCCACCGCGGACGCCGAGGGCACTGCGGACGCCGAGGCCGCCGCGTGGACCGTCAGGGGCTGGGCCGACGTAGCCGTCGGCTGCATCGCACTGGATCGTCACCTTGGGCCTCTTGACCCCCTCGGTTCCCGCGGGCCCGACCCTGTCAGCGCCTTCGGCGGGCTGGACCAGGTGGTCCGCGCCGTTCCCGTCGCCGCGGGCGGGCAGCACGCCGCCCGGCTGCGGCAATTGCGGGAACTCGCAGGGCCGGTGCCGCCGTGGTACCCCGATACCCGCCCGATGGCTGGCCCGATCCGGGCCGTCGGGCGCCTGACCTGGCAGGCGGCCGACCTCCTGGCGCGGTTCGGCCGGGACCTGATGGCGGTCGGCGCCGGCCTGCCGTGGCCGGCTTCCTGCCCGCTGAGCAGCGCCAGTCAGCTCGCCTGGGGCGCGCGTTACCGGCCAGGTGCGCGTTACGGGCCAGGTGCGCGTTACCGGCCAGGTGCGCGTTACGGGCCAGATGCGCATTACCGGCCAGATGCGCGTTACCGGCCGCCGCCGGGGAATGCGCACCGCACCGTGCGCCTGCCGGTGAGCCGGCGGCTGGCCCGGCGAACCTGGATGTGCCTGCCCGGCCCGCACGGCCCGGGACCCGCCGTCGCCGAGGTCCCGTCCGCCGCCTCCCCGCTGGCCCAGCAGATCTGGCGCGGCATCCACGAGGGCGCGCACCTGGATCACCTCGGCGTGCTCACCGCGCTGCGGCCTGCGGCGCCCAGCCCGGCGGAGTTCGGCTCCGGGCTGCTGGTCGCCGAGTCGTACGCGATGGCGGTGGAGATCGTCGCCGCGGTCGAGTGCGTCCTGGCGGGGGAGGGCCACGCGGTCTGGCAACTCGGCGCCGGGCTGATCGAGCGCGCCACCCGGCTACCCGGCGGCTCCGAGCCGGCTCCCGAGTTCGCCGACCTCCCCACGCTGGCCGAGGTGTACGTTCTCGGGCCGCTCGAAGTCTTGGCCGGCGGCGGGGCGGTCGGCGGCGCTGCGGTTGGCGCCACTGCGGCCGGCGGCGGTGCGGCCGGCGGCGGTGCGGCCGGCGGCCCGTCCGCCCGCGGTCTGGCCGTCCGTGAACTGCTGCCGAGCGAGGTCACCGGCCCGCTGCACGCCCGGTGGCGTGCCGCCTGCGCGGCCTATCCGCCCGCCGCCGCGTTCGGCTACGCCGCCGCCGACCTGGCCGCCAGGCTGCCCCCGGTCTGAGCCGCAGGTGGAGTCTTATTGACGTAAATCTCATGTATCTGGACATCCTTAATCCAGCTACATTAAACTCAGCGTAGTGCTCAAGGCGGCCCGGATTGCGCTCGGATGGGCCGCCAAGGGGTGGGTGGCTGAGGGGAGGGAGCCGCCGGGCAGGGGCCACGAGCCGTTCGTGTCGGGCGCCCTGGCCGGTCGGGAGGATCATGCGGATGGATACGACTTAGCCGCGTATCACCGGTCACGGCAATAATTCGCCTGCGCGGATGTTTCAGTGGACCTTCGGTGCAGGGGGACGATGGTGTCCGTGACGATGGGCCCCAGGTGACGGCCGATCAACCCTGACGGAGCCGGCCGTCACCTGGCCATCCGATGCACTACTGGAGCCTGTCGAGGATGGCAGAGACGGCCGCGCACCCCGCATCCGCCGGGAAATTGGCGTACGCCTGCCGCTCGCGGGTGAAAACGGCAAGCCCGCCGATTGCCCGGTAGCTGACCAGGCAGCGCAGCCCATCGTGCCCGGCCACCGAAGCCGCCCGGGCAAGCAGCCGGTCTGCCGCGGCCCGGTCGCCGCCCTCCTCGCAGTCCAGGGCGAGGGCGATAAGGTCAAGCGCGCGGCTGCCCAGCCCGAACTCATCCCAGTCCACCACGCCAGTGATCCGCGCCCCGTCGGTCAGGATGTTCGACGGATTCAGGTCGTTGTGTGCGTAGTCGTCTGGCGGCAGCCGCAGCCCCCACACCGGCTCGAGCCAGCGCCGCAGCCGTTCGCACAGCGGGCCGGCCGCCGGGCAAGCCAGGGCCGCATCGGACCACACCTCGTCCCAGTCGTCGAACAGCACGTTCGCGACGTACCCGGTGAAATCCTCGCCCTCGTTGGCGATCCCGGCGTCGGCCTGCAACTCGACCAGGCGCAGCGCCTCCTCGAGCATCGGCCCGTCCAGCGTGACAAGGGGACGGCCGGGGAGCCGGTTCTGGACTGTCACCTGCCACCGCGCGCCGATCATGCCATGCCACAAGATCGCCGGAACGGGATACCCGCGTGCCCCGAGCTCGGGAAGATGCTCCGCGCACCATTGCGCCTTCTCGTCCGCGCGGCCGTCATCACCGTCCCTGACCTTGACGACGATCGCGCCCGTTCCCTGCCCGCGGGCAGCCCACGTCCTGCCCGACTTTTTCACAAGCCCGAGCGGCCGGGCACCGTACACGTACTCACCAAGCTCCCGCGCGACCAGCGGGCGAACCTCATGCCAGGCGGGCATCCCGGACACCACGCCCAGATCGTAGGCACCGCCTGCGGCCGCGCAGAAGTGGTTTTCCGGTGGCTGCCGGCGCGGGATCAGCTCAAGTGGCGCGGCGCCTGGCGCGCAGCACGATGTCGTGGACGTGGTGCGAAGCGGACGCGGCTCCGGCCGGGCGCACGCGCTTTTCGTGGAGCTCGATGTCCCATGCCGGAGAGTCGGCCAGCGCGGCCGCGAAGTCATCGACCCGTACGTACGCATCTGGGTCGAACGGTCGGCTGTGGTCCGGCGTGTCGAGGTCGTGGCTCACGACGAGCAGCGTCCCGCCGGGGGCGACCGCGTTCAGGAGGTTGTGAACGCCGCGGTCGTCGGGTGTGCGGGGAATCGAGGCGTACTGCGCCGACACGAGGTCGAACGCTGCCGTGGCGAACGCGTCGAGCGCGTTCGCGTCGGCGTGGTGGCACTCGACCCGCAGGCCACGGCGCCCGGCCTCGGCGCTGACCCGGTCCAGTGCGCGCTGGGAGATGTCGCTCGCGGTCACGCTCCAGCCCCGCTCGGCCAGCCAGAGCGCGTCACCGCCCTCGCCGGCGCCGACGTCGAGGGCGCGGCCGGGCGTCAGGCGGCTGATCTCGTTGACGAGCGTGCCGTTCGGATTGCCGCTCCACAGCTGGTCGCCCGCGTACCGGTGGTCCCAGTCGGACTCGTTGGCCGATGGCCTGGCCGCGGCCCGGACATCGTCGTCGGCCAGGCTGAAGCTGATCATGGCGCCAACCCGGCTGCCGTCGGCGGCGGCCGCAAGCACCTGCTGGCTAGGGTCGGTCGCGTTGCCCGCCGCGTAGAGGCCGGGTACGGTCGTCGCCCCGGTGGCGTCTGTCTCGAGGAAGTCTCCGAGCCCGGTCGGGTGTGCCACTGGACGCAGGCCGAGTGACGCGAATGGTTCGGCACGGACCCTGAACCGGGGTCCGACCGCGACCGCGTCGGCGTCAATGAACCCGTTGTCGGCCAGTTCGACCGCGGCGACGTGGCCGTCGGCACCGGTGACGATGCGGCTCACCTGACCCTGCACGATCTTCACCCCGCTGGCTCGCAGGTCGTCAAGCTCGCCGTCGTCCACATCCCCAGGGTCATGGAGCACCACGGTGAGCTGGGCGCTCAGCTGGCGGAACAGCCCGGCCGTATGAAGCCCCATCGGATGCGTGACGACCTGGACGATGCGCTGGTCGCGGAACTCGTAGCCGTGGCAGAACGGACAGTGGATGACGTCGCGCCCCCAGTGCTCCGTGAGGCCGTCAATGTCCGGGAGCTCGTCCGCCAGGCCCGTGGCGGCAAGAACCCGGCGGGCAATGATGGAGTGGCCGCCGGCGAGCTCGACGCGGAAGTCGCCGGCTTCGGTGCGGCTCACGCGGCTCACGAGTCCGGCCAGGACCTCGCCGCCGTAGCTACGGACCTCTTCCCGGCCGGCGGCGATCAGCTCCGACGGGGCAAACCCTTCACGGGCGAGGTAGCCATGCATATGCGCGGAGGGGCGGTTGCGCGGCTCCCCGGAATCGACGACGATCACGGACCGGCGCTGGCGGCCGAGCTGCAGCGCGGCGGCAAGTCCGGCGGCTGACCCGCCCACGATGCAGACGTCGCAGTGCCGCTCGACTGTGGGGATGACGTGGTGGCTCATGGGCCTCACCATACGGTTCTTTCCGCAAAATGCAAGGATCCTTGCTATATTCGCAAGGGGAGCATAGGAGGGCTGATGACGGGGCTTAACGAGATTGAACAGGTGGTCAGGACCCGGCTGCGGAGTCTTCGGAACACGCTCGGCCTGTCGCTCGACGAGCTTGCCGCGCGCACCAACCTCAGTCCCTCCACGATCAGCCGGGTCGAGACCGGCAAGCGGACGATCAGCCTGGACATCCTGCTGCCGCTGGCAACGGCCTTGCAGGTCGACCTCGACGCACTCCTCGATGTGCGCAGCGACGACGACGTGGTCATCCGCCCGACGCCGAACAGTTCGGGCGAGCGCACGACTTGGATGCTGAGCCGGCCAACCGCCAGCAGGATCGCCGTCAAGATGCGGATCGAGCCGACCCGCCCGACCGAAGGGCAGCGGGTCCACCCCGGCCACGACTGGTTCTACGTCATCATGGGACGGGTGCGCTTGTCGCTCGGCGAACGCGAGATCATTGTCGAGGCCGGCGAGTCCGCCGAGTTCGCCACCATGACACCGCACGCCCTCGCCGCCATCGATGGCCCGGCCGAGCTCATCATGATCTTCGACCGCGATGGCCAGCGCGCCCACGTCCACCACGAAACCCCGGACGAGCCGGCGAGCTAGACCTCCGCGCGGGGTGCCGGCACGCCGCTGGGGCTGCCGTAGGGATAGACGGCAGCGCAGGCCTTCGCGAGCGGGATAAGCACGGCCGCGAGCTCCGCGGTGGCGTCGGCGCCGAGCCGGGCCCAGGGCCGGGAGGCGGCCTGGTCGGTGGCCTCCTCGACCGCGTCGTGTGCGGCCCGGCCCGCGCTGGTGAGCTGCCCGCCGGGGCCGACCCAGCCGCGATCGGCCAGCCCGGCCAGCGCACCGTCCCACTGCTCGTCGGTCCAGCCGCGGACCGGCTGCAGGTCCTCCCGCCGCAGGTCCAGGCAGCACCGCAGGGCCACGGCCTGGCAGCCGTCGATGTCGGCCGCGGCCAGCGCGGCGAAGTGCCCGTCGCCCCGGTGCTCGCGCAGCAGCGTGGCCGCCTGCCAGAGCCGGGCCAGGCCGGCCTGCCGATCGGGTGACTCCCCGTCGGCTGGCTCTGCGCCGGGCACCGGCAGCGCGGCGTTGGCCGCGGCCAGCACCCGTCCTGAGAAGTCCAGCTCGCCGATCGCCCGCCACAGCAGATCGGCGGCGGTCGCGGCCTCGTCCTCCCGCCCGGCCAGCAGGACACGAAGCGCGGCCTCCGCGCCGCCCAGCCGGACCCGCAGCGCCTCCTCCGGCGTGACCAGCTCCCAGACCGCCGGGATCGCCCGCGCCACGAACGCGGGGGCGAAGTTGAAGAACGATGCGGTCACCACCGCCGCCCCGGCCGGCCCGAGCGGCGCCGCCCTTCCGGCGAAGTAGCCGCGCCAGAATCCGCGCAGCCCCGCCTGCTCGAAGGCAGCGCGGCCCTCGGGCGCGAAGTAGGTCACCGCGTGGACGGGCTCGAACAAGGTCCACATCGAACGAGCCGCCCGCGTCGCGTCGGTCACGACTGCTCCCTTCCCGGGTTTTTGTCTGGCCAGGATAGCCTTCGGGCGGCCTTGTGCGGGTGTGGCCGCGTGCCCGCCTGACGACTGGGTAGTGGCCGTCTCATGCGGACTGACCAAGCTCGTGGCGGGCGGGAGCCGGCCCCGGGCCCGGAGCCGCGGCACAGCTGGCGCCGCTGGTGGCGGAGCTGGCTGCCGTTCCTGGTCAAGCCGCTGCGCCGCGGTGTCGTCATCTTTGCCCTGCTGCTGATCGTCGAGTACCTGGTTGTGCCAGAGCTCGTGGGGGCAAGCAAGGACCTGCATCTGCTCAGCCGGGTCAACGCCGCCTGGCTGGCAGCGGGCCTGGTACTTGAGGGCGCAAGCCTGTTCTGCTACGGGCTGCTGACGCAGGCCCTGTTGCCTCCTGGCGCGCACAACCCAGGCCTGTCCCGGTTGTTCCGCATTGACCTGGCCGCCGCGGCGGTCGCGCACGTCATCCCGGCCGGCACGCTCGGCAGTGCCGGGATCGGCTACCGCCTGTTCACCGCGGAAGGCATTGAGGGCCGAGACGCCGCGGTGATGATGGCGACCAAGGGCCTGGGCTCGACCGTCGTGCTCAACGTCCTGCTGTGGCTGTCCCTGGTCATCTCCATCCCGCTGGCGGGCTTTCACCCGATCTATATAACGGTGGCCGTCATCGGCGCCGTCCTCCTGCTGGCCGTCGCGGCGCTGGCCCTGGGCATCACCCGCGGCGCCGAGCGCGCGTCCCGCATCCTGCGCGCCGTCGGCGACCGGATTCCGGGCCTGACCGGGGAGGGCGTGGAACGGGCCTTCCGGGACTCTGCGGCCTCGCTGTCGGCGCTTGGCCGGGACCGGCGGATCCTGGCCAGGTCGCTGACCTGGGCGTCGCTCAACTGGCTGCTGGACGCGGCGTCACTGTGGTGCTTCGTGGCCGCCTTCGGCCGCCTGGTCAACCCGGTCGAGCTGTTCGCCGCCTACGGGATCGCCAACGTGGCCGGCGTGCTGCCGGTGACGCCCGCCGGGCTTGGCGTGATCGACTCGGTAGCCCCGCTGCTGTTGGTCAGCTTCGGCGTCACCCGCAGCGTGGCCACGCTCGGCGTCCTCGGCTGGCGGCTGGTCAACTTCTGGCTGCCCATCCCGGCCGGCGCCGCCGCCTACGTCTCGCTCAAGGTCCCCCGCGGCGCCGGCCCGAAGGCGATCCGCGCCGCCGTCTCCACCCTGATGACCCACCCCGCCCCACCCGAGAAACCCCCACCCCCCGACCGGCCCAATCCATGATCACGGCCAGTTTG
>Ga0335074_10017079_pt1 | contig 10224 bp, 9 predicted proteins | sample Lox_Sample_23_FD_206715 | JGI IMG/M metagenome (GOLD analysis project Ga0335074, IMG submission 206715) | Soil microbial communities from Loxahatchee National Wildlife Refuge, Florida, United States - Lox_Sample_2.3 | ecosystem: Environmental > Terrestrial > Soil > Wetlands | place: USA: Florida...
GAAGCCAGACGCCGCCAAGGCGACCTGACCGAAGCCGAGTCGCGCGAGTGGACGGACCTGAAGGACAAAGGGCTGGTCCACCGCGACATCAAGCCGCTCAACGTGATGCTCACCCGCACCGGAGCCAAGCTGCTTGACTTCAACATCGCCTCCCGGGCCGGCGATCCCGTGCATACCCAGTCCGGCACGCCGCCGTATCAGCCACCCGACGCCGGCCCGGACCGCTGGGACGTCTCTACCGACCTGTTCGCGGTCGGTGTCCTGCTCTACCGGCTCCTGTCCGACGGCCAGCACCCGTTCCCGAACGCGATGCCCATGGCCGACGTACCGGTGACCGACCCCAGAACGATCCGTCCCGACCTCAACCCCGAACTTGCCGGGTTCCTGGTCAAGGCGTGCGCCCCGGCCAGCGCCGACCGCTTCCCGACGGCCGCCGACATGAAGCTCGCCTTGCGTCACGTCCGCGCCGACCTTTGACGAGATGTCACCCGCCGACTGGTCGTGGCGAGAACCGGGGACTAGATGCCACGGCATCTAAGATGCATTCATGGTGCGCAATGCCGGGGCGTCGAGGGTCGAGCCCGTCGTGAACCCCGGCGTGCGGGAAGCCAAGCGCCAGCGCCTCATCCGGATGACGAAGGAACAGATCGCGGGCCGTACCGGGCCGGCCCGCCAGGTCCGCTACCGGGACCAGGTCGTCTCACCGCTCGCGCTGGAACTTGAGTGCCGAAAGCTGCTGCAGCGCGCCCAGCGCGCGATCGCCACCATCGTGACGTCCCGGGTCTATGCGGGTGATCTGCGGGGCACTGTGGAGGAACCTGTGCTCCGGCAGCATGAATGGGAAATAGCGGTCGCGTTGCGCGAGATAACCGAATTGCTGCTTGATCTCGTGTCGAGCTCCGGCGGGGGAACAGCAGGGCCGATGACTGCCGCCATCCTGGTTTCGCAGAATCGCGCGATATCGATAGCCAGGGACGCCACCACCGCCCGGGTGCTAGCGCTTGAATTGCTGGCGGCACAAGTGGCGGCCGCCGAGGCCGCGCGGCGGGACTGGGAGACTGCCCACCGGATGGCGGCCAACAACGACAAGTACCTCGACCTCGTGGCACGTACGGCAGCCGATCAGCATGCCACCGCGGAGATCACGGGCCTGGCCGAGCAGGCCGCCGCGGCGGCGCAAGCGTTCCGCGAGACTTTGCAGCGGGCCAGCGTGGCGGCGGAGGCACTGGCCCTTCCGGACCCGCGTTAGACCCCGGGTGACGGTTACGGCCGGTGCTTGATCAGGGATGACCCTGATCACCCTCAGGGTGCGTTTCAGGGGCGGACCAGGGCTGATCCCGATCGACGGCGGCCGCCGCCGAGGGCAGCCTTGAAGTACCGCAAAACAGTTCAACGCTAACGGAGACCGATCACCATGCTCTGGATACTCGCCCTGGTCGTTATCGCCATCGTGGCCCTGGCCGTCATCGGCTTGGCCGTGCACCTCCTGTTCTCCCCGTGGCTGCTGGTGCTGGCCATCGCCGTCCTGGCCTGGATCAAGTTCGGACCGCGCCGCTCCCGTCGGTAGCCTCTGGGCCCGGCCATCCGCTGGCTGGCCGATGCCGGACGGGCTGCTAACTGCCGATGTAGCTCATGACGTGCTTGATGCGGGTGTAGTCCTCGAAGCCGTACATGGACAGGTCCTTGCCGTAGCCCGAGTGCTTGAAGCCACCGTGCGGCATCTCGGCCACGATCGGGATGTGGGTGTTGATCCACACCGCGCCGAAGTCCAGGCGCTTGGCCATCCGCATCGCGCGGCCGTGGTCCTTGGTCCACACGCTGGAGGCGAGCCCGTACTGGACCCCGTTCGCCCAGCGGACGGCCTCGTCCTCGTCGGAGAACCGCTGGACGGTGATGACCGGGCCGAAGATCTCGTCCTGGATCATCTCGTCGTCCTGGCGCAGGCCGGCGACCACGGTGGGGGCGTACAGGTAGCCGCGGTCCCCCACCCGGTGGCCTCCCGCCACAACCTCAGCGTGGGCCGGACGGCGGTCGACCATGCCCTCGACGCGGGCCAGCTGGTTCGGGTTGTTCAGCGGGCCGAAGTACGCATCGGGCACGTCCAGGCCACCGGTGACCGTGTTCTGCGCCTGCTCGCCGAGGGCGGCGGTCAGGTCCGCGGCGACGCCGGGGCCGGCCAGCACGCGGGTGGCGGCGGTGCAGTCCTGCCCGGCGTTGAAGTAGCCGGCGCCGGCGATCCCCTCCGCGGCGGCCGCGATGTCCGCGTCATCGAACACCACGACGGGCGCCTTGCCGCCGAGCTCGAGGTGCACGCGCTTGAGGTCGTCGGCCGCGGCGCGGGCGACCTCCATGCCGGCCCGGACCGAGCCGGTGATCGACACCATGCTGGGGATCTTGTTCGTGACCAGCTCGCGGCCGGTGTCGCGGTCACCGCAGATCACGTTGAACACGCCGGGCGGCAGGAACTCCGCGGCGATCTCGGCCATCAGCACGGTGGAGACCGGGGTGGTATCAGACGGCTTGAGCACCACGGTGTTGCCCGCGGCGATGGCCGGCGCGAACTTCCAGACCGCCATCATCATCGGGTAGTTCCACGGGGTCACCTGGGCGCACACGCCGATCGGCTCGCGCCGGATCATGGAGGTGTGGTCCTTCATGTACTCGCCCGCGCTGCGGCCTTCCAGTACCCGCGCGGCGCCGGCGAAGAACCGGATCTGGTCCACCGAGGGCGGGATCTCCTCTGACCTGGTCAGGGCGACCGGCTTGCCGGTGTTGCGGGTTTCGGCCTCGACCAGTTCGTCGGCCCGCCGCTCGATCGCGTCGGCGATCCTGAACAGGGCCAGGCTGCGCTCAGAAGGGGTGGCGTCCCGCCAGCCCTCGAAGGCGTTCGCCGCGGCCTGCATCGCGGCGTCCACGTCCCGGCGGCTCGATATCGGCGCGTGCGCGTAGACCTCACCGGTACTGGGGTCGATCACGTCGCTGGTGCGGCCGTCGCCGGCGTCGGTGAACTTGCCGTTCACGAAGTTCTGCAGGGTGCGGTCGGTCATCTTCGAAGCCTCCATCCGGCGGCACGTCTTCGCCTGCGGCGTGTCACGGTTCTCCGCGATCTCAATGACGAGCTTCGCAGAGATGCACTATCTCCACAAGTGAATCAGTTGCTATCTTTATCTATACCTACGAAATCAGTTGGCCTTATAGCGGACATGATCCCGGTCGGACACCGTATCCGGGAGGAGGAGGGCGGCCGCATGGCGCACAGCCCGAGGACGCTCCCTAGCCAAGGCTCCAGCGGTGTGGTACCCGACGATATCTCCAAGCAGATCATCGAGCAGCTGCAGGAAGACGGCAGGCGGTCCTACGCCGCGATCGGCAAGGCGGTCGGGCTGTCCGAGGCCGCCGTCCGGCAGCGGGTCCAGCGGCTCCAGGACTCCGGCGTCATGCAGATCGTCGCGGTCACCGACCCGCTCACGCTGGGCTTCCACCGTCAGGCCATGATCGCCATCAAGACCGATGGCGACCTGGAGAAGGTGGCCGACCAGCTGGCCGCGATAGATGAGATCGACTACGTGGTCATCTCGGCCGGCTCGTTCGACGTGCTGGCCGAGGTGGTCTGCGAGGACGACGACCATCTGCTGGAGATCCTGAGCCGAGTCCGCGGGGTCCCGTACGTCACCAGCACGGAGACCTTCGTATACCTAAAACTCCGTAAGCAGACCTACTCCTGGGGAACGAGATGACATCCTCCCACGACGCCATCGCCAACGAGCAGGACGCCGCCAAGCGCAATCTGTGGCTGCACTTCACCCGGATGTCCAGCTACGCCGACCAGGACGTCCCGGTCATCGTGCGCGGCTCGGGCGCCTATGTCTTCGACCAGCACGGCCGGCGTTACCTGGACGGGCTGGCCGGCCTGTTCGTGAGCCAGGTCGGGCATGGCCGCCAGGAGATCGCCGAGGCAGGCGCGCGGCAAGCCTCCGAGCTGGCGTACTTTCCGCTGTGGTCCTACGCCCACCCGAAGGCCATCGAGCTAGCCCAGCGGCTGGCCGACCTGGCCCCGGGCGACCTGAACCGGGTGTTCTTCACCACCAGCGGCTCGGAGGCCGTCGAGTCGGCGTGGAAGCTCGCCAAGCAGTACTTCAAGCTGATCGGCCAGCCCGAGCGGTACAAGGTGATCAGCCGCGAGATCGCCTACCACGGGACCTCGATGGGCGCGCTCGCCATCACCGGCCTGGCTGACATCAAGTACCCGTTCGAGCCGATGGCGCCGGGAGGCGTCCGGGTGCCGAACACCAATTTCTACCGGGCACCCGCGTTCGTGCGCGACGACCCGGAGGCGTTCGGCGCCTGGGCGGCCGACGAGATCGAGCGGGCCATCCTGCGTGAGGGGCCCAAGTCCGTCGCCGCGGTCTTCTTGGAGCCCGTACAGAACTCCGGCGGCTGCTTCCCGCCGCCGCCCGGTTACTTCCAGCGGGTCAAGGAGATCTGCGACCGGTACGGCGTGCTGCTCGTCTCCGACGAGGTGATCTGCGCGTTCGGCCGGCTCGGCTACTACTTCGGCGCCGAGCGCTACGGGTACCAGCCGGACATCATCACCTTCGCCAAGGGGGTCACGTCCGGCTACGCGCCGCTGGGCGGGATGCTGGTCAGCGACAAGCTGATGGAGCCGTTCACTTCGGGGACGGCCACGTTCTTGCACGGCATCACGTTCGCCGGGCACCCCGTCTCCACCGCGGTGGCGCTGGCCAACCTGGACATCTTCGAAAAGGAAGACCTGCTGGACAACGTCCGGACGAACGAGCCCGCGTTCCGGGCCACCCTGGAGAAGCTCTGCGACCTGCCGATCGTCGGGGAAGTCCGGGGCGCCGGCTACTTCTACGGCATCGAGCTGGTCAAGGACAAGGCCACCCGGGAGACGTTCGACGACGAGGAGTCCGAGCGGCTGCTGCGCGGGTTCTTGTCCCAGGCGCTGTTCGACGCCGGGCTGGTCTGCCGGGCCGATGACCGCGGCGACCCGGTCATCCAGCTGGCCCCGCCGCTGATCTGCGGGCAGGAGCACTTCGACGAGATGGAAGGCATCCTGCGCGCGGTCCTCACTGAGGCCTGGACGCGCATCTGACGCCCGGACCGGGCTGAACGTTCATCGGAATGTAGGACCGCCACATTCCGGGTCGCCATCTGGCGTTTACTCGCCTGCTTTCGGGTCGGTCCTGTTCGTCTCCCTCGACGCCGACGACGTGGTCTAGCACCAGTGCGCTTGCTCCTCCTCGCCGACCGGGAACGGCTCCGACCTGGGTATCCGCCAGCAGTGGCTGCCGCTGTTCGACCGGTATCAGGTGGACCTGGTGCTCAACGGGCACGACCACGACTACGAGCGGTCCTTCCCGGTGCGCGGCGCCGACGCGAACGTCGGCCACGAGGCGGCCACCGGCGCCGTGGTCAATACCCTGCGGCCGCATCCGGTCACGACCACCGACAGCGGGGTGTTCGACACTAGCCAGGGCACCGTGCACCTCATCCTGGGCTGCGGCGGCACCGACGCCGACCTCGACGACTACGGGGTCGACACCGCCGACGGGGATCGCCAGGCCAAGGTGTTCACCCAGGCCAACCGCCCCCGTACTGACCTCCATGGCGGACGTCTACACCCGCGTGGCGGCCGACGCGGTCGAGGACGCGATCTGGTCGGCCAAGCGCGACCCGTCGACCGGCTACGGGATCGCGGTGTTCGACGTCAGCCCGGACCCCGAGGACTTCGGCGGCCACACCAGCATCACCGTCACCCAGTACCACGCGGTCGGCGCGGACCCGGTCAACCCGCCACCGGCGCCAAGGGGGCACCGACCCCCGACTACACCGAGTTCGAGACCTTCACCCTGGTCCGCCCGCGGCGCGCATAACCGGGAGTGCGTCGTCTCGCGCCGTCCCGGAGGGGATTCCCATGATCGCGAAGGATCCACTACTCCAGGGCGTAGTAGATCTTTCGTGATCATGAAAACGAAGGGTTCACGGCACACCGGCCCCGCCCGGACCCGGCTGGCCTGGGGCATAGTCGGAGGCGCGGTGGCCGCCACGGTATTCGGCTTGACCCCGGTGCGGGCCAGCAACGGGGCGCCTGGCCAGTGGACTACGGATGCTGCCGTCCACGCGATGCCGTCGAGCATGGTGGCCCGTGAGCTGTCGCACCGGTTCTGCGACCCGGCGGCGCTCAGCGAGTTCCCCCTGGCCAGGCCCAATGCCGCGAGGCGCCAGGTTGCTGACGGAGCACCAGGTCATAGCGAAGTCGGGCTGGAGCGGCGACATCGTGCGGGCCAGGCTCATAACCTACGGGCAGGCGGCTGCGGCCTACCGGGCACTCGCGGCCAGTGGCGTCATGGCCCGGTCCCGCGAGGTGTGGGTTATTACCAGGTATTACGCGAAGCCGGTCACGGTGCCCTTCGCCGGAGGGTGGGGACCGCCGGGAGAGCCGGCCACTGAACGGATCTCGGCCGTCTCCGTGGTGGTCGATGCGGCCACGGGGACGGTAACCGACTCCTGCGAAGGGTGCGCGGTCATCCCGCGTTCGGCTTAGGGCACCGGCGGCCGCTTCGGGCTGGTCTCCTGGGACGGCATGGAGTTGGCCGTGGGCAGCGGGTAGTTGATGCCCAGGTCGAGCGTGCCGGCCAGCGAGTTGAGCACCGCCTGCTCGGCCAGGCTGGTCGGCCCGAGCGAGGTCGGGGGCAGCGCCGGGATGCTGGTGTCCGGCGGCTTGGACAGGGCGAGCGCGGCGGTCATGTCCCCGGTCACGCTGCGCCGCCAGGCGGACAGGTTGGGCACGTCGACCCCGAACCTGGTCTCGATGAAGCGCAGCAGCGAGGTGTGGTCGAACGTCTGCGAGCTCACGTACCCGCCCCGGCTGAACGGCGAGACGACCAGGCAGGGGACGCGGAAGCCGAGGCCGACCGGGCCGTTGATCCCGCCCGCGGCGGCGGGCAGGTTCCCGGTGAGCCACTCCCCCGCGGTCCCGGGCGGCGGGGTCAGCGGCGGCAGGTGATCGAAGAACCCGCCGTTCTCGTCGTGGGTCACGAACAGGACGGTCTGCGCCCACACCGACGGGTTGGACACCAGCGTGGACAGCACGCTGTGGATGAGGTCCTCGCCATACCCGGGCGGCGCGGCCGGGTGCTCGCACTGGGCCAGCGGCGGCATGATCCACGACACCGCGGGCAGCTTGTTCCCCTTCACGTCCGCGACGAAATCGTCCGGGTAGTCCGGGGTGAGCCCCCGGCCGACCAGTTCGGCCCCGGTGACCGAGAACGGGTCGGTGAAGGCCTTGAAGTAGGGCAGCGGGCTCAGCGCCAGCTCGCTGAGCCGGTCGTTGTAGACCTTCCAGCTCACCCCGGCGGCCTGCAGCCGTTCCGGCATCGTCTCCCAGCTCAGCTTGCCGTACTCCGCGATTCGATCGCCGAACGTCTCGAGTACGGGCCCGCCGGCCGCGCCGTCGGGGTCGATCGTGGCGGACACGCTCATCAGCCGGTTCGGGTCGGTCGGGCCGATCAACGAGCTGAAGTAGGCGTCGCAGACGGTGAACGCATCCGCGAGGGCGTAGTAGAAGGGCAGGTCAGCGCGAGTGTAGTAGCCCATGGTCACCGGCCCGTGCGCGGCGCCGTCGACGCCGACGTGGGTGGCCACGAACTTGTCCATCGCGCCGCCGTGCCAGCTGTCGTGCTGGGTGGGCCAGGTGTGCGAGATGTCGTTGGTGGTCTGGCCGTCCCGCAGCGGCGGATCGCTGTACAGCCGGAACGGCTGCAGGTAACCGGACGGATCAGCGCCCTTCCCCGGCTGGTAGCCGAACTGGTCGAAGATCGGGTACTGCTGCCCGCCGATGAACTGGCTGAGGATGTTCGGGTCGGAGAAGCCGCGCACGCCGGACAGCGTGCCGAAGTAGTGGTCGAACGACCGGTTCTCCTGCATCAGGATCACCACGTGCATGATGTCGCTCAGGCTGGCCGGCCCCGGGGACACGGCGGCCGCCTCCTCGATCAGCCTGGCCTGCGCGCCGGTCAACTCGCTCAAGGCAACCTCCCCGTGGATCGTTCCGGGCAAAGGATACGGTCGGGGCATGGACGTTCTGGTGATCGGGGCCGGGGTCTGCGGCCTGACGACGGGGATCTGCCTGGCCGAGGCCGGGCTCAGCGTGCGGATCAGGGCGGCCGCGCCGCCGGAGCGGACCACCTCGGCAGCGGCCGGAGCCGTCTGGGGGCTGGTCCGGGTCGGGCCGCCGGACCGCGTCCTGGACTGGGGCCGGACCGGACTGGAGGTCCTGTCCAAGCTCGCCGGCGAGCCGGGCACCGGCGTGCGGATGGCCAGCGGCAGGGAGGTCAGCCGGACCCGGCTGGAACCGCACTACTGGACGGACCTCCTGCCCGGCCTGCGGATGTGCGAGCAATCCGAACTGCCCGACGGGTTCAGCAGCGGCTGGCACTACACCGCCCCGCTCGCCACCATGCCGGTCTACCTCGACTACCTGCGGACCAGGTTCGAACGGGCCGGGGGCACGATCGAGGTGACGGCCGTCCGTTCGCTGGCGGCCCTGGCCGGCGTGGCCCCGGTCGTGGTCAACTGCTCCGGCGCTCACGCCCGCGACCTGGTGCCCGACCCGGCGGTGATGCCGGTGCGCGGCCAGGTGGTGATCGCCGCCAATCCCGGCATCGAGGAGTTCTTCATCAACCGGGACGAGGAACCGCCGTGGATCACGTACATGTTCCCGCACGGCGACACCGTCCTGCTCGGCGGCACGAACGAGGAAGGTGCCTGGGACGAAGAACCAAGACCTTCTATAGCAGAACGGATCGTGGCTCAATGCACCGCTGTCGATCCTCGCCTGCGCGGGGTGACGATCCTCGGCCACCGCGTCGGCCTGCGGCCGTACCGCCCCGAGGTGAGGCTGGAATCCGAGCCGCTCGGCGGCAGCGTGCTGTGGCACAACTACGGGCACGGCGGCGCCGGCATCTCCTTGTCCTGGGGCTGCGCCGCCACCGTCACGGCCGGGATCCTCGGGACACCTGGGTGATGAGTGCCCGGGCTTCGTCAGGTGTGGCCCGTCCAGCCGGTCGCCTCGGTGGCGGATATGGCCCGGCCTGGGTTGTTCGACTCCGATCAGGAGTGGGATGAGTTCCTGGCTGACCTGTACGCGTCGCGGCGCGCTGGCCTGGCGTAAGCTTCGTCGTTCTCGATACCGACGTCTCCGCTGGGGTGAACTGCAGGCCCACGCCGAGCGGCGAGGCCGTCCCCGTCCGGTGAACGATACCTGGATCGCTACATCGTGCCTGGTCCGCGGCCTGCCGCTGGCAACTCTTAACGTCAAGGACTTCAGCGACATCGGCCCGCCCGGCGCGCCATTCAACGCCCAGACAAGCCCCGCACAGTGGCCGTAAGGCAACACCGCCTGCATACGGGTGCCGTGCGCTGCGGTTCCGCCTCGATCCCCTCTGCCGCCTGGACAAATGTCCTCGTTGTGCGCCGCGCCAACCGGGCTTGTGGCACACCATGCACGGTAGGCGGAGCCAGGAGTCCACGTGCCCCATTCGGGGCGCGTTCGGCAGGGGCGCGTTCGGCAGGGGCGTCCGCCGGGTCGCGTTCTGCGGAGGGTGCCGGGAGGGCTAGGTGTCGAGCTGGGCGATCAGGCGGGGCGGGGCGATCGCGCGGTAGGCGTCTTGGCAGAGCTCGGCGATCTCGGTCCAGTCGGGGTCGCGGTCGAGGCGGACGCCGATCCAGCCGCGGTGGCCGACGTAGGGCGGGCGGAAGAACCGGGCGGGCGCCGACGCGGTGAGCTCAGCCTGCGCTCCGGGTGGCGCGGCACACCACAGGTGCGGGAACCGGTGCTCGTGGTGGCCGTCCGCCCACAAGGTCACGAAGGTCTTGCCCCGGACGAACCAGGTGGGCGCGCCGTGGCTGGGCCGCTCGGTGACCTCGGGCAGGGCCAGGCAGATGGCTCGCATCTGTTCGCCCAGGTCGGTGGTCGAGTTGCCCACGCAGCGATTATCCCACTGGCCGCACCGATACGCTGTGGCTCATGAGGTTCGCGATCGCCATACCGCAGTTTTACGCCGACGGCGAGTTCGATCCGGCGGCCTTCCGGGCGTATCTGACCCGGGCCGAGGAACTAGGCTTCGACAGCGCGTGGACGCAGGAACAGCTGCTCGGGTCGTGGAATCAGTTCGCACCGATCGAGGCGATGACCTATGC
>Ga0335074_10017080_pt1 | contig 10224 bp, 13 predicted proteins | sample Lox_Sample_23_FD_206715 | JGI IMG/M metagenome (GOLD analysis project Ga0335074, IMG submission 206715) | Soil microbial communities from Loxahatchee National Wildlife Refuge, Florida, United States - Lox_Sample_2.3 | ecosystem: Environmental > Terrestrial > Soil > Wetlands | place: USA...
GCAGGCGGTCGGTTTCTCGCTAGCCGACACCGACCAGCGCCTGCTGCTCCGGCTAGAACTAAGACTTGTCTTCCAGCACTGCCCGCCATCTTCGTGCTCCGCGTCCGCATGGACGTCGACACCCAACTGCCAGCTGGCGGGATCTTGCATGTCCACTACGAGAAGGACGGCCGGGTGCACGGCGTCGATGTATGGGAGTCGGCGGAGGCCTTCCAGACATTCGCGGAGTCGACCCTGCAGCCAGCCATGGGAAAGGTTGCCGCGGCACGCGGCATCGACCTGTCGCAAGCAGGCGAGCCCGAGTTTTCAATAACCGAAGTTCATCGGGTCGTTCACTAGCTGCTCTGCCTCAGCTCCAAACCCGGCGCGAGGCGGACCGCCGGGTCAGCTCTCGCGACGATCCTGCTCGTGGTCGAAGGCCCGTTCCCTGCCCCTGGTTTCCGGCCGTCCTGGCACGTGAGTGGCACGGGGCACGCCTCTCGATGCGAACTATCGGCAGCGAGGTCGATGACGGTCGTTTGCACAGGTGGTCAGGTCAACAGGGTCGATCTGTGTGGTGTGTGGTCTCAGGACATGCTTGACAACTTCGGCTCACGACTTGGTTGACAGTCTCAGGACATGCTGGACAGCGCTTCGGGCTTCGGGGCGTGGATCTTGGCTCTCCATCTGTTGACGGGTCGCCTACTCGTTGCGGGTGGTGGAGGGATACCTCGGTCCCGTCGCAGGTGGCGCGGAAGCTGGTGTCCTCGACGTGGACGGTGACGATCTTCCCGGCGTAGGTGGCGCCGACGCGGAGCCGCTGGCGGTGACCATGATGACGCCGTCGCGGGGGACCCGGCGCTGGACGCTGACCGGCCCGGGTGCCGGCGCCGGAAGGGGCGGCCCGGCGATCCGCGCCGCGCAGCCCTGCGCGGTCGCCGGCCGGGACGGGCGATGGCAGCGTCCTCGGCGTCCAGGCTGGACGGCACGGTTTTGGCCAGCTGCCCGCCGACGCTCACGTGGACGGTGAGTCTCGCGGGCGACCAGGGTCACCATTCCGCGGGCCGGCCTTTGAGCTGCTGCCAATAGCGGCGGTGCGCATGCTGCGCGTTGTCGTTCGTCATCCACCGGGGCAGCTCAGTGTCGAGGGGATCGGCGAGGTCGGCGATGTCGCGCAGTGCCGCGGCCTGGCAGGCGCGTTTGGTGAAGGCGTACTGGTCGAGGCAGTCTTCGGGTACCTGCCCGGCGATGGCCACGGCCCGGTCCAGCAGATCACCGGCTGGGACGAGTTCACGGACCAGGCCGAGCGCGTGCGCCTGGGCGGGGGTGAAGATCTCCCCGAGCAGCGAGGTCCGGACAGCAACCGGCTCACCCCAGGCGTAGGCCAGCATGCGGACGTAGACCGCGGGCATCGGGATGCCGATCGGTACCTCGTTGAGCCCGAAAGAGGCCTCGTCGGGGACGGCGATCCGGTGGTCGCAGACCGCGGCCGTGATGAGGCCGCCGGCGAAGGCGTGGCCGTTGACGGCGGCGACAGTGGGGCGCGGGTAGGTGAACAGGCGCATGTTCGTCGCCCGGTAACCGGCGAACCACTTCCCCACGGCGGCCGGGTCGCCGGCGAACAACCGGAGGTGCTCGTCCAGGTCCAGCCCGGCGGAAAACCGGCGGCCGGCTCCGGTCAGCACCACCGGGGAATCCGGGTGATCGCGTTCGAGCCGGTCGAAGGCGTCGTGCAGGTCGGCGAAGAAGACCTGGTTCTGCGCGTTGACGGGGTTAGTTGCCATCGTCACCACGGCCACCCGCCCGCGGCGCTCGATCGTCCAGCTCATATCGTGTTCTCCCTGTCCGATTCGACGGATCATCTAGCCTCTAGCTACGGCCGTACCCGGCGGAAATCTCGGCGAGTACGGCGAGTACGGCGGTTACGGCGCTTCCGCCAGTCGCGGGGCCGCTGCCCGGCCTGCCCGCGGCCATGACACGCGGGCGAGCACGAGCAGGCTGGCCGTAACACCGGTAGCTCCGAGCACGATCAGCCGGGGGTCGGCCTCGTGGATGCCGAACACGCCCCAGCACAGCAGCTCCCCGAAGATCAGCAGCCAGGTACCGCGGGACACACCAGATGTGTCCCCGGACCGGTAGACCGTGCACACCGACGGCGTGACCTGAAGCAGGAAGGCGACGGCCAGGGCCGAGCCCAGCCCCGTGCGGCCGAACGCCACGCCGGCCACGAGCAACAGCACTGCCCACACCGATGCGAGCATCAGGGGCAGTTTCGGCATGCCGCCCCCGCGCCGGGCCAGCACAATCGCGAGCACCCCCGACAAGACAGTCGCCGAGATGGCGGGCACGATCGCGGTCCAGAACCCGGACAGCGCGAAGTAGCCCAGCCAGGCGGCATTGTTCACGCTCGTCAGCGCCGCCCACGACCACGACACCCCGGCTGTGGTGCCAGCGCCGCGGACCCGGGCCAGCTGCGGCAGGAACTGCGGCACCGCCAGGACCGCCGCCACCAGCGGCAGCGACGCGAACACCGTTTGCATCGGCACTTCTCCATGATTCCGCTAGTCGCAGTCCAATGACTAAGACATTACGTCGCATCACGCGAAAAAATGTTGCGACCTTAGCCGCCGAGCGGTAGATCTCAGCAATAGACTTTCACGATGGATCGCATAGACCGGGAGATTCTTGCTGAGCTGCAAGCCGACGGGCGGCTGACGGTCACCGAACTCGCCGACAGAGTGCGGCTGACCCCCGGCCCCTGCCACCGTCGGCTGCGTGAACTCGAGCGCAGCGGCATCATCACCGGATACCGCGCCGTGGTGAACCCCGCCGCCATCGGGCTGGGCTTCGAGGCCCTGGTGCAGATCACCCTGGACCGCGGCGACGCCGGCACCGTCGCCTCCTTCGAAGCCGCCGTCAGCGAACTGCCGCAGATCCGGCAAGCCGAGCGCCTGTTCGGCGACCCCGACTACCTGCTGCGGGTCGTCGCGCGGGACCTCGACAGCTTCGCTGCGCTGCGGGATCAGGAGCTAGCCACGCTGCCCGGCGTGCACCGCCTCACTTCGACCATCGTGATGAAACGCATCATCGAGAACCGCCCTCTGCCGCTGACAACCCGGGGAAAATGACCGAGACGCAGCAGCGAGCGTCGAGGAACAGAAACTCAGCCCGGCTCCATGGCGTACCAGAGCTACAGGAAGCGGGCGTCCTAGAGGCAACGCCCCTGGCCGGCAACGTCCTGGGTCCGTGGATCCAGACGCGGGGGGTCACCGCACGTAAGACCGCGGCTTGAGCCGCGGATGTTCGGCGGCCTGAGCGTGCTTGACCAGGCTCAGGACCTAGTCCAGTCACGGCGGAACCTCACCACTCGGCACGCTGCGTTGGAAGCTCGATAAGCGCTGGGCACATCGAGCGGGCGGAGCACCCAGGTCCGCTAAGCAATGCTTTCAGGTCAGACACGAATTGTGGTCAGGGGCAGGGTCGAACCGCCGACCTTCCGCTTTTCAGGTCAACCGCGCCAAGCGCTGTGCAGACCTGCGAAAACGGACGTCACCCACAAGCGGAACCGCGCTAGGCGGAAGGTGCAAATCTACGGTAACAGGACCGATACATCCCGTCCATCAGGCGGGACAGCGGCCCCACTTGGAACCACACTGACCGTCGTTGGCGTGATCATGGCCACCCGGTCGGGCGCAACGGGAGGTCCGTGAGAGCTGCACGCTGCCGCAGCTGTGCGGGTTGCCTCAGGCGGCTGCTACCAGGGGATGAGCTTTCGCCTGTTCATAGAGGGGCTCGGGCGCTAGGTCGATACCGTCAGGCCACGCGACAGTGCCTGCCTCTAGATCAACCGTGACTTCAGCGAAGTAAGCCGGGTCGTTCAGTGGCGCCAGGACACCTGTCCACCGTTCAGCCGAGAAGTCGATGTCCCCTACCGTGCCATCGCTGAACAGCAGACGGAGCACGTGGTCACCGACCACGGCTGCGCCTACGACAACCGGCAGGTAGTTCTCGCTCATGTTTCCATGCTACGACAGCGGCTCGATGCCGTGCAGTGGCTCGTTCCGCCGGGCTCGTTCCCAGTTGGCCAGGATCTCATCCTGGCGAAGCTTGGCCCACTCCCGAACGAACTGCAGCGCCCGGGGCTCAAGACGCCCGGCAAGAACTTCGCCATCCATCGATACCGAGGCGCGCCGGCCCGCGTGATAGGCATGAAAGTGCGCTACTGGATGATCCTTCTCATTCCAGTACATGTAGATCACGATCCCGTAGAACGCGCTGATACGCGGCATGGCCTGACGGTATCCGATCCGCCAGAGGCAGGAAGGGGTCTGGCATGCCCCGAACAGCGCTCAAACGTATGCCCCCATCCGATTCTCGCAGCGCCCGATCTAGACGGCACGATCTACGAGCGGGCAGCCCAGGCTCTTTCCATCTGCGAATTGGATGCCCGAAGCCGACATGCGCAATGAACGTCCGCACATGCCACGGAGAGATCTACTCTGGCCTGGTGCTGGACTTGAGCGGCCTCGACCTGGAGGAGATCGGCAACGTGCTGGCCGACCAGACCCGCCGCGCCCTGAAATGGCTCATCGCCGACGGCATGCTCGCCTCCCGGGCCCAGTCACCCGCGAACTCTTGACGGCGACAATACCCGCCGAAACGTCCAGCCAGGGCGACCCCAGATCAGAAGGCCCTTCACTGCGACAGCGGCAGTCGCAGCCAGTTCCGCCTGAACCTTGGCGCGTCCACGTGCTCGGAGCCGGAGTCACCAGGGATCGTTCAGGATGATGGTTTGATCTCCGCCGTTCCGCACTTTCTGGAGCCAAACGGCTACTGCGAGCGCATACTTTTGCTGTGGTCGGATTCGATCGCGGGTTTGACCGTGACAACGGGACTGAGCGTGACAGGGCGGCAGAGGCGCACGGCGACAGCACCGTGCAGGGCGGCGATCTCCGCATAGCCGTCGAGACGCGGACGCGGGGCGAGGCATACGCTGACCTCCGGCAGATCGTCGAGTCCCAGTGGGACCGGCACCAAGGGTTCGACGCACCGCGCGGCGAGCTGGCGATGTTCCGGGCCGAGCGGGCCGGGCCGCCAGAGGTCAGCTCCGGGGAGGCGGGCCGCTATGTTGAGCGGCACCTGGCCGAGCGGCCCTGGCTGGCGGCGGCGGACCGCGCCTCGCCGGAGCCACTGCGGATCATCGTGGCGACCGACCAGGGCGGCGGGCACGGGCACATCCGGCACGAGGGGTGGGTGACGGAGGAGGCCAGCATGCGTCGCGTCGCCTACCTGGAAGACCCCTCCCAGCTCGACCCGGGCAGGCGCTGCGCTGGCATCGACGAGCTACGGCCCGGCGACCGGAACCACATTTGTGCGAGCCTGTCCACCCGTATCACCGACCCCGATGCCTTCGCCACCGTCCTCGCCCGCGGTACAGCGCACCCCGACGTCCGCGCCGCCTCAGCACGCCATATGACGGGGACAGCCGCCCAGACCCGGTAAGGGTCCCCATCGCCGACCTGCTCGGCAACGACGGACACAGGGCATGCACCGGATGGCATCTGGAGCCGGTGGCCGGAAGCCCGAGAACCGCCATGGACAACCGCCGCGCGTGGCGGGCAGCGATCGCGGACGGCCGCCAGCCGGACGTCCCCGAGCCCAGGGCCCACCCGGTCCCAACATTCGAGGGTGGCACGATCTTCTTCGCCATCAGCAGCAACAGGCAGCGGACCGGATACGAGATCGCGTCCCTGTTCCCCCAGCCCGCACATGACCTCACCCACCGCTGAGCGGCCGGGCACTCACAGGAGGCATTCATGGACGAGGACTTCTACTGGAAACGGCACCCCGACAGGCCGTTCGCCACGCCCATCAGGATCACCACGACGTACCTCCACCCCGAGGCCGACGACTTCGAGTCGCTCCAGCGGCTCGCAAAACGCGAAGACCGGCCTGAGATGCGTGTCTTCAAGGCCGAACTCCGCCAGGCCATCACCCACCCCGACCAGCTCCCCAGCGACGAGCTCTTCGACCATGTCCAGTACGACGACGGAAGCGACGAGGCGTTCCGGCGACGACTCTGGCGGGACCTCTACGTCGACGAACCTGTCACTGGGCCTGGACTGCGGTCAACGTCGTAACGTTCGCTCCGGCATGGGCTGGAACTGGCCGGCATCGAGGTTGCGCTCGTAGCCGTGGTCGATTTCTTGGGGGACTCCCCGGACATGCAGCCTCCACTAGGCGGAGGCTCGATAAGCGCTGTGCACATCGGGGCACATCTAACGGGCGGCGCACCCGGTTGGACGAGGCCGCGTTTCCGCAGATCAGAGGGCGTTTGTGGTCAGGGACAGGATCGAACTGTCGACCTTCCGCTTTTCAGGCGGACGCTCGTACCGACTGAGCTACCTGACCTTGGCGATCCAGCGCAAGGGCTCCAACCGCTGCGGTCCTGACGGGATTTGAACCCGCGACCTCCACCTTGACAGGGTGGCGAGCACTCCGACTGCTCTACAGGACCATACTTACCGAGGCTTCATGCCCCGCTGGAAGAGCATATCACCGACGCACCAGTGCTTGCCGCGTCCGCGGAACGCTCCTCCGGGAACAAGGCCGTCCCGGACGCGCACGCGCGAAGACACCGGGAACCTCATGCCTCGAAGAGGCTACCACCAGCACTCTGCTTCCCGGGTACTGCCTCGTGAGCTCATTCACGAGAGCATGCCTGTCCAGCGACGGGACGGTCGAGCATGCACAAACGGGATCTCGCTGACGCTCACCTCGGACGGCCACCTCGGGCGGCGGTCAGGGCACGGCGCGGCTGTTCACCGTTTCTCCACCGCGGTCGCCGGAGCGTTCGTCACGCCGTCACCATCGCTGCGCGCAGCATGAGGGCATGGGGTCGGCAGCGGCTTGTACGCGACCTTGCTGTTCGCGATCGTCACCGTGTTCATCGGCGGGCTGATGGTCGGGCGAACGGGCAGACACCCTGCGGCGGATGCGCTCTGACACAGAGGCGCGACGCCTGCGGGCAGACGGCAGCGGCCGCGAGGAACGAATCGCTGCCGCCGATCTGGCAAAGGGCGACCTGGTGGTCTGCGAGGCGGGCGATCTCATCTCGTCCGACGGCGAGATCGTCGAAGGCGTCGCGTCGGTTGACGAGTCGGCGATTACCGGCGAGTCAGCGCCGGTGATCCGCGAGGCCGGCGGTGACCGGTCCGCGGTAACTGGCGGCACGAAGGTGCTCTCGGACCGGATCGTCGTCCGTATCACAACCGAGCGCGGTCAGACGTTCCTCGACCGGATGATCGCCCTCGTCGAGGGTGCGGACCGGAAGAAGACACCGAACGAGATCGCGCTCACCATCTTGCTCGCCGCCTGCACGATCGTGTTCCTCCCCGTGGTGGTAACGCTTGAGCCTTACGGCCGCTTCGAGGGCGCGAGCAGGTTGTGGTGCTCGTCGCACTGCTCGTCTGCCTGATCCCGACCACGATCGGCGCGCTGCTGTCGGCGATCGGGATCGCGGGCATGGACCGGCTCGTCCGGCGTAACGTCCTTGCCGTGTCTGGCCGCGCCGTCGAGGCCGCGGGCGATCGGAAATGCCCTACCTCAAGGTGTACGCCTACCTGATCAGGCGGAAGCTCGGCGACGAGAACGGGCGCTTCCTGCTGAGCGACCCCTCGGTCGGCTACCGCCTGGCGAGCCGCGTACTTAGGCCGACGGAACGCTGGTGCCCCCAACGGGGCCTAGCACAGAAGGGAATCGGGTGCGCCCGGTCAAGCGCATGACCGGTGCGCTCGTGATCGAGTCCGCATTTCAGCCCCGCCCTGGACCAGGCAGCCGATGACCGCGATCTCCACGCCTTGTCATGGCTCCGGCCATCGCTTGATATACACCTTGCGCGTCCTGCCCTGACCTGGACTTGCTGGACTTTGACGACGAGGATGCCCAGGCCGGCGGCCGGATACGCGCCGCCCTGGAAAAGATCGGAACGCCGATCGGCGCCTACGACCTGCTGATCGCCGGTCAGGCACTCCGCCGCGGCCTGACCGTCGTCACCGCGAATGCCTCCGAGTTCAACCGTGTCACCGGGCTGAGCTGGGAAGACTGGACGACCTGAGGCGGCAGGTTCCCCGCTAGAGGCGGGGCCAGAGCACCCACGGCGGGACTGCCTCGTCCGGTCAACGATGCGCTCTCCTGGGTCCTGCCCACGGCCTTCCTGACCGGCCAGGAGGTGGCACCGCTAGATCACCGGTTGAGCAGCGGCATCAGGCCGACTCCCGAGCGGGCTGGGCGCGCGGCGGGTGCCGGGGGAGCCGAGGCGGGCAGACAGCGAGCCGGTCTCGTCCGCGATCAGCTCCGCACCGTCCCACGCCAGCAGCAGCGCGCTCACCGTGTGCTGGACCGGCGAGTGCGCGAGGTCATAGTGCGCCGCGGCGCGGACAGCTCCCGAGGTCGCCCACAGGTCATAACCGGTCATGAACAGGTCGAGGTCGAACTGCGCGGCCAGGGACATGAGCTCACCGCGGCCGGTGTCATCCACTCCCGCGAACGCCTCGTCCAGGGCAAGCAGCCGCGGCCCGTCCGGGCGGGCCGAGTTCAGCATCGCGTGGGCCGCCGCGAACAGAGGCAGGTGCAGCGACACTGACTGCTCGCCGCCGGACAGCCGGCTGTGCCTGCCGCGGGTCAGTGTCTCTTCCCCGCCCTCGGGACTGACCAGCTGAAACACGAACTGCCGCCACCGCCGGTAGTCCAGCACGGACGCGAGCAGCTCCCGGTAGGGCAGGTCCCGGTACCGCGCCCGCTCGGTCTTGATCCGTGCCGCGAAGTGCGCCCGCATCCGGGCCAGCGCGTCCGCCGACAGCCGGGACGCGTCGGCGTCGAGCAGGCCGACCACCGCCCGCTGCTCGTCGTCGAGCGAGTCGGCCAGCTGCCAGCTCACGCCGACCCGCTTGCCGGACGACATGCGCCTGGTGCGCATCTCCCTGTTCATCGCGCGGATCAGGTCACGCGCGTCGACGGTCCGGTCGTGGATCTGCTGTGCCAGCCGGGTGAGCAGCGCGTCTTCCAGGATCCGCTGCTCGCTGTCGGACAGGAGCAGATGCTGGTCCTTGCGCGCGGTCGCGATGCGGGTGGCGAACGCTGCCGCGGGCAGCGGTCCCTGCTCGTCGGCGATCCGCACGACGATGACCCCGTCGGCGCTGTCCCATTCGGGGTGGTAGTCCTGCCCGGCCGCCGCGAGCTGCGTCTGCAAGTCCTCAAGGGCCCGCGTCAGCCGGGTCGTCGACTGCTTGAGTGAGGTTTCGGTCGCTGTCAGGCCGCGGGTCGCCGCCAGGATCGCGTCATAGATATCCAGAACGGTCCGTGGTGTCTCGCCGCCGACCCACTCTTCTTCGGAGGCGGGCCAGGCCAGTCCCGGCGGGCACTGAAGCACGTCGAGCAGTTCCCGTGCCGCGAACGACGCGAGCCCGCGGGCGGTGCTGAGTTCCTCGGTCAGGGCGACGTTCAGGGCCGCCCGGCCCGCGACGACGCGCTCGGCCACGGCCGACGCCGCCCTGATCGCGCTAATCTCCGCCTCGCGGGCGGCTTTCTCTTCCGCCTGAGCGGCAGCGAGCCCGGACTCGGCCTCGCCGATCTGCGCGAGGACCTGCTGGGCCTCGGCGCCGACGGAGTCCCGCAGCGCCTGGAGCTTGGCGTCTTCCTCGGCGTGGCGGCGGCGGGCGGAGCGGTGCGTCTCGGCGACCGCGTGTTCCTCCTCCGCGGCACGCTCCAGGCGGTCACGGGAGTCGGCGGCGGCGTCGGCCTGCCGCGCGTGCTCGCGGTGCCTGGCTTCCAGGTCCCGGGCGGCGGCCTCGAAGCGGCGGGTTGCGGCCTCGATCAGGCCGACGGCCTCCGGTGCGAGCGCATGCTCGGCGGCGGCGCGACGCAGGGCGCGCTCGGTTACGGTGACGGCGGCGACGGACTCGTCGAAGGCCGCCTGGGCCTGCTCGGCGGCGTGCCGCGCGCTGCGCAGGTGCCCGGCGGCCCGGCTGTGCTCGCGCTGGGCCTCGGCGATCTGCCGGGTCGGCGGCAGCGCGCGCCGCGCCTCCGCGAACACTTCGAGGATGTCGGCCAGCCCCGCCGCCCGCTGGTCAGCCGCCGCGATCTGCCCTGTCAGCTCGGCGATCAACGCGTCGCATTCGGCGATGCGGGCGGCGCGGCGGCGGGCTCGGGCGGTGGCGCCGATGTACTCGGCGTGCTCCTTGCGGT
>Ga0335074_10017081_pt1 | contig 10224 bp, 5 predicted proteins | sample Lox_Sample_23_FD_206715 | JGI IMG/M metagenome (GOLD analysis project Ga0335074, IMG submission 206715) | Soil microbial communities from Loxahatchee National Wildlife Refuge, Florida, United States - Lox_Sample_2.3 | ecosystem: Environmental > Terrestrial > Soil > Wetlands | place: USA: Florida...
ACCAGGTCGAAGTCGCCGCGCTGCGCTCGAAAGAAGAGCGTGTCAGCGGGCAGCGGGCCATCGACGCGCCAGCCCTTTTTGCGGCAGGCCGCGATGGCCGGGGCGATCTTGGTCTCTTCCTCGCCGTAGCCGAAAAGGCCGTTTTCACCCGCATGTGGATTGATACCGCAGACGGCGATTTTGGGATTGGCGATTCCGGCCTTCTCAAGCGCTTCATGGCCGCGCTCGATGGTGCGTTCGACGAGGCCGGGTTCGATTTTTGCGATGGCGTCGATCAGGCCGATGTGCGTGGTTACGTGGATCACCCGCATTTTGGGCGTGCTCAGCAGCATGGAGACTTCCGGTGTGCCGGTGAGTTCAGCCAGCAGCTCGGTGTGACCGGGAAACCTGTGCCCGCCGAGGTGGAGCGCCTCCTTATTGAGCGGCGCGGTGCAGATGGCCGCGACTTTGCCGGCAAGAGCCAGCCTGGCGGCGACCTCCACATAGTGATAAGCCGCGTCGCCGGCAATGGCTGAGAGTTGGCCCCAGGGCAGATCGGCGGGGATCAGCTTGAGGTCGATGCAGTCGACCGTTCCCGGCTCGAAGGCGGCGCTGTCCAGTTGCTCCTCGGAAAGACTGCGCACCTGGAGAGTGCTTCGAACGATGCGCCCGGCCCGAAGAAGCCGCTCGCCGTCGCCGATGACAAGCGGGCGGCATTGCTCATAGAGCGAGGCCCGTGCGAGGCTTTTCATGATGACTTCAGGGCCGACGCCTGCTGCGTCTCCCATCGTCATGGCAATCATGGGCCGATCCGTCATTGGAGTCCTTTGCATGGAATTGGATGCGCGGCGCTGCGGCGGTCGAGCTCGCGCAGAAAATGCCGGCAGTGGAGCAATGTTTCAGGGCGCCCGAAGGCGCCCGCTTTGGTAAGAACCGGTAGTTGTCTTCTCCAGCCGGCGGTGATGGAATAAGGCAGGCCGGGTTCCACTTCGCCCATCAGGCGCAGCCGATGGATGCCCCATGCGAGGAAGACGGCGCGCGCGGTTTCGCCGCCCGTGGCCACCAGAGCGCCTACCGTCTCCGCGAATGGCCGTACGAGCTCCGCCAAGGCGGATGAGAGCAACGGCCCCTTGCCGCTTTCAAGCTGCGGCTCCGGGGCGGGCAGAACTACAACGTCGCGGCCTGCGTTCAAAGCCCGTTCTAGAGACGCGTGATGGGCGCGCCACTCGGGCGACTGGTCGCCTGCGAGCAAAACTGCGGGCGCAATCCGGATAGCGAGTGCGTCGGTCCAGGAGTCCAGCACTTTGACCTGCTCGCGCGCGACACTGGAGCCGCTGCCGACAACAAACAGCGTAGGTCCTGCCGCCAGCGGACCGTTCAGGGGTGCGGCTGTTCCAGGCTCCAGACCCGCAGCACGGGGCAACGGATACGCCAGCCCTGCCGATCCGGCCCATATTGTGCCGCGGCCGAGAGCCAGGGAAGCATCGGCGATGGCGCGCAGATCTTCGTCGGTCTCAGCATCGCAGACGAGCACGTCGGCATCCTGCGCTAGCGTGCACATCGCGGTCCGCAAAGTGCTTCCGCCGCAGCGAACGGTGTCCAGCGCTAGGAGCGCAGGCCGCAGGTGCGCCTCACCCAGCGTCTCCGCGATGTTCGATCGTGGCGGCATGCGTTCATATTGCCACAGGCCGGTCTCCTCAAGCAGTCTTCCGCGGATAAGCTGAAGGCCGTTCACGGTGGTGCGGCCGTTGGCGGGGAAGGCCGGCGCCAGCACAGCCACAATCCTCTCGCCTGCGCCGGCAAGCGCACGGCGTGTCTCCAGGGCTGCGGCCAGCTCGACCGCGATGTTGCCACGCATGGTGGAGTCGACTTTTTTATAGACGATCGTCTCGCTGTTGCCGGCGTGGACGCGGATGATGCGCGCGGTCTCGGATGCAGCCTGCTCCGGCGCCATGACGCGCGTGTCCGCGTCTACCGAATGGACATCGGTTTCGGCGTCCTCGCTCGCGCCGAGCACGACCATTGTGGTGAGGCCGTGGCCGGCGCACGCTACACCGCAGTCGGCGGCGCCGGTCAGGTCATCGGCGATGACCAGCATCTGTGCCATGCAACTCACTCCTTGCTGCCCTGCGCACCAGCCGGCGCGGGCCGCGTGCGCCGATCCAACCACGCGGTAAGAAAGGGCGCCAGAAATGCAGTCACGACCACGCTGGATGCGACCAGAGCCGTACCGGGACCGGCAGCGGCATCGTACTTGTGGTTGGCGACGGCAACCAGGGCGGGGACCGCAGCCGCATTGCCCGCCGTGGTCGAGGCGGCCATTCCTGCAATTCCCGTTCCCCCGGTCAGACGGTCCGCCAGAACAAGAAAGACTCCGGAGACGGCGATGACCGCGATCCCCAACAGCAGGCCGATGAGGCCAGCCCGCCAGATGCGCGCCAGGTTCAGACCCGCTCCCAAGGCGAAGGCAAAGAAGGGAATCAACACCGGTGCCGCTTTGCCCAGAAATTCGCGCATGTCCGGATCGAGATTGCCAAGCGCCATGCCCACAAAGAGGGGAAGGATCGCGCCCACCAGCGTTTGCCAGGGAAAGCTGGCCAGCCCAGCCACCCCGAGTGTGATCATGGTGAAGAATGGCCCGGTTTCGATCGACATGACGCAATAGGCGCCGGCGTCTTCGGGCCGTCCGAAGTATTCCATGAGCGCCATGTAGAGTCCGCCGTTGGTGTCGTTGAAGGCGGCCACTACAGCCAACGTGGAGAGCCCCGCAAGCCATCCGCGATCGATCGGCAGGATGCCGATGAGCCGGCCGAGAATGAATCCAGCCCCCACGCCCAGCCCGATCTTGGTGATCATGAGCGCTCCGCCGCGACGAACCATGTAGGGGAGCGAGCGCACAGAGATGGTGCCGCCGAGACAGAACAGGAACACCGCCAGGATGGGAATTGCACCCGTGAACAGCGCCCCGGTGAACGAACCGAAGAATTCCGCCGTGCGGGGTGCGAAGGTGTTCAGGATCGACCCGCAGGCAAGCGGCACGACCATCATTCCGCCGGGAATCCTTTCAATGGTTCGCTTGATCCTGATGGCCGTTTCTCCGACACCCGATGGCGATTGCTGCCGCATCGGCGCTTGGGTGGAAGTGTAGCAGCGCGAGCGTCGTATGAGCACTTCGAAGTTGTCGCGGCGGGGCCGGAGACGCACCGGCGGGACCGCAGAACGGAATGGCGGCGGCGGTGACTGGTTGCCGAGACGCTTGTCCCTTGATCCCTGATTCTGCGAATATGGCGCACGGAAGAAATCCGCCCTGGAGGCGCACGCAAATGGCAAGTGAACGGAGCAAACCCGGCAAGATCGATGGCGATTCGTTTCGCGGGTTGAATTTCGGATGGTATGGGCCTGGAGCTGTCTGCCGGCGAGCGGTCCGGCGTCAGGGAAGTGACGAGTTGTTGCGGAGAATGGGTGCATTCCTCAGCCTTTTCGCGTTCCTCAGCCTGTTCGCCGGGCTTGCCCAGGCGCAGTACGCCGAGCTGGATGCGAACCGGATCCACGAGATCGCGGGAATGCTTACGGCCCAGCCCGTCGGCTTCGGTGAGCCGTGTTCCGACCGTGGCGCCTGGCAAGCCAGAGCGGCCGAGCTGCAAGGCTCGATTGCAGAAGCCGAACAGGCGATGAGCACGCCCCTGCCGCCCTTTGATGAGCAGGCGTACCTGATGTTCACCAGGACGGGCGACCGGCTGCCGATGGAACATAATCTGCACAGCCGGATGGATCAGCTCGTTCCGCTGGTGCTGGCCGAGTGCGTCGAGTACAAAGGCCGGTTCCTGCCGCGTATCGCGGAGGTGATGGACAGCCTGGCGGCGATGCCCTCATGGACGCTTTCGGCTCACGATCCCACGCTGGTTAATTTGCACGGCGTGCGCTACTACGTGGACCTGAATGCGGCCGATATGAGCGATAACCTGGCCGAGGCGCTCTATCTGCTCGGAGACCGGATTCCCGCCGCGACGCGCAGCCATGTGATGGCGGAACTGGAGAAGCACGTTTTCGCCCCGATGCGCCAGTCCTTCGAGCGCGGTAACAGCGCTGCGGACCACAACGGCAACTGGTGGCTCTACGCGGACATGAACTGGAATGCGGTCTGCCTGAAGGGGACCACCGGAGCGGCGCTGGCAGTGCTGTCCGGACTGGAAGACCGGGCCCTGTTTGTTGCGGCAGCCGAGCATTACATCCAGCACTACGACGCCGGTTTTGAGCCAGATGGATACGACACCGAAGGACTGGGGTACTGGAACTACGGCTTCTCGCATTTCATTGAGCTGCGCGAAAACGTGTTGCGGGCGACCGGCGGCAAGATCGACCTGCTGGCGAGTGCCAAGATGCAGAAGGTGGCCATGTTCGGGATCGAATTCCCGATGATGCCGGGCAACGCGGCTGCTTTCGGAGATGCGGGAGTGATGCCACGTCCGGATGCACACTTGATGCGGGTGATCGACCACATCTTCCAAATACCTGCATCGCAGCCGGCGATGCCGGAGCAGAGCTCGGGTGTGCAGCATGTGGGGCTCACTTCGATTGCGCTCGATCTGTTTCCCGTTTCCGGCGATGAGCTGCCTACTCCTTCGGAGCTGAGCCATCATGACCTGCAGACCTATTATGCCGACTCCGGCATACTGGTCTCCCGGCCCGCTCCAGGGCAGGACTTAGCGGTGACCATCAAGGCGGGCGGCAACACCACGCACAGCCATAACGACATTGGTTCGTTCGTGATCGGGTTGGGCGCTGTGCAGCCTGTGGGCGACCCTGGCGGCCCGAAGTTTTACACGAAGGCGACCTTTGGGCCGAACCGCCTCGATTCCAGACTGCTGAATTCGTTCGGACACCCCGTTCCAGAGATCGGCGGCCAGTTGCAACTTGACGCGACAAAGGTCATGGTAAGCGTGTTGTCGCATTCGCTCTCTGAAGCCGGCGACAGCATCACCATCGATTTGACCCATGCCTACAGCATGCCTGCACTCAGACGCGTCACGCGCACGCTCGTGCACAACCGCGCAGGCCAGGGGTCGATTGAGATCACGGATGACTTCGACCTCACCGGGCCGGCGGAGATTATCGAATCGCTTCCCACCCACGGCACGTGGGAAAAGACCGACGACCATACTGTGCTGTTCACACTCGGCGGGGAGCAGTTACGCGCGGCAATTCACGGGCCTGCGCCAGTCACCTTCAGCGAGACCAAGGTGGACGACTACGGAAATCCCTTCACGCGTGTGGAGGTTCATGTTCCGCTGGCGGGACCGGGAAAGATCACGATGCGCTTTACTCCCGCGAAATGAGTGCGGGTTCGGCGGTTCGCCCGCTGCCCGGATGGCGCAGCGGGCGAACTGCCGCCGGGTTTGGATTAGGGCGGTTCTCCCATTTCTATGTGGCATCTCCGGTGTTGCTCAAGGTGGTTTTTACTTCCACCCCATCGAGCAACGATCACTCGCTGGGGCCCCGGAGATGAAAAAGCCACTTAGCGGTTGCCCTTCGCTCTACACCAATGGGAGAACCGCCTTAGCCGCCCGCCATTGTGCTGAACGAGAATGTCGTAGTCGAGTGGAAGGTCTCGCCGGGCCGAAGCACCGTGGTCGGGAAGCCCGGGTGGTTCGGCGAGTCGGGAAAGCGCTGGGTTTCAAGGCAGAAGCCCGAGTGCTTCTTGTACTTCACTCCATGCGGACCTGTGAATGTTCCATCCAGAAAATTGCCGGAATAGAACTGTACCCCCGGCTCTGTGGTTTCCACCGTCAGTTCGCGGCCGCTCTCGGGGTCGGTTGCGACCGCCGCCACCCGCAGCGTTCCGGCTTCTCCGTTCACCACGAAGTTGTGATCGTAACCGCCGGCCAGCTTCAGTTGCTCAAAATCGTCGTTGATCCGCGCCCCGATGGTCTCCGGCTTGCGGAAATCCAGGGGTGTTCCGGCCACCGGCTCCAGCTCGCCTGTGGGGATCAGACCGGCGTCCACCGGCGTGAACCGGTCGGCATGGATCTCGATTCTCTGATCCAGGACATTCCCCAGGTCATCGCCGTGCAGGTTGAAGTAGGCGTGATTCGTGAGATTGAGAACAGTGGGCTTGTCGGTGGTTGCCGAGTAATCGATCCGCAGCGTGTTCCCCGTAAGCGTGTACCGCACCTTCGCGGTCAGCGTTCCAGGAAAGCCCATGTCGCCATCCGGGCTCACCAGTGTGAACTCCACGCCGTCTGTCACCTCATGCGCCTGCCAGACGAAACGGTCGAAGCCCTTCGGCCCTCCGTGCAGCGCGTTGGGGCCGTTATTGACCGGAATCTGGTAGCTGTGTCCGTCGATCGAAAACTTTCCCAGCGCAATCCGGTTCCCGTAGCGGCCCACGACGCTGCCGAAGTGGGGCTCTTTGCTGTTCAGGTAACCCTGGAGCGTGTCAAAGCCGAGCTCGATATCTGCGACTTTGCCGGTACGATCGGGCGTCCGGATGCTGACTAACTTTGCTCCATACGCCATCGCCCGCACCTCAATCTTTCCGCTTGTCAGCGTGTAGATAGGTACGGGCACACCTGCTTCGGTTTGACCCCATATCGACATCTTTACCTCTCCTTGGGCAACGGCCGTCAGCGCCGCTGCCGCCAGAAACATGGTTGCGATGGATGAAAGAATACTTTTCACTTTCTCTGCCTTTGCCGCGGGCACCGCGTAACTGCGCTACCCGCTCCCCTTTATCGAGGAAATAGCACCATAGCATGAGGGCGTTCTCCGCGTAAAATAGACCAATTCCTGCCTTCGCGGCGTTTGAATCTATCGGAATATTCATATTCCCCGTTAACGAATCCCTTTCGCCCATCGTCTATGGTGGTGGGAACAACGAACATTGCTGTGGTGTCTAAGTAGAGGTACCCGACAGAACCGGAAGTTCCCGTATCCCCGTCGAAAAGGCAAATTATGACCAAGAGACTGAGGCTGTCAGGCCTCCTGCTACTTGTATTGCTTGCGTTTGTCTTGCCGGCCCGGGCCGCAGCTCAGACGGGTACCTTGCGCGGCGATGTTGTCGACCCGAGCGGCGCGGTTGTGCCGGGCGCCAGCGTGATTCTATCTGGCGGCGGCCAGGTGCTCAAGACTACGTCCTCCGCCGACGGACATTATGCGTTTCGCAGCCTCTCTCCGGGCTCTTATACGCTTGCCGTCAGCGCGCAGGGATTTGCTCCTGTTTCCATGCCCAATGTTTCGATCACTGCCGGACAGGCCAAGGTGTTGAACCTGTCTCTGGCTATCGCTGTGCAGCAGCAACAGGTCACAGTCGAAGGCCAGGATCAGGGGGTGAGTCTCAATCCCGATCAGAACGCGAGCGCGACGGTCATCAAAGGCAGCGACCTTGATGCACTCTCCGACGATCCCGATGAGTTACAAAGCGAGTTGCAGGCGCTGGCGGGCCCCGCCGCGGGACCCAACGGCGGCCAGATCTATATCGACGGCTTTGAGGGCGGCCAGATTCCGCCCAAGTCATCGATTCTGGAAATTCGTGTCAATCAAAATCCGTTTTCCGCCGAATACGACCGTATCGGATACGGACGCATCGAAATTATCACCAAGCCCGGTTCGCAGAAATTTCATGGACAGTTAGCCAGCTTTGGAACGGATTCCGCTCTGGACACCAAGAATCCGCTCGTTTCAGAACAGCCCAGCTACTTTCTCTATGGAATCTTCGGCAATGTTACCGGCCCGTTGACGAAGAGCGCGGCTTACTTCTTCAACGCCTTCGGAATGGACAGGCAGAACCAGGCGATCGTGGATGCGCTCAACCCGCAAGACCCGACCGCGAACTTTACCCAGGCCTTTCCAACTCCGTCCTCCGTTTTTTCGATCAACCCGAGGGTGGATTTCGAACTTGGCAAGAACAATATGATCACCGTCCGCGACTCGATCTTCCGGTCCACGCAGACCGGGGGCGGCGTGGGCACTCTCAGCCTGCCCGAACAGGCAATCGACTCCGTAAGCGAGGAGAACACACTGCAGGTTGGCGAAACAATGATCGTCAATAGCAACCTAGTCAACGAGACGCATTTTCAATGGAGGCGCGTCCGCAACAGTCAGAACTCGAGTTATCTCACTCCGGCGATTACCGTGCAAGGCTCCTTTACAACCGGAGGCAACAGCTCCGGCGTCAACCAGGACCACGAGGACGATTTCGAGCTGCAGAATTACTCTACCGCGACGAAGGGAACTCATACGTTTCGCTTTGGCGTCCGTCTGCGCAGCTATCGCGACGCCAATTACTCCACCGCGGGAAGTAACGGAACGTATATCTTCACTTCCGTCGCCGCATATCAGGCCGGGACTCCGTCGCAGTATTCGGCCACCGTGATCAGCAATCCCCTGGCACGGGCGCTGCTGTTCGATGGCGCCGCATTTTTTGAAGACGACTGGCGCGTGACGCCCAACTTCGACCTGGGGCTGGGTATTCGCTTCGAAGGACAAAATCGAATTCACGATCATGCCGACTGGGCCCCACGCCTGTCGCTGGCGTGGAGTCCCGGCCACTCAGGCAAGGGGCCGGCGAAGACTGTCCTGCGCGCCGGCTACGGCTGGTTCTATAACCGCTTCACCGTGCCTAACTTTTTCGGTTCGGCCGCCGGAGCGCCTTATGTGATCCAGGCAATCCATAACAATCTCATCAATCAGCAGAGTTATGTCATCGATAACCCGGATTTCTACAATCCCAACGCAGCGGAGCCGGCTTCGGTGGATGCATCTGCCGGCTCATCCGTCCCCGACTATAACACCATCGATCCGCATTTTCATGCCGCTCTCGATATGCAGGGAGGCGTCGGCGTGGACCGCCAGATCGCGAAGGGCATTACGGGAAACATAACTTATCTTTATACTCAGGGGGTTCATCAGTATTTTACCGACAATATAACTGCGCCCGCATTCGATGTTTCCTCCTATACGATAACCGGAACAACTCCGGCGGCCTATAACTACCAGTTTCAATCCGGGGGCGTGTATAAGGAGCACCAGCTCATCGTAACGACCAGCGTCCGCTGGAAAAAAATTGGCCTCAACGGAAATTACACCTTCACGGTGGCAAACAGCGATACGCAGGGTGTAACTTCGCAACCTTCGGTCGAGCAGGATCCGGGGCTCGATTATGGCCGCGCCAGTTTCGGCGTTCGACATCGCATGTTCCTGCTCGGTACTTATGCCGCCCCCTACAAGATCACCGTAGCGCCGCTTCTTGTCGCGCAGTCGGGCACGCCCTATAACCTGACCATCGGGAGGGACTTCACCGGAAACAACCAGTTCAATGCCCGTCCGACCTATGGTGTGTGCGGTGCTCCCAATGTTGTCGAGACTCAATATGGGTGTCTCGATACCGACCCGGTGGGAAGCGGCGAGAGGATGGTGCCGTTCGACCTCGCCACGGGGCCTGCAAGCGTCATGTTTCACGTGCGTGTGAGCAAGGTTATCGGCGTTGGCCCCAGGATTGAAACCAAGAGCGGGAACAATGACTTCCGCCCCGGCAACAACAGCGTGAGCGGGCGCGGGCTGAGCGGCGGCGGGGCGCCCGTGCATCTGGATGCGACGGCGCCACGCAAATACAATCTGACGTTTGCGTTTGCGGCCCTGAATGTACTGAACGTCGTGAACCTCGGCCCGCCGAACGGTGTTCTGGATTCGCCGCTCTTTAACAAGACGCAATCGCTCGCCGGCGGTCCTTACTCTCTGCCCATTGCCGGCAACCGCGCCATCTTGTTTCAGATGATGTTTGGTTTTTAAAGAGAGTTGAAAAATCATCGCAAGACTGCGTTATGCGCCGAAGAATTGCGCGGGGGATTGTTGCTGTCGTCGCCAGTCATGTCCATGCAGAAGCCGGGAGCAGCCATGGCGAAGCGGGCTTTTCCTCTCCGGGGTTCCCGGCGACAGGTTTTGGCCGCCGGCGGGGAGGAAAAGCCCATGTTGAGCCACTGCCAGAAAAGACTGGAAGGATTGTGGAAGCGATCTAATTGACTACCGGGCCGAAGTTGCATCCAGCGGGAGCATTGAGGGTGGTTGCGTTGCCCACGATGAAGACACTCGGAGCAATGGCGCCCCCGGTAGTGAGTTGCGTGTGTCCGAAGAATCCGATCCCGAACGGAGTTGCGGAACTGATCGCCGCCAAGTCTCCCAGGTTGTCGAATGCAATGCCGTTCGGAGCGTTGAGAGTGGCGTTGCCATTGATCGTATCGGGGCTAAGTG
>Ga0335074_10017084_pt1 | contig 10224 bp, 11 predicted proteins | sample Lox_Sample_23_FD_206715 | JGI IMG/M metagenome (GOLD analysis project Ga0335074, IMG submission 206715) | Soil microbial communities from Loxahatchee National Wildlife Refuge, Florida, United States - Lox_Sample_2.3 | ecosystem: Environmental > Terrestrial > Soil > Wetlands | place: USA...
GATATATAAAGGCTTTTTGTTTTGACAAAATCATCTTAAACATTTGTTATTTTGAAATGCGGCCAGACGGATCAGCCCTCGGCAGTGTATAGTATAGGACATACTATATATTTAAATAGTTTAAGAGAGCTAATCTACTGGGTAGGATTATGGCAATAAAAAACGAGAAGACAATGAAGGCGGTCAGGATACATGAGTACGGAACCCCTGATGTACTTAGGTATGAGGACGCGCAGGTCCCAAAGATCGGTCCCGAAGACGTCCTTGTAAAGATAGCGTACACAAGCGTGAACCCGTTTGACTGGAAGCTAAGAAGCGGGTCGGCGCAGAGCTACCTGCCGCTCAAGATGCCTGCGATACTGGGAATTGACGTAGCAGGAAAGGTCGAGAGGATCGGCGCAAAGGTTCTGGGGTTGAAGATAGGCGACAAGGTTTTCGGCAGGGCGGACTTCACCAGGGGCGGAAGCTATGCAGAGTACGCCTCGATAAATTACAGGAGCCTTGCGATAGCCCCAAAATCAGTGTCCCTTAGGGAGGCCGCAGCATTTCCTGTCGTCGCAGGCACGGCATGGAATGCATTATTTGACATTGCAAATCTCAAGGGCGGGCAAAGAATACTTATAACAGGAGCCTCTGGAGGCGTGGGCAGCGCGGCAGTGCAGCTTGCTAAGAGCGCCGGAGCGCATGTGATAGGTACGACGTCAAAAAAGAACATGGAGATGCTGAAATCCATAGGGGCGGACGAAGTCATCGACTATACTGATGGGGATTTCACCAAGAAGGTAAAGCCGGTTGATGTGGTTTTTGATACTGTAGGCGCAGATACCCAGACAAGGTCATTTGGCATAATAAAGAAGGGCGGGATGCTCATAACGACGGTAGGGAAGCCCGACCAGGAGCTTGCGAAGAAGCACGGGATAACTGCAAAGGGCTTCAGCGCGTCGACGGACACCAAGAGGCTCGAGGAGATAGCAAGGCTCGTGGATGCTGGAAAGCTCAAGGCAGTCATAGGCACCGAGTTCAATCTTCCAGAGCTAAAGGCCGCGCACGAACTCAGCGAGAGCAGGAAGGCCGACGGGAAGATAATGATAAAGGTGGCCTGACTAGGGTCCTGCGGCCCTTCTGCTTTCGTACAGGGCCCTTGGTATATCGGCCATGTCCTGCGCTACTATGAGCCCATATCCGCCGTTCAGGAGGTGGAGTATGCTGGTTACGCCGGCATTGTACGGGCCCGGGTCCCTTAGTTTTACGCCGTCCTCGGTTATGACAGCATTGGTGTATTGAAGGTCCCCATGGCCAACGCCGTGAGCATGCATCCTGACGACTATATCGACGAGCTGGTTGTTCAGCGAGTCCCCTGTGTCGACTATCTTGAACAGATTTTTTCCGGGATAAATGGAACGGTAATGCGCATGCATCGTCCTTCCCTGAGTGTATTCCATCATGTATCCTGCCACGACAAGCTCCCTGTCGCCTTCAAAGTCCTTTGCCTCCCTTATTACAAGGGCGATGGGCCTGACAACATTTGACGGAACGATGCCGTATATGTCGCCAAGCATCATGAACTCTATCTCGAATCTTGTGGACGGTTCAGGGTAGGTGGGATAAACGTTGACGCCATTGCCAAGCTGCAGGACCATTGGGTCGTCATCTGGGCGCATAGTGAACCCGTATGCTGGGGAGTGGTCCCTGCTGCATTTGAAGAATACCTGGTCCGGCCTGTAGCCCGCCTTTGCCGCAGCCGATTCTATCTCGCCTATGTTGTTTGCTATTACCACTTTGCTTTTGATTGCATGAGACATTTGCAATCATTCCCTGCGTAGGCGCTCTATGTCTATCTCCGTGATTACTCCCCTTAGCCATGACTTGCGCGCGTCCCTTTCCATGGCCTGGCTATTTTCAACCCTCTTTTCCAGCTTCCTTACAAAGTTTCCCAGTATCCTTGACACATATACCGCAGGCTGGTGGTGATGGTCCGGCAGAAGGAAAGGAGGCCTTACGGTGTAATCGCGTATCTCCCTGTTTATCCTGTCGTCCTCGAGGACTTTCCAATGTTCGAATGCTTCCGTTGCAAGCTTGAGTGTTTCCTGGTCATCCAGCCCGTAGCGCCTTGCGATCCTCTCAGCCCTGCCTATTCTCCCCCCATACACTGCGCTAGCAAACTTGTCGATGCCAATCTTGTGCCTCTGTGCCTGTGAGCCTGGGGCATTGGTATGTATGGCGTACGATGTTCTTATCCTCTGCACTACTCCCATGCTGATCAATTAGACTGGGGAATGCCTCGTATTTATAACTTTCTGGATGGCGATGCGCATCGTATTATTTGCCGGATTTGCGGGCAGGAAGTATCAGGTACTGGTAGATAAGCCCGGCTACAAGGGCGCCTATTATCGGCCCTATCCAGTAAACATACCAGTTGGCGAAGTCAAGGGACACTATCTCAGGACCTAGGGCCCTGGCGGGATTTGCAGCCGCGCCTGTAAGCGGTCCGGCTACGAGGATTCCGAGCATAAGCGCAAGGCCTATGCCGAATCCCCCAATCTTAGGGGCCCTTTCATCTACCGCTGTTCCGAACACAGCAGTGACAAGGACGAATGTTATTAGCGCCTCTATTGCTATTCCCTGGAATATGCTTACTGAAGGGGCAAGCGAAGGCGCGCCGAGCATCGAGCCCGCAAGCACAGCAGAAGGAATTGCAAGTAGGGCAAGTGCACCAACTACCGCCCCTGCTATCTGCGCAAGTATGTACACGGCGGCGTTTGTCGCGCTTATCCTCTTTGTTGCAAACATTGCGACAGTCACGGCGGGATTTATGTGCCCCCCGGATATGTTCATCGCTATTGTCACTGCGAGCGCAAGGGCGATGCCGTGCGCAAGGGCTATTACAAGAAGCTGCGATGACCCAGGGAAGAAGTATCCTGAAGTGATTATCGCTCCTGCGCCCAGAAATACGAGGAGGAACGTTCCAAGAGCCTCTACAAGCGCCTTTTGTGCGAGTGTCGGAGTACCGGCCATCAAGAACGTATTATAGTCACTGCAAACGCTTATTAATAGTTCAGTTTTGCAGGCAAGGCCTTAGCCTGGAAGCCTTATATATGAGCGGATTTAAGCGTTGTATGGATCAACATGGCATTAAAGCATATGACTACGCCAGATCATGGCTTAAGGTTTGTCGCTACCCGTCTTGAGGGCGTATCCGAATCGGTAGACGCGCTGCAGTTGCGCAGGCCCAAGGTATCATGGTTCCACAGGCCTCCGCTTGTGATGACTGAGAGGATGAAGATAAGGAATGCGCTTGGCTTGAGAGGAGTGATAGGTAAGATGGGGTTCTCTTTGGATACTGCATTTGAGATTCTAAGGAGATGCGATGAACCAGTGACAGCAGACCCGTATTACCTACATATGCTGCACGAGAGGGTGGATTACGTTTCATTCGCGCTTATGGACATGTCAAGGATCATGGTGCCTAAGGCAGGGCTCATTAGCACGGCGCAGGCAGGTGCGCTAAGGACAAGCCTTGCGGATGCTGGAGCGAGCCTCAGGGAGCTGGGTGGCGCAGTGCCATCGCAGTTCCACAGCCTGCCCAATGAAAGCCTGCCTTATACCTTCGATGCGAGAGGATGGGAGGTTCTGCTTGAGAAGCTGCGCAAGAGCTCGATTAGCCTGGCAATGGCTGGAAGAGACATGGATATAGCTGCATTAAAAAGAAAATAGAGAAAGAGGCGCAAGGCGCGCCGTCTTCCCAAAAAAAGGCTTCAGGCAAGGGCCGCTTCTATCTCCTGATAGTTTGGCTCTACGGTCGGATCGTCGGTGACCCACTTGTACCTGATTATTCCCTGCTTGTCCGCGATGAATATGGCCCTCTTCGCGGCGGTGTATCCCTTCAAACCTGCGAAGTCCTTCAAAGGTATGTCGAACTTCTTCACCGCCTTCTTCTTGTAGTCGCTTAGTATCGTGAAGTTGAGGTTGTTCTTCTCCTTGAAGGCCTTGTTCGAGAACGGCCCGTCCACGCTTATTGCAAGTATGTTTGCGTTCAGCGAGTTCATTTTCGACATGCTGTCCCTGAACGTGCACATCTCCTTAGTGCATACTCCGGTGAAAGCGCCGGGGAAGAATGCTATTAGCGTCTTTTTTTCCCTGTTCTCCTTGCTTGGCCTGTCAAGCTTCACTTTCTGCATTTCCGTGTCAACGAGTGCCACTTTAGGCACTGGCTCTCCTATTTCTACCATAAAACCACAAAAAGTATATCTACGGCTATATTTATAAAATCAGTTTAGTTGCTCCGCTCCTTGCGGATGCTATTTATTACTTTCTTGGGGCCTCTGCATGTACCTTTTTGTCGACTTTTCCATCCTCTGGTACCTTTTTATTAGGAATTTAGCCCTGCTAAGCGCGTCATTGTACGATATGCTGTGCCTTGCAAGCCCTTCCTGCACCGCCGACTCCGCAACGCTTGCGGCTATCTTTGGCACGGCCTTTGCTATGAACCTCTTGTCAAGAGTGTTTGGTATTATGCAGTCTGGGCTGAGCCCTTTGCCTGCGCTCCTAGCGATCGCGACGGACGCATTATGAAGCATCGAGTATGTCACTCTCTTTGCGCGCGAGTCCAAAAGTCCTCGCATTATCGCCGGGAAAGCTATGAGGTTGTTTACCTGGTTGGGCTTATCGCCGCTTCCAGTCGCGACTATGTATGCACCTGCGCTCTTTGCGTCCTCGTAGGTTATTTCGGGATACGGGTTTGCAAGGGCGAACACTATGGGCCTATCATTCATCAGCGATATGTACTCCTTCTTGAAAGCTCCCTGCACCGATGCGCCGATAAGAACATCTGCTCCCTTTACGGCATCCTCTATCCATCCCTCCTTGTTGCGCGGGTTTGTGGCCTTTGCAATCTCGTCCTTGAAGCCGTTCATGTCAGACTCGCGGCCCTTGTGCACTATTCCCTTTGTATCAACGACAACTATGTTCCTGTATCCTGAATTCACCAGCTGCATTGTTATTCCGAACCCTGCCGACCCTGCGCCGTTTATTACTATGCTGGCATCCTTCCTCTTGCCCGCTAGCTTAAGGGAGTTCATAAGAGCGGCAAGTACCACCACTGCGGTGCCCTGCCTGTCATCGTGGAATACGGGTATGTCAAGCTCGTTAGAGAGCCTTTCCGAGATCCTGAAGCTCTTGGGCGACTCTATGTCCTCGAGGTTTATGCCTCCGAATGTAGGGGCTATCTGCTTTACGAACTTTACTATCTCGTCCTCGTCGGTCGTGCCTATGCATATCGGTATTGCGTCAACTCCGCCGAACATCTTGAACAGTATCGCCTTGCCCTCCATCACAGGAAGGCCTGCATACGGCCCCACGTTTCCAAGGCCAAGTATCCTTGTCCCGTCGGATATGATAGCTATGGAATTTGACTTGGTGGTATAATCATAGACCCTGTCGGCATTCGATTTTATCTCCTCGCTTACGTATGACACGCCTGGAGTGTAGAATATTGAAAGGTCATCCTCGCTCTCGACAAGGACCTTCGGCATTACCTCGGTCTTTCCCTGGGCCTTCTTGTGGTAGCGCAGCACCTCTTCCTTATCTACCAATCAATCCCCTTTTCCCGCCGCTCCCTTTTATGGGCTCCATCACTTTAAGAAGCACAAGGACGACTACTGCGGTGCAAAGCACGGCCCATGGAAGCGCCTTGTACCTGAAGTAGTTTAGGCTTCCGTACTGCGCCTCAGCGATCTGCTGCGCCTTCTGCGCGTCGAAAACCGCTGCGTTAGGGGAGGCGTTGTATATCTCGGATGCCTTTGAGAGATACGCATAGGCCTGCGTAAGATTTGGCTGGAATATGAGATAGCCGCTCTGGTTTATCGTGTTTACATAAGAGTATGCCGCGGATATCGACGAATTCGCCTCCGCAGCAGTATAGTTTGGAGCGGATACGCTCTGCGCATTGAGAGTAACCGCAAGCGCAAGCAGCAGCAAAAATGGCAGCAATACCCGCTTCATAGCATCATATGGGAAAACTGTGAGCAGACGGGCTCACAGGTTTACGTCTATGTTGAGTTCTTTCTTTAGCTCCCTGTACCTGTTCCTTATGGTAACTTCAGTAACTCCAGCGACATCCGCAACTTCCTTCTGTGTCCTTCTCTCTCCTACAAGCGCTCCTGCTATGTACACCGCAGCTGCAGACACTCCTGTCGGGCTCCTTCCGCTTACAAGGCCCTTCTTCATGGCCTGCTTGAGCAGAAGCACAGCCTTCTCCTGCGCGTCACCGCTGAGCTTTAGCGCGGATACGTATCTTGGAACGTAGCTTGATGGATCGGTTAGCGGTATCTTTAGGTGAAGCTCATGCGCGATTACCCTAAAGGACCTTCCGATCTCCTTCTTTGGAACTCCGGATACCTGTGCAATCTCGTCAAGCGTCCTTGGCATTCCTGCATCACGGCATGTTGCGTATAGGGCCGCGTTTACAACAGTCTCTATTGGCCTTCCCCTTATAAGGTTGTTCTTTACGCACTGCCTGTACAAAAGCGCCGCCTGCTCCCTGATATTGTCAGGAAGTCCCAGATAGCTTGCAACCCTGTTGAGCTCAGGAAGAGCTATCAAATAGTTCCTCTCGCTTGAGCTTGCAATGCTCGCCCTCTTGTGCCACTTCCTCATCCTGTATAATTGCGCCTGCCTCTTTGAAGGAAGCTTAGTGCCCCTTATGTCCTTGTTGTACATGTCTATCTCAGTTACAAGACCCTTGTTCTGCTTCATGTACTTTATAGGCGCACCGGTTCTTGCCCTTGCATTCCTCTGGTCAGCGTCGAATGCCCTCCATTCTGGACCTGAATCGGTAACGTTCTCCTCTATTATGAGTCCGCAGTTGTTGCATACGTACTCTCCCTTCTCATTGTCGAATATGATGTCCGAACTTCCGCAGCTCGGGCACTTCTTTATGTCGCCGCCCCTAAGTGGCCTAGGTATCTCCATCTGCCTTGGTTCGAACTCCCCCTGCGCCTCAACCTCTATAATGTCAGCCTTGTCCGGTTCTCCCTTCTTTGAATTCTTATTCGTCTTAGCCATATTGATCTCCTAAATATTTCCACAAACCAATGGTTGGTTTTTTAAAACTTTGCAAAACAAGCAAATATTAAGTGCATAATTAGATATATAAATCTTTCGCCATCCCCTGACGTTACCCAAAAGGTAGCCTTATAAGGCTGACTGCGGCGGTTAAAGTGGCTTTTCCTACGCAGGGAAGAACTTTACCGTGACCTACAGCGGCACTAAATGAGCCTTCTGCTACGTAGTGTAGTTGTTCAGCTTGTAAATGGTGAAGTTGTCAATGCCGTTGGGAGCAGGCGATGACGCTATTACGCTGGAGTTGTAGTTTGATATGTCAGGGGTGCATGTGCTACCCTTGAAGCCCCCTCCGCTCGTTGTGCACCAATACCCGCTGTCGAATGCGAAGCAGCTGAACTGCGACTCGAATGCCTGGAAGTCGGTACTGCTGCTTCCCACGTATCCTACCTGTGCGGCGCTCCTGTTGTACTCGTACCATATGTCCGGGGTGAAGGTGAATACGAGGCAGTTTGCAGGCACGGAGTTTATGCTGTTATACAGGAAGCTTGTTGCAGCCATTGGCATTGACTCCTGAGGCATGCTAGATGGGCTTATGGCGGTTATGCCCAACGAGTTGTAGAATGGAAATACTGCGAATATGGCTATAAGAGCGATGAATATCGCGGCGGATGCGATGATGGCCTTACTTGAAGGGCCCTTACCCCTTCTCTGGTTTTCCTTCCTCTCCGGCAGGGTGCTTATGCCTGCGATAGCAAAGCCGCCGAATATGGCCATCGCAGGATACAGTATAAGCATGAACCTTACGTCAACGCCGTAAAGCACCGAGCCTGCGTAGAAGAAGTCATAGAACAGATGGAAAACGATTATCCACAGCCCTAGCATTAGTAGCGGCATTATCCCATTCCTCTTCTTGCGCCAGAATATCATCATGAGCGCGCCGAGTATGCCTATCGCCGTCGTGAATGCGGAGAAGTATGCAGGATAGTAGGATACGGCATTGTATGAGCCAAGGAAGAACTGCGTGTTTGGCTGTATGTTGCACTCCATGTTGCTTAGGGAGAACGTCTGGTTTGACTGCACGTTGCACAGTGTGCCGGTGCCATAGTCAAGGCTATGGCCCTCGTATGAGATGTAGTATGCCTGCGGCAGCATGAGCACCACGAATGCCGCGAATAATAGCGCAGGCTTAAGGCTGCCTTTGCGGCTTACTGATGCCTTTTGGCTGCGCCCAATCCATGCTGCGCATATCTCAAGAAGGATGAAGATGGGGATTAGTAGCGCGCCCTCGATCCTCGTGTATATTGCAATCCCAAGTGCCGACAGGAAGAATGCTGCAGCGGCGTTGCTCTTGCCCTTCTTGTAGATGTCATATGCAAGGAATGCAAGGATCGTAAACATCATGAATATTAGGTCGGGGACTGCCTGCGTCCTTGACCATATGAAAAGCTCGGGGATAAGCGAGAAGATTATTGCTGATGCAAGCCCGGTCCTCTTGCCGAACATTGAGGATCCGAGCAGGAAGACTAAAAATATGGACAAAGCGCCTATGAGAAGCTCCATGTTGTATGCCGTTGCAATCCCCGGGCCGAAGATCGCGAAGGCTATCGCGAGGTAGAATGATATCTCGACGGGATCGTGGTATATCTCGTTTAGGCCGCATGAGGAAAGATGCGCTGTTCCGTACTGGCACCACAGTGCATTGCCGTTGTGCAGTATGTTCAGGGCTATGCCCTGGTATATGTTCTCATCGAAGTAGAGCTGCTCCACCGGGTGCACGTAAAGCAGTGCAAACGCAACGAAGAACCCTATAACCATCGCCATTGCCGCAAGGTATGCGGCGCTGTTCTTATCGGATAATGCTGCTGCGGCCTTTCTTCTGAGCAGGAATGCCGAGCCGAGAAGGCCGGCGAGCAGGAATATATAAGCGATGGTGAACAGGTAGCCTATAATCATGCTAGACTATCCTACTGCAAGTTATATAAGAATTATAGGATTGTTTGACTGCATTGGCATCAGGGTGAACGCGCAGGCAATGTTTTTAAGCGTTTAAAGCTGAATCTTCTCAGTGTGTTAATGCTGGACGAGGTTGTTACGGTCTGCGCAACGCCTAACATGGCGCTTGTCAAGTACTGGGGCAAGAGGAGGCTTGGGGAGGACTGCAATGACCCTGCTTTGAACCTTCCACGTAACTCCTCGTTGAGCATTACGCTGGACGCAGGCAGCGAGCTGCTGACAAGGACAAGCATCGTGTTTTCAAGAAAGTTGAAGGAGAGCGCGTTCTATCTGGACGGAAAGAAGCAGGATCTTAAGAACCCCGAGCTGCAGGAGAGGTTCCTTGCATTCGAGAGGCTAAGGGAGCTTTCAGGCGTCGACGCGAAGGTGCTCGTGGTTTCGAAGAACTCGTTCCCGACGGCAAGCGGGCTTGCATCGAGCGCATCGGGCCTTGCTGCATTCGTACTTGCAGCGGCGAAGGCGCTTGGGCTCAAACTTAGCAATGAAGAACTTTCTGGGATAGCTAGGATAGGCAGCGGCAGCGCATGCAGGAGCCTTTTCGGCGGATTTGTGAAGTGGAGCAGGGGAAGCAGGCCGGACGGGAGCGACTCGATAGCGACGCAGGTGTTCGATGAGAAGCACTGGCCCGGGTTCGTGGACGTAATTGCAATCGCGTCACAGGAGAAGAAAAAAATTTCGAGCAGGGCGGGAATGAGGCAGACGGTGGAGACAAGCGAGCTGTACAAGCTCTTTACGCTATCTGCAGAGACGGACGTAGGCAGAATAAGCGATGCCATAAGGAAGAGGGATTTCGATGCGACAGGAAGGATAATAATGAGCAGCTCGATGATGATGCATGCCACCATGCTTGACACAAAACCGCCGATAATGTACCTGAATGACGTCTCAAGGCGGATAATCTATGCCATGGAGGAATTGAACGCAACGGAGGGCAGGATAGTTGCAGCATACACTTTCGATGCTGGCCCTAACGCAAACATAATAACTCTTGAGAAGGACAGGACAAAGGTGCAGGCGTGCCTTGGCGAAGTAGATGGGATAGAGAAGGTGTTTGCGGCAAAAGTAGGCTCTGGGCCAAAGGCCCTGGGCAGTGGCGAGTCCCTTATAGACGAGCATAAACTTGTGCCAAAGGCAACCGGTAAGTGATGG
>Ga0335074_10017086_pt1 | contig 10223 bp, 8 predicted proteins | sample Lox_Sample_23_FD_206715 | JGI IMG/M metagenome (GOLD analysis project Ga0335074, IMG submission 206715) | Soil microbial communities from Loxahatchee National Wildlife Refuge, Florida, United States - Lox_Sample_2.3 | ecosystem: Environmental > Terrestrial > Soil > Wetlands | place: USA: Florida...
CGCGACGGCGGAAAATCGGGGCGGGTTGCCCGCCGACGCCAGACTCCTCTGGGGACTTGAGCCCGCGGGCCAGCCTAGGCGCTACGTGAGCGAATCGCGATGCACTTTTGCGGGGCGACTGCCCGGTTGCCTGGGGTTGACGTGATGAGTGGCAGGTCGGCTTGCCATACGAATCCATCGCCACTTCGCCGAGAGAACGTACTCATCTGACCCGATGGGTTGCTTCATAGGACTGATCCGCTCATGCCGCGACGAGTTCGGTGATCGTGTCAGTCGGTGCACGTTGTCCAACGTCAAGCATTGCGTCAGCCCTCAGCGCAGGGCCTTGGCATAGTGGCGTGATGGCAGGTTTTTGACGGGGTGTCCGGTTCGCTTCCGGGGTGCGGAGCAGGCACGGCTCCGCAGATCATGCGGGTGTCGAATCCAGCGATCACTGCGGAAGACCGTGCCTGCCCTTGTCATGATCGCCGGTCATTGCTGCACTGGAGCAGCTTTCATGTCTGCCTGCCGGTGACCGCGTAGCGCTGTCTGGCCAGTGTCCTGGCCTGGCGGAGCATCGGGCGCGGGTGCCTGACCCGCGGAGCCTGGACGCCCGCCAGGCCACCCCTGCCCAGCTCGCCGCCTGGATCGGCGGCCACTGGCAGGTCGAGGCGCAGGCCCACAGGAATGAAACGGGCATAACACGACTAGGCCGGGGCCCTGGCCCTCAGCGCCGGCAGTATGCCGGTATCCGGGAGATGGCGAATCGGCTGAGCAACCCGCCGGGTTGTGGGCATGATGGCAAGATGGCCAGGTTGATCGCAGGAACGGGAAGACCAGGCGGGTCGCCATGGCGGGCCTGCGCGGGGAGATGAGCACGCCGGGGCAGATCTCGCGGCGGGGATGTCTGTTCGTCCTGCTCACCGTCGTCAGCACGGCCACCGTGCTGACGTGCGGAGCGCTTTTTGTCCTGCACCGGGTCTTTCCCGCGCCCCCGGTGGTGTGGAGTCAGGATGGCGAGCAGTTCGCCCAGCTCAGATCCTTGCAGGGGACCTGGCAGGACTCAGTCGGCGGGAAAATAGTCTTCACCGGTACCGGCTTCGCTCCTGGCGGCGTCCGCACCGGCGGGACAGTCACCTTCGTCAACGTCCCGCAAGTGTTCAGCTGGGCCGTGGGGCCACCGCCGCCGAGCTACGGGCATGGCACCTGGAAGGTCGGCATCAACCCTGGCCAGATGATGGGATTGCAGAACCAGCCAGATGCCGGGATCATCACTATCCAGTTCGGTACCGGGACTGTGGGAACCTACCCAATGGTGGCACTGGAGGTCGAAGGCCCCGCCTCCGCACCATCGTTCCTGTGCGAATACCCAGACCCCGCCAATGCCTGTACGTTCAGGAAAGTCTCCTAAGGCACACCAGAAGGACTCCTGGAGTGCAGCCCGGCAGCCGTGACAAGAAACAGCGCGGCCTCAACATAACAACTGCCACATGAACCGCCAATCCGGCGGCCAGATCATAAGGGCCGGGAACGCACGCTCATGCCGCGTGACGAGCGCGGACTGGCAGCCAGGCCGGGTCTACTTCCTGACAATTCTTGAACCCTCGCGGGGACAACCGGTCTCTGGCCCTTACCGCCAGGTCGGCCAGTCTCTGCCACCGTAGATGAGCTAACTACGGAACTCGACTGATTTACCACTCATGCCGCCGACCGGGCGAGGTCGTCATCCGTGCGCGGAACCATCGGCACATCCTGTTAAGGGCCGACGTCCAGAATCTGATTTTGACGTGCGGCACGAGATCCTGGCTGAGCGAACCGCTAGGTGCCCTCAGCTGCTGATTGCCTTGGCTGCCTCGGCCGCCGTGGCCAGGGCGGCCAGGTGGTCATGGACAGTCTTGAGCCCGGCACGCATGGTGCTGACCGACAGGTGCGTGGCGCCCGCGTCCTGCCACTGCCGCATCGCTGCCGCCAGCTTCTCCCGGTCCTGCTGCCAGCTGACGCGCCCTTCCATGCCGAGGCTGGCCGGGTCGCGGCCCGCCTGCTCGGCCGCCTCCGTCACGATCCGGCGAGCCTGCTCCAGCTGCGGCCCCGGAGCCATCTGCGGGAACCAGCCGTCGGCCAGCCGCCCGGCCCGGCGGTAGGCGGGCGGGGACTGGGCGCCGACCCACACCGGGATCGGCCGCTGGACCGGCAGCGGCGCCAGGCCCGCCCCGGTGATCTGGTCGAAGGTCCCGCCGAACGTCACGCTCTGCTCGGTCCACAGCCGGCGCAACAGCGTGATCTGCTCCTCCAGCCGCTGGCCGCGGGTGCTGAAATCCTGGCCGAGGGCCTGGTACTCCACCCGGTTCCAGCCAACGCCCACGCCCAGCCGGAACTTCCCCCCGGTGAGCAGGTCCACCTCGGCCGCCTGCTTCGCGGCCAGCGCGGTCTGCCGCTGCGGCAAGATGATGATCCCGGTGACCAGCTCCATGGAGGTCACCGCGGCCAGGTACCCGTACAAGACCATCGGCTCGTGGAACGTGGTGTGCACGTCATAGGGACCATCCCAGCCCGCATGCACCGCAGGATCCGCGCCCACCACATGGTCGTAAGCCAGCACGTGGGTAAACCCGAGTTCCTCGGCCTGCTGGGCATAGGCCCGCACCGCGCCGACGTCGCCCCCTAGCTCGGTCTGCGGGAACACCACACCGATCCGCATGCCACCTCCCGATCCTGAAGATTATCCGAGACGGCAGGGCTACCCAGGGCAGGCCGCCAATGTCTCCTCGCGGCCCGGCCCGAAGCAGACATCCGCCGATGTGAGTGGGTGAAACGCCGCATGTAATTGAGGCTATAGCGCCGCTGCTTCCGGCACCGGAACGGGATATCTGCGGGCAGTATGGGCTCGGCCGGCCCCGTGCCTGGCAGAAGGCATTCATACCATGCGCCAGGCGCCGCTTTGCCGATGCCAGCGACTCATCGTGGAAAGTTACGGTTGAAAAACCGGGATAGCTGTCCACGATAACGGGCCGGGTGTTTTCGCCGGGCCGTTACCGCCAGAATGCGCTGATGCCGCATTTAGCACTACCAGCCGGTCGCTCAAAGGCGGGCTTCTATACGCTTACAGTTACAGATCTTCCAGGGCGCAGGATTCGCTGATCGTCAGCGGTGGCGCCACCTCAATAACCAGGACGCCTTTTCCGTCTGGTTGGCGGGTGCGCATCTGCAAGCGCTTGTAACCGCCGGACGATCCGCCTGGCCGAGTGAGGCGAGGCGGATCGTCCGTCCCCGGAATGATCCGGTGCGGAGCACGGAAGTCCGGGCTGCCGCACCTTGCGCTAGTTACCAGTAGCGGGCGGCGAACATGTACACCGCGCCCTCGTCGTTCTCACCGACCCCGGGCGAGCCGATCGCGATGGTGTCTTGGTCGGCCCCGTCCGTGAGCCCGATGCCACCGCCGGTCGGGGTGCTGAACGACTGCTGTTGCCGCCACCCGTCCCTGGACAATGCGAACAGGTACAGTGTGCCCGCGCCGGTAGCAGCTGTGACAAGCTCCTGGCCGGCGAGCCCGACGATCCCGCCAAGGTTGCCGTTGTCGCCGTCGCTGACTGTTACCTCCGCCGGATTCGACCAGGACAGACCGCGGCCACGATAGATGTAGACAGCGCCCTGGCTGTCGGTACCGGCGTCAGGTGCGCCGGCCGCAAGCAAGTCACCGCACAACGCGAGTGACGAACCCAGCTGACCGTTGTCCCCGTCGCTGGCGGTCAGCTCTGTCGGCTCGGACCAAGTGCCCCGGTTGTCGGTGTAGACGTACACGGCGCCCTGACCGCCGCCCGCTTGTTGTGCGCTGGCCGCGAGGGTATTCCCGGAAAGCTGCACCGTGTTGCCGAGCCAGCCGTTATCCCCGTCGCTGGCTGTCAGCTCCACAGGCTCGGACCAATCCCTGCCAGCGCCCGTGTAGATGTACACAGACCCCTGGCTGTCGGTGCCGTCACCCGGCGCGCCTGCTGCGATCCGGTCGCCGCTGATCGCGAGGCCGCTTCCCAGATTGCCGCCCGCGACGTCGGGCGCGGTAAGGACCGCCGCCTGTGACCAGGTGCCGCGGTGGCTGGTGAAGACGTAGACCGCGCCCTGGTCGTCTTCGCCGTAGCCCGGGGCATCCGCGGCGATCGTGCTGCCCTGAATCGCGACTGTGGCGCCGAGGTTGACGCCAGCAGGGGCGGTGCTTGTCAGCAGTTCGGCCTCTGACCACGTGCCTCTGGTCCGGGTGAACACGTAAACCGAGCCGCCGGCGCCCACTCCGGGTGCGCCCACCACGAGCGTGCTCCCCTGTACCGCCTCCGAGTAGCCGAATAGGCCGTTGGCACCGTCGTCGACGGTAAGCGTGGGCTGCTGGGCGAACTCTGGGCCGAAGGTACCGGCCCGCGTCGCATGGCTCAGCGTGGCCGATACCAGCCGCACCGCGCCCGCCGATATGGTCCGCTGCATGGCCCGCTCACTCAGCAGCCGTGTCGATATCACGGCATGCCTGGTGATGGTTTGCCCCGCGGGATGCTCGGTAGCGGTGTGCTCCATCATGGTTCCCGCCGCGCGGGCCTGGCCTACGCCCGCCGTCGCTGCCATGGCGCTGCCCGGCGCTGCGCTGATGGCCGCGGCTATCAGCGCCAGCCCGCTTATGACCATTTTCGATCGGTGCATGTTGCTCAACAATCCCCCACTAATGACGATTTCGACGCGATTCTAATAATGCGGCTTCTGCCAGCGTGATGGTATCAGGTGCCACCACGAGAGGGACCGATTACTACGTTGAACCACTAGCCTGCGGCTTTCCGCTAGAGCTCTCATATCCTCCCCATCGTTAGTTTCGGCGACATTGCCCCATACGGGCATATTCTGGGCTGAATCCAATTTCCGCATGCGCCAACCGGGGCGACTCGTGCGGCACGATGTGGGTAATGGCGAGCAGAAGGCGTCTCAACCATTAAAATATCCGTAGCTGCCATCTTGCGAGCAGTTGGCCAGTCTCGGATCTGTTGGTAGCCAACGACAGAGGCCGACTGATTTACCGCTCATGCCGCGCATCGGGCCGGGCCTGTCGTGGCGGCGTCGGCCCGGCCAGGAGTAACGCCGGGGATCGCTAGCCCATCCCGATAAGGTCGAAGATCCGGATCAGCTCGGCGGCATCGTCGACATGGAAGGTCAGCAGGCCCCATCCGGAGCCGAACACCACCTGGCGGTAGCCCGGGTCATCGCCGGACGGCATCACGACCGCGGCCCAGGGCGCGCAGGCGGTTTCGGGGATCCTGCACTTCGTCAGAACACCGAAGCCTTGTCGGCAGCAAAGTGGCCTGACCCGTCGGTCTGTCGAGGGTTAGGACCCGCGGCCTGTGACCACCGTAGGGGCCCAGGCGATTACATCGTCTGTAAATCGCTTGAGATGGTCGGCGGTTCGCGGGTCCGGCAGGGAGTAGCGTGCCGGGTGAGATGGCTACTCCAGCGGGCATCGTCGTGGTCGTGCACGGCGGGCGTGAGGTGAGCGTGCGGCCCGTCACGGCGGTGGACCTGCCCGTGCTCCGGATGATTCCGGTGGCCTGGGCGATCCAGCGCGCGGTCGGGGAAACCGGGATAGCCGTATGGCGGCACCGGTTTGCGGTGCGCGGGTGGAACGGCGAGCAGGCGTCGCCGGCCGACGATCTGAACCGGCTGCTCGATGACATCGGGGCCAGGTACGACGGCGTTCCCGTCTTGGTGGCCGGGCACTCGATGGGGGCGCGTGCCGCGTTCCGGGCGGCGGGCCATCCCGTGGTATGCGCTGTGGCCGGCCTGGCGCCGTGGCTGCCGGCCGGGGAGCCCGTCCGTCAGCTGGCGGGGCGGCGGGTGCTGCTCGCGCACGGCAGTGCCGACACCGTCACCGATCCCGGCGACACCTGGGCGTACGCTGGACGCGCCCGCGAAGTGACCTCGGTGACGGCGCTGGAGATTCGCGGTGGGGACCACGCGATGCTGCGCCGGGCGAACATCTGGCATGCGATTGCGGCCGAGTTTGCCCGCGTCTCGCTCGGGTTGCCCGCAGGGCCGGGGCGGGCCGCGGCCGCCGTCCAGACGGCCGGGGTCGGTGAGGCCGGTCAGATCACACTGGTCTAGCTGGCTAGCCGTCTGGGATTCGCGGTGTATTCACGCAGATGATCACGTGCGCCCCAGGAGAAGCTCAACACATCAACAACACGGACAAGACGGCATCACCTGATACTCGGCGGAACGCCATTTACGATGGCCACGCAGACTCAGTTGCCAGCGATAACTCAGGTGAGCTACGCCGAGTCATCCGGCTGGCGATCATAGTTCCGGCACGACGAACCCTCTTGTAACCGGCAGGCCATGGTTCGAATACGCTCGCCGTTCATAGCTCGGCGACGTAGGGTGTCTTATCCGGCTGAGCCGACCGATGGTTGTGCGTTGCGGGCTCAGAACCTCACCGGATGCCAGGTCTGGCCGGCATTGGTCGTCCACAGCAGCTCGCTGTGGATTCCGAATACCGGGTCGCCCGCGATGAGGCTGCCCACCGCAGGGCTCATGAACTGCAGCGAGTTCAGCGGGACGCCGCCACTAGTACCCGGGATACCGAAGGTGGTCCAGCTCTGACCCAGCTCTGGCCGGCGGTAGATGTTGTCCAGGCCTGGCGTCACCACGGCGATCGAGATCGTGCCGAAGCGGCCCGGTGCCGCCGCGAATCCGGCCACGTCGCCTTCCAACGGCGGGGCCTTCAGCGTCTGCCACCCGCTGCGGGCGCCGTTGACGGAGACCAGGACCTTCATGACGGTCTTGAACATGCCCTGTGGCGCGGCGCATAGGACCGCCACATCCCGCGCGCTGGCCGCCGAGATGCCCGCGAGCATGTAAGGCTCGCCGTAGGCCAGGCCAGAGCAGCGGAACGGATACCTGCCCCAGTGCACGCCGTCGGCAGTGGTCCACACGTCCGTGTTGCTGCCGAACCAGACCGAGTTACGCCATACCGCGAGGACGCTGCCGGTCACCGGACCAGACCGGGGCCCTGCGCTGACCCGCAGCCACGCGTTCCTGCTAACCGGGCTGCTGTACAGCTGGTTGCCGACCACGGCGTACACGGCGTGCGCGGCCGCCGCGATCGTGCCGATGGTGCCGGGCAGCTTGCTCTCATGCCAGGACGCACCGCCGTTGTGCGTGGCCCAGACATACCCGCTGTTGTACAGCCATCCGTCGGCGCGGTCGGCGAACACGACCTGGCTCACCTGCGGCAGGCTGGACCCGCCGTCACCCAGCCAGACAGCCGGCCCCCGGAGCATAGACCAGTGCGCCCCGCCGTCGGCGGTCACCGCCAGCTGCGCCCGGCAGGCACGGCCGGCGGTGCAGCCAGCGCCGCCGAGCACGACACCCCAAGTCGCGGACACGAAACTGGCCGCGGCCGGCTGGTAGCCGCCGGGCACAGTCAGTGAAGCGAGGTGGACAACCGGCCCGCGCTGGACCAGTGCAGGAGATGCCGAGGCGGCACTGCCAGCACCGACCAGGCACAGCAACGTCAGCGCTCCCGCCGACCCGGCCGCGCTGAGTGCCTTGATGATGCGTGTCTTCATCACAATCGTTCCCTTCGCGCACGGCGCTGCTAGGGCTAACGCGGTAGAACGGTACAGGAACGCCGCCGATGCTTATTACTCCACGCTCCGCCTTACCCCCCTCATGGCTAAAGGGCCACGATGCAACTTGCCTCCCGCCGGTCGGGCTCAGCACGAAGAGCAGCCCTCTTGTAACCGGCAGCTCATGCAAACGAAAGCGATCCAGGTGGGCCTCAACAGGTCGGTTAGCGCACTTCGCGCGTCCATTCACGGGTGATTTCAGGCGTGGCTGTGATAGCAGGACGGGCGGCTGGTAGCCAGGGCTTGCCTGCCAGCAACAGAGCCCAAGCGCATCCGACCCTCGAGCGCGCTGGGCCCGGCGAGCGGGGCGGACACTGGCAGTAACGGCGGCGGCGCCGGTATCGTCCGTGATCGTGGACAACGACAGCCTGAGCCAGTGGTTCGGACAGTACGCCAGCGCCTTCGTGGCCTGCGGCCGAGGCGAAAGCGACACCGCTTCGAGCCAGCCGGCGATCTGAGCACGGGAAGCGAACCCGAGCTCGGGTACCGCGGCGAGGACGGGACTGGGAACCGGCGATTGCCCGCCTGCGGGTGTCCGGCTGGTCGTGTCCTGGCCGCGCCGGTTATGCGTCGAACCGGAGCGAGCTAGCCCGGCCGGCACGCACGTTCTTGACGTGCTCATCGAAGTTGAGCTTGTCGAACAGGCAGACACCTGAGGCCAGTGATGAACATAGGGCATCCTCAGCGGCCTGGATGGCCTCGGCCCTGTCGATAGCGGCCGCCAGCTCGACCTCGGTTGCGACGACGATGCCGTCGTCGTCACCGAGCAGGATGTCACCCGGGCTGACCAGGACAGTGCCGAGCAGTACGGGCACGTTGACCTCGGGCACGACCACAGCGCCGGCGGCGCGCGGTGTCGCTCCGCGCGCGTATACCGGCAAGGTCATGCGCTTCAAGGTCGCGCTGTCACGGCAGAACCCGTCGATGACGATGCCGGCCATGCCCCGGCGCGCTGCCTCCCCCGCAAACAGTTCCCCGGCCACCGCGCGCTGCGATCCCCCGGCGGCCACGACCAGCACATCACCGGGACCGCCGTGCTGCAGCGCGCCCAGGACCGACAGCAGATCATCGCGCGCGTTCGCCGTGACCGCGCGCCCGAGCAGCCGGCTGCCCACTGAAACCGGCCGGATAGCTGCGGGCAGCACCCGCAGTGACTTGTCCGCATCAGACACCGTCGACGCATCCAGCCGTGCCAGCCGGGACAGCAGGCTCAGATCCTCACCCGGCGAACCCAAGGCAGACATCGAAGCAGTCCTCACCAGTACACGATCAGCACAATGGCGCCAGCCGCCCGGATCCAGGGCGCAGGCCAGGCACAGAACACAGCATCCGGCGCCCTGACGGGCGTGCACAGCGTATCCGGGCCCGGATCGGTACGGCCACTTCCGATCCCGGCACCGCCGACCCTCGGGGTGCAATCCGGGCGCTCCAGCTTGACCCCCCGGGCCGCGCGGCGCCAGACCCGGGCATCTGCGAGGAAGGATCCAGAAGAACAGTCAGCGCAGCCCGGCGGCGCGCCTAGTCACCGGGCCAGGTCGGTATGCCCTCTTGACAATGGGGGCCCTATGGGTGCCGCTGGGCGGTCACTTGCGGGTCGGCGTGTACCGCGGCATCTATGAGCGGAGGCCGCCGTACACGCCGCTTTCGTCGACCTCGTCCGCGAAACCCTCCCAGGCCATGTTTGCTATGTTCAGGTCGTTCTCGACGGCTCACGCTTCCTGCGGGATGCGCTGGAACGGGCGCCTGCCGTCGTCCAACAGATCCACGGCCAGCACCGGATGATCCTGGCAAGGTGAGCGTGGCCAGCCCGCCGGACGAGCTGATCGGTCCCAGCCAAGGCGGTCTGAGGACCGGGACACGGCGTGACAGCCCCAGGAAAGGCGGCCGCAGTGCAGATCGTGGTAGATGACCTGTCCGGCCCGCAGATCGCCCGGTTCCTCGACGAGCACGTTCAGGAGATGCGGTCCATCACGCCCTCCCCGGACAGCAAGCATGCTCTCGATCTGGACGATCTCCGCCAGCCCGAGATCACGTTCTGGTCGGTCATGGACGGTGCCACCCTGGTCGGCTGCGGTGCGATCAAGAGGCTGGACGCGAGCCACGCTGAGCTGAAGTCGATGCGCACGGCACCGGCGCGACGACGCGACGCCATCGCATCGATGCTGCTCGAGCACATCATCACCGAGGCCCAGCGCATGGGCTTTACCCGGCTCAGTCTCGAGACCGGCTCATACAAGTTCTTCCTGCCCGCCAGGAAGCTGTATGAGAAGTTCGGGTTCGAATATTGTGAGCCATTCGCTGATTACCAGGCCGACCCGAACAGCGTATTCATGACAAGGCATCTCTAAAGAGATATTGATCCACCGGTCTTGACCATTGTTCCCGCTTAAGTCACATACTCATCTGCCGCCGACAGGGTCGGGTACGGGGCACGGCAGAGCCTTCCGCGCCTAGGGATCGGACCGCCGAGGATGGCGGTATCAGGTCGGCCCGAGCACATGTGCGATTAGCGCCCGTATTCGTGTAAAGCGGGCATCGGTAGCTTCGGCCGAGAGATGTTGCTCGGCAGCGAGCGCAGCCACAGGCGCACCG
>Ga0335074_10017089_pt1 | contig 10222 bp, 8 predicted proteins | sample Lox_Sample_23_FD_206715 | JGI IMG/M metagenome (GOLD analysis project Ga0335074, IMG submission 206715) | Soil microbial communities from Loxahatchee National Wildlife Refuge, Florida, United States - Lox_Sample_2.3 | ecosystem: Environmental > Terrestrial > Soil > Wetlands | place: USA: Florida...
AATAATGGCCATGGTCCGGGTGACCAAACGGCGCAACCAGGGCTGCATGCGAATGTTCAAGAAGCCTTCCATGACGATCTGGCCGGCCATGGTCCCGGTCAAAGTTGAGGATTGCCCTGAACAAAGAAGTGCCATGCCGAACAAAACACTAGCCATCGTAGTACCAAGCAAGGGTGCCAGGAGCTGGCTCGCCTGCTGGATCTCGGTAACCACAATGTGGCGGCGGAAAAACACCATGGCCGCCAGGATCAGAATGGCGGCGTTGACCAGGAGGGCTCCATTGAGTGCGATGGTAGAGTCGATGAAGTTGAAACGGCAGGCGATGCGCTTCTCCGATTCCGCCTTGCCGATCCGCCGCGTCTGCACCAGCGCCGAATGCAGGTATAGATTGTGCGGCATCACAGTAGCGCCGAGGATGCCGATCGCGATGTAAAGGGTCCGCGAAGAGAGATGCGGTATCACGCCATGCGCCATAGCGCCGAAGAGCGGAGTGCCGGCCCAGAGGATCTCAATGGCAAAGCACCCTGCGATCATGGCGATCAGCGACAGGATAAACGCCTCGATCACCCGAATGCCCAGACGCGTGAACCAAAGGAGCAGCAGGGTATCCGCCGCCGTCAGAAGAACTCCCAGCAAAAGTGGAAGATGAAACAGCAAATTCAAAGCAATAGCTGCACCCAGAACCTCAGCCAGATCGCAAGCTGCGATCGCGATTTCACAGAGGAACCAGAGTGCATAGGAGATCGGGCGCGGATAGGTTTCGCGGCAGGCTTGTGCCAGGTCGCGTTGGGCCACGATGCCTAAGCGCGCGCTGAGGGTCTGAAGCAAAATCGCAAGCAGGTTCGAAAGAATCAGCACCCACAAAAGCTCATAGCCGAACCGCGCGCCACCTTCAAGATCGGTGGCCCAGTTGCCGGGATCCATATAGCCGACGCTGACTAAATACGCTGGTCCGGCGAACGCAAACATGCGGCGCCAGACGGACGGATGGGTGGTGGAAATGCTCGAATGGACTTCGGGCAGGGAATTATTGACTGTGGTTGATGCCCACAAATTAACTATAGTTTACGCGAGTTGCCGGGCGCTTTACAAGACAGGAGTTCCTGGCCGGGCACCCGGCCCATTCCAAGCACCGCTGGTGGTTTTCGGCCAGGCGGCGGCCGGTCTGGAATGCGCGTAAGTGCTAATCAGGAATGGAAATGCCGGTTGGCGAGCGGATTGCCTTTGTAGCACTGACAAACGGTATGACACGCGCTCTCCTATCGCTGCTGGTCGTTGGAAGTCTGAGCGGTCTGATTACTTTGCGAGCTCAAAATGGTCCCGACGGTCCGGGCGATCCGGGCGCTCCCGCCCAACAGCCGGACGGCCAATATGAACCCGGCCGTGCAGTGGCGCGGATCAGCGTAGTAAATGGTGACGTTTCGGTGCGGCGCGGGGACTCGGGCGATGTCGTCGCGGCAGCGGTGAACGGGCCGTTGATGATCGACGATCGCATTCTGACCAGTTCCTCGGCACGCGCGGAAGTACAACTGGATGCGGCGAACATGATTCGCATCGGACCGAATGCCGAGGTGCGGTTCACCGGTATGGACACGCACAGTTTCCAGGTGCAGGTAGCGGCGGGCACGGTGACCTTCCGCACGCTCCGGCCCGGTGAGGCGCAAGTGGAAGTGGATACGCCGAGCGTGGCAGTCCGCCCGATGCAGCCCGGCGCCTACCGGGTGACGGTGCACGAGGACGGTTCGTCCGAGATCACGGTGCGGTCGGGCGAAGCCGAGATCGACAGCCAGCGCGGCGGCGAGCGCCTGGACCCGGGCCGGACGATGAATGCGCGCGGGCCGGCCGCGGATCCCGAATTTCAGATGGTGCAGGCCATTCCGCTCGATAATTTCGATCGTTGGAACGACGAGCGCGACCGGTTCATTGAGAATTCGCAAAGCGCACGCCACATGAGTCCGGATATTCCCGGCGGCGAAGATATGGATCATAACGGCCAATGGGTGAACGATCCGAGCTACGGGCAAGTGTGGCAGCCGAATGTGGGGCCGGGCTGGGCTCCCTATCAGAATGGCCAATGGGTTTGGGAAGACTACTATGGCTGGACTTGGGTCAGCTACGATCCTTGGGGTTGGGCGCCGTATCACTACGGACGTTGGTTCATGGGCGCGGGCGGTTGGGCGTGGTATCCGGGTCCGATCTTTGCGCATCCTTACTGGGCCCCGGCCTATGTCGGGTTCTTCGGATTCGGCGGAGGATTGGGAGTCGGCGTCGGGTTTGGATTCGGCGGAGTTGGCTGGGTTGCGCTCGCGCCGTTCGAAGTAGTCCATCCCTGGTGGGGACGCGGCGTGTACGGCGGATTCGCCAGCGGCGCTTTGGTGAACCGCACCACGATCATCAATAACGGAAACGTGGCGGGCGCCTATCGCAATGCTCGCGTGGCGGGTGGCGCGGTGGGGATGAATACGTCGGCGTTCGGCCGGGGCGGACAGATCACAGCGCTGAACCGTTCGCAGATCCAATCAGCTGGTTTAGTGCGCGGCGTTTTGCCGGTGGCGCCGGACCGCTCCAGCCTGCGCATGTCGAATCGCGCGGTGAGCGGCAGGTATCCGCAGACCGCGGGCCGAACATTCGCCAGCCGGATGCAGACGGCACATGTGGAGCACGCGAGCTTTACGCAGCAACAGCGTGGAATGGAACAGATGTCGCGCGGCAATTTCACCCGCGGCGCAGCGGGGCGCGGAGGTTTTGGCGGCGGTGCGGCGGAATCGCATGGATGGAGCCGCTTCGGCGAGCCGATTCACGGAACCAGCAACGGGTATAGCCGCGGCAGCTACGGCGGATCAGCCGGCGGATCCGAGCGATACAACTACGCGGGACGCAGCGGCGCATCGTCCTATGGGTATGCGCGCGGCGGACAGGCGGTGCGCGTGAACCCGTCGATTGTGGCGCGTCCGAATAGCGCGCCGCGCAGTTCAGGCAGCGGATCGCGCGGATACGGTGGCGCACGGCCCTCGGGCGGCGGCCACGCCAGCAGCGGCGGGCATGGAGGACATCGGTAGCGCGCCCGGATTTACGAATTTCATTTCTTCCCTCAGGCCCGGAATGAGCACCTCCCAGCGCATCCGGGCCCTCTTTTTTTGGTTCACCTGCTTGCCAGGCAATGAGTCAAGTTAATTATCGCCCCCTTATTTGACATAATATCTGTTATCGGAAGCGGCACCCTCCGCAGGCCAATAAACCCCTCAATGCGGACCCACCGGACTCACCCGCACTGCCACCGGGCTTTGCTGGGTCAGAACCTGAAGAAGCGCCTCGGATTCCTCAACATCCCGCTGTATGGGTTGGCGCTCACGGGACAGGCTTACTCCGGCAAGGACGCTCCGTTGCACGCCATCGCCTATGGCGGCAACTGGTTTTATAAAGGCAGCAACGGCTACAATCTCGGGGCCGGATTGGGCACGCTGGATGTCGCGAATTTCGACCAGTTCTTGCACGGCGAGTTTTAGCGTCAAGTAAAATAGCGGATTGGGCCAAATTTATTCGCGGAAACAACTGATCGCCGAACGCGCCGTATGGAAGCGCGCGGGCAAAAAAGTGGTCTTCACCAACGGCTGCTACGACGTTCTGCATCCCGGCCACATTCGGCTGCTGGAAGCGGCGCGGTCGCGGGGCGATGTTCTGATCCTGGCTCTTAATACGGACGCCAGCGTCCAGCGGCTGAAAGGTCCCACGCGGCCGCTGATTTCTCAGGATCAGCGCGCTTCGCTGGCGGCGGCCCTCGCGGCTGTTGATGCCGTGACATTTTTTGATGAGGACACCCCGCGCGAGCTGATTGCCGCCGTCCTGCCGGATGTGCTCATCAAAGGCGCGGATTGGGCGCACTTCATCGCGGGGCGCGAAGAGGTGGAAGCAGCGGGAGGCCAGGTGCTCGCTCTGCCGCTCGAACCGGGCTATTCGACCACTGGAATCTTTGAAGGCGTACTCGCGAGATTTACCTAAAATGAACGTTGGCTGCACACTCCCGGGATGGCCGAGAAGCTCACGCGAGACCTGGCCTATCGCGATCGGGACGCACTGCGATTATTCCGCATACGGGGTGCAGTAACGCGCCGCACGGTAAAATAGAACCGAAACGCCGGTCCAACACCGCCGGCATCCCGCGCCGCCACCGTGACACATCCGGCAATTCGTGATCTATTTCAGTCGCTCAGCCGCGACCCCGCGTTTCAGGACGTGGTCAGCCGGCTGATTCGCGATCCCAAGGCGCGGCTCTCGCTTTCCGGCCTCACCACCACCGCGAAAGCGCTCTACATCGTGCTGTTGTGGCAAGCGACGGAGCGGAATTTAATGGTGGTTGTTGACGGCAACAATCGCGCCGACGCGCTCACCGAGCTGGTCGACACGTTCTTCGATCTTCTCGTCACGTCCGATCTGCCGCGCCCGCAAACCGTCCCCGCCCTCGATGTTTTACCGGCGCAGCGCATGTCGCCGCACAGCGAGATCAGCGCGGAACGCGCCGTGGGATTATGGCGCCTGGCATCCAGCAAGACCAGCATCACGATCACGCCGGCGGCATCGGCTCTGTTGCGCACCGAGGCGGCTGAGTTTTATCGGCAGCTCGCACTCACGCTGCGCGTCGGCGAGGAGATCCCGCTGCAGGATCTGCTGGCGCATCTTGAAAGCATCGGCTATGAAAAGCGCGACCCGGTGGAAATGGTCGGCGAATATTCGTTGCGCGGCGGCATCCTGGATATTTTCCCGGCCGAGGCATCGAAGCCGATCCGTATCGAATTGTTCGGCGATTTGATCGAATCCATCCGCCGGTTCGACGTCGCGACGCAGCGCTCGGTGATGAAGATCGCCGAGACTACGCTGTTGCCGCTGGCCGAATATCCGAAATCGCGCGAGCTGTTCGAAGCGCTGGCCAACCAAATGGATGTGGGGAATCCAGGCGATCCGTTTCCGGGCTGGGAATTGGCAGTGCCCCTGGTGCGCCCGCGTACGCATTCGCTGTTTTCGCTGACCGAAAATCCGGTTATCGTGATCGATGAACCCGAGCAGGTTTCATCCGCGGCCGAGCGTTTCTGGAAGCGCTTGGAAGAAAAGCCCGACAGGCCATTTCCCTGCCCTCCGGAAGCCAATTTTTTCAACTGGCCGGAGCTGCGCGCGAGCCTCGCATCCTATGCGGAATTGGCGTTGCGCGAGCTGGAACTGATCACGGCGCATGATCAGTTAAGCACTCCGGAAACAGCCTCTCGTCCCTCGCTCGCGTTCCACGGCAACATCCAGGCGGCGGTCGCCGAGGCGCGCAATCTCGTCGAACAGGGCTATCGCGTGGTCTTCTTCGGCCGGTCCAGTGGTGAGCTCGAACGCCTGGCCGATATTTTCCAGGAGTACTCGGTCCCTTTTCAGCTTGGCCTCGATCCGGCGGACGCCACGCGCCCGTACTTGGCCGAGCGATCCTATGTCGCGGGCGCTGCCGCCAGCACATTCCTCGTCAAAGGGCTCATTCGACGCGGCGTCGTGTTTCCCGCGGCCCGCATCGCCGTTTTTGGATCGGAAGATTTATTTGATTCGTCCGACCTGGTCGCTAAGCCGGGCCCCACCAAATCGCAACTCGCCGCCTTCACCGCCGACATGGCGGATTTGAAACCCGGCGATTACGTGGTGCACGAAGCCCACGGCATCGGGCGATTCCTCGGCACGCGTGAGATCGCACAAGGCGACAACAAGGGCGACTTCATGCTGCTCGAATACGCGGGCGACGCCAAGCTCTATGTTCCGCTCGCGCGACTGGACTTGATCCAGAAATATCGCGGCGCGGGCGAAGGCGCAACACCTACGCTCGATCGCCTGGGCGGTGTGACGTGGGAAAAAACAAAATCGCGCGTCAAAGCCAAAATGCGCGACATGGCCGACGAGCTGCTGAAGCTCTACGCCCAACGCCGCATGGCCGAGGGTTTTTCGTATTCGCCCGACAGCAATTGGCAGCGCGAGTTTGAAGACTCCTTCGAATTCACGGAGACGAAGGACCAGCTCTCCGCCATTAAGCAGATCAAAAAGGACATGGAGAGCGGCCATCCGATGGATCGTCTGCTCTGCGGCGACGTCGGCTACGGCAAAACCGAGGTCGCGATGCGTGCGGCATTCAAGGCGCTGGGCGACGGCAAGCAGACTGCGGTGCTCGCACCAACCACGGTACTCGCCTATCAGCACTTCGAAACCTTCAAGCGGCGCTTTGCGGCCTTCCCGGTTCGCATCGAAATGCTCAGCCGCTTTCGCGATAAGAAAGAAATTGCCGCGGTCCTCGAAGGCTTGGCCGACGGCAAGGTCGACATCGTCATCGGGACGCATCGCATTCTTTCGAAGGATGTGATGTTTCGCGACCTCGGCCTGCTCGTGGTTGACGAAGAACAGCGCTTCGGCGTGCGGCACAAGGAACGCATCAAGCAGCTCAAACACAACGTGGACGTGCTTACGATGAGCGCGACGCCGATCCCGCGCACCCTGCACATGTCGCTCGCAGGATTACGCGACATGTCGGTGATTGAAACTCCTCCGAAAGACCGCCTGGCGATCCACACCGTTGTCGCGCATTTCGGCGATCAGCTCATCCGCACCGCGATCGAACAGGAGATTGCGCGCGGCGGCCAAGTCTACTACATCCACAACCGCGTGGACAGCATTTATATGCGCGCGACGTACATTCAAGACTTAATGCCCGGCGTACGCGTCGGCGTCGGTCACGGCCAGATGGACGAAGGCGAGCTCGAACGCGTGCTTCTTGGATTCATGCAGCACGATTTCGATGTGTTCGTCTGCACCACGATCGCCGAAAACGGTCTCGACATCCCGCTTGCCAACACCATGATCATCGAAAACGCGGAGCGCCACGGGCTTTCCGAGCTGTATCAATTGCGCGGACGCGTGGGCCGTTCGAATCGCAGAGCCTATGCCTACCTGCTGGTTCCCGCCGACACCCAGTTAAGCGATATCGCGCGCAAACGGCTGGCCGCGCTCAAGGAATTCAGCGATCTCGGCGCCGGATTCAAGATCGCTGCGCTCGATCTCGAGCTGCGAGGCGCCGGGAACATCCTCGGCGGCGAACAGCACGGCCACATCGGCGCGGTCGGATTCGATATGTACATCCGGCTGCTCGAAGAAACCGTGCATGAGCTCAAAGGCGAGGCCGCGCCGCTGCAAGTCCATTCCACGCTCAACCTCGGCCTCGATATTCGCATTCCGTCCGAATACATTTCCGACGAACACCAGCGTTTGCGCGCGTACAAGCGCATTGCCGATGCGAGCACCGCCGAAGCCGCCGCCGAAATATTGGCCGAGATGGAAGACCGCTACGGTCCCGCGCCGGACGCGATCCGCAATCTGTTGAAATTCTCCGCGCTTAAAGGTTCCGCGCAGCAACTCGGCATTGAAGCGGTCGATCGCCGCGCCGGCATGCTCAACGTGAAGTTTCACAAGGAAGCGCACATCGATCCCAAGCGCCTGATGAGCTTAGTCACGCGCACCGAAGGCGCTCAATTCACCCCCGCCGGCGTGCTGCGGTTGCCGCTCGATGGCGCCCACGACCCCGGCCAGGTTTTAGATTTGCTGGAAGGCCAATTGGGGCAACTACAACCTTAACGAGTCCGGATGTCTCAGGCGGCGTGACGGCTGGGCTTGTGATGGAGGGGCATCAATTGGTCAGAACGAAGCGCAAGCGATGCGTATGCTTGACCTGAGTCGTCGCTAAACTCCACTTCGTATACGCCTGGACCAAGGCCCTCCACGACTGTGCCGACCTGCCCCCGCGAGAGCCCCTGTCCGGGGATGTCATGGAGCAAAGCAACCACGGAGAACATCGGGATTTCAGCCATCGCGACCCTCACCTCAATAAGAAAAAACAGCTTGTCAGCCGCGGAAACACCTCGCCGTGCCGGATGATCCAATTACTGCGGACCGTGGACCTAAGATCACACCTGACGATTTCGAAGTGGAGAGTATACCGCTGCCCATACAGGTCCGCAACGCCCCCGGACGCATCAACTTCGCGAGCCGCGCGGAGCAATTCGTCGCGCAGGAATCAACAACTGCCGTTTAGTGAACGCGACCGGCAGGTTTTAGGCGGCGGCGCGCTACAATCACCTCGTGCGCTCGCCCATCCCCGCCCGCTGGGTTGCCATCTCCGTATTCATCTTCGCGTCGGTCCTGAACTATCTCGATCGCCAGATTCTCGCCACCATGGTCGACATCTGGCGCGCCCATCCCGAGTTCCCGTTCACTTATGACGATTACGGTCTGCTGCTCTCGGTCTTTTCCATCGCCTACGCGGTGAGCGCGTTGTTCGTCGGATGGTTTGTCGACCGCGTGGGGCTGAATCGCGGCGCGGGCTTAGCTGTGACCGTCTGGGCCATTGCCAGCTTCGGCACCGGCGCATCGCACAGCGTTCACCAGCTGCTGGTGTGGCGCGCCCTCCTCGGAGTATCGGAAGCGAGCGCGATCGCTGCCGTCACCAAGGCCATCGCCATGTATCTGCTCCCGCAGGAGCGCGCTGTCGGACAAGCCACCAGCCAACTCGGCTTGAGCCTGGGCGCGGGCCTCGCACCGGCTTTCGCCGTGTATTTTTCTTACCGCTTCTCCTGGCACTGGGCATTCTATGCCGCAGGGATCGTGAGCCTGCTGTGGATTCCGCTGTGGCTGGCGACTTCGCGCGCCGTGCCCCCCGCAGCATTTGTCCCCGGCCGCTCGACCCATTCATTCGCTCTGTTGCGCGATTCAAAGCTCTGGGTCCTGATCTTCGCCAACATGCTCGGGATGACTGTGTACAGCCTGTGGGCGAACTGGGCGCCGACGTATCTCATCCACGTCCAACACCTGACACCGCCGCAGGCCGCGCACTACACCTGGATCGTGCCCATCAGCGGATATTTCGGCGGGCTGCTCGGCGGTCTGATGTCCTGGCAATTCGTTCGCTCCGGCCAGGCGCCCATCGCGGCCCGTAAGCGCGCGTGTCTTATCGCCACACTGTTCCTGCTCGGCACTGCGGCCGTACCGCTCGCACCCAATCCAGCGCTCGCAACCTTAGGAATGTCCCTAAGTTACTTCTGGGTTTGCGCCTGGAGTGTCAACCATTACACACTGCCCATCGATCTTTACGGCGCCGGGCGGGCGGCTTTCGGCGGCGCATCGCTGGTGTTCGCCTACGGCGTGATGCAGGCGGTCATCTCCCGGCCCCTGGCCGCTATCATTGAGAACATAGGGTTTTCGCCCGTTTGTGTTGTATTTGCTGTACTTCCGCTTGCCGGGTACTTCTTGGTGCATATGCGAATTGGCGAACCATCGGCCTCGGAAATGGCCGGAATTCAGTCACAAATGGCGGACAAAATCCCCAGCATGCGATAGTACCCAACTAAGGAACTGGTACCGTCACGGTAAGTAATGGCCTTATAGGGACTAACAATCCGTAACCGCCGGGGCTATACTTCGATCTACTGTAGTGACTGGTTCAAACGGAAGGCTCCGGAGTTGCTTCGGGAGGATGTAATAGAAGTATGAAAGTTCAGTGCCCCTATCGCTGCGATTATTGCCATAACTTGAAGGGCGCAACCAACCATTGGTGGCTGCGGCCTCAGGATGCGGATCAATTCATGCTCGTGCGCTGGAACCAGACTTTGGCCGATCAGGAAGGCTACGAGCACATCTGTTCGGAATCCTGCGCCGCCAAAGCGCTGTCGCAATGGATGGCCCAAGCCAGCGGCAATTTGGTGCGGACTGCCGACAAACACACGTTCGCCGCAACTGTTACACACTAAACGCGCCGCTGATGAAGCCCCAATTCGGATTAGCCGTGCAATATGTCACCGATATCGAGTCGGCCAAGCGCTTCTATGTCGACGTGCTGGGTCTCGAGGTTCAGCGCCAGGCGCCGGACTTCATCCAGTTCCAAAATTTCGCGATCGCGGGCGACGCGCCGCTGGGCGGCCATGGCGAGCCTGAGCTGTTCTGGTTGGTCGACGATGCCGAGGCGGCATTCCAGGAAATGTCGAAAAAGGCGGATGTCAGTCTTCCATTAAAGCAGCAGCCGTTCGGGAAGGTCTTCGGCATCAAGGATCCCGCCGGCCATCCGTGCTACGTGCTCGAACTCGCCAGACATCGGCCGAGCAAGCCGGTCTAGCGATAGCTACGGGCGGACCGTCTCGAGGGACATCAACCGCTTCGCTGCTGC
>Ga0335074_10017090_pt1 | contig 10221 bp, 12 predicted proteins | sample Lox_Sample_23_FD_206715 | JGI IMG/M metagenome (GOLD analysis project Ga0335074, IMG submission 206715) | Soil microbial communities from Loxahatchee National Wildlife Refuge, Florida, United States - Lox_Sample_2.3 | ecosystem: Environmental > Terrestrial > Soil > Wetlands | place: USA...
CGCCATCTGGATCGTACGCAAAAACAAGTCCGGCCACACAGGACACGCGCACTTCCTGCCCGTCGCCCTACTCATGCGCCCTGACTCCCCCGGCGCGCTCGGGATCGTGCCGCGGCTAACCCAGTGGGTGCCCTACGGCGAGCTGTTGCAGGCAATCGGGCAGAACGGCACGATCGAGGAGACATGGAACCGCGAAGCCGCCCAGTCCCTCACCGAGCGGTTCATACGGCAGGTGCTGTACATGACGCGCGGACGGCCGACCCTGCTGCTGACCCATGCGCAGAACATCCGCTCCTGGTGGCCCAGCCTGGCCAACTCCGCTGTGATCCGCGATCAGGTCGGCTTCGGCGGCTCCATGAGCAACGCGACGCTACACGGCCCCGGGCTCAGGCACGTCCGCGTGCGGGACAGCGACTCCTTCGAGACCCCTCAGTGGTTCGCGCCGAATGAGAACAGCGGCACGCCCGGCCTGGCCGAAGAGCTGTGGCTGTCAGCCGACGCGGGCAGAACGAGGAATGCCCTGACCCCCGCCCTCGCCGTGAGGGACGATTCGCTCCCTGTGTTGTGAAGGGAGGTAGATCACGGTGGTAGCTCGGCGGACACCCGGCTCATGGCGGGCCCGATGAGAGAGAGCGCCGGTGGGTGGGGTCGATGCCGGAGGCGTATGACGAGTTGCTTGCGCCTGCAGTGTTTCACCCGTTCGCCGTTGACCTCGCCCAGCGGGCGGCCAGCCTCGCTCCCCGCCGCGTGCTGGAGATCGCCGCTGGGACCGGCGTGCTGACCCGCGAGCTGGCCGCAGCCATCCCGGAGGCGCAACTGACCGCAACGGACCTGAATGCGGCGATGGTCAAGTTCGGGTCACGCGAGGCGCCAGCGGCAGCGTGGCAGCAGGCCGACGCCCTGTGCCTGCCCTTCGCAGTGGAGCAGTTCGACCTGGTCGTCTGCCAGTTCGGTGTCATGTTCTTCCCGGGCAAGCCCGCTGCTTTCCGCGAGGTACGGCAGGTGCTGGCATCCGGGGGCAAGCTGCTTTTCAGCACCTGGGGCACCGTCGATACCCCCGGCTTCGCCACCGCCCTGATGGCCGGGATCGAACGTGCCTTCCTAACGACCCGCCGGCGTTCATAGCCGCCGTGCCACACGGCTACGCCGACGTTGACCAGGCAGTTGCCGACCTTGCCGCCGATGGCCTGGATTGCCTATCGGCCGAGCCGGTCACCCTCGATGGACGGTCCTCCTCGGCCGCCGGCATCGCCGCCAGATTCTGCACCGGCACCCGCTGCGCGCAGCCATCGAGGACCGCGGGGACCTCACAGCAGCTACGGCGCTCGTCAGCGCCGAGATGACGAAACGTCCTGGCAATGGCCCCGTCACCGCCACGATGACCGCCTACGTTATCGACGCCCGCCGACGGGCCGGAGAAGGCCGGGCAGACCGGAACCGGCGCCACTCCGGTCGGCCGTCCACCGTCATACGGCCGACCGTGACCGCAGCCCAGAGGTGGCACGGCACCGCCAGGACGCCCCCGGCCTCCCAAGGCGGAAGGTGACCTGTGCACTACCCCGAAGGTCTCCGCTGTCCCCGACGGCACCCGCCGGCCAGCGATGGTCCTCACCCTCACCTGCGACCCCGCGGCAACGGGTACCCGCTGCTCGGCCCCTGGGGCCGGTTCCTTTCCCCGAACTGACCCTGATAACGGGCGTCACAGCGCTTCGAGTACCCCGATCACGAAGATGCCGATACCAATTGGCTCTCCCACGGCGGCGACCCCGCCCAGCGGCACGGCCCACCTGGCCTTCTTCTCGCTGAACTCGTCCTGCACACCGGCGAGCCAGTTCACGGTGTCCTTCGCGGCGACCAGCGCGGTGGAGACAACGACCAGCCAGGCGGCCACCTCGAGCCACCCCGGGCCCAGCGCAGAAAGCCGGGCTGCCCACACTAGGCCGAGCAGAACCGCGGCGTGCAGCAGTGTACTGAGGTGCGCCGCTAGCAGGTACCTGGGGGTAGCTGGCGCGCCTTTCGTGCGAGTCACGATGATGGGGTAGCCCAATAGCACCCCGTAGGCCAGGTTCAGCATCCCGCCGACGATCAGCACCTTCTCCGCGGGTGTGATAGCCATCACATTCCCCCTCTTGCTGCGGCCCGTCGCGCCCGCCGCCTGGCGAGGGCCATGCGCACCAGGTACCAGGGGCTCGGCGGAATCCATCCGGCTTGCTGGGCCGTCGCGAGATCGTCACGGTTAGCCCAGTGCTCGATGACCTTGCCGTCGGCATGGCGGAACCAGTGGGTCTGGGCAGAGGAGAAGGTCCTGCCGGTCGGCGGCATGACCTGGCTAGGCTTGCCCGCGCCGTCGTAGTGCACGAACGGGCTGGTGTGACGGCCGGACATCGTGGTGTGAACGGCGACGAGATCGCCGTCGGCGGCGATCTCGTGGATGTCCCAGCGCAGGTCGGAGAACGCCCCGCGCAGCCACAAAGCCGTGGCGTACCACGCGGCCGGTCCCCGGCCGCGGGATGCCATCGGCTCACGAACTGCCTCCCGGTTGACCGCCTCGGGATGGATCAGGGCATCGAACTCGCCGAGATCCCCGTCGGCCATGATCTGGATACTGCGGACGCATACCGTCTTCGGGTCCTCTGCGGTCGCCAGGTTTGGGTCTAGCCGCGCTGGCGCGGATTCTGCCGGTGACATCACGTCATCTCATTCCTTGCTTTAACTGACAGCCCCGGGCGGGCGGCCTGCTCGCGCCGTTCGGCGGTTTCCCGCGGGCCGTGGATGGTGGTGACCGCACCGGGGTCAAGCTCGGTGTGCTGCTGATGGGTGTAGAAGCGGATCTCGTGGCCGTCGGGATCGTGCAAGTGGGGAAGGATCCAGCCGATGGTGGCCCAGTGCACCCCGGCGTGCTGCTCACCCAGCGCGGTCAGCCGGGCCGCGAGCCGGTCGATCGTTTCCTTGCTTTCACGCCGATGGCGAAGTAGTCAAAGCCTGCTGCCCTGGCTCGTTCCGGGCTGAGCCGCAGAGCGAGCACCGGGCCGCCGTCGGGGTGCTCCAGGACGTAGCCCATGAGCTGGCCCTGCTCGACGAACTCGACCTGGACCCGGTAGCCCAGCCTGCTCTCATACCACTCGCGGGAGCGGGCAAGATCGGTTACCGGCAGCTTCAGGTGGTGGATGCCAGCCACCCGCGGCCCATCCGGCAGAGTCATGGCTCCTGCATTGCCGGTGCTAGCCAGCGCGGTCGCCGGAAGCCGCGTCCCGGGCGGCCCTGGTTGGAGACGACCATGCCCACCTACGGACCGGGTCAGCACGGCCGCGCGCTCGCCACAGCGCGGGCAGTCGCCGGAGGCTCCGCCGAACCAGTACAGGCACCCGCAAAAGCATGCAACCTCAGTCATAGCCTCAGTCTGCGCAGGCCAGCACACATGACACCATCCGACGTTCTGCGGATGGCCAGGCCGCGGCACAGGGCGTATTGCCAGCCGGGGTTCCACGCTCGGCCCCCCGCCGCACTGGACCAGCCGCCTGCTCGCGTGGGACCGGCGCGTGCGAAGGACGACGGGAGCAGGGCAGGCAGCGGCTCCAGAACCGGCGCTGGCAGCGGCGTCTCCATCAGAACTCCACCTCCTGCACACCCCGGCTCCGCGGCGCATGACTAGACAATCCAGCAGGGGGAAGGAACTACGCGCGCCGAAGGCAGCCGCAAATCACAGCCCAAAGAGGCATAACAGGCCCGACATTAGAAGGGCGCAATGGCGATCTCGGTGACAGTCGAAGAACAGGCGCTTCGCGCCCTGGCAGGGATCGTCACCGAGGACCGCCCTGATGTGCCCGCCCAGCACGGGCTGCCGCCGTCGCTCCTGGCCGACCTGATGAGCCTCATACGTTGCGACGTCATCGCATTCGGGGGCTTCGACAGCAGACGGCGGGAAACATGGTCTGTACAGTTCCTGCCGGACGGCGGCAAGGCCGTGGCTGAGGCCGCGGCGCCGGTGAACTGGCACCACTACTGGCACTGCCAGCCGTGCAGCTACCCCGACCGGACCGGTGACCTGCGCGGCATCGTGAAGATCGCGGACTTCTACTCGGCCCGGCAATGGCAGGCCATCGGCACCGGCTGCGGCATCTGCCGGCCGCTGGGATTCCAGCACAGCCTGATGCTGACCCTGCCCGCGGCGCCCGGTCCCGTTCCCGGGCCTGGCCGCACCATGCGGCTGTTCTTCTTCCGCGGAGCCGGGCCAGACTTCACCGAGGGCGACCGGGCGCTGCTCATGCTGCTGCGCCCCCACCTGCACCGGGCCTACATGGACGCTGAGCGTAGCCGCCGCCCAGACCGACAGCTCACCCCCCGGCAAAGCGAGCTGCTGCGCCTGGTAGCCACGGGGCAGACCAATAACCAGATCTCCCGGCAGCTGGGCATCTCCGAGGGAACCGTGCGATCCCACCTGGAAAACATCTACCAGAGGCTGGAGGTCTCCAGCCGCGCCGCCGCCGTCACCCGCGCCTTCTGTTGACGGCTTGATTCCTGAGCATCTCGGCCGCGTGTCTGGCCGTGCTCTTTGACGATGCCGCCTCCTGGCCGCCGCTGTGCGGGCCAGGATCTGCCTGCCGTCCGTGCTGAACGTGAGGGATCCCTCCTCGCCTCGTTTCATGCCGATCGCAGGAGGGATCCGAGGTGGTATCGCTCGTGGCCATCGTATGGCCGCGCCCGCTGCCGGTCGATGCGTATGCGGCAGCTGGCCGGAAGGTGGAGGACACCCGCCGGCCTACACGTTGTGCGCCGGCCCGCTGGTGTTCTGGTCTGGCTACTGACGGCATGTCCGGCCGAGGGCCTGGCGGGTGGCCGCTGCCCGAAGATCTTCGTGCTCAGGGTGCGGTGCGGCGCCGGTGTCGAGGTAGCCGAGCCACCAGAGCTGACCTGCCGGCTGCTCGCTCAGCAACGCAAGCACGGCCGGTCATGCTGGTCTTGTCTCTCGCCTCGCCGCGGCCACACGACCATGGCGTTAGCTAGGTCGAGCGCGAGCCGGGCCTCATCCGGCGTGTCCTCTGTTACGACAATCATCGCTGTCGTGCCGCCTTTGAGACCGATGTGATACTCGTCGGGCTGGCCTTCCCTTCGGACACGTTTGGGGAAGAGCCATACAGTCAGCTTCTTTATCCTCGTTTGGACAGGTTCGCAACGCCGTCCGCAGTTCGCTGGCCGAGGGTCTGGAGGAAAGCCGAAGAGAAGTTGCCGGCCACAAAGGCGAGCATCAATGTCTCAGGATTGATGAGGCTCGCACGCTGAGGGCGGCTCCACTCGCCGGGCTCACTGGGCGGGAGTTGGATCGCCATGAACTCATGAGAGAAGGGATCATATTCCGGCGCGTCTACGGGGCCATCGTCCGTAGGTTCATCGGTCATGCACCGAGAATAAGGTGGCCGCGCTCGCTTGGCAGGGTGCTACTGGCTGGCTGTTCGCGGAGTGGTCCTCGTAATGGGCTGGTGTAGGGGGCCTGCCATGTACGTCGCGCAGTGGTTGGCTAACTACCGTTAGCCCTGGCGATGCATAAACATACGGTCTGGCCGCCGTCTGCTCGGGACCGTGGTTGGATCGCCAATGGTGCGGGAAGCTCTTGATAACTGCGCGCAGAGCCGCCAGTTATCTAGGCCACAGAGAAGGCAGCTTAGGGCCCTTGCACCAACGCGATTAGGCGATCAACGTCCTGCGTGTTAGTAAGCAGTCGGCATCCCGACTCGGCCCACAGAGGGCTCGCTGGTAGATGGGCTAGTTCCTGCTCGATGCTGGCGGCAGAGGTGCCGTTTCGCCTAGCGAGGACTTCGGGCTTGGCGACGAAGGGGAGCCCGGCGTCGAGGAGTTCCGCCCACGCTGGGTGGATCGCGACTGCGACCTGTTCGCGCGGATCGTCGTCCGGCACGACCGCGAAGAGCACCGACGTTCGAGTGGTCGAGTAGCTGCCAAAGGTGAGAGCCAGACGCTGGCAGGCAAGCTGGAACACGGTCTGCTGCACTTCAGATGGCAGCAGTTGTTTGAGTTCCTGCACCGTTCGCGCGCTCGGGGTAAGCAGCGGAGGGGAGCTGACGTCATCGCCTAGGGCGGTCGTGATCGCGGGGAGGTCCATAGGTAGTTGCTGCAGTTCGGGCGGCAGGCTGGACTCCGGGTCAGGCGACCCGGTAGGCGCCCGAGCGCGGTCAGTATTAGCTGACAGTACTTGAGTCGCTTCGGTCGCCTGCCCGGCAGTTCCGGTCAGCTGCCCGTGTGCCGGGCTCTGCTCCTGTTCTGCACGCTTCTTGGCGATCGACGACGCGATCCGTGCGAGCGCATCTGGCCCGTCGGGGAACAGCCATTGAGGCCGACCGAAGACCTCCAAGAACGCGACGACCGCCGCGACACCGAGGACGACTGCGGCTGCACTACCGGTGTATGCGGAACCCGGCCGGGCATGCCGCGCAAGCCCGTTCAGGCAGGCGAAAGCTAGGCCGAGTAGCGCAAGGGCGATGCCGACCGGGACGGCCTGGACGGCCCTATTTCTGTAGTACATGTACACGAGGTAGTCCTGCGTCTGCCGGTCCCGTTCCTCGCGCAGCGCGTGCGGGTCACGGGCGGCCTCAGGTCGCCAGGTCAGGTAGTCCGATGGCACCGACAGGTAGAACTGCGCGGTGATGATTAGCCGAAGGGCTAGGACGAGGACCGCCACAGCGATACAGAACAGCACCAGGGCAGCGTCTTGGGCCCAGCTGCGGTTCGGCTGAATCAGCGCGATGGCGGCGGCCAGCGAGAAACCGGCGAGAATCGCGACCGGCCCCGTTCCGGCGAGGCCAAGCTCGCTGATCCAGCCCAGTGGGGTACTCGCACGCCACAGCCGCTGAGTTGACCGTGCCATGCCGGATCAGTGCCGAAGCGGGCAGATCTCAGGCACTGTAGTGTGCACACTGCAGTATGCCGTGCGCACCAGGTCTTGCTGGCCAGCCTCGATCACGTGGCGGATGGTATCGCCAAGCTGGTCAATCATGCCGACGTCGCCCGGCGAGGCGTTGCTGATCGCCGTCGCGATGTCGTCCCCGACGCCCATAACGACGATCGCGCCTGTCCCTGCAGAAAGTCGGCCATACAGATCCTGTGGATCTCCGGCGATGTGATTCAGCAGGTGCTGCGCTCCCTGACCGGCGAGTTCAACGTACCCCAGGTCCACCTCGTCGCTGGGATAGGCAATCTCATGCAAGTCAATTCGCCCGACGCCCGGAACTTGGATGTCGCAACCCGCGCCGGCGACCGAAAGGCCGAGCGGTCTAAGCACGAGCCGATCGACATCGCCCGCGCCGGCCGCCGTGTCCAGCCCGAGAACCAGCTCACCGTCCCCCCACCCCGTGGCCATGCCCCACCTCCCTCGCAGTTGCACTCGCCTACGAGCATTCCACTGGATAACCGTGCCGGGAAGGCCAAGGGGCCCCTCCCGGCGCATTAACGCCGCAGACCGCCGTGAAGCGGCCATCCTCACCACCGCACTCCCTCATCGGCGGTGCCGCACCTGTTAGGTGATCGTCTTGACGACTTCACCGCCGAGGGTGCGGGCATTACTCGCGAAACGTTCCGCCGGGGGCATCTTCTGGGGACTGGCTGGGCGACACCGAGGTCGTCATGGCCCGCGAGCCCGGCTGAACAGGGTGGCGGTGACGTCTCCTGCAGCGGGCAGCTTGCGCACACACGCTCGTCCTTTAAGGGTCTGGAACAGTGAGTTCGAACGTCAAAGGCAGGTGGTCAGAGATGCCGCGGCGCGTCTTAGGGTTGTAGGGAGCCGGGGCTCCGGCCGGCGAGCACCAGGTGACGTCATTGCCTGCGACTGCCACAGTACGAGGGGCATGCAGACGCACCGAGTCCGCGACGAAATGAATCGTCTGGCTGGCCGCGCCCGCGGGGCCGGGCTCAGCCAGCATGCCTGGGGAATGGATCACTTGGTCGAGTAGCCACCACTGCCCATTCCACAAGGTCGACCCGCCGGGGGTGCCGACCAGAAGCGGCCAGCAGGGGTTAACCAGGCGGATCCGCTGAGACAAGTAGGTGTCAACCGCGCGTCCGCTGCGCCGCTGTGGCGTTGTCATAGAGTCGCGGGCACGTTCGGCGTCCCGGACGCATCCTAGGACGTCGTCAATGCTCACGTCGTAGGGCGCGTCATTGAAATCCCCGATCAGCAGGACAGCAGCGCGGGCACGGGCGGCAACACGCGCTAGTGGGGGCAACTGGCGCCGTCCACGTGCATCGACGATGTCGCTGATGCCGAACTTGAGGCGGCTTTCGATGAGGCGCCGGGTCCAGTCCGCGGCCGCGATCCGCAGCGGCTGGGAGTTCGAGATCAGCCTGGATGGCCAATGACAGATGACAACTACGAGCTCGGCCCCAGTGGTCGTCCGCAGGCCGATTTCGTAGAGGTCACGGGTGGTAAAGCGGCTGCTGACGTTGTAGGAGATCGGTGTTCCGATGGTTGTGAACAGGTCCGGGTCAATGAGCAGGACCAGGTCAGCACCGGCGAGGGGTGACGCCGGCTCCCGCACCACCTGGAGCCCGAGTCCTGACAGTTGCCCGAGGCGCGCAGCCAGGTCGTCATCGGCCACCTCGGCCAGGGCAACGATCGCGGGCCGCTGGCCACCGGCAAGCAGCCGCAGGGTCGCGGCGCAGCGGGCCAGCTTTTCCTGGAAGGTCGCCTGGGACCAGCCGTCTGCTGCTGTCGCATTCAGGGCTCGCGAAAGTGATCGCCCGTTCGGCCTAAGGAGGCGCTGGACGTTCCACCAGATGACCTGCCGCGTCGTTGGCATCAGCAAATGTGGTCGTTCTCACTGGCTGCGCCGAACACGAATTGTCGCAGCGGGACTAGTTCGATGACACCCTGAACGGCGAGGTTACCGATTTCCGAGGCGGGGCCGGGCAGCTTAATTCCGGGGGAGTGAAAAATCGTGAACCTATTTCCGCCTGCGGCGGGGTTAGCAGGGTCGAAAAGGTTCGGCACATTGTTGAGCATGTCCCTCAGCTGACGATTGCGGGCGTTCAGCGATGGTATCTCGTTGGTGTTCTTGGCATCTCCGAAGACGCGCTTGCCGGACCACCAGCGGCGGGCATTCCAGATGTCGGGGCGTTTTCCGCCCGGGGTCTGGAACCTGGACTTGCCGGCCCCGACGTCACCCTGGGCCTGGAATTCGCCCTCGAAGCCAAGCACCTTGTTCAGGCCCGCGCCGCCTTCGGGGTTCGGGGTGGCAAGCCAGACGACCTGCATCAGCGCCTTGGTGGCCACGCCTCCCACTGCCCCCCAGCCGGCGCCGTCCATACCCTGATGCAACCCGTTGGCCAGGGCAACCTGGACGGCAGCGACCCCTTCGGCGTTGGCGAAGTCAGCCGAGAACACACTTTGCAGGGTCCCCCCGGTAAAGCCACCGGTGAAGCCGCCGACGGCCCCGCCCACCGCGGCGCCGGCATACTGGGAAAGGAGGCGGGAGCTTGTCCCACCGATAACACCACCCAGCCCGCTGGTGCCCGCGGCCGCGGTGAAAAAGCCGGTGACGCCGGTCGCCACTCGAGCCCCCGCAGCACCGCCGACGTATCCGCTGATGCCGCCGATCACGGCGTTGACCCCACCGTTGACGAGCGCGCCGTTAGCGCCCGCTTGCTTGTAGCCCTGATAGCCGCCGGTCAGCGCACCGGTGAGCGCGCCCCCGGCCGCGAAACCGAGTGCGCCGAGGCCGGGAATTGCAGCGACTGCTCCGCCAGCGGCGCCGGCCGCGACCGCGACGGCGAAATCCCAGCCGTTCTTATCCCAGTTGGTCACGATGGCGAGCCCACCACCTAGAATCGCTCCTGCGAGCATGGGTGCCAGGAAGGCCACCTCGCCGGTCGGGTCCAGGAAGACGAGCGGGTTGTTGCCGGCGAAGACGTAGGGATTGAGCCCGCCAGCCGGGCCAACCGGGTCGGGTGCGGTGAACCGGGCCAGGTCCGTCAGCAGCACTCGGTGGCGGTAATCCACCGCGCCGAGCTCGCCGACGCCGACTTCGGGACGGCCCTGGAAGCGGAGGTGGGCTCCTGGCGCGGCCGCCGCACCGAAGTTCGCTGTCAGAGCGGTGAGCGTCCCGTCTGGGCCCCACGAGGCCCGGTCCACCACCTGTCCCGTGATCGTGCTGGTGGCGAGCACGGACCATGTGTGGTCGCGGTGCAGCAGCCGCCAGCCGGTGCCGTCGTGGACAG
>Ga0335074_10017091_pt1 | contig 10221 bp, 10 predicted proteins | sample Lox_Sample_23_FD_206715 | JGI IMG/M metagenome (GOLD analysis project Ga0335074, IMG submission 206715) | Soil microbial communities from Loxahatchee National Wildlife Refuge, Florida, United States - Lox_Sample_2.3 | ecosystem: Environmental > Terrestrial > Soil > Wetlands | place: USA...
GATGCCGAACATGTGCCCTTCGAGATCCTCGACGCTCCGCGAGCTGATGATCACCGGCATCCGCGCGCCGTCCCTTTGCGGCAAGACGAACTCGAAGCGGCTCTGCCCGTCCAGCGCGTTTTCGGCGGAATGCGCCATCAGGTAGGCATACTCGCCCGGCGCATAAAACTCGGATGCGAATTGCCCGATGATCTCCGACGCGGGACTGCCGACCATTTCGGCCATGCGCTCGTTGACGTAGACGATCCGGTGGCACTGGTCCGCGATCAGCACACCCTCATTCAGCGCCCCGAGGATGCCCTCCACCTGCGCCACCCATTCCGGCTTTTCGCATTCCATGCGGTTCTCTTTCGCAGGCGATCCGATTTGCACGAACATTTTATCCCGTCCCGGGCGAGAGCCAAAATGCCACCCTCACGGTACAATCAGATGAGCCAGGAGGCTGCGCGGACTCGCGCATCCAACAATCATGTCGTCAAACGGGAAACGTGTGCCGCCCGGGCCGAAAGGCCTGCCCATCGCCGGCGTAGCCTTCGACGTACGCGGCGATCCCCTCGGCGTGATGCGGCGCTACGCGCGCGAGTACGGCGATATCGTCTGCTTCCACGTGATGAGGCAGGAACGCATCCTGCTGAACCATCCCGATTTCATCGAGCAGGTGCTCGTCGTCCAGCAGGGCAAATTTCATAAGAGCGAGCTCACGCGCCGCATCACGGGGCGAATGCTCGGCCAGGGCCTGCTGATCAGCGAAGGCGATTTCTGGCGGCGGCAGCGCCGGCTCGCCCAGCCCGCATTTCATCGCGCGCGCGTGAACGACTACGCCGCCACCATGGCCGGCATCGCGCAAGACCACATCTCGCGCTGGCGCGACGGCGAAGAGCGCAACGTCTCGCAGGACATGATGAGCCTTACGCTCGACATCGCCGTACGCACGCTTTTCGGCACCACGCTTCCCGGCGAGGCCGAGCAGGTAGGCCGCGCGATGACCTTTCTGATGCGCTATTCGCTGAGCCGCCAGCGATTCCCCGTGCGCATTCCCGAGACGTGGCCCACCCCAAGCAACCGCCGCGCGAATCGCGAGCTCGCCTTCATGGATTCGCTCGTCTACCGCATGATTTCCGAACGCCAGGCCGCCAACGGCGCGGCGCATCACGATGATCTGCTCGCGCTTCTGATGGATGCGATGGATGTAGACGGCAGCCACATGACCAAGCAGCAGCTTCGCGACGAAGCGATGACGCTCTTCATCGCCGGCCACGAGACCACTTCGCAGATGCTTTCGTGGACGTGGTACGCGCTCAGCCAGAATCCCGCGATCGAAGCGCGCTTGCACGAGGAATTGCAGGGCGCACTCGGCGGGCGCCTGCCGGAAGTAGCCGATCTGCAGCGCTTGCCCTACCTGCAAGCCGTGATGAACGAATCGCTGCGCCTCTATCCGCCGGCGTACATTCTGGCGCGCATGGCCATTGAGCCTTGCCAAATTGGCGGCTACGATATTCCCCTCGGTTCGACGATCCTGCTCGCGCCGTGGGTCACTCACCGCGATCCGCGGTTCTTCGAAGATCCCGACACCTATCGCCCCGAGCGCTGGCTCGATGGCCTGATGCAGAAGCTGCCTGCGGGCGCCTATTTCCCGTTTGGCGACGGGCCGCGCCGCTGCATCGGACAGGGCTTCGCGCTGATGGAAGCGGCCATCGTGATCGGAGCGCTCGCGCAGAAATTCCGCCTGCGTTTGGTGCCGGGCCATGAAGTGGTGCCCGAGCCGCTCGTCACGCTTCGCCCGCGCCAGGGGATTCGCATGACGCTGCACGCGCGCAACTGAGGCGCTACGGCTGTCTCGCCACCAGCCGTCCCGCCGCCACGCGCGATGGTGACGACCGCCCCGCCAGTCTGATAACCTTTCTCCTCGGTCGTTCGAACATGAAAACCAAAACGCCACTGGCGCTGGTGGCCATACTCGCTTTCGCCGCTGCCGCATTCGCGGCGCAGCTCGACGACTCCACCCGCCAGCTTGCCCGCGACATTTTCCGACAGCTGGTGGAAATCAACTCCACCGACTCGGTCGGCAGCACCACACCCGCCGCCGAAGCCATGGCCAGGCGCCTGCGCGATGCCGGCTTCCCCGCAAGCGACGTGCAAGTCTTGGGCCCGAATCCTCGCCGCGAAAATATGGTCGCGCGCCTCCGTGGCACCGGCGCACGCCGGCCGATCCTCCTGATCGGCCATCTCGACGTCGTCGAGGCCCCGCGCGACGATTGGGCCACCGATCCATTTCAGTTCGTCGAAAAAGGCGGCTATGCCTACGGCCGCGGCACGCAAGACATGAAAGACGGCGACGCGATTTACGTCACCACATTGATCCGATTCGCCGAAGAGCACTATCGCCCCGATCGCGACATCATTCTCGCCCTCACCGCCGATGAAGAAGGCGGGGACTCCAACGGCGTCGACTGGCTGCTGCGCAATCACCGCGATCTGATCGACGCGGAATACGTCCTCAATGCCGATGGCGGCGGCGTCTACACGCAAGACGGCAAAGCCGTGATGATGTCCGTCGACGGCAGCGAAAAAATCTACGCCGATTATCAGCTCGAAGTGAAAAACGCCGGCGGCCATAGTTCGCTGCCCGTTCCCGACAACGCGATCTATCATCTTACCGACGGTCTTGCGCGCCTCGAGCGCTACAAATTTCCCTTCGAACTGAACGCTGTCACCCGCGCCTATTTTCTCCGGATGGCCGCCATCGAATCCGGCCAGATGGCCGCGGACATGCGCTCGATCGCCGGCAAAAAGCCCGATCGCGCCGCCATCGCGCGCCTCTCCGCCGATCCGCTCTCGAACGCGACCATGCGCACCACCTGCGTCGCCACGCGCTTGGATGCCGGCCTCGCAAATAACGCCCTGCCGCAGCTCGCCCGCGCCATCGTCAATTGTCGAATTCTTCCCGGCCACACGCGCGAGGAAGTGCGCCGCACGCTCGTTCAGGTTCTCGACGATCCGGCCATCGCCGTTCGCTACGTGAGCGACTCCGGCCAGCCGATGGATACCGCTCCCAGCGAGCCCGCCGCGCCGCCCGTCGTTCTGCGTCCCGAAGTGATGGGCCCGGTCGAGCGGATTGCCCGCGAAATGTGGCCCGGCATCGTCGTGATCCCCACGATGGCGACCGGCGCATCCGACGGCGTTTACACCAACGCGGCCGGCATGCCCACTTACGGCATCTCGGGCGTCGCGATTGATTTCGACGATGTTCGCGCGCACGCCCGCGACGAGCGCCTGCGCCTCGATTCGTTTGACGATGGCGTCGTATTCTACGAGCGCCTGCTGAAAGCGCTCACTGCGCAGCCCGCCGCAGGCGACGAAGGCAAATGAAGATTCCTTTTCTGCCTGGGATCGCCGCCGACCGATGAGCCTGCTACGCACAGTTTTTCTCTCGGCGTCGCAAAGCGCGTGGCTGCGCGATCGAGCCCCGCGCCTTGGCTTCGTCCGCCGCACCGCCGGCCGATTTCTTCCGGGCGAAGATGCGTCCGCCGCGCTCGCCGCCGCGCGCACGCTCGCCGAAAGCGGCGTTATCACGCTGCTCACGCACCTCGGCGAAAATGTTGCGACGCGCGACGAAGCGGCTGCCGTTACGAGCCAATATCTCGATTTGATCGCGGGTGTCCGGGCCGCGGGCCTGCCTTCCGAAATTTCCGTCAAGCTCACGCAGCTCGGCCTCGATCTCGACGCCGAATTCTGCTTCGCGAATCTCGTGAAGCTGATCGAAAGCTCTGCCTCCGCCGATCCGGGCGCCGCCAAATCCCTGTGGATCGACATGGAGCAGAGCCCTTACGTCGACGTCACGCTCTCGCTCTACCGCCGCGCCCGCGCCGCATATCGCAATGTGGGCGTGTGCGTCCAGGCTTATCTCTATCGCACCGAAAAGGACGTCGCCTCCCTGATCGCGCAGGGCGCCACGGTGCGCCTCGTGAAAGGCGCATACAACGAGCCCGCCGAAATCGCCTATCCGAAAAAATCCGATGTCGACGAAAGCTATTTCCGCCTCGCGCAAATGTTGCTGGGTCCCGAGGCGCGCGCCGCCGGCGTCCGCGCCGCGATGGCCACGCACGACCGCTTATTGATCGCGCGCATCATCGAGTGGGCCGCCGCACAGCACATCCCAAAAGGCGAGCTCGAATTTGCCATGCTCTACGGCATTCAGCGCGCCGAGCAACTGCGCCTTGCGCGCGAAGGCTATCGCAGCTGCGTCCTCATTTCATACGGCTCGTATTGGTTCCCGTGGTTCATGCGACGCCTCGCCGAACGCCCCGCCAACGCCTGGTTCCTCGCCCGCAATATGTTTGCGAAGTAGAACGCCCGCCAGTTCGTCGGCGCTCGAAAATCGAAATCCGGAATTCGACATTGGAAACTCGGGACGTCTATGTCTTCGCGCGAAGGCGCCAGTTTCGAATTTTCGGTCTACAGCGTGTGCAGATACGCGACGAGATCGTCGAGTTGCTCCTGATCGAGCGCGTCGCCTTCGGCCGGCATCATCCCGCGCCCATTCACGATCGTTTGCTCGACGAATCGGTTGTTGGCGGGCAGCCCGCTTGGCAGGAATTGTTTCTTGTAGAGTCCCTCGAGGCTGGGCCCCTTGCTCCCCGATGACGAATACGCGTTGTGGCACGCAGCGCAGTAGTGGTCGAAAACGAGCCGCCCGCTCGCCTGCTGCGCGGTCAAGCCCAGCTCCGCGTCCGATTTCGGCTTGGGATTGCCGCAGCCCGCGGCGAAGATCGCGAGCGCCGCACTGAAAACCACCCCGATTGCAATTAAATCTCGCCCTCTCACGGTGGAACGCTTCCGCCGGGATCCCGGCCCTTCTTCGGGGGTGCTATTTCTTTTCCGCGAGCTGCTTTTGCAGCCGCGCATTCTTCTCCGCGACGCCGCGCTCCAATTCTTCCTTGTGCGCCACGAGCTTTCGGGCAATCTCCGGATCACTGAGCCCAAGAATCTCGGCCGCGAAAATCGCCGCGTTCATCGCGCCGGCCTTGTCGATCGCCATGGTTGCCACCGGAATGCCGCCGGGCATCTGGACGGTTGCCAGCAGGGCGTCGAGCCCGTTCAGCGTGCTCGTCGCCATCGGAACGCCGATCACCGGCAGCGTGGTGTTCGCCGCCATCACGCCCGCGAGATGCGCTGCCGCGCCCGCCGCCGCCACCATGATTTTCAAGCCGCGTTTCACCGCCGTCGTCGCATATTCGTGCGCCCGCGCGGGAGTGCGATGCGCGGAAAGCACTTCCATCTCGTAGGCGATCCCGAATTTTTCGAGCGTTTTGGCGCACTCGCTCATCATCGGATAATCCGAGTCTGATCCCATCACGATACCCACTGCCGCCCGCTTTTTTTCTTCCGCCACCGTGTCTCTCTCCCTATCGTGCTGTTTTTGCGTTCCCGATATCTTTGCGTCCGGAATTCTTGGGCCCGATATCCGTTCGATGAAACGAACCGGCAATCTGAATCCGGCCGACTGCTTCGTATGCAGTGGCGCGCGCGCTCGCAAGGTCCGCGCCCGCCGCGCTGACGACGAGCACGCGGCCGCCATTCGTGTACCACGTCGCGCCTTCGCGCTTTGTGCCCGCGTGGAACACAACCGCCCCAGGGACCCTGGCAGCGTCCTCGAGGCCGTTGATTGCGACGCCGATTTGCGGATCGCCCGGATAACCCTTGGACGCGATCACGACGCAGACGCTCGCTCCATGCGTCCATTTCGCGTCAAATCCGCTTAGGCTGGCCGTTGCGGCTTGCAAGCACGCCTGCCCGAAATCGAAATCCGCGCGCAGCAGGACCGCCTCCGTCTCCGGATCGCCCAGCCGGCAATTGTATTCGAGCACCTGCGGCCCTTCGGGCGCCAGCATCAACCCGAAATACAGGAAGCCTCGATACGGCATGCCATCCGCCCGCAGTCCATCGAGCGTCGGCCGCACGATCGTCTCGATAATTCTCTTTTCGAACTCTGCCGGCAAGATCTCATCTGTCGAATAGACGCCCATGCCGCCTGTATTCGGCCCTTCGTCGTTATCGAACGCGCGCTTGTGATCGCGTGCCGGCGCCATCCGGATGAAATTTGTGCCGTCGGTGAGGATGATGTACGAAAGCTCTTCGCCCGTCACCGCCTCCTCGATCAGCACTCTCGTCCCCGCATCGCCGAATTCGCGCCGCTGCATCACGCGATCGAGGAATTCGCGCGCTTCATCCGGCGACGCCGTCACCAATACACCCTTGCCTGCGCACAGGCCATCCGCCTTGATGACGACCGGCCACTTCGCGTTCGCCAGCGCGCGATCCGCCTCTTGAATCAGTCCGCACGTGCCATATACGCCCGCGGTCGGAATTCCGTGGCGTCGCATGAATTCCTTCGCGAAAATCTTGCTGCCCTCTAGCTGGGCCGCGGCTTTGGTGGGCCCCAGCAGCGCCAGATCTCGCTTCGCGAATTCATTCGCGATGCCCGCCACCAGCGGCAATTCCGGTCCTACGATGGTGAGATCCGCGCTCAACTTCGCCGCGAGATCGGCAGCCGCTTTCGGATCCTTGGCGTCCAGCGGCACGCATTCGGCATCCTGCGCGATCCCCGCATTTCCCGGCGCGCACCACACTTTCTCGACCGACGGGCTCCGCAAGAGCTTCCACACAATCGCGTGCTCGCGTCCCCCGCCGCCGATCACCAGAATCTTCATGTTTGTATTCCGAAGAGAATCAAGAACGATACGGCGTGGCCTCCAACAGTGTCAACCTCGATTCCCTCTTGCTCGCCCACGCTTGGCTTGCTCGCGTGCGGCAAAAGTGTTTTCATGCATCCGTGCACTGGGACTTCGCCCTCATTCTGCTCGTCCTCGCCACGGCTGTGCCTTTGCTCGGCAGGCGCCGAATTCGCAGGTTGATGGAGGCCCCCAGCACCACGAAAACCGACCGACTCGTTCTCTATGCTTCGACGATCGCCTTCCAATGGATTGCGGTCGCGGTGATTCTATGGCGCACGCATGCGCACGCCCTTTCGCTGGCGAGCCTCGGGCTTGCCGTTCCCAAACCTGGCCTTGCGCTAATCACGGGAATCGTGCTCTCAGCCCTTATCCTCGTGAATCAGGTCATCGCCTTGCGGCGGCTCGCGGACCATCGCGAAGGCAGCGCGCAAGGGATATTGCCGCATCTGGCGCTCAAAGTATTCCCGCAGGATGGCGTCGAAAGGCTTGGGTTCACGGCCCTCGTATCAACGGTCGCGATCTGCGAAGAATTGATTTATCGCGGATTTGCGCAGCGGGTTTTTCAGGATTGGGCAACCAACTGGGCGGGGGTGCTGGTGGCCGTGTGCATAGGCGTGATTGGCTCGGCCGCAATGTTTTCGCTCGCCCATTTGTACCAGGGGCCACGCGGGTTGGCGTCTACGTTTGTAGTAGGGCTGCTGTTTTCGATTGTCCGGGCATTTACCGGGAGCCTCGTTCCAGCTTCCGCCGCTCATTTCGTTGCTGATATCACCGCCGGCTTCATGGCACCCGGGCGCCTCAAGTCGGCGCTTGCGCGTTCGCGGCCTACAGAGAGCCTCGACTAACTACTACCATATTAGTATATGAAAAATCTCTCGAATCAGCGAATTGCAGCGATTCTGGGGGAGTATTCGGTTGCCACACACGAAGATTCCCCGCCAATCGCGAGCATCCGATCGTATGTGTCGCTTCTCTTGCAGTGGAATCAATCGATTTCACTGACCACGGTTACAGATCCTGAGGAAATCGTCCGCTTTCACTTCGGCGAGAGCCTGTTTGCGGCGTCCAAGGTACCTATCACAAATGGTCGGCTCGCCGACCTTGGCACGGGTGCTGGATTTCCAGGGCTCCCGCTGAAAATGCTAATCCCATCCGTCGATCTTCTATTGATCGAGTCAAACGTCAAGAAGGCGGCGTTTCTGGCGGAAGTCATCCGCCGGCTCGGGTTGCAGGGAGTACAGATTTTTCGCGGTCGGATGGAGGAGTTTCCAGGCGACTCAGACCTCATCTCAGCTTCACCCTTCGATTTCATCACTGCTCGCGCTTTCGGGCAGTTTGATGCCCTCCTGTCGTGGTCCGCGGCGCATCTTGCGGGAGCCGGCAAGTTGATCCTATGGCTCGGCAGCGACGACGTTGTCTCGATTTCTCAGAATAGCGCCTGGGTCTGGGCCGCTCCACAGCAAATCCCCGGAACGCGGCAGCGATTCATCCTTTCGGGTTCGGTCCGTCGTTAGTGCATCCAGGCACTGTTCCACGTGGAACAGTCCTTTTCTCGGTTCCTTCGATGTTCCACGTGAAACATCTTGCATCCGTACCAATCTCTGTTACATTCGCCCTGAACTTGGGGGATCACCTTGGCACGCGTAATTGCCATCGCCAACCAGAAAGGCGGCGTTGGAAAAACTACGACCGCCGTAAACCTCGCCTCATGCCTGGCCGCCGCCGAGCAGCGCACATTGATCATCGACTGCGATCCTCAGGCCAACACGACGAGCTCGCTAGGCTTCTCTAAAGATCCTGCGCGCCGCACCCTATATCAGGCATTAGTCCTGAACGAACCCATCGAGCGGATCGCGATTGACGCCAAGATCGATGGCCTCGACATCATTCCATCGGATAAGAATCTCGTCGGGGCCGCCGTTGAGCTCGTCTCTATGGATAACCGGGAATTTCGCCTGAAGGCGATCATCAGGCCGATTCTCGATAAATATTCCTTCGTCATAATTGACTGCCCTCCCTCGCTCGATCTGCTGACTCTGAATGCCCTCGCCGCCGCCGATTCGATCCTGATCCCGATCCAGTGCGAGTATCTGGCCATTGAGGGCGTCTCGGAGCTGCTCGATACGCACATGCGCATCCGCAGGACAATCAATCCGGAACTCGAAATCGAAGGCGTCCTGCTGACCATGTATGACGACCGCACAACGCTCTCAAAACAGGTCGCCGCCGATCTGCGCAGCTTTTTCGGGAATCAGATTTTCGAGACCGTGATTCCGCGCAACGTCCGGCTGGCTGAGGCCCCAAGCCATGGGATGCCAGTGATATTCTACGACATAGGTAGTAGAGGTGCAGAGAGCTATATGCAACTCGCCAAGGAGGTTATCGCCAATGCCCAGAAACGCCTTGGGACGGGGCCTGAGCGCCCTGATCCGGGAGCCGGAACCGCCGCCCCAGCAGCTTCCGCAGCAGCAGCCGGTGCCGGGGACGTCGGGAGCAGCAGCAGCGGTGGCCCAAGCCCTGGCCCCGAGCCCGGCCTCGAATGACGTTCTGCAACAGGTCGACATCGACCTCATCGACCCGAGCCCCTACCAGCCACGCACGCGCTTTCGCGAGGAGGCGCTTGAGGAATTGGCGCGCTCGATTCGCGCGAGCGGAATCGTGCAGCCGCTCGTCGTCCGGCGGATCGGCCTTCGCTATCAGTTGATCGCCGGCGAACGCCGCTGGCGGGCCGCACAGAGGTCCGCGCTGGCGCGCGTTCCTGTGGTTGTCCGCGACGTCCCTGAGGAACTGGCGCTCGAGATGACGCTCGTCGAGAACCTCCAGCGCGAGGATCTGAACCCCATGGAGCAGGCCCGCGCCTTCCAGCGCCTCACCGACCAATTCAGCCTCACGCAGGAACATGTCGCCGAGCGCACGGGGAAAGACCGCGCCACAATCGCGAACGCCCTCCGCCTTCTGAAGCTCGAATCCATGATCCAGGATCTGATCGAAGAGGGAAAGCTTTCGGCTGGCCACGGCCGCGCGCTTCTCGCGATCGCCGACTCGAAAGAGCGCCTCGAACTTGCCCGCCGCATTGCCCGTGGGGGCATGAGCGTCCGCCAGGTGGAACGCCTCGCCGCTCGCAGCGCCAAGCCGCGGCCAGCGTCCTCGAGTCCTGCCGTCGATCCGAATACGAAGGCCGCACTCGAAGCCCTCCAGCACCGATATGGAACACGCGTCCTGATCCACGGCCCGCGCCCCGGCCATCCGGGCACGTTAGCATTTGAATACTACGACCCTAGTGATTTGGCCCGCATCTACGACCAACTGATGCGAGAATAGGGAACTCGCCGAAATTGGAAGCGCAAACTACTGGGGGAAGGCAATGGCTTGGGGCTGGTTCGACCGCAAACAACAGAACTCCGAATGGACCGGCTTTCTCGAGCAGGGCGTTAAGGTCGACGGCCGGCTTGAATCGATAGGCACCTTTCGCATCGACTCACCGATG
>Ga0335074_10017092_pt1 | contig 10220 bp, 6 predicted proteins | sample Lox_Sample_23_FD_206715 | JGI IMG/M metagenome (GOLD analysis project Ga0335074, IMG submission 206715) | Soil microbial communities from Loxahatchee National Wildlife Refuge, Florida, United States - Lox_Sample_2.3 | ecosystem: Environmental > Terrestrial > Soil > Wetlands | place: USA: Florida...
GAACCTTGGCGAGGGCGCTGCGGTCGATCGCGTAGTTCAGGGCCTGCCGTACCTGTACGTTCCCGAGCGGCTTGTCGATCTTGCCGTCGCGGTCCAGGATGCCCAGGCCGAGCAGGAGCGTGAGCGGATCGACGTACTTGAGCCCGGATTTCGTCGCCGCCGGAACGCTCGTCACCGGCTGGTCCATCGCCACCTGGACCTGCCCCGACTGCAGTGCCTGGAGGGCGGCGGTGGGGCTCGCGATGACCTGCACGACCACCTTCGACCAGTGCACAGCGGGCTTGTCCCAGTAATAGGGGTTGGGCACGTACGTGTAGGTCGCTCCGGAAACGGTGGCGGCCGAGTCCAGCATGTAAGGGCCCGCGCCGTCCGTCGCCTTCGCCAGCGTGCCCGCCTGCACCGCACGGGGACTGCCGATCATGCCGAGCGCGAGGATCTGGCCGAAGACCATCTCAAGATCCGGCGCCGGGCTGCTGAACTTCAGAGTCAGCGTCAGCGGTCCGGTGACGTCGACCGACTTTAGGGTCGCCAGGTAGCTGGCTCCGCCGTTGCCCGGCTTCATCTCGTGTGCGATCCAGGCCTTGACGGCCTCGGCGTTCAGCGCGGTCCCGTCGCTGAACTTGACGCCGGGGCGCAGCTTGATGGTGAAGCTCTCGTTGTCGGGTCCGTAGCCCCAGCTTTCGGCCAGGCCCGGCTGGTAGGTGCCGTTGGCCGCCTGGACGATCAGCGGAGTGTAGGCGAGGTCGCTGTAGGTTTCGTTGGCCGGCTGGCCGACGGCCGGGTCAAGGCTGGACGGAGCGCTCGGCGCCGCCACCGTGAGCGTGCCGCCCACTCGTCCTCCGGTCGCCAGGCTGGCGGAACTGCCGGCGCCGGTGCAGGCGGTCGCCACGCTCGCCGCGATCAGGGCGAGCGTGGCCGAGCCGTAGCGCAACGTCCTGAGGCTTCCCGCGCGCGGGCGTGGCCTGCCCCGGGCGGGAGCCGGCCCGCCTCGCGCGCGCGGCGCGCTGTCGGCCGCCCTTTGCTGCGATGATCCCAGCAGCCGGGCCCGATCCTGTGTCATGACTGCTCCTCTCCGGAAGCGACCTGAAGTGACCAGCGGCGAGGCGCGTATGGCGTGCGTGCGGCCGAAGGCCGGCGGCTCCGCCTAGGCTTGCCGGGCCGGCTCACTAGCCGGGTATTTCACCTGGTCAGGCGTCACTGGCTCCATATGTCATCGATACCACATCATGTCATCGATACCACATCGACGCGGATTGTAAACAGTGCGTTACTGTCCTGGGGTATTTATTGCGAATTGTCCTGATCGGGCGCATGCCGTCCGGGCCTCTCGCCCGGCGCCGGCCGCGCGGTCGCCTAGTCGGCCGCGCCCCGGGCGCTGACGGCCGCGCCCCGGGCGCTGACGGGCGGGGGGCCGCGCCGGGTCGCTTTCGCCCGTCCGCCCCTATAACCGGGTCGCGCATTTTCTGCTGCCCGAGTTCACGAGGATTTGCGGGAATTAATTACAGGGAACATGGGGCCAAAAGATGTCCGGAACCGGATGATTGGGTAACCATTTCGCTAACACGGAATACCTCGGCCAAACCAAGATCAACGGACGCTAACTGGAATTGGTTCTGCAGCTTGCCTGCGCGGACGACAGCCGCCCGCTAGAGTACGACACGGTCTTGACCTGGGAAAATGCATGAAGATCGAAGTTATTGGTGAATTGCGCGATACGCGCACAACGGACAAAGCTTACAGCCGTTCATCGGTAAGGCTGCCCGGGTTTAACAAGCATGAGGCGCACGACAAGATCGGCGAAAGCAAGGAGGAACCGTGTCGATCAAAGCGGATGATCTAACTATTCCCGGGCGGTTGCGGATATTCTCGGCCGAGCGCGGCGAGCAGACCGCGGTCCAAGCGTTGCCCGACGGCGGGCGGCTGACATTCAGCATCTGGGACCAGCGCTCGGACGAGGCCGCGCACGGACTCGCGGCCCTCGAGGTCAAGCATGGTGACCGGGTCCTGCTGCCCGTCGCCACCGATTGGATCAGCTATGCGGTCGCGTACGCGGCCATCGCGAAGTCCGGCGCGACGGCCGTCCCGGTGCTCGCCAGCCACGGCGAGGAGCACGTGAGATGGGCGCAGGCCAGTGCCGCCGCCGTGGGGGTGATCAGCGACCAGCCGATTGCCGGGTGCGGGGGCTGGGCGAGGTCCCTGGCCGAGCTTGAGAGCGGGGCGAAGGCACCGCTGAACGTCACGATCAGGGACCACGACGATGCCCAGATCATTTTCACCTCAGGGACCACGGGCCGCCCGAAAGGTGTGGTCGCGACGCACGAGAACATATTGCAATCGTTGTGCCGCCACCCGGCCGGCACCGCGAAGGTAGTTCTGCACTCGGTTCCGGCCGCGACCAACGCGGGGCTGGGACTGCTGGTGCAGCCGCTCGGCAACACGCCGCATACGGTCATCGCGCTGCCGGAATTCCGCGCGGAAGAGTTCCTTGACGCGATCGAGAGGCATCGGCCGACCGATATCGTGCTCGTCCCCACGATGGCGCTGGCGCTGCTGCGCGCCCAGGAGGCGGCGCAGCGCGATCTTTCCTCGGTGCGCATGGTCCGCACGATGAGCGCCCCGATCAGTCCCGCCTCGCTCGAGCGCCTCGACGCGATGTTCCCGAACGCGGCCACGGTGAACATGTACGCGTCGACCGAATCCTGGCCGGCCCGGGTGAGGGCCCGTTTCGACCGCGCCCGTCCCGCATCGGTCGGCAAGCCCGAGGGAAGCACCCGGGTGCGTGTCGTCGACCCGTCGGGAACCGAGGTGCCGGCCGGGATCACCGGTGAGGTCCAGCTCAAGGTCGACGGCGTCACCCCTCGCCGCTACATCGGCGACCCGGCGGACTCCGCTCGGGTGTTCCTGGCCGACGGCTGGGTGCGCATGGGTGACGTCGGCTACCTCGATGCGGACGGGTTCCTCTACCTGAGCGACCGCGAGGACGACATCGTCATCAGCGGCGGACTCAACGTCTCCACGATTGAGGTGGCCGCCGTGCTCGAAGATCACCCGCAGGTGACCGAGGCCGCGGTTTTCGGCATGCCGCACGACGTGCTTGGCCAGTACGTGGCGGCGGTCGTGGTGGCGGCGCCCGACCTCGACATGGCGGCTTTGTACGAGTACGCGCGTCAGCGGCTCGGCCCGGCCAAGGCACCGCGCCGGATCGCCGTCGCGGCGGAGCTGCCTCGAACGGCGACGGCGAAGGTCGCCAAGCAGTCGCTCGCGGCGCTGATCCGGACGCTCGCCGTGCGCGGGGGCGTCCCCGCCGGAGGCGACGGTGACGGCGACGGTGACGAGCGCATCGCGCGGATCTGGGCGGCCGTGCTTCAGCAGCCCGTCGCCCCGGCCAGCGACTTCCTTGACCTGGGAGGCACCTCGCTGGAGGCGGCGGAGATCACCGTCAGGGTCCGGCGCGAGCTCCGCAAGGCAGCCAGGGAAGAGGACGTCTACCGCGCGGGGACGCTCGCGGAATACGCACAGCTGATGCTGACCGCCCGGCCGCTTGAGGAAGCGGTGGACGCACCAATCAAGCGCCTGCCACGGAGGACGCGCGATGACGGCTGAGATCTTCGGGGCCTCCTTTCTCCAGGAGTCTCTGTACCTATCGGCGACCGGCGGCGAATCGGCGGTGAACGTCGGGGTGGTGCTTGAGCTTCGCGGTCCGCTCGACGTACCCCGGCTGGTAGCCGCCATCGGCCGGCTCGCGTCACGCCACGAGGCGCTTCGCACCACCCTGACCGGCGTCAACGGCAAGGTCTTGCAGGTGGTCGCGCCGTCTGCCAAGGTCCCCGCGGCCGTGCTTGACCTTTCGGCCGAGCACGACCCCGAGGCGGAGGCCATGCGGCTGATCAAGGACCACCTGCGCCGGCCGTTCGCCCTTCAGGGACCCTCGCTGTGCCGGGCGATGATCATCACCTGCGATCCCGGCAGGCATTTCCTGTCCCTCAGCCTGCACCACGCCGTCACCGATGGCTGGTCAGCGGGTCTCATCGCCGCAGAGCTGCGCGCCTGCTACTGCGAGACGGGCGCCGCGCCGACCGCCGGGCCGATGCTGCAGCCCGCCGACTACGCGGCCTGGGAACAGCAGGCCGCTGACTCCGCATCGCTGGACGGCTGGCGGAAGCAGCTGCGCGGGTACAGCCCCAGGCTCCGCATCCCCGGCGCGACGGGTCCCGGTCCCGAGCAGCTCAGCATCGCGCACGAGTTGCCGGACGGCGTCGCCGGCGCGTCCGCTGGCGTCGAAGGGCTGGCCAGGCAGCTCCGGGTTCCGGTCGTCGCGGTGCTCGCCGCGGCGGTGGCGGCTTCGGTGCGGGACTACGCCGGCGACGGCGCCGCCGCCCAGGACTGCGGGCGCGACGAGCCAGGTCTCATCATCGGCCTGGTACGCGCCAATCGTGAACGCGCCGAACTGCGGGACGTCGTGGGTTATCTAGCCGACATCGCGCCGCTCGCCATTGACCTGCGCGGCGACCCGGAGTTCGGCGGCCTGGTCGACCGGGCGGCCGCGGTCCTCGCCTACAGCCGGGATCATCCCGTTCCGCTGGCGGCCCTGTCGCCGCTGCTGCGCGCCGACGGCGGAGACGGGCCGCTGTTCGACGTCTGCCTCAACTACCTGCCCGGCGCCCGCCTGCGGGACCAGGCCGACGGCGAGCTGATGATGGCAACGGTCGATATCAATGACAAGGAGGCATCGGCCAGCCGCTGGTGGGGCGGTACCGCGCTGATCGACTACGTGCTGCGCTCCGGGTCGGCCGGGCGGTTGACCGGGCGCGTCCGCGGTGACCTCAACACCTTCCCGCTCACGTTCCTCGCAGATCTGGCGGACCGGTTCTCGACGGTGCTGCTGCGCGGAACAGAGTCTCCCGAGCTGCGGGTCAGTGAGCTCGCGGCCGCCTTTTCCCCGGCGCCGTGATGACCGGGCCAGCCGAGACCAATGCGCGGGCGGTCGATCTCCTCCCCGTCACCTACCTGGAACAGGAGTGGGTCGGCGCCGTCGATATCCACGCGTCCGACCACAACCTTCCCCTCGCCATCAACATCGAAGGGCCCTTGGATCACGGCGTGCTGCTCGACGCGCTCCGGGCGCTGACGGCGAGACACGAGACGCTGCGGATGGCATTCGTGCCGGATCAGCGAGGAATCCAGCGCGCCGTGTGGCCGATGGTCGAACCCAGCATCTACACGGCTGACCTCGCGTCCGCCCCCGAGGGCGAGCGCGAACGGCAGCTTGACAGCATGATCCTGACCGAGGCCAGGCAGCCCACGGATCTGACGCGCGCCCCGTTGTGGCGCGGCTTCGTGGTCCGCCTGTCGCCCGTTCACCACGTCCTCGTCACGGTCTGGCATCACGTTATCTTCGACGGGTGGTCAACCAGGGTCGCATTCCGCGACCTGACCAGCCTCTACGCGAGCGGGCTGCGGCGGGAACGATCGCGGCTACCGGAGCCGGAGATCCACATCGCCGACTACGCCGGGTGGGAACGGCAACTGCGCTTGCCCGATGCCGCGGTGGCCTACTGGCGCAGCGTGCTGCCGGGCGAGACCGCCGCGCTGCCGATGGAGGCCGGAGCCGGCCACGGCCCGCAGCTCATCGTCGGCAGGAAATACCCGACCATCCCCGGAGACCAGGTCCGCCGGCTGGAAGAGATCGCCGGGACCCTGGGCGCAACCCTGACAAGCGCGCTGCGCTCGGTGGTGCTTACGGCGCTGCGTCCGTACCTTCCTGAGCAGCTGGTCATCGGCTGCGTCCACGGCAATCGCGAACGGCCCGAGCTCCAGTCGGTCATCGGGCTGCTCTCAGATCACCTCCCGGTGCGGGTCGATCTATCCGGCCGCCCCTCCTTTCTCGACCTGGTCACCCGTGTCCACGGCGCCCTGCGGACGGCGCGCCGGCATCAGGCACCGTGCGGATCGATCGCCGGCGCCGTGCCGTCGGTCCGGCCGGGGGAGCAGATGTTCGACGTCTCCATCAACAACATGCGGCAGGCGGCGCCGCTCGTCGAGCGGGTGATCGCCCCAGACGGTGCCACCGTCGAGTTCTCGGTCCGCGATGTCGACGGAACCGGGCTCTGGCCGCACATCAGGCACTCCTTCTCGGGCGGGGTCCGGCTCGGCTATCAGCTCCGCCGAACTCTCAGCGGTCAGCTGAGCGGGGAGATCTGGGGCCATGTGCCCGCCTTCAGGACCGCGACGATCGACGCGCTCGGCCGCGGTTTCGCCGAGACGGCAGCCAAGATCGTGGGCAATCCGCGGCAGGACGTCAAGGCGTACGCGCCGCTCGAGGGCCGGCGCCGGCGGTGACATCCGGCCTCATGTCGCCGGCGCGGCCCCGGCCGCGAGCGGGCAGGCACCGGAGAACCGAACGGCGGCCAGGCCCCGCCATGCTCGCAATCGCGACCGCGCAGTTCATGGTGGCGCTGGATACGACCATCGTCAACGTCGCCCTACCGCACATCCAGCAATCACTCGGATTCTCCAACTCAGGTCTGGAATGGGTGGTCAACGCCTACGCGGTGACCTTCGGCGGGGTTCTGCTCATCGGCGGCCGGGCCGGGGACCTGCTCGGCCGGCGCCGGATGTTCGCGGCCGGGTTGCTGCTGTTCTCGGCCGGCTCGCTGGCCGGCGGCCTGGCCACCTCGCAAGCCTGGCTGCTGGCCGCCCGGGCGGTCCAGGGAACCGGCGCGGCCATCACCGCCCCGGCCGCCCTCGCGCTGATCGCGACCACGTTCCCCGAGGGATCGTCGCGGAACCGGGCGATGGGGGTGTACTCGGCGACAAGCGCCGTCGGCGGTGCGATCGGGCTGCTGGCCGGCGGCTTGCTCACCACCTATGCCTCGTGGCGGTGGGTGCTGTACGTCAACGTGCCCATCGGGGCGGTCGTCGCCCTGGCCGCCCCGCTGGTACTCGCCGGGGCACCGCGCGAGCGCGGCCGGTTCGACCTACCCGGGGCGATCGCCGGCGCGGGCGGGATCGCCGCCCTGGTCTACGGCCTGTCGGCGGCGTCCGCCTCCTCCGGCGGCACCTCTCACTGGGATGACGGAAAGGTCATCGCCTCGCTCACCGCGGCAGTGGCGCTGCTTGCCGCCTTCGCGCTGATCCAGGCGCGCAGCCGCCAGCCGCTGGTGCCTCCCCGGCTACTGCGCGACCGCGACCGGAGCAGCGCCTACCTGATCATGCTCTGCTCGGCGACCGCGATGGCGGCGGTGTTCTTCTTCCTGACCGTGTTCCAGGAAGCCGTCTGGGGCTACTCACCGCTGAGGACCGGGCTCGGTTACCTGCCGATGACCGCGGCCGTGCTCGCGGCATCCGGTGCCGCCGCCCGGCTGGTCACGCGGCGGTCGCGACGGGGGGCCTGTACTGGCTGTCGCGCCTGAGCGAGCACGGCAGCTACGCAGGCACCGTCCTCGGCCCCACCCTGGTGGTCGGCTGCGGACTGGGGCTGCTGTCCGTCCCGCTGTCGTTGACCGCGCTGTCACGGGTCAGGGACGGCGACTCCGGGGTGGCCTCCAGCCTGCTCAGCACCGGCCAGCAGGTCGGCGGCTCGATCGGTCTGGCGGTCCTCGGCACCGCTGCCTGGACGGTCGCGGCCGACAGTGCCCGTAGCCAGGCCGCCCGCGCCGCGAACATGACCGCGCAGGCAGGCCGCCCGGTCGGATCGGGCGGGCCGTTGACCGCGGCGATCTACCAGCATGCCCTGGCCGAAGGCTTCGGCCGCGCGCTCCTGCTGGCAGCCGCGATCATGCTGATAGGCCTGGCCGTCGCCGCCGCCGGGATTCGCTCCGACGTCGGTAGCCGGGAAATCCCCGCCGTAGCCAGCCCCTTAGGATGCTTCTTATGTCGGAAGCCCCGCCTCGCCCAGAGCCGTTCAACCCGCGGGCCGATCCCGGCGCGCTCGAGGACCTCCGCGCGCGGTTGCGCGGAACGCGCTGGCCGGACGCGCCGCAGGACGCCGGCTGGTCGCTCGGGACCGACCTCGGGTACCTCCGCGAGCTGGTCGCGTACTGGGCGGACGAGTTCGACTGGCCGGCTCAGGAGGCGGCCCTCGCCCGGCTTCCCCGCTTCCGGGTGACGCTCGGCGGACTCGGGATCCACTTCGTGCACGCCCGCGCCGCCGCGCCGGCCGCCGCCTCGGCCCGCGCGTCGGCCGGGCCCGCGCTGCCGCTGGTGCTCAGCCACGGCTGGCCCGACTCGTTCTGGCGCTACTCGAAGGTCATCGGGCTGCTCACCGACCCCGCCGCGCACGGCGCCGACCCGGCCGACGCGTTCGACGTGGTCGTCCCGGACATGCCCGGCTACGGCTACTCCGACTGCCCGGCCGGGCCGCCCCTCGACTCCGTCGCCGTGGCCGGCCTCTGGGCGGAGCTCATGGACGTCCTCGGCTACCCGAGGTTCGGCGCGGCCGGCGGGGACATCGGCAGCGGCGTGAGCCGCTACCTCGGGCTCGACCACCCCGACCGGGTCGTGGCCGTCCACCGCACCGACGCGGGCGTGCCCGTCGGCGATCCGGCCGGCCTCACCCCCGAGGAGCGTGCCTGGTTCCGGGCGATCGCGGCCTGGGGCGCGGCCGAGGGCGCGTACGCCGCCATGCACCGAACCAAGCCGCAGACGGCCGCCTTCGCGCTCACCGACTCGCCCGTCGGGCTGGCCGCGTGGATCGTCGAGAAGCTCCGCGCATGGAGCGACTGCGACGGCGACGTCGAGCGGCGCTTCAGCAAGGACGAGATCCTCACCAACGTCACGCTGTACTGGCTCACCGGGACGATCGGCTCGTCGATGCGCATGTACAACGCCAACGCCGCGATCCCGCCCGCCCAGCACGCCCGCCGGGTCGAGGTGCCGTCAGGCTTCTCGCTCTTCCCGGCCGACATCAGCCGCCCGCCGGCGGCGTGGCTCGAGCGCACGGCGAACGTCACCCGGCTGACCGAGCCGCCGCGCGGCGGCCACTTCGCGCCGTTCGAGGAGCCGGAACTCTACGCGGCCGAACTGCGCGAGTTCTTCCGCCCCTACCGCGCGATCACGTAAAGCCGACGTTCAGGAAGAAGTGCCCGAGCCGAACATTCCCGACGCCGCCGCCCGCCCAGTGCACGAGGCGCGCCAGCAGGATGATGGCGACAATGCACACCACCAGCCAGAAGAAGAAAACGACAATCCCGGGTATCGCGTACCCGCCAATTGTTCTCGCTCGAACCATAGGCTCCCGGCTACCCGGCTTCGCCCCGTATATTCCGTAAAAAAATCAAAAGCTTTATCCCGAACGGACCCTGCCCTCCGCCCTGCGGCCACCACAACCACCTCAACGTCGGCCGGCCCAATACGAGCCCTCCCCTCTACCCGTCACGTCGATCTGGCCTTGGCCGTCGGTGTCGGTGTCGGTGTCGGTCCAGGCGAAGCCACCCCGTCCGCCACAGCTGGCTCTGAGCCACCTCACCCCCCGCCCGCCGCGCCGCCGTTATGGCCCTGGGGGCCACGGGTTCAATAGAGCGGGCCCGGTGGGCCACAGGGCTCATACGGTATTGGCCTCGTGGGCCACAGGGCTCATATGGTATCGGCCTCGTGGGCCACGAGGCCAATTGCGCGCTCGCCTTGGCCACCGAGACCAGGGAATTAAAATTCCGCCCTCAGGGTCCGCCTATGGCTTGCAGGCCGCGCCGGCCCACAGCACCGTCGGGGTGGCCGCCTGGGCATCGGACTCCGGCCGCCACTGCGAGGCCTTGACCACGCCGGGGTCAACCAGCTTGAGGCCGTCGAACATGTGCGTAACGCTCGCGTGGTCTCGCAATGTGACTTTCTGCGCCATGGACGCGTTCATCCGTCGGACCATTTCGTTGTGCCGATCCGCTTCGATGTCGCTGGCCGGATGCGAGATGACCAGGTAGCTTCCCGGCGGGCAGGCTGCCTTCAACCGCTCGACGACCTCGTAGGCCTCGTCGTCCGGCACGAACTGCAGGACCGTCAGCAGCATGATCGCGACCGGCTTTTTGAAGTCCAGCGTCTTCGCCGCCTCGGCCAGGATCATGTCCGGGTACCGCAGGTCGGCGTCCAGGTAGGCCAGGCTGCCGACTGGAGTGCTTCGCAGCAGCGCCCGCGCGTGAGTCAGCACGACCGGGTCGTTGTCGGCGTAGACGATCCGGCAGTCGGGCACTTCGCGCTGGGCGACCTCGTGGATATTGTCGGCCGTCGGC
>Ga0335074_10017093_pt1 | contig 10220 bp, 2 predicted proteins | sample Lox_Sample_23_FD_206715 | JGI IMG/M metagenome (GOLD analysis project Ga0335074, IMG submission 206715) | Soil microbial communities from Loxahatchee National Wildlife Refuge, Florida, United States - Lox_Sample_2.3 | ecosystem: Environmental > Terrestrial > Soil > Wetlands | place: USA: Florida...
GAGGTTCCCGGAAAGAGGGATCATGCGCGGGTTCGCATTCGGTACCGGCGCGCGGCGAATTGCCGCTGCGCTGGGCGCGGCGGCACTGGCCGCCGGGCTCTTAGCTGCGTGCTCGGGAGGCACCGCTGGCGTCGCGCATGCCGCGCCGCCGGTCTCGCCCGGCGTACCGGTGAAGGGCCTGACCGTGGCCAAGCCGAAGAGGATCAAGGTCTCCGAACGGACGGGCCACAAGTTCAGGGCGACGCGGACGACGTGGCCGACGGCGGCGGCAGGCACGGTTGCGCTGCGCGGTCCCTCGGCGGGTCGGATGGCCGGTCCGCGCGCGGGGGTGCGCGGGACGCCGCTCTGGGTGCAGGCGGTGGGCAGCCAGGGGACCAGGACGGATGCAGCGTGGCGGGGGCCGTCGGTGGTGTCGGCGCGGGTTCTGCCGCATGCACGGGCGGCGGCGCTCGGAGTGTCGGCCCTGGTTTTCGAGGTATCCGGGTCCGGCGGCGCGGCGGCTGGACAAGTGCGCGTGGGCCTGAATTACAGGTCGTTCGCGCAGGTGTATGGCGGCAACTACGGGTCCCGGCTGCGCCTGGTTTCGCTGCCGGCGTGCGCGCTGACCACGCCGCAGGTACCCGCGTGCCGCAAGCAGACGCCGCTGGACTCGGTCCAAGATTACTGGGGGCAGGCGATATCGGCGGTCGTGCGGCTGGGCGGGCCGCAACCAGCCACGCTGACCTCGTACAACCGTGGCAAGGGTCCCGTGCCGGCAGCGACCAGGCTGGCGTCGTCTGGCGGGGCGCAGGTGATCGGTGCCACCGACTCGACCGGCCAGGAGGGCGGTGAGGCCGGCACGTACGCGGCGTCCGAGCTGAAGCCGTCCGGGACGTGGGCAGAGGGCGGGGACTCGGGCGCGTTCACCTACACCTACCCGATCACGGTGCCGTCGGCGTCCACGCAGCTGACCCCGAGTTTGTCGCTGGATTATGACTCCCAGGAAGTGGACGGGCAGACCGCGACTACCCAGGCCCAGTCCTCGTGGCTGGGCGACGGCTGGCAGACCCCGGACTCGTTCATCGCGATGGAGACGACGCCATGCGACGACGACCCGGAGGGCTTGGCGTCCCCGGATGCGACTACGGACGAGTGCTATGACGGCGAGATCGTTCAGATGTCGCTGGACGGGACTGACACACCGCTGGTGTTCGTCTCCTCATCCACGTCAGGCGGGGTGACGACCTCGAAGTGGCGGGCCGAGGATGACCAGGGCGCGGTAATCGTGCACGTGTCGGACTCTTCCACGGTGTTCGGCAAGTACAGCCTGGGCAACGACTACTGGACCGTGACCGACCGGGACGGGACCGAGTACGAGTTCGGGCTACAGCACCTGCCCGGCTGGGCGAGCGGGGACCCGGCGACGAACTCGGTGGACACGATGCCCGTGTATTCCGCGCACCCCGGTGACCCCTGTTACGAGATCACCGGCGATTCCTTCGCCGGCTCGGTGTGCACGATGGCCTATCAGTGGCACCTGGACTACGTGATCGATACCCACAGCGAGGCGATGGCGTACTACTACACGCAGACCACCAACTATTACGGCGAGGACCAGGGGGCCAGCGATGTCTCGTACATCTCCGACTCCCACCTGAACTACATCGCGTACGGCTTCCGCAACGGCGGCGCCTACGGCACGGTGCCGGACAAGGTGGTATTCACGGCGGAACCACGCTGTGTCGCCGCGACCTGCGGCGCGCTGTCAACCTCGAACTCCGACGTAGGCACGCAGTACCCGGATGTTCCCGTCGACCTGATGTGCGCGTCCGGGACGACGTGCGCAGCCTATGCACCGTCGTTCTTCTCCGAGGTGCTGCTGGCCTCGATCACCACCGAGCAGTACAGCGTGTCCGCGGCTGCGTATGAAGACGTCGACAGCTACACCTTCAACCAGGGCGAGCCGGCATCGGCCGACGGGTTCTCGCCGACGCTGTTTCTGAATTCCATCTCGCACGTCGGCGACGACACCAGCGCGGGCGGATCCTCCGGGCCGACCAAGGCGCTGGTGACCAGCTTCGGCGGCACGGACCTGCCGAACCGGGTGTTCACCACCGACTTCCCGGGCCTGTACCGGTGGCGGATCTCTCAAATCATCACCGAGATGGGCGCGAAAATCACCATCAGCTACGGCATCCCGGACCCGTGCCCGTCTTCTTACTCCTCCACCTTCAGCTCTGCCGTGACATCGGCGAATACTGACTCGTGCTTCCCTGTGTACTGGACGCCGGAGGACACTTCCGGCACTCCCACCCCCGTGCTGGACTGGTTCGAGTCCTATGCGGTCACGCAGGTGCTCACCGCGGACACGACCGGCGGTTCGCTGACCGAGGAGACCGACTACAGCTACGGCGGCGGAGCCGCCTGGCACTACGACGATAACCAGGTCGTCGAGCCTAAATACCGGACCTACGGGCAGTACCGCGGGTACGCCACCGTCACTACCTATACCGGTGAGGCCGCCAACAACCCGCAGACCGAGACCGAGACCGCGTACTACCGGGGGATGAACGGGGACACGCTGCCGTCGGGCACCTCGTCGGTGACGCTCACCGATTCCCAGGGCGGCAGCCACGTGGACGACGACCAGCTGGCCGGCCTGCCGCTGGAAACGACCACCTACCTGGGGGCAGGCGGTCCGGTCGAGTCATCGACGATCACCTCGTATTGGGTCTCGCCCGCGACAGCGACGATGAACCCGTCCGGCCTGCCCGCGCTGACCGCGAACATGGTCGAGCCGGCCGAAACCTGGACCCGAACTGCGCTGACCGACGGCGGCGAGACCAACACCTGGCGGGTCACCGAGACCGACGACAGCTACGACGCGACGACCACGGATAACAACTTCGGCCTGCTCGAGTACTCCTACACGCACACCGACCCGGTCAACACCGCCTACGACAGGTGCACCCAGTATCAGTACGCGCCGGTCAACACCAGCGAGAATCTTGTCGGCCTGGTGGCCTACACCGAGACCGACAGCGTGGCCTGCTCGGGTTACACCGCCGGATCGCCGACGTCAGTGCCGGACGGGCTCAACACCCTCGGTGCGCCTTCGAGCGTGAGCTGCCCGTCGGAGGTTGCCAGTGCCACCGAGACGCTCTACGACGACAGCAGCTTCTCCACCACGTTCCCGCAAACCACGGCCCCGACGATCGGGAACGTATCGGTGACCAGGAATGCCTCAGGCTGCGCATCCTCGCCTGGCAGCAGCCCGTGGTCCGACTACACCTGGCAGACGCAGTCGCGAGACACCTACGACGCCTACGGCCGGGTCGAGGACGCCTACGACGCCGACGGCAACGAGACGGCTACCAGCTATACAGTCAACTCGGCCGGGCTGACGACCGCGATGCAAGTCGCTGCTCCGTCCACCACCTACACCAACTCATCCGGCACGGTCGTTACCACCACGCACGTCTCGTCCGAGACTCTCGACCCGACCCGCAACCTCGTGCTGACCTCGACCGACCAGAACGGCGTGGTTACCACGGAGCAGTACGACGCGCTCGGCCGCGTCACCAGCGTGTGGAAAGACTCCCGGCCCACCAGCGACAGCGCGAACATCACATACGCCTACACGGTGCTCGACAACTCGATCTCCGGCGTCGTCACCGAGACCCTGAACGAGGAGGGCAACTACGTCCCCTCGGTGACGATCTACGACTCGCTCGGCCGGGTGCGCCAGACCCAGACCCTTGCCACAACCCCGTCTGGCGACGGCAGCCTTATTACCGACACGTTCTACGACTCGCGCGGCTGGGTGTCGCAGGTCAACACCAACTACTACGACGACTCGTCGGAACCCTCGCTGACCCTGGTCACGGTGCCGTCCAACCAGGTACCTGACCAGGACGACTACGTCTACGACGGCATCGGCCGGCAGGTTGAGGACGTTTCAGAAGACGACGGGAAAGTCGTGTCCACCGCGGTGACGGTCTACAACGGCGACTCCACTACGGTCATCCCCGACATCCCCGGCAGCGCCGCTAGCGGCGCCATTCCGGCCGGCGCCGGGACCGTTAAGACCACCCAGGTCAACCCGCTCGGCCAGACCACTGCGCTGACCCAGTACACCGCCAATCCCGGCCTGTCGATCCCGTCCGACACCGCAACCGGGACGTTCTACATCTCCGGCGGGACCCCGGACACCACCAGCTATGCCTACAACGCGGCAGGCGAGCAGGACTCGATAGCCTCCGGCGGCAGCACGTGGACCCAGAAGTACAACTTGCTCGGCCAGGAAACCAGCAGCACCGATCCGGACGCCGGAACCACCACGATGACCTACGACGCCGACGGCAACCTGCTCCAGTCAGAGGACGCCGAAGGGAACTACGTCTCCTACACCTACGACCAGCTCGGCCGTCCGACTGCAGAGTATGCCGCGGCGTCCAGCAGCCAGGTGAACTACGCATCGTCGAGTTCCCCCGGCAACGAGACCGCGTCGTGGGTGTACGACAACGCCAACGACGGCGCGTCAGGGATGGCGGACCCGAAGGGGCAGGCCACGACCGAGACCTCCTACGCCAACGGGTACGCCTACACGGTCCAGCAGCTCGGCTTCAACGTGTTCGGCGAGCCCGCCGGCGAGGTGGTCGAGATCCCGTCCGGCGTGCCGGGCTCGGCGATGGGTACCGACTTCGAGTTCAACTACACCTACGAGCCGATCAACGGCACCCCGCTGAAGTCGTCGTACCCGGCTGGCGGCGGGCTTCCCGGCGAGACCGTCACGTATTCGACCACGACGGCGCTTGACCTGCCCTCCGCGGTCGGCGGGCTCGACGGCTACGCGGAGCAGACCTCCTACACCGCCTACGGGCAGATGGACCAGGTCACCCTGGGCGCAGGCTCGGACGAGGCGTACGTCACCGACACCTACGACCCGCACACCGGGAACCTGACCGACCAGCTGGTCACCCGAGCCGGTGACGCCGCCATCGACGGGAGCTACACCGGCGCCGACCTAGACGACACCAGCTACACCTACAACTCCGCAGGCATGGTCACCTCGGAGACCGACGAGCGGCTCGACTCGGCCAGCGACTCCGAGACCCAGTGCTTTACCTACACCACGCAGGGCCAGCTGTCGAAGGCTTGGACGGCAACCGATAACTGCGCCGCGACGCCGACCACCACTTCGGACAGCACGGTCGGGGACGCGCTCGGTACCGCCTCGGAGTACTTCGAGTCCTACGCCTACAACGCGGCCGGGGAACGCACCAGCGAGACCGCGCTTGACCCGTCGACAGGCACGTTCGCCACCACCACCTACGGCTACTCGACCAGCCAGCCCACCGCGCTGACCTCGACCAGCACGACCGGCGCGGTCACCGGATCGACCAGCTACGCCTACAACGCCGACGGCGAGCAGGCCACGCGGGACACCCCGGCCGGGGACCAGACCCTGACCTGGAACAGTCTCGGCGAGCTGACCGGGGCAGCCACGACCTCCACCGGCACACAGGTCGCCTCCTATGTCTACAACCCGGACGGCAGCCTGTTCTCCCAGACGAACGGCAGCACTACCACGCTGTACCTGCCGGGCGAGCAGATAACTGACGACGACGGCACCATCAGTGGCATCCGCTACTACGACCTGCCCGGCGGCGTCACCGCGGTCCGCACCGGGTCCGGCAACGACTACTACTTCGAAATCGCCTCGGACCAGCACGGCACAAACACGCTGTACCTGGACTACACGGCACAGAACCCAACGTGGCGGCAGTTCGACCCCTATGGCAACCCCCGAGGCACCTCCGTCGCGTGGATCGACAACCGCACGTTCCTCAACGACGTCACCGACACTGGCACCGGGCTGACTGACGTCGGCTCACGCTGGTACGACCCCGTCACCGGTAGCTTCGTCAGCCTCGACCCCATGCTCGAGACCGCTAGCCCGCTGCAGCTGAACGGCTACACCTACGCCGCCGAAGACCCCGTTAGCGGCAGCGACCCCACCGGCCAGCTGGAGTCGGGGCCGCCCGGCAGTGGCTGCTCCACCGGCAACGAATGGGAGCAGCAGTGCGGCGGCAGCGGGGTCAACCCCAATGGCGGTGGCGGTGGCGGTGGCGGTGGCGGCGGCGGCAACCCCGGCGGCAATGGCGGAAGCGGTAACGACGGCGGAAGCGGAGGTGCTTTGGCGTCTCTCGTCAAGGACCTGCCCGCGCTATCGACCATTGACCTATCCGCTCTTCGCGCGGACCAGGCACTCGACCTTACTCCCCAGGACCTCGCGGAGCTGACCCATCTCCCGCGTTGCTACGGGCCTACTGTGGGCGTCTACTGCCCACTGGGCGGTGGCAGCCCGAACCCGGACTACTTCTCTGGCGGCGGCCTCTTTGGCTGCTTGATTATCTGCTTGGGGTCCCAGGAAACGATCGACAGGTATGGCCGCGATTACGCTACCTTCAAGATCGGGCTGGGATGCTGCTTCATCGGTTCCGGCACGTCAATGGGCCAAATACTCGGCTATGGCGATAAGACGCCGAGCCCTAACGAGGTGAAGAACTTCGTATCTGGGCCCGCCTACGACGCGGGTGTCACCGCCGGTATAGGACCGATCAGCGGATCGTACGGCGAGAATTGGGGGCTTCCTTTCCAGCGGCGGCCGCAAGCGTTCGCGAACGAGGGAGGGCTCGGCTTCGGGTTCGGTTTTGGCGGCTGGGCGGAGTTCAGCTACACCGAGCGCGAGCCGGGGCTGCCGGGTTCGACGGCGCCGCCGCCCCCGTGCGCCAGCGCGGTAGAAGAGCGGTACAACGGCTGCTCCCCTCAGTAGCGATAGCGCAAATGAGCAGAGCTTATTGATGAACGCTTGCTAATCCCAACGCCGGCGTGAGAGGAGATCACTCAGGTGAGGAAAGTCGCCTTTGCGTTAGTGGCGGGCCTGGTAGCTCTGCTGCTGCCGGCCGCCAGCGCCAGTGCGCAGACCAGCAAGCTCATCGGGTCTGAGCACATCATCACGACCCTGTACGCGTATCCGGGGACCTCAGCGTGGGACCAGGTCACCAGCAGCGCGCCGACGGTGAGCGCTTCGATCGTGGACATGTGCGCGGCCGACGGCACCGGCTCTGGCTGCGACGGCACGCCGTGGGACGAGCGGCCGCCGGGCGCCTGGACAACCCAGATCCAGGCGTTGCGCGAGGCAGGGATCACGCCGCTGGTCTACATCTCCACCGACTACGGCGACGAGGGCGGCAGCTCTGACTTCTCGCTGTCCACTGTCGAGTCCGAAGTCGCCAACGCGGTGGGCTGGTATGGCAAGGGCATCGGGTTCATGTTCGACGAGGCGCAATCAACGTGCTCGGTGGAGAGCAGCTACTACGCGCCGCTGTACGCGTACGTCAAGAGCGTCACCAACAACGGGACTGTCGAGCTGAATCCGGGCGATGACAGCGAGCCGAGTTGCTTCATGGCCGCTAGCAACGTCCTGCAAATGTACGAGGGCTCCGAGGCCGCGTTCCAGGCCACCACGTTCCCGTCCTGGATGGCTGGTTACCCGGCCTACAGGTTCGCGGCCGCGATCAGCGCCGGCACGGCCAGCGGAGTGAGCTCAGACGTGAGCGACGCGGCCAAGGACGGCATCGGCAACGTGTACGTGGACGACGAGGCAGAGCCGCCGGGCTACTCGACGCTGCCGGCGTTCTGGTCTGCCGAAGTCGCCGACGTTGCCGCCCTGCCGCCGGCCGGCCCGGCACCCCAGCACATCGTGACGACCCTGTACGCCGCGCCGACCGCGTCCAGCTGGACGAAGGTCGAAGACGCCAGCCCCGTGGTCAGAGCCGCGATCGTGGACATCTGCGCGCCGGACGGTACCGGCTCGGGCTGCGACGGGAAGCCGGCCGACGCGGCGAACCCGGACTGGCCGTCGGCGATCGGGGCGCTGCTAGACGCGGGAGTCACGCCGCTTTACTACATCTCGACCGACTACGCGGCCACGCCGGTCGCTACCGTCGAGTCCGAGATCAGCGACGCTATCGAGTGGTACGGCACGCCCAGCATCATGCTCGACGAGGTGCCTACTTCCTGCTCGGACGTCTCCTATTACCAGACCCTGTACAGCTACATACACAACCTGGGCGGCATCGTGATGCTCGATCCGGGCACCGTGACCAGCGCCTCGTCGTGTTACATGCCGGTCAGCGACATCCTGCAGGTGTTCACCGGCTCCCAGGCGACGTTCCAGGCCACCACGTTCCCGTCCTGGATGGCTAGCTACGCCTCCAGCCGGTTCTCGGCGACGATCAGCGCCGGCACCTCAGCCGAGCTGAGCACCGATGTCGGCGACGCCGCGGCCGGCGGGCTCGGCAACGTGTACATCGACGACGAGGCCGAGCCGCCCACCTACTCCACCCTGCCTGCCTTCTGGTCAACCGAGGTCAGCGACGTGCGGGCTGAACCCTGAGCACTGCGCCCGGTCCAGTACCCGCGAAAGGAGAAAGAAAATGTCGTCATCGCATTCATCCGGAACCGGTCACACGTCTGGAGGCGCCGGACCCCTGCGGCCGGGTGCGCCGGCCCGGCGCACGTTCCTCAAGGGAGCCGGGCTGGCCGGCGCGGCCGGTATCGCGGCCACGCTGCTGCCAAGTACTGCCGCGAGCGCCCACATTGACGCCGCCGCGCAACGGGGCGGGTCGAACTCTGGGGCTACCGAAATGGCCACTCCAGCGCCATTTCCTTCGCGGCTTAGCTGCTCCGGGCACAATCTTGTTGATGCTAACGGCTATGTGCTGCCCCCCATGAGGGGCCTCAACGTCAACGTCAACGAGAGCAGCCTAACGCAGGATGACTTCGACGCTATGTACACCGAAGGCGCCCGCTTCTGCCGGTTTGAAATCGGCTGGAGCCATGCTCAGCCTAACAGTCCGACCGCCTTCGATTCCGCCTGGCAGACACTTGTCGAGAACTGCGTCGCTATGGCTCAGGTAGCCGGGATGTATGTCTGGTTCAATTTCATGGGCGAGGATAGTGCCGTATTCCCGTCCTGGTACTCGCCGTACACGGGCCCGCTGGGATCGCTGCAGAACTATCTAAACATGCCGCCCGGTGGCACCCAACCGGCCGCTCAGCCATTGGTCCAGTGGCTCGCTGGCACCTTCGGCGATAACCCGGTGGTGATCGGGATGGGGATCAACGAGCCGATGCCCGACTACGACAACACTGATGCCTGGATCACCAACATGGTTAGCGAGGAGGCAGATATTTTCGCCTGGGCTCTGTCGTCCGGGGCCCCTGACTGGATCGTCGGGTTCGCGCTGGGAGGGTCAGCAGCTGCTCCGGTACCAAATGCGGCCGGAAGTGGGCAGACAACGCAGACTTTTACCGGAATGCCACTCACTCCGTCTACGAATACTCCCGTCCACCTTGAGTTTTCCAATTTCGTGTTGGAGTTTCACGACCAAGTGAAATGCTTCACGGATACCAGCCTTCCTGACGGCCGTAACACGACCTATGGTTTTGTTGGTGACACGGATATCTCTACCAATGACGCTACCTATCCGGGCTACCCGCCACTGGTCAATGGTGTGGCTGTGCCGCTCGCTACCTGCCGGAGCGAGCAGGCTGCCCATCTAGCTTCGTATATAGCATATTGCCAGGCGGCTAACTGCCCGCTGTTTATATCAGAGCGAAACTGGAATCCCATCGCGAATGAGGGTGGCCCTGGTGACGGACCTGATGGAACCGAATATTGCGAAGATAAGAATGCACTCTACGTGCAGAGCACTCCATATCCCGCAATGATGAGCATATGGGAATACAATACGGATCAGGCTACCGATCCTTTCGCCATGGACCCTGGTGCTGGTGCCGTCGGAGTCGCGCCTAATGGCTGGACGTATTACGCTAATGCGTTCTTCCAGAACGTGATTCCGACGGCTTAGGCCAAAGGTAACGCCGGGTCGATCTCGGTGGGCGGCTGGCTTAGGTCCCTGCCGACACGACCGGATACCCCATCGTGGACCTCTGGCCGATAGACGAAAAGAACCTAGAGCAGCGTCAATGATCAGATGAGGCCGATCCGTCAAGGATCTATGCGGCTGGGCACACGGTTGCACGGCTGTGTCAGGTTCCGCTTGATCGGGGTCGACCGCGGTGCCTCGTTACCGGACGAGGTCGACCAGTGCCGCCCAGCCGTGCTTGTTCGGAGGGTCGATGAGGTGATCGGCTGCGGCCAGGACCCG
>Ga0335074_10017094_pt1 | contig 10219 bp, 9 predicted proteins | sample Lox_Sample_23_FD_206715 | JGI IMG/M metagenome (GOLD analysis project Ga0335074, IMG submission 206715) | Soil microbial communities from Loxahatchee National Wildlife Refuge, Florida, United States - Lox_Sample_2.3 | ecosystem: Environmental > Terrestrial > Soil > Wetlands | place: USA: Florida...
GCGTCGTGGTCCCGACGGCGCTCTCGCGCCCCGAGCAGTTGCGTCGCTGCGTGACGCGGCTGACCGAGCTCGACCATCCCGACTTCGAGGTGATCGTCGTCGACAACCGCCGAGAGGGAGCTCCGATCGAGCTCCCGGGCGTACGCGTCGTGCGGGAGCCGCGACCGGGTATCTCGGCGGCCCGCAACCGTGGACTGGCCGTCGCCGACGGGGAGATCGTCGCGTTCACCGACGACGACGTCGAGGTCGACCCGCGGTGGCTGCGCGCGATCGGGGAGCGCTTCGCGCGGGAGAGCGACCTTGCCGCCGTGACCGGCCTCGTCGTACCGGCGGCGCTCGACACGCCGGCGCAGATCTTCTTCGAGCAGTCTGGCAGCGGGCTGGACCGGGGCTATGAGGCACTCACGTTCGAGCGCGACGGCCGCTTCCGCATCCGGCGCCGCTCGACCGAGGACGGCAGCGAGCGTGTGCACTCCATGTACAAGACCGGCGAGCTCGGGCTCGGGTCGAACATGGCGTTCCGCGCCTCGGTGCTGCGGGCGATGGGAGGCTTCGACGTGGCGCTCGGCACCGGCACCCCGACCCACGGCGGCGAGGACCTGGCCATGCTGATGGAGCTGATCGCGGAGGGCTACCGGCTGGCTTACGAGCCTCGCGCGATCGTCCATCACACGCATCGGGCAACGCTGGACGACCTCGAGCGCCAGATCCACGGCTATGGCGTCGGCTTCACGGCCATGTTGACCGCGATCACGCTACGTAATCCGCGCCACGCGTTTGGGTTGGCGTCCGTGCTGCCGGAATGGGTCCGATCGCTACGCGATCCCTCCTGCGGCAAGCGCAGCCAGCGCGGCGATGCGTATCCCGCCGGGCTTGGTCGGGCTGAGCTGCGCGGGATGCTCGCGGGGCCTGTCGCGTACCTGCGGGCGCGGCGGATGCAGCGGAGGTGGGCGGCGTGAGCGTGGCGGCCGGCACCGGCGGGTTCCGCCCGGTCAAGCTCGTGACGATCGACGTCGAGCACTGTCCCGAGTCGATCAGCGGGAGCCCCGCGTACGGCGCGTTGTGGGCGCTGGTTCGCGAACGTGGCCGGCCCCGCGGCATGATCCAGCTTCCGTTTGGCGACGGTCCGCTGAGCGCCGAGGAGCTGGGCCGGGCGATCGCCTCGCTACCGCCCGCGATACCCGCCGGCGCCGCTCGCCGTCCCATGGCCGACCCGCTGCCGTCGATCTCGGTCGTGATCCCGAGTCTGCTCGAACGGTTGGACGGGCTCGCTCGCTGCCTTCGCTCGCTGGCCGCGCTGGACTACCCGGATTACGAGGTGATCGTCGTCGATAACCGCCCGCCAGGCGCGCCCGAGAGCGATCTGCCCGGAGCCCGGGTCGTGCGCGAGACGGAGCCCGGGATATCGGCCGCGCGCAACCGTGGCCTGGCCGCCGCCCGGGGAGAGATCGTCGCCTTCACGGATGACGACGTCGAGGTCGACCTCGGGTGGCTACGGGCGATCGGCCAACGACTGCTCGACCATCCCGAGGAGGCGTGCGTGACCGGACTGGCGCTTCCGCGGGAGCTTCAGACCGCGGCGCAGGTCGGACTTGAGGAGTACTACGGAGGCTTTGGGCCGCGGACGTATGAACCGGTGTCGCACCGGATGCGCGTCGCTCGGCCCAGGGGCGCCGACCTGCAACCGGCCACCGTCGACGCGATCGCGGACGACGGGCAGGTTCGGCGCAGCTTTTCTCTATACGCGGCGGGGAGCTTCGGTCCGGGGGCGAACATGGCGTTCCGAGCCCAGACCCTGCGCGAGCTGGGAGGCTTCGACCTCGCCCTGGGCGCCGGCACGGCATGCCGGGGTGGCGAGGACCTCCTGATGTTCGCGCGGCTCGCCTGGCGCGGCCACGCCGTCGGCTTTGAGCCGGGCGCGATCGTGCACCACACTCACCGGCGCGAGGACGCCGCCCTCGAGCGCCAGATCGAGGGCTACGGAGTCGGCTACGGCGCGCTGCTGACCGCGCTCGTGCTCGAGGACCCGCGCCATCTCGGACGCATGCTCGGTACGGCGGGACGTGCGCTCAGCGTGATGGTCTCCGGCTACCGGCGCAAGCTCGACTCCCGCCGGGAGCCGAACCCGCGCACACGTAAGCTGGCTCGGCTGGAGCTCCGCGGGATGGCGGTCGGCCCGGGCAGATATCTACGCAGCCGGTGCAGGCAACCGCGATGAAACGCTTTCGGCTCACGCGGTCGCTGACCGTCAACGCGGTGTCGCTGATGACGGCCACGATCGCCACCAACGCCCTGGGCCTCGTGTTCTGGGCCGAGGCGGCCAGGCTGAAGTCACCGGAGGTCGTCGGGCGCGCGGCGGCGACGGTCGCCGCGTTGACGCTGCTGGCCACGATCGCTCAGCTGAACCTGACCAACGTGTTCGTCCGTCTGCTCCCCGCAGCGGGGCACCTGGGCAGGCGACTGATCGGCTCTGGCTATCTGGCCGTGGTCGCGGTTGCCCTTCTGGTCGGCTCCGTCTATGTCACCACCGGGTTGAGCTCGCGGGTCCTCACCGGCGGCTGGGCCGCCCATGGGCTGTTCGTGGTGGCCGTCGCCGTGCTGGCGATCTTCGCCCTCCAGGACTCGGTGCTCACCGCGCTGCGCCTGGCGCCCTGGGTCACGATCGAGAACGTCTCGTTCGCCGCCTGCAAGCTGGCCCTGCTGCCCGCGCTCGTGCTGCTGCCGATCGGTGGCGGGGGCATCGTCGTCTCCTGGGTGATCCCGGCCGCCGTGGCCGTGATCGCGATCACCGTGCTGCTGTTCAGGCGGATCCTGAGCCGCCTGAAGGATGCTCACGGCGTGCTGCCTGACCGCCGCCGGCTGTTGTCATTCGTGGCGGGCGAGTATGCCGGCAACCTGTGCGCGACGGCCACGATCCAGCTGATTCCCTTGATCGTCGTCTGGCGCCTGGGTGCCGCGCAGGTCGCGTACTTCACGTTTCCGTGGTTGATCTCGATGGGGATCACCATGCTGCTCTGGAATGTCGCCTCCTCGTTCGTGGTCGAGCTGGCCGGCCGGCGAGCGCACACGAACGCGCTGGTCGAGCGCAGCCTGAAGCTGTGGGCGGCCATCGTGATCGGAGCGCTCGCGGTGTGCGTGCTGGGTGCCCACCCGCTGCTCGAGCTCGCGGGTCACCGCTACGCGGCGCACGGCACGGAGTTGCTGCGCCTGATCGGGCTGAGCACGCCGTTCAGCGCCGTGGTCGCCGTCTACTGCACGCTGGCCTGGATCGACTGTCGCATCTGGCGGCTGGCCGCGTTTCAGGCCGTCGCCGGTGCCGCGATGCTCGGGGGAACGCTCGTGCTGTTGCCACACATCGGTCTGGTCGCAGTTGGCTGGGCCAACCTCGGCGTGCAGGCCGTGGCCGCCCTCGCGGCGGCTCCGCTGGTCGCGCGGCGACTGATGGGCGGCGAACTTGCGGTGGCCCGATGAGCAGACCGCGGACCGAGCTCACGGCCTATGCGGGCCTTGCCGCCAGCGCCGTCGCGCTGGCGCTGGTGCTCGGTGCGCCCTGGCACGCGATGGCACTCGCGGGATCGCTCCTGCTCGCGCTCGTGCCCGCGGGCGCCGCGGTCATGTGCTGGGTGGACAGCGGCGAGAACGCCGCCCAGGCGGGATTGACCCTGGCGCTGAGCCTGGCGACGTTCGCGATCGCCAGCGCGATCATGGTCTGGGCGCAGGCCTGGCACCCGCAGGTGCTGCTTGCGCTCGCTGGAGCGGGCTTCGTGTCGTGCGCCGCGCGGCTGCAACGGGACGTGTACCGATGATGCCCGCCGAGCAATCCCTGCTGCCAGCTCCGACCGTCTCGGGAATCAGGTCGTGGTCCCTCGCGCGGTGGATCCAACCTCAGCTCGCTGTCTCGCTGCTCGGGTTGGGTTCGTGGGTCTACGGCGTCAGTCAGCTGCGTCCCACGGGGATCGGAATCTACGGTCTGCTCGCGAGCAGTCCCTGGCTCGACGCCGGACTGCTGTTGCTGCTGGCCGGCTTCCTGTTCGAACTCCGCGGCGAGGCGCGCACGTGGGTGCTCGGCCTCCAGCTGGTGGGCCTGATCGTCGCCATCCACGGCGCGGTTCCGATCATCTTCGGCGCCGCGCCGGAGTACGCCTGGGTCTACAAGCACGTCGGAATCGCGTCGGCCTTTGAGCAGTACGGCCGCGTCACCGACCCCACGAACATCTACCAGGAGTGGCCGGCACTGTTCGCGGCGGTTGCCTCGATCGCCTCGCTCGCACACCTCAATCCACTCACCTTCGCCGCCTGGGCGCCGCTCGCGTTCGAGCTGGCCGATGCGCTGCTGCTGGTGGCTCTGTTCCGCCTGCTCGTGGGTGAGCGCCGGATCGTCTGGCTGGCCGTGGTGCTGTACGAGGGCCTGATCAGCTGGGTCGGCCAGGACTACCTCTCGCCGCAGGCGTTTGGCTTTCTGCTCTGGCTCGCGATCGCGCTGATCGTGCTGCGCTGGCTGCGCCGTCCCCTGCCTCAGGAGGATCTGGGTAGCCGACGGATGCGCGCGGTCGCCGTGGTGCTCGTGGCCGCGATCTACTTCGCGATCGTCGCGGCCCATCAGCTCACGCCCTACATGGCGCTGGCCGGGATCGGCGCGCTGACGCTGCTCGGCCGGGTGCGCCCGCGCTGGCTCGTCGTGGCGCTGGCGGCGATCGCCGGCGGTTACCTCGCGTTGCACTACAACCTGATCGCGCAGCAGTTCGGTGGGCTGTTGAGCGGCGGCAATCCACTGGCCAACGCGTCCGGCGCGCGCGGCACCCCGAACGCTTCGGCCGCCGCGGTGTGGTCGGCGCGGGTGGTGGATGCGCTCGCCGGCGGCATGTGGCTGATGACGCTGGCCGTAATCGCGCGTCGGCTCCGGCGCCGCCGGCTCGGATCGATCGCCGTTCCGGCGGCGCTCGCGTTCAGCCCGTTCGTGATCCTGCTGGCCCAGAGTTACGGCGGGGAAGCGATCTACCGCGTATATCTGTTCTCGGCTCCGTGGTGTGCGCTTCTGATCGCCGGGGCGCTGTACGAGCTGCGCCCACGCATCCGCGGAGCACTCGTCGCCGGCGCGACCGTCGTAGCTCTGTTCGCCGGCCTTCAGGGTCTGTACGGGCCAGCCCTCGTAAACGCGTTCACGCCGAGCGAGGTGAGCGCCAGCGTCTGGCTTTACGGCCACACTCCGCGTGGCTCGGTCATCGTGCTGCCCGTGGATGACTTCCCCGCGCTCGAAGCGGCCGACTACAACGACTACAACGTCGAGGTGCCGCCGGCCGACCCCCAGATCGGACCATCGTGGATGGATGAGGGCAACCTCCAGGAGATGGAGAGCTGGATGGCCAGTCTCGGCCACCGGACCGTGTACGTGGTAGTGAGCCGCAGCATGGACGACTGGGCCAACTATTACGGCGCGCCCAAGGGATATGCGCAGCTCGTCAGCGAGCTCCCGAGCTCATTGCACGGCTCGGTCGTGTACCACAACGACGACGCGACCATCTATCGGTTGAGCGTTAAAGGAGTGAGCTAGCATGGCGTTCAGGGATTGGGTGCTCCAGGATTGGGAGGTCAACACCGGGCGTCCCGAATCACAGTTGATCCTGGCTTGGTTTCGTCTCGCCCAGTGGGCTTCCGGCCATTGGGGAATGTTCGCTCGGGTCGTGGTCACTCCTTACTGGTTGATCGTGTCACTCGTGGTCGGGGTCGAACTACCGGTCACGGCGACGATCGGTCCGCGCTTGCGCCTGTACCACCCACACGCCATCGTTCTCAGCCCGCACTGCAGCCTCGGCAGCGATTGTCATCTGCGACAGGGTGTGACCGTCGGCAACCGAGTCGATCGCATCGGCAATGAGCTCGGCGTCGCTCGGCTCGGCGACAACGTCGAGCTTGGCGCGAATTGCGTCGTGATCGGGGACCTGAAGATCGGCGACCACGCGCGCATCGGTGCGCTCGCGGCCGTCGTCAAATCGGTCCCGGCTTGGGCGGTCGTGGTCGGCAACCCCGGCCGCGTGATCCGGATCGACCAACCGATCGCCGCGTCATGACCGACCTGACCGCCAGCGTCGTCATCGCCTGCCACACCGAGGATCGTCTGCCGTCCTTGATGCGCGCGATCCGTTCCGCCCAACGGCAGACGCCCAAGCCCGCGGAGGTAATAGTCGCGGTCGACAACAATGCTCAGCTTTGTGCACGGTTGCGTGAGATGACCGGCATCGAGGTCGTCGACCATCGGGGCGAGCCGGGCGCCTCGGGCGCGCGCAATGCCGGCGCGGCGCGGGCGAGTTCCCAGCTGCTGGTGTTCCTTGACGACGACACCGAAGCGCGCCCGGGGTGGCTCGAACAGCTGGTCAGTGCGTTCGAGGACCCGAGCGTACTTGGGGCCGGGGGCATGACCAAGCCGGCATGGCAGTGTTCTGCGCCACGCTGGTTTCCGCCCGAGTTCGGCTGGGTCGTCGGCGCATCGCACGCCGGGCTTCCGATCGAGATGGTGCCGGTGCGCAACGTGTGGAGTGAGAACATGGCCGTCCGCCGGGAAGCATTCGAGAAGGTTGGCGGGTTTCGTTCCGGCTTCGGCAAGCTCGGGGGCAGGTCGCGCCCGGAGGACACCGACCTCTGCATCCGCGTCACCGCTGCCACGCCGCACGGACACTGGGTCTACGTGCCCACCGCGGTCGTCGACCACGAGGTCCCGGCGGCGCGCGCCACGCTCGCCTTCTTCCTGCGCCGCTGCCATTCGGAGGGCGCCGGCAAGGTCGAGATGTCCGCGCACCTTGGGGCCGATCAAGACCTCCGGGACGAGCGCTCCTTCGTCGCAAAGCTGCCGCGTGCGATCGCGCGCGACCTCCGCGCCGGGGAGTTCACGCGGGCGCTGGCGATCGTCGCGGGCGCGGCCGCCGCGGCGGTCGGAGCCGCGGTCAGTCTCGCTCGCGCGGCTATTGATACACCCGCACCCAGTTGACGAGCAGGGTCGCCGGGAACCGGGTGGATGAGTTCGGCGGTCCCGGGTAGTCGCCGCCCACCGCGAGATTGAGCAGGAGGTGGAATGGCCGGTTGAAGACCCAGGTCTGCCCGGGGGCAAGGTCGGATGAAGTCACCGTTGCCCACGGATCGCCGTTGAAGAGAAACGTGATCGAGTTCTCCTTCCAACTGACCCCGTAGGTATTGAACTGCGACGCCAGCGAACGCGGAGCGGTGAAGTTCTGCCCGCGTGAGTATCCCGATCTGCCGCCGGGTCCATGGATCGTCGTGCGATAGATGAACGGGTGTTGTCCAAGCGCTTCCATCACGTCGATCTCTCCCGAGGCCGGCCACCCCACCTTGGTGATGTCGTCACCGAGCATCCAGAACGCGGACCACAGTCCCGTGCCCGCCGGGATCTTCATCCTGGCTTCGATCAAGCCATATTTGATCGAGAACAGTCCCTGAGTTTCGAGCCTGGCCGAGGTGTAGTTGCGCGTCAGGCCATCGGGGCCAGTCTCCGTTTGCCGGCGCGCGACGATCGCCAGGTTCCCGTGCCCGTCCAATGACGCGTTGGTGAGACTGTCCGTGTAGGTCTCGAGCTCGTGATCCGGCGAGCCATACGCGCCGAGGTCATGAATCCACTTCGACGCGGATGGCGCGGTCCCCGCTGGGCCGTTGAACTCATCGGACCAGACGAGTTTGGTATACGAAGCTTCGATCGCCGCCGGGCGCGCCCGCGTCGACTCCGACTGGCTCCCGTGCCCTCGAGACAGTAACCACGCCCCCAGCGCAACGACGGCGACAGCGGGTACGAGAACGAGGAGGCGGCGATAGGCCACTGTCGAACCGATCGTACTCCGAGGTTACTGATACACCCGTACCCAATCGACTAGCAACTTGGCGGGGAAGTGCGTCGCGGCGCTGGGCGGCCCCGCCCAGGTGCCGCCGACCGCGAGATCGAGTACGAGGTGGAACGGCTGGTTGAACACCCACGCCTGCCCCGGGGCGAGATCTGCCGAGCTCACGGTCGCATATGGCTTGCCGTCGAGCAGCCAAGTCACGGCCGTCGGGGTCCACCTGACGCCGTAGGTATGGAAGCCCGATGCGAGTGCGGTCGCCGATCTGACCGTGTGCGGGATCTCGTAGGCCGCCGATCCGCTGGGGCCGTGAAGCGTCCCGTAGACCGTGAACGGCTTGCTGCCGTTCGTCTCCATGACGTCGATCTCGCCACAGGCGGGCCACCCTACCGTGGTGATGTCGTTGCCGAGCATCCAGAAGGCGGGCCACAGTCCGGCCCCTGCCGGGATCTTCATCCTGGCTTCGATCAGGCCATATTTGACGGAGAACAACCCTTGTGTCTCGAGCCTGGCCGATGAGTAACTCCGCACCTGCCCGGGGGATCCGGACGGGATCTGCCGGCGCGCGACGATCGCGAGGTGACCTCGGCCGTCGAGTGCGGCGGTCGTGGCGCTGTCGGTGTATGTCTCCTGCTCGCCTGCGCCCGCGCCGTAATCTCCGACATCGTGAATCCACTTGGAGCTGGACGGCGGCGTGCCGGCCCGGCCATCGAACTCAGCTGACCAGATCAGCTTCGTGTAAGTAACCGAACTCTTGGCGAATGCGGCCACCGAACGACGCCGTGACCAGTTTCCCGAGGCCGCGGCCAAAGCCCGGGTCTGGACGCACCCGGAGATCGCCGCCGCGATGGCGAGGCAGAGAATGAGAGGTTTTGGTCGATCCGGCATGAACCAACCTATCGGCAGGACGCGGGCACGACGCGGCGCGGGAGACTACTAACAAAGTGTCAAGCGGGCCCGGGTCCCGTGCGGCTGCTCGGGGCAGCCGCACGGGCCGGTTCGGGTCTTCCTAGGCGAGTTTGGGCTATGCGAACACGAGTGCTCGTGCGCCGCACGACTCGAGCTCGTCCGCGAGCAGTCGGCGTTGCCTTTCGGTGAGGGCGCCCAGCAGTTTGGTCTCGCTGACGTGGTGGCGCGCGAGAAACTTCCTGCACCTTGTGGCGCCCCAGCGGCGCTGGCTCATCAGCAGCTCCCCGATCGCCCACGTGAGCGCCGCGTCGGGCGGGTCCAGGATGACATCCGCGGCGGTAGCCTCTCCCTCGGCGATCCTTCGCTTCAGCTCGGCGCGGGCCAGCCTGACCGTGTTGGCTCGTTCCAGCGCTCGCAGTCGTTGCGGCGCCGGGCTCACTGTGGCGGTCTCAGACATTTGGTGCTTCGCTTCCTCCCATTCCTCCGCTTGGACGGATCTTGGTTTGCAAGTGCGCAGGGGCCTGCCGGTCCCCCGACGTGGGTCCTTTACTGCTGACTTCTGTTGTCGCACGCCGAGGCGTACGACTCTTTTCCACCCCCGTTTCCGGCCTCTTCTACCTTCCCGACCGCATCATCTGCGCGGCCGCTCGGTAGAGCAAGAAGCTACGGCATCCGCGCGAGTAACAGCAACGTCACAACTGCCCCCCATGCGCTTAGAGCGTGTTTTTTCTGTGAGCGATCGTCTTGTGCGAGTGTGGACAAGCCCGCGGCGGGGGATGGGGATTTTACGGCGGCGCCTGACGGCGGCGCCTTTGAGATTTTTGCCGGCGGCGCCCGACGGCGCCTCGGTGGCATCACCGAGCGGGGGGAAGCGGCCCGTGCTCGGACTCGAAGGTCAACTTTGCTTGAGCAAATAACTCGAGCGCCTGATCCAGCGTGTCCCGACCGTGCGTCGCCATGACGCTCGTGCGCAGCAGCGCCCCGGCCGGCGGGACGGCCGGATGCAGCGCGACGTTGACGTACACGCCGAGGTCGTAGAGGGCCTTCCAGAGGAAGGCGGCCTTCCAGTCGTCGCCGACAACGACCGGGACGACCGGCGTGACCACCTCGGTGCCGTCCGCGAGCGTCGTCGGCTCCACCACCTGGAAGCCGAGCTGGGACAGGCCGGCGTGAAGGTAGGCGGCATTCTCGAGAACGCGGGCGAACAGCTCGCGCCCCTCCGCGGAGCGGCAGATGCGCACCGCGGCCAGCGCCGCGCCGAGGGCTGCGGGGACGGCCGCGGCCGTGAACATGAATGGTCGCGAGGAGACGCGCAGGTACTCGATCACATCGGCCGGGCCGGCGATCACGCCGCCACACGACGCCAGCGACTTGGAGAAGGTGGCCATCCGGAGATCGACCTGGTCCTCGACCCCGAGCAACTCCGACGCCCCAGCGCCGCGCGCACCGAGGACGCCGACCGCGTGGGC
>Ga0335074_10017095_pt1 | contig 10219 bp, 6 predicted proteins | sample Lox_Sample_23_FD_206715 | JGI IMG/M metagenome (GOLD analysis project Ga0335074, IMG submission 206715) | Soil microbial communities from Loxahatchee National Wildlife Refuge, Florida, United States - Lox_Sample_2.3 | ecosystem: Environmental > Terrestrial > Soil > Wetlands | place: USA: Florida...
GCCTTGGGAAGATCGAGCCGACCCTCGGCGAAATCGACCTCGATGCTTGAGGCGTCCACTTTGATTTCGTCAGTTTCGGCAATCGACATGCTGTTCCATCCAGGGCGTTGCGTGGGGCCGGGCCGTTGCGCGAGGGCAGCGTCGCGCGGTGCCGTGAGCATGCACAAGCACGGAATTAGCGAAATCAATGATGTGATGCGACGCGGCTGAGCCATTCAACCCTCATTCAGGTTGGACGGACGATCAGGCAGGTTGGACGGGCGTTCATGCCTTTGAGGCGAGGATGTCGAGCATCTCCAGTTGCGGCGGCTCGGCCAGCAACTCGCCGGCCTTGGCCATGAGGGCCTTGGCAATGGGGCCGTTCAAATGCGCTTTTCGGCCCACTTCGTCGCTGAACGTATCGAAGATGCCGAACCTGGCTGGCCCCAGCTTCACGGCATACCAGGTGGTAGTGCCGCTCTCCTGGACTGCCAGCGGCTGAGCAGACTTTAGAAACTCTTCGACTTCGGCTTCCTTCCCCGGTTTGGCGTGCAACAACGCAAGGATTGCAAATTTGTCCATGGGGACCTCCAGGTTTTATCGATGCTTTTATAAGATGCGATTCGCGGAGAACCGATTCCGAATGGGCGCGTTATTGACGTGCCTTTCATCCGCGGGACTGGCGGACGCCGGCTCCGTACAGCGGTTCTTCGCGGGCCCTGCTTCCCGCGCCAATTACACTGAAATAGATATGCAATATCGCACGGGAAACGAGATACGCGAGCTGTTTTTGCGCTTTTTTGAGACCAAGGGACACCGCCGGGTGCACTCCTCGTCGCTGGTGCCTGCCAACGATCCCACGCTGCTGTTTACCAACGCGGGGATGAACCAGTTCAAAGACCTTTTTCTGGGCGCCGAGAAGCGGGAGTACTCGCGCGCTACCACCTCGCAGAAGTGCGTGCGGGCGGGCGGCAAGCACAACGATCTTGAAAACGTGGGCTTTACGCGGCGGCATCACACCTTCTTTGAGATGCTGGGCAACTTCTCGTTCGGCGACTACTTCAAGCGCGACGCGATCGCCTATGCGTGGGAGCTGGTGACGAGCGAGGAGTGGTTTGGAATCCGGAAAGACCGGCTCTACGTGACGATTTTCGAGGGCGCCGACGGGGTGCCAAGGGACGACGAGGCCGAGCAGTTCTGGATCGAGACGGGCGTGCCCAAGGAGCGCATCTTTCAGTACGGATTGAAGGACAACTTCTGGCAGATGGGCGAGACGGGGCCGTGCGGACCGTGTTCTGAGATTTTCTACGACATGGGCATCGAGGCGGCTGAGACGCCGGGCGTCGATCTGCCGTTCGGGCAGGATGATGCGCGCTACGTGGAGATTTGGAATCTGGTTTTCATGCAGTTCGACCGCTCGGCAGTTGTCGACGCCGCCGGTAACACAACCTACAAACTCACCCCGCTGCCCAGGCCCTCGATCGATACCGGCATGGGGTTGGAGCGCGTGGCGGCTGTCCTACAGAACAAAGTTTCCAATTTCGAAACTGACCTCTTCACTCCTTTGATTGAGCGTGCCGCCGAGCTGACCGGCCTGCGAGTCAGCAAGCCAGCGAGTCAGCAAGTCAGCGACTCGACGGAATCAGCCGAACAAATTGCGACAGAGGGCCTTGTGACAGGGCACGACTTTAGTCGTGCCGAAGAGGCCCTCAATAAAGATGAAGGGGCTTTAGCCCCTGCGGCTGCAGCAGATGCTTTGAAAGGGCACGACTTCAGTCGTGCCGAAAAGGACGAAAAGAAAGACGGGGCTTTAGCCCCTGAGGGAAGTCTTGTCGGCAATGCCAGCCTGCGCATCATTGCCGACCACGCGCGTGCAGCAACATTCCTCATCAATGATGGCGTGGTGCCTTCAAATGAAGGACGCGGCTACGTACTTCGGAAGATTCTGCGGCGCGGGATTCGGCATGGGAGGTTGCTGGGACAGGAGAAGCCGTTTTTGTTTGAGATGGTCTTCGCCGTGCGCGATCTGATGCAGGGGGCATATCCGGAGCTGAAGGATTCTGCGGAGCGTGTGGCGAAAGTGGTCGAGGCTGAAGAAAAACAGTTTGATCGCGTGATCGAAGTTGGATCGGTAAATCTAGATTTCGCGATTACGAATGCGAAATTGCGCTTTGACGCTTTTCCTGAAGACACCCAATATCGAGCAGCGACAGGACCGAAGTTGCCAGGGCACGAGGCCTTCCGCCTCTATGAAACCTACGGCCTCCCTTTGGATTTCATTCAGGATGCTTGTCGCGATGCAGGCGTATTTTTTGACCAAGGCGGCTTCGAAGTAGCTCGCGCCGAGGAGCAAGCCCGCGCACGTGCATCGTGGAAGGGCGGATCGCAGAAATCTGCCAGCCCCGCATTTCGCGATCTGCCTAAGACTGTTTTTGAAGGCTACCGGCAGCTCAACTCCTCCAACTGCGAGGTGCTGGCGATTGTGAAGGACGGCGTCGGCGTTCCCGCGGCCAACGCGGGCGATGCGGTTGAAGTTGTCCTGGATCATACGAGCTTCTATGGCGACTCGGGCGGCCAAGTTGGCGATACGGGCTTTTTCCTGACTACTGACGGGAATTCGACTGTGGCCGAGATTGTTGGCTGCGTGCTGCCAGTGCAGGGCGTCCGCGCGCACAAGGCGATTCTGAAGCAGGCGCTTGCCGTGGGCGACCATGTGAACACAGTGGTGGATGGGGACCGTCGCGACGCTATCCGGCGCAACCATACCGGCACGCATCTGCTTCATGCCGCGCTGCGGCAGGTGCTGGGCACGCATGTGAAGCAGGCGGGTTCGGCGGTGCATCCTGACCGGCTGCGCTTCGACTTCTCGCACTTTGCGCAGGTGGCCGATGAGGAACTCGATGAGATTGAGACCATCGTCAACCGCGAGGTGCTGAAGAACGCGCGCGTCGAGACTCTCGAAGACGTGCCCATTGACGTGGCCGTGAACGAGTACCATGCGATGGCGTTGTTCGGAGAGAAGTATGGCGACAAGGTGCGTGTGGTGAAGCTCGACGACGGGTTTTCGACGGAGCTTTGCGGCGGAACGCATACCAAGGCGACGGGCGAGATCGGGCTGTTCAAATTGACCGGCGAGACGTCGGTGTCGAGCGGCGTGCGAAGGATTGAAGCTATCAGCGGATTGGGTTCGCTGGATACGTTTCGGCGCGACTTTGAGGTTGCGCAGGCGGCGGCGCAGTACACGCCTTCTGCGGAGGGCGACCTGGCGGAATCGCTGCGGCTGGCGATGGCTTCGAAAGACGATGAGCTGAAGAAGCTGCGGCGTGAATTGGAAGAGATGCGGATGAGGAGTGCAGCGGGCGCGCTGGACGAGGCGATTGCAGATGCGGCCGACGTAAAGGGCGTGAAGGTGGCGATGCATCGCGCCGATAACCTGGAACGCGGGCAATTGCGCACTCTGGTCGATAACCTGAAGCAGAAGCTGGGCGAAGGCATAGTGGTTCTGGCGTCGGCGCAGCCTGAAGGCAAAGTGGCGATCATCGCGGGCGTGACTCCGGGACTGACGAAGCGGGTGCAAGCGGGCAAGCTGGTGGGAGCCGTGGCAAAGTTGGTCGGCGGATCGGGCGGCGGCAAGGCTGAGATTGCTGAGGCCGGCGGCAAGGATCAGAGCCAGATCGATGCGGCGTTGAAGGCGGCGCCAGGGATTGTGGGCGAACTGCTGGGGTGAGCGGGGTTCGTGACTCGTCTGTCGTGGGTTGTGATTCGTGGGCCGTGACCAGAGACCAATGATCAGGGGTCGTGAATAACAGTTGAGCGCGACGGGCGAGCACGCACAGTCGCAAATGCCGTAAGCTGGGCACATGGCAGCGCGCAACCAAGCGTCGTTCAGGCGGGATTCGTTAAAGCTGACCTCGCTGAAAACTGAGCGCCTGCGACGCCGGCTGCTGAAGTGGTACGACACCAACAAGCGCGACCTGCCGTGGCGCGGAAGCCACGATCCATATGCCGTCTGGGTGTCGGAGATCATGCTGCAGCAGACTCGCGTTGCGGTGGTGGTGGAGCGGTACCAGGCATTTCTCAAGAGGTTTCCGTCGCTGGTTTCGCTGGCGCTGGCCAAAGAAGAAGAAGTGCTGGCGCTGTGGAGCGGACTGGGGTACTACCGGCGGGCGCGAATGCTGCACAAGGCCGCACAGTTCGTGGCCCAGAACTACTACGGCAGCCTGCCCCGAAAATCTGATGAACTGCGGGAACTGCCGGGGATTGGCGAATACACCGCGGGGGCAATTGCGAGCATCGCCCACGGCGAATGCGTGCCCGTGGTGGATGGCAACGTGGAAAGAGTGATCTGCCGGCTTGCAGGTTGGGATGAGAGCGCCAAACAGCGGCGAAAGGTCGGAGAGCTTGCGGCGCGATTGGTGGACCCGGCGCGACCCGGGGATTTTAACCAGGCAATGATGGAGCTGGGTGCGGTGGTTTGCCTGCCGCGCGGGCCGCGATGCACCGAGTGCCCCCTGTCCGTGGGATGCACTACGCGAGGCGAGCACAGAACTCAAAAGCGCGCGCCGATGAAGAGCGTTGCGGTTGCGCACGCGCTCTCGGTGCGCACATCAGACAGGAAGGCGGCGCACGATCGGAGCGGACGCGAGGTGCTTCTGGAGCAGCGGCCAGCCACAGTGAGCGTAATGCCCGGCATGTGGGAGCTGCCGCAACTCCTCGAAGCCGAAGTGCCGCCGGCGGAGTTGCGGATGACCGTGCGGCACGCGATTATGCAGACCAACTACTACGTGCGCATTCGAACCGTGTTTGAGGACGATGCGGCCAAGCTGACTGCGGTGCAGGGCGAGCGGCGATGGGTTTCGCTGAGCGACGCCGCAAATATAGCGCTTACGGGACTGGCGCGCAAAGTGCTCATCCGCGCGCATCTGCTGCCGACCGTTCCGCTCGACGCCATTGCGCCGCCGCAGGATGGAGAAATAGTCTGAAAAGACAGTCGAATCGCATTCTCGATTGAGCGCGACTGCCGCGTATTCTTTGATTGAATGAGAGACTCAATGAATCGCACGTCTGCTTGGTTTTTCGCGGCCATGGTTGTTGCGCTTGCTCCCTTGCATTCACAGCAAATAGTTGGCGGGGGTCCAGGGCATGGGATTTCTGAAATTCAGGGTTTGCCCGCAGAGGCGCGCGCGGCGGCAGACTCGATCGACGCTGAGAAGATTCGCGCGCATGTACGGTTTTTGTCACTCGATCTGCTGGAGGGCCGCGGACCCGGCACTCGCGGAGGCGAACTGGCGGCCGAGTACATCGCCACGCAGTTTGCGCTCGACGGGCTGGAGCCGGCCGGCGACGACGGAACCTACTTCCAGCATGTGCCGCTTTACGCGGTGCACACGATTGAAGACCAGACGCAGACGAGCTTTGAAGTGACGAACGCCAAGGGCGGCAACGGAACGGGCACCATTCCGCTCACATACGGTTCGGACATTGTGCTGAAAGACGAGACGGGCCAGACGAGCGCCGACATCGATGCGCCGATTGTGTTTGTGGGCTATGGAATTGACGCGCCCGAGTACAAATGGAACGACTACGCGGGCCCCGACGGAAAAGATCTCGATGTAAAGGGCAAGGTGGTTCTGGTGATTGTGAACGAGCCGCCTTCGGACGATCCGAATTTCTTCAAGGGTGTGGCGCTGACGTATTACGGCCGCTGGACCTACAAGTATGAAGAGGCTGCGCGGCGCGGAGCAGCCGGCGTGTTGATTATTCACCGGACCGACCTGGCCAGCTATCCGTGGGCGGTGGTGCGCAACTCGCAGGCGGTTGAGAAGAGCTACCTGGAGGGCGATCCGACTGCGACGCTCAGGGCTGCTGCATGGATCCAGCACTTTGTGGCGCAAAAGCTGCTGGCGACCGTGCCCGGAATGGGCGACGTTGATCATGAGATCGAGCTTGCCGGCCAGCGCGGGTTTCATGCCGTTGAGCTGCCGGCCAGGTTTCACGCGCATATCGAGAGTGCAGTGCGGCGCTACGTGAGCGCGAACGTAGTGGGGCGGGTGCGCGGCGCGAATGTCGGCAAAAACGTGGTGCTGTACACAGCACACTACGACCACCTGGGAATCGACCCGAGTTTGAAGGGCGACCAGATCTTTAACGGCGCGGCAGACAACGGCACGGGATGCGGGATTCTGCTGGAACTGGCGCGGGCATTTGCGCAATCGAGCGTGCGGCCGCCGCACGATATGTACTTTGCCTCGGTTACGGCTGAAGAACAGGGACTGCTGGGTTCGCAGTATCTGGGAGTGCACCCGCCGGTACCGGCAAAAGACATCTCGCTCGATCTGAACTATGACATGCTGCTTCCGGTCGGGGTTCCGCGTTCAGTGAGTCTGGGTGGAGCGGATCGGATCACTTTTTGGCCCACAGTGCAACGCGTAGCGGAGAAGTTCGACCTGCAACTTCTGCCTGATCCGACGCCCTCCGCGGGGCACTATTACCGGTCCGATCACTTCTCACTGGCGCGCGTGGGGATTCCGGCATTTTCAGTTGACCAGGGTGAGTTGTTTGAAGGGCACGATGAGGCGTGGGGACGCGCAGTCTTTGAAGATTACGTGGCGCACCACTATCACCAGCCATCGGACGAATACCGCGCGGACTGGGATTTTCGCGGCAACGCCAAGCTGGCGCGGTTCGGATTTGCGCTGGGATGGCTGGCCAGCGAACAGGCAAAGCCGATTGAATGGCTGCCGGGCGATGAGTTTGAGAAGTTGCGGAAGGCGAGCGAGGCTCAGTAGTAATCCGCGCAACTCAGGTAGTAGCCGCAGTTGGTGCAGACCAGCTTGCAGCGGTGGCCGATGAGCCGGTGGGAGCAGGTGGGGCAGAGCTGGCAGTGGTGGTCAACCGGATGCTCGTCCTGGAGGGTGCAAGCTGCCCTGATAGATGAATTCTCGGTGGCAAAATCGGGGTCCAGAGCCTGGGGAAGATGCGGCGGCATGCCCGACAGATTAGCATGGATATAAGGCAACCTGCCTTCGGAAATGCGGCAGGCGCCAGAAGCATCAACATGGGCTGGGCTTCCCCGCTGGGCTGACGTGACATCGGAACCGCGGGCCCGGCAAATCATCCCGGCAATCTCAAATCAAATCAACGAGGATCATCGAATCCCCCAAGGAGGGAATATGGCGAGCAAGGCAAGTGCGGTTTGGTACGGATCACTGAAGGAAGGCAAAGGCACGATTTCGACGGCGACGGGCGTGCTGAACAATGCGAACTACTCATTTGCGACGCGGTTTGAGGGCGCAGCCTCGGGCACCACGCCTGAAGAGTTGATTGCGGCGGCTCATGCGAGTTGCTTCTCGATGGCGCTGGGCGCGCAACTAGGCGGATCGGGTTTGACGCCGGAGTCGATTGAGACGCACGCAGCGGTTACGCTGGCCAAGGTGGACGGCGGATTTGCGGTCACTAAGATCGCACTGACGACGACCGCCAAGGTTCCGGGCGCAACCAAGGAAGTGTTTGACACGGCGGCTGCGGGCGCCAAAGCCGGCTGCCCGATCTCGAAGCTGTTTGCGAACAACACCGAGATCACGCTGGACGCGAAACTGGTGTAAGCGCGGCTTCGGCCGATGGCCGGAGAGCCCGACCCATGCATCCCTCCCCGATGTGCTTTTTTTGAAGGCGCGACGGGCGAGGGATGTTTGTTTGGAGAGGCGATGAAGAGATACAAGTTCAAGGCGACGATCGGCGGTTTTCAGGGGTTTGGCACAGGCTCGATAATTTGACACTGCACCCCGCATTTGCGAGACTCAAAGTTGCTGCCTGTTTGGCGCGCATGCGCTGAACGACTCTCCCGTGCCGAAGTGGCGGAATTGGCAGACGCGCATGGTTCAGGTCCATGTACTCGCAAGGGTGTGGGGGTTCGAGTCCCTTCTTCGGCACCAATCTTCTAGAATCAATAGTTTATAGCGATTCTTACGAATCGTTTTACGTTTTGCTGCCCTCAACTGGTCACCGCTGACGTTCATTCGCATGGGCTGGAAAGCGACCACTTCGAGCGGACAAAACTCTTTTTGAAATCCGATCGAAGGAGCACGGGGATGGCGAACATCTAGGGCCTGTTAACACTACTGGGGTGGCTGGCGCCGGGAGCCAGTTTTTCTCAGTTCGAGGAATGAGGAGTGACGCATACCCCGGGGTCCCCGTGAACAAAGTTCAGGGGGTGGATATCGGGCGTCTGCTAGCGACGAGGGACGATGAAATGAGGAAAACTGGGCCCGGCCCGAAGGCTTCCACCCAAACGTGCAAAGTTCACACGTTTGGGACCGGGGATAAGGCGCAAATCCGCGGTCCCCAGCGACAGGTCTTGGTCGCTGGGGTGGAAATCGTGCCATACGTCGTTCTCGCCCTCGACCTTGGAACCACCAAAGCCTTCGGGCTCGGCCTAGTCTAGCCCGATTTTCGCTCGCAACGCCAACCGCCCCAGTCGTGTTAACAGGCCCTAGTCGATCCTGAAAAAGCGATTTCAGATCGGGGTCCCAGGCGCGCCCTGCGTCGGGTCATAGGTCGCGCCCAAGGCGGCTTCAAACGACCCCCAATCGATGCTTGTTCCTAACCGCACCAGAGGATGGCGCAGGTCGACGATCGGCTCCAATTCCGGCTGGAATAACGCTCGCTCGACCTGCTTCGGCGCGCTCTTCGGACGCATCGCTTTTGCCCAGCTATCGGCAGAATTTACCCCGAAACCGGAGAAATTATCTCACGAAAATAGCTCGTATGTCATTGAAAAAACAATCGTTACATGCATTTCAGGATCGACTCATGAGTGGGGTTTTAGCCGTGAGCGATGCTGATCCCGGTACTGAACCGCGCTCGCTGAGAATACACTGGTCCGATTCCTGACCACTGACCACTGTTCTTAATGCATCGCTCCGCCGCCGCCTGCGCTCTCGCCGGGACGGTTCTTGCTCAGCATGAACGCCAGAAGGACCAGGCCAATCGACATATAGCAGAGCTCCATATACACATCCTGGTAGCCCTGGGTCTGTGCCTGTTGATTCAACTGGTTGTAGATCTGCGCCAGCGCCATTCCGGCGCCGTTTCCGCCGCCCAAAGCATTGCCGAAGAATCCAGTCAGCGCCTGCTGGTGCTGCTGATAGGCAATCGACGCCGGCTGCATCGCCTGCTGCAGGTGCTGCTGGTGCCACATGGCGCGCGTCGTCACTTGCGCATTGGTGACGGCGATCAGAATGCTCCCGCCCAGGTTGCGGACGAAGTTGATGAGGCCGGCCACCTGGTTGCTCTGTTCCCTGGGCATGCCCACGTAGGCCGCGTTGGTAATGGAGATAAAACAAAATGGTATGGGCAGCATTTGCACTACGCGCAACCACGATGCTTGCCCAAAGCTCATATCCATGTTGGTCGCTACCGCTGCATAGCGGTAGGTGACGGCAAACAGGATGAATCCGCACACCGCCAGTATTCGAGCCGAGAATCTTCCGGTCGCCCACCCCGCCAGCGGCATCACAACCACCAGCGCAATGCCTCCGGCGGTCAGCGCCAGACCCGCGGTAGTTGCCGTGTACCCCAGCAGTTGCTGGGTAAACTCCGGCTGCAGCACGGTATTCGCGTTCAGCACGCCGCCCACCAGCATCATCAGGAAGCAACAGATGGCGAAGTTCTTGAACCGGAAGAGCTTCAGGTTGATGAGCGGGCTCTTTTGCCGCCACTCCCAAAGCACCAGGGCGATAAGCCCACCAACAAACAGGACCGCGAAGAAACGGATAAAGTCTGACTGGAACCAGTCGTTCTCCTCGCCTTTATCGAGCATGATCTGCATTCCGCCCATCGAGATGGTGAGGAACGCCAGGCCCAGGTAATCCATGTTCTTGAGCCGCGAACGGTCCGCCTTGATCCAGGGCGGATCTTCCACCAGGCGAGTCACCAGATAGATGGTCAAAATGCCGACGGGAATGTTGATAAAGAAGATCCAGCGCCACGAGAAGTTGTCGGTAATCCAGCCGCCGAGGGTGGGGCCGATCGACGGCGCCAGCACTGCCACCAGGCCGTAGAGCGCAAAGGCCTGGCCGCGCTGCTGCGGCTCAAAGCTGTCGGCCATAATGGCCTGGGCCATGGGCTGCAATCCGCCCCCGCCCGCACCCTGGATCACGCGGAACATGAGCAGCATGCTCAATGTGGGCGCCGCGCCGCACAAAAAGCTGGCGACGGTGAAGATCACGATGCACATCAC
>Ga0335074_10017096_pt1 | contig 10219 bp, 7 predicted proteins | sample Lox_Sample_23_FD_206715 | JGI IMG/M metagenome (GOLD analysis project Ga0335074, IMG submission 206715) | Soil microbial communities from Loxahatchee National Wildlife Refuge, Florida, United States - Lox_Sample_2.3 | ecosystem: Environmental > Terrestrial > Soil > Wetlands | place: USA: Florida...
CCCGACACCAGCGCGCCGCAGAGCTGGTTGAACTCGGCATTGGTCCACATGCCGACCTGCTGCTGCCCCTGCGGACCGTGTTGCGTAACCAGCGAGGAGACGGGATCGTTGAACAGTGCGCTGTTGGACCAGTCGTTCAGACCGCGGATGCCGTCGCGGGTGAAGATCTGCGCCCAGTTCTCCTTCATCTCGATGACGACATTCAACCCGACCTGCTTCCACATCTCGGTGATGATCTGCGCGGTCGAGGTCTGGTCGGTGTAGTAGTCGTTGAGCAGGCGGTATGGGATCGGGTCGCCCTTGTAGCCGGCCTGCTTGAGCAACGAGCGGGCGAGTGCCGGATCGTATGGCGGCACGGTCCACCCTTTGACGAACATCGGCCCGTAGAACGGGAATTGCAGGCCCGCGGGAATGATCGTGCGTCCGTCCCACAGGTCATGCACGATCGCCTGACGGTCGATCGCATGCGTCATCGCCTGGCGGACGCGCGGATCCTTGAGAGCGGTATCGTATTTGTCGAAGATCGAAAACCGGATATTCGGAATCACGCCGCCGGCGACCTGCAGCCTTGGCTCGGCATCGACCGTGCGGATCTGGTCCGGCGACAGATCGCAGGCGAACTGGTACTGGCCGGCGCGCAGTCCGTTCAGCCGCTGGGAGACCTCGGGCACCTCGACGAAACGCAGCGTCCGGATCGGCGGGCGCCCGCCCCAGTAATCGTCGTGCGCATCCAGGATCAGCTCGTTTTCCGGCGAGAAGGAGCGAACCTTGTAGGGACCGGTGCCGATCGGCTGACGCGCATAGGCAAGCCAGGTCGGCGCTGCCTCGAACGCGCGGCGATTGATGATCTGGCTGCCCATCGCCGTCATGCGCCCTTCCAGGGTCACGTCTGGCGTCGCGTTGATGAAGCGCACCGTATATCTGTCGACGATCTCGACGCGTTCCAGCGAAGGCCAGAGCCGGCGCGCGACCGGCGGTACCTGCGGCGGAAGCTGCTTGCCGCTATCCACCGGGCTGGCGGTGTTCATCGCCAGGGTCTTGCCCATGCCGGCGGGCTGGGTGGTGCCGAACATGCGCTCAGGGCCGAAGGTGAAGGCGACGTCCTCGGCGGTCATTTCGTCGCCGTTGTGGAACTTGACGCCGCGGCGCAGCGCGACCTCGACCACGCTGTCACTGATCCGCTTCCATCCGGTCGCCAGCGCGGGAACCGACTGCAGCTCCCCCTGCAGATTGCGGCCGATCAGCGTCTCCACATAGGAGTTGAGGATGCGCTCGCCGACATTCGATTGTTCCGCCAGCGGGTCGAGCGTGTTGCTGGTGACGATGGCCTGCACCGCGACGGTGACAACCGGGCGATCGTTGCCGGCGGCGATCGCGAAGCGCGGCACGGCAGCAGCGGTGGCGGAGAGCTGTAACAGCCGCCGGCGGCGGATGGTGTGCATATCAGTGGTCCCCCCTTGGCGCGGGCCCGCTATCCTGTTCTGCCTGCCGCGAGACGCATGCGTCGTCACATATGTCACGCGGCGGCGTTACCGCGCCGATCAACCCGGGCGGACGAAATCAAATTGGCGCTCGGGTGGTTGTCAAGCTCCTGCCCGCGACGGCTGCTGCCGTGGGGGATTGCCGATGCAGCGCGTGGCAGCGGACCTGCCGAACACTTTCGCCGGATGTTGCCCGCTTGTAAGTTGCGGACGGTGCTGTCCGCTCGATCGAGAGCGCGACCTGAACCACAGCCATCCCGACCTGGAGAGCGTGCATGACCGACATCGTTTCCCACCGCGGTGGCGCATTGCTGTGGCCGGAAAACAGTCGCATCGCGTTCGAGAACACGACCGCGCTGCCGGTGGAGCAGGTGGAGTTCGATGTGCATTTCTCGCGCGATCGGGCATTGGTGGTGATCCATGACGCGACACTCGATCGTACGACGGATGGCACCGGGCCGGTTGCCGACAAGGATTGGGCGACACTGTCCGGACTGATTCTTCGCGGCACCGGCGGCCAGCGGATGCTATTGCTGGAGGAGGTGATTGCAATCTTCCGACCCACGCCGATCGGGTTGCGGCTGGAGATCAAACCGGATGCGCGCCGCGCGCTGTATCCCGGCCTGCCGGAGCGCATTATCGATGCGCTGGGCGAACACGATATGCTGCAGCGAACGATCGTGACGTCATTTCAGATCGACAGCATCAACCAGGCGATCGCGCGAGGCAGCCCCCGGGGCACGATCTGGCTTGTGACGCCGAACGTGCAGGTCGATATCGGTCTTGCCGCCGCCTGCGACCTGGCAGTGCGGCGAGGCGTATCCATGCTTGGGGTGCGGTCGACGATGCTGAACGAGGCAGTGGTCAGGACGGTTCGCGCAGCCGGGCTCGGCATCAGCGCCTGGGCCTGCAACGACGAGGCGACTATCGCGCGCATCCTTTCACTCGGCGTTGACAGCATGACCACCGACCGGCCGGACCTGGCGCTGAAGCTGCGCGCCGAGGCGGCGCGTTGAGTTCGGCCGATGGCTCAGGGAAGGCGCCTGCGTTTGCGCAGCCGCGGATTTAGCATCTGGATTGCCGGGAAGGCCGAACGAAGGATCTCCGCAAGCCCGCCCTCGTCGACCATTTGAGCCCCTTTAGTCGGGTCCACCCAGCGTTGCTCGCGCTGTTCCTTCTCCGGCCAGTCATCGAGCTGACGATCGACCGACAACAGGAAGACTTTGACACGGCAGAGCCTGTCGCAGTTGTCGGGCAGCCGCTTGCTGTAGTGATAGGAACCGATCGAACGCTTGCCCACGATCTTGCCGACCAGTCCGGCCTCCTCAAAAGCTTCCCTGGCCGCAACGTCTCGCGGTCGTAGCCCGCGGATCGGCCAGCCTTTCGGAATGATCCAGCGCCGCGTTTCACGCGAGGTGATAAGCAAGACCTCCAGCCCGCCAGCCGTTATGCGAAACGGCAGGGCTGCGAATTGTGTTCCGGTCCCATCGCGCTGTTTCTTTCGCTTGGGCTTGTCTTCTGATCCAGCCATCACAAGCCGGCGACTTCGAGTACCGGGCGGGCATCGGCAAACCGACGGCGAATCTCCGGCGCGATCGATCCATCGGTTACGATCCGGTCGAATGCCGGGATCTCGGCAAAGCATGCCGGCTTGATCTGATCGAATTTCGTGGCGTCGGCGATCAGGCAATTTTCCTCGGCGCGTGCCATCGCCACCTGCTTCAGCGGCACTTCGTGAAAACTCGAACAACTGACGCCGCGCTCACGATGGATTCCGCCGGCCGAGATGAATGCCCGATTGATCCCCAGGCGGGCGAGCACGCCTTCGCTCTCGCGCGACCAGAACGACGCCGAAGACTCGTAGTAGATTCCACCCAGCATGATCACACGCGTCTCGGGCCGGCGGCACACGATCGCTGCGATGTTGAGTGCATAACAGACCACGGTCAGCGGCACGTCATGCGGCAGGGCCGCGGCGAGGAACGGCATGGTGGTGCCGCAGTCGATGAAGATCGTCTCGCCCGATTGCACCCGGCGCGCGGCAGCCTCGGCCGCAGCGCGCTTGCCCGCCATGTGCGCCTTCTCCTCGCGATCGAGCGCATAGCCCGCCCCCGCGAGGGGCACGCCGGCAATGGCAACATAGCCGCCGAGACAAACGAGCGTGTCCCCTGCGGCGAGGTCACGCCGAACCGTCATCTCCGACACCCCGAGTGCCTTGCCCGCGTCCCGCAGATGGATCGGACCCGAAGTCGAGATCATCGCGACGAGCCTCGCGATGCGTCCCGCCGACGCGCCGGCAGGCACGCCGGTAAATGAGCCCTGGTCGGGAAAGGATCGCGTGGTCGCCATGCGGCCGGCCCTGTCTCCATCTGCCCCGGGGAGCACGCCGCTCTGGCAGCCACGGGTTGACGGGATGTTAGGATCGCAACATAGTGTGTGGCAATACTTACACAATCCGCAACGGGAGCATCTGGCCGCTCCCGCAACCGCGGGCCGAGCGAAATGGGGGAACGTCCATGACCAAGCGCCGCTATCTCATTGTTCTGATGATGTTTTTGAGCATCTTTGTGAACTACATGGATCGCGTGAATTTCTCGGTGTCGATCCCGGCCATTCGCCATGATTTCGGCTTCAACCTCGACCAGATCGGCCAGATCGCTTTCGCCTGGGGCATCATCTACGCGGTTTTCAACTTCCCTGGCGGCTGGATCGTCGATCGGCTGGGCCTGCGATGGGGGCTGTTCGCGACCCTCGGCTGGTGGTCGGTCTTCACCGTCCTGACCCCGTTCGCCGGCACGTTGACCGGTTGGTTCGTCATCCGTGGCCTGATGGGCGCCGGCGAGGCGCCGATCTGGCCGATCAACGCCAAATGCGCGAACACCTGGGCCGCGCCGAGCGAACGCTCGCGGCTCTACACCTGGGCAGGCTCCGGTCAGTATGTCGGCCCGGCCGTAGGAACCCTGGTCGCCGGCTGGATCCTGGTGGAGTTCGGCTGGCAGTGGACCTTCATTCTGTTCGGCATTGCCGGTCTGGTCATCCTGCCGTTCTGGTTGCTCATCGTGCGCGACCGCCCGGCGCTCGACCCTCGCGTGAACCAGGCCGAAGTTGCCTGGATCGCGAACCGCGCCCATCCGCAGGAGAAAGCTGACTGGGAAGGCATCAAGGCGGTGTTTTTCAGCCGCACCGGCTTTGGCATGCTGCTGATCTACATCACGTTCGGCTACATCCTGTTCACGTTCCTCTACTGGGTGCCGAGCTACATGTACTACACCTTCCACATGAGCATTCTGAAGAGTGCTGCGTGGGCCAGCCTCGGCGCCCTGCTGGGCTTCGTCGGCTTCGTGCTGTCCGGACCGTTCAACGATGCGCTGGTTGCAAAATTCGACCGGCTTACCGCCCGGCGCATCGGCACCGCTGTCCCGATGGTGGGAACCGCGTCGTGCATCGTCGTTTCGCTGTTCACCGCGCAGGCCGGGATGGGCGGACTGACGGCGGTGCTTATCGGCGTGGCACAGTTGACGATGAACCTGACCGTCGGGGCCTGGGCCGTGAACATCATCGACATTTCCCCCAACCAGGCGTCCACCGGCTTCGTCTATGGCATCTTCAACGGTGTCCTTAACATCATGGGTGCCTTCAATTCCCTGATCCTCACAGGGCTCGCCACGCGCTTCGGCTTCCCTGTCGCGTTCGGCAGCGCGCTCTTCTTCATGCTGATATTCCTGGTCAGCATCCTGTTCATCGTCGATCGGCCCAGCTACGGGCGGCTGGTCGCGCACGCGGAACTCTCTCGTAGCGCCGCCTGAGGCGGTGCGCGGCCACCCGGCGGTCGCACAGTACCAGATTTGCCGGGGTGGACCCTCGGATACGGCAGGACGCAATCCAGTCATGTGTCCTGCCGCAGCCGGCTGACCAGCAGTTCCCCCTTGCTCTCCAGCAGCGGGTACGCAGCACCGGCGACCAGATGCGCGTTGACGCTCTTGAGGTATCGCAACGCATCCAGATGCAGGGCGCTGGTCTCGGCCGTGTCGATGCGGCCAGAGCGCAGGCGCTCGAAATGCGCCTCCGTCGCAGCCGTCTCCATGGCACGGAATGTCTCCTTTTCGCTCGCCAGCAACCGCGCAGCCCGCTCATCCCCAGTCATGAAAAGGGACGCCGCGGTGCGCACATTGACCAGCAGCCGGTCGAGCATCTGCATCAGGTCCGATTGGCCGCTTTCGGAGAACGCCAGCCCCCGCTTGATCTTCTTGCTGGCAATCCCCAGCAGGTCCTTCTCCACGATGTCGGCCGCCTGCTCCATGTTCGTGGCAAAGGCGAGGATTTCACGCACGCGGCGGTGATCGGCATCACCCAACGCACCGGCGTCCAATGAGGTGATGTAGGCCTTAATCGCAGTGTTGAGTTTGTCGATCACGTCGTCGAGACGCTTGGTCTCAGCGATGAGCTTGCGATCGGCTCGCTCGAACGCATCGCGCAGCCCGGCCAGCATGGTTTCCAGCACGTCCGCCAGCCGCAGCGCCTCGCGTGCGGCGCCCCCCAGAGCGACAACGGGGGTCTCGCGCGCCGCGGGATCGAGATACATGGGCCTGCTCGGATCCGCCTGATCGATGCGGGCCGGCAGCCAACGACGCAGCAACGCAGCAAAGGGATCAAGGAGCGGCAGGAAGATGACTGCCAGCACCAGATTGAATGCCGTGTGGAAATCGGCGACAGCCCGTCCGCTGTCGCGATCGAATTGCGCCAGCCACGGTGCAATATGCGGTAGCAGGACAAGGGCTGCCGCCACGCCGATAACGCGATTGACGAGATTGCCCAGCGGCACGCGCCGCGCCGCTGGATCGTCGCCGGTCGCGCCTTCGAGCACGGGATTGATCGCGGTCCCAAGATTGGCACCAAGCACCAGCGCAAAGGCCGCCTCTGGCGGCACCGTACCCTTTGCGGCGAAGGACATGACGACCAGCACCACGGCCACGCTCGAATGCACGGCCCAGGTCAGTCCGGCGGCCAGCAGTACGTCCAGCAGCGGCTGGGTGGATATCGCGCCCAGGAGTTGGCTGAGAGCGGGCACGCTCTCGTACGGCGATAGCACCGCGAGGAACTGGTTGAGTGCCATCAGAATCAGGCCCAGGCCGATCAGCACGCGACCAAAGTCACGCGGACCGGCGGTGGCCCGCTGGAACATCATCACGCCAATCAGAATGAGCGCGGGCGCGGCTTCGTTGACGTTGAAGGAAAGCACCTGGACGATCAGCGTCGTGCCGACATTGGCGCCCAGCATGACCGCAAGCGCCGGCACCAGTTCGACCAGTCCGCCCGCGGCGAACCCGGTGATCATCAGACCCGTTGCCGTGCTGCTTTGCAGGATGGCGGTGACGCTCGCACCCGCCAGGAACGCCTTGAAGCGGTTCTGCAGCGCATGGCCGAGCGCGCTGCGCAGTCTTGCTCCGAATGCGCGCTGCACGCCCGTCTGAACCATACGGACGCCCCACAGCAGGAGCGCCACCGAGCCGGCAAGAGTCACCAGCGTGAGAGGAAAGTTCATTGGCCGTCACTCCCGCTGCACTGCCGAGGGCGGCTCGGATCGCCTGCTGTGCACTGACAGTGGTCTTCACGACGGTACACGCAACGAGTTCGCGAAATCGTGGCTCCCTTGCCCACGGGTCCGGAATCAGATGGTCGGCCCCCAGGCATTGCAGCCTGCGGTACCGCGACGAACGGCCCCATGCTCAGTGCGACATCAACACAGGAACGGTCATGTGCTGGAGCAGACCACGGCTGACGCCACCGATCAGTGCTTCTCGCAAGGGTGAGCGGTGATAGGCTCCGGCCACGATCATATCGACTGCCAGATCGACCGAACGGGAAAGCAGGACATCATGAACCTGGTCATTCCCCTGCAGGGTCTCGTCGATCCGTGCCATGACATTGTGACGCGCCAAATGCCGGCGCATGTTCTGCATCGACACGCGCTCAGATTGGAAGTCGCGGAAATCAGGGCGGATGGTCATCAGTGTGATCGTTCGGGCGGAAGCGATGACCGGCAACGAGTCATTGAGGGCGCGAACCGCCTCTCTTGAGCCGTCCCAGGCGACAAGGACACGCTGGCCGAGATCTTCGAACCGACCGATGTAGGGGACCATCAGAACGGGGCGGCCGCAATTGACAACGATTTCTTCCGGCCGGTACCAAGGCGGCACCGCGCCTGCGTACGGGTTGACCTGGCCAATGACGACCAGGTCTGCCGCCTTTGCCAGGTTCACCAGCGCGGCAGGATTAGCCCTTTTCAGGCAGTACCATTCTCCGCCGTTTTCGACACATCGGACACATTCGCGAAAGCGCCGTTCCAGGAACTCACCGTCGTCCCGCGGCATCGCCTCGTCCCACAAGGCTGCCGCAACCAGCGCCGATGACGTTCCTCCGGTCAACGCCAGATGCGGCGCCCTGGTCTCGATGCGCGACGGAACAACGCGCTCAGATTGAATAAACACGGCGCTGAGGGAGGCTTCCTGCCGACAGGCGATCTTCGTTGCGAGCTGCAGACGCCCCTCGCTGGCCGGCCCGTCATCAAGCACGACGAGGATATCCCGCAAACCCATGTATGCCTCCCGCTCAGGCTTATTGTTCAGCCGCGCCGCGAATGGACATTCCCTTCAGAAGCCGAAGCGGTGTCGGCGTCGATTATTGGTATGGCCGGTGACAATTGCTTTCCGTTTGAAGGGAAGCAAGGCATATAATGCGCTTGACGGTACTGCTGTGCGGAAGAACACGTACGATTGGAAATGCCAAACTCTGCATACGTTGCCTTGGAGCAACAGGTGGGATGATCACGATTCGAAGGGTTCTTGGGCGTGGCGGCGGATCGGCGTTCGGTTATCCGAACTTGCTGCGGCGCAACACGTCAGGGATTCCGAACATATCACGGTTTCGTGAGGTCAAGAGTTCCCCGTGCGCCGCCTGGATGCCCGCTGTCATTGCATGGGCTGCCGCCCGTTGGCGACTCGCGTGGCCGCTACCGCTGTCGGCGCGCGTGCCGATCGTCTCAGGCGGCCTGATCCTTGCCGTTGCGCTGCTGGGCTCACACTTCATGATGTCCACGGTCGCACGCGAACAGGAGATCGGGGTTCGCCGCATTGAAGCGGTTTACCTCGACGGGATCGCCACCACGGTCTATCCGCATGTCCTGGCGCGCAATCTCCCTGACACCATCGAATCGCTCAGCCGGTCCATGTGGTTTCACCAGGGGATGAGTGAGCAGCGTGCCATCGTGCTGCTTCCCGATGGCAGCCTGTTTGCCGATGTTTCTGGCCCACATGGCAATCGGAGTGGGGTCAGCCCACTTCACAATCTGGCACTTCAGCGGCAGCTCGAACAGAACGACGGCTTCGTCTTCGACTCGAAGACGGGTACCGGCTGGGCGTCGCGCGCAATCGTGCGCAACGGCAACCATGTCGCCGATCTCTACGTCGCCCTGGACCTCGAACCACTGCTCGCGGAGCGTACGGCGCTGCACCGGAGCCTGATGATCGCGACCGTCCTGGCAAGCCTGGGAGCTGCGGGCATCGGTTGCCTGGTCGTGCATCGCATGGTCCGCCCGGTGCGCCTGCTGACCGACCGGCTGCGGCGTGCACAGGCTGGAATCTTCGACCGAGTGCCAGTCGATATGTTGCCGCCGGGCACAAGCGAGTACGGTCGCCTGTTGCGCGGCTATAACGACCTGATTGATGCCCTCGGAGAAAGGGAAGCGCTGGCAGGCAGGCTGGCGGAACGAGAACGCGAAAGCGTCCTCGGCCGTCTCGCGGCGACACTGGCGCACGAGGTGCGAAACCCGCTCGGGGGAATGGCCACGGCGCTCGACACGGTGCGCAAGTTTGGCGACGACCCCGATGCCCGTTCGCAAGCCCTCGATCTGATCGAACGAGGCCTGTGGAGCATCCGGGACGTCGTAGGTTCGGTGCTGGCGTTCCATCGCATGCCGGGGCACGGCCGCAAGCTCACGCCGGGCGATCTCGAGGATCTGCGGATATTGATTGCCCCCGAAATAGCCCGGCGCGGCCTGCATCTTTTTTGGCATAGTACCATCGAGGACGACATCAACGTCCATGCGACCGAGACCCGCCAGATCGCTTTGAACCTGCTGCTCAATGCGTGCGAGGCCTCGCCACCCAGTGGCCACGTCGGCTTTGAGGTGTCGGTCGCGGGCGGCGGCGACCAAATGCAACAGCCAGAATTGCGGCTGGAAGTGAGCGACGCCGGACCCGGCCTACCCCCTTCGGTGGTCGCAGCGCTGACCGAACTTGGCACCCTGGACGCCAGAGACCCTCCGCGGGGCCTCGGCATCCGTGTGGTAAGAGACCTGGTTCGCGGACTTGGTGGCCGGATCACCGCCGCCGCGGGCGAAGCCGGATCGAGGATCGTCGTCGCCTTACCCGTGGATGCGCCGGCACGCCAGGAGGTTGGATGACCGCATTCCCTCAACCGGTCGTCCGCACCATGTCCGATGGCGTCCAGCCACTGATCGGGATCGTCGAGGATGATCCGATCATGGGAGAATCGTTGGTCCAACGGCTCCGGCTGGAAGGCTACGGGACGTGCTGGTGGACGTCGGGCGAAGCCGCGCTCGCTTACCTCCGGGAGGCAAGCTGCCATGTTCTCGTGTGCGACATTCGCCTCCCCGATCTGAGTGGCGAGCAACTGTTCCGGCGGGCACTGCCAACCTTGGGAACCACACCCGTCATCTT
>Ga0335074_10017098_pt1 | contig 10219 bp, 7 predicted proteins | sample Lox_Sample_23_FD_206715 | JGI IMG/M metagenome (GOLD analysis project Ga0335074, IMG submission 206715) | Soil microbial communities from Loxahatchee National Wildlife Refuge, Florida, United States - Lox_Sample_2.3 | ecosystem: Environmental > Terrestrial > Soil > Wetlands | place: USA: Florida...
GCGCGAGCCGGGCAAGCGTCTCGAGGTTGCGCAGCCGGCTGAGGCTGCGTCCGGCCGGGTCTGGCAGGGTCGTGTCGAGGAGCGTCTGGTCCGGCAGCGTCTGGTCGGGCAGCGTCTGGTCGGGCAGCGTCCGGTCGGGCAGCGTCCGGTCGGGCAGTGTCCGGTCGGGCAGCGTCCTCGCCGGCTTAGACGGCGCCGCAGCCTCGGGCGGGTCTGGGGTCGCAGTTGAGCCGGATGCCAGTCCTGACACCGGTGCCGACCCGAGCGCCGGTTCCGCAGCTAATGCGAGCCCGGCTGCCGGATGCAGCCGCCGGACCGCCTGGTCCGGCAGCCCGGCCCGGCGGTGTGTCGTTCCGGGCCTGGTGGCACCGGGCTCGATGGCGCCGCTCCTGCGGCGGCGACCGGTGCCGACCCGGCCGCCGGACATCGCCAGCTGACGCGTAGCAGCCTCCTCGGCTTCCCGCTCGGTGCGCCCGGTGCCGAAGCCCACCTCGAGTACCACGCCGAGCTCCCGTTCGGCCTGCAGGGTCAGCGACAGCTCCTCCGTCGCTGCCGAGGCAAGCGAACATGCCGATGCCACGAGCAGGAACCCGTACTCGCTGACCGGGCTCACGGTCGCGCTGAGCTGGCGGGCCATGCGGACCAGGAATCCGTGCACCGCGAGCCGCAGCTCTTCCCTGGCCTGCCGCGGCGCGGCCCGGGCGCCAGCGCCGTGCAGGTCGGGTACCTCGACTACGGCGACAGCCAGCTGCGCTGCCATCAGCGCGCGCCGTTCGGCAAGCAGGACAGCCTCCCTGAGCGCCGCTGCAATCGCCTGATCCGATGGCACCACCGGCACTACCGGAACCCCGGCAGCCGTCAGTCGCCGCGCTACCGCGTCCAGGCAGGTGATCGCGGTCGACGTCTGGCCGAGCTGCCACAGCCGGGCGTGGTGGGACGCCATCGCCGCCGGACTGGCGATCTTGTCCTGCACGTGCATGCGGTGAGCGGATAGACCGAGCTCAGCGAGCGCACGCGCGGCCTCCGGCCGGGTGACGGTGTCGAAACTCGCACGGCCCGGGTCCGCGCCAGCCTGACGAACGCGCAGCAGTGCTCCGATGAGCGGGCCGTCAGCAACGTCGATGTCGACAGCCGCGCCGTCGAGCACACCAGCCCGTCGCGCGTACTCGAGCGGTGCGCGGTTCGCGAACAGGAACGCATCGGCTGAGCCGAGCCTGGCGGCCTTTTCTGGCGCCTCCTGCTCGTCGGCATACGCCGCCAGTAGCAGACGACACCGCATGCCGTCAGCGCCGGATTCGCCGTTGCTGAGCCGCAGGTTCCGGTGGGCCGGCCCCGGCAACCCTGCCGCCAGCACGATCCGCTCGACCAGCGCGTGCGGGCCGACGAGTCCGACCGCGACGTCCTGACCCAGCCGCAGCTCAGCCGCGGGACTTTCCCGCGCATCGCCCGCAGTCATGCCAGCCAGCCCCCGTCGTGCAATAAGTCAGTACCTCCTTCGTAACTCACGGGCGCGCTGGAGGGAAGACGCCCGCGGCATCTGCCAGCGATAATGCTGCAGGTGGGCGTGCGCAGTTTCATCAAGCCGGCTGACCTCGACAGCCTGTTGCGAGTGCACTGCGAAGGCAGGCGGCTAGCCGAACTGGAGCGGCTGGCGGGCAGCACCACCAAAGGTGTGTACCGGCTGACGTTCGACGACGGCGGGACTCTCGCCATGTATGCCTGGCGGGCCGCGGAGAACTACTGGCCGGACGGCACTGATGTAGCCGGCGACCCGTTTGCCGGCCCGAGCTGCGCCGCGGACTTTGCCGCGTGCCATGCAGCGCTGACTGCGGCCTCGGTGCGAGTGCCCCGTCTACACGTCATCGATGTCAGCCAGGATCGCTTCCCGGCGGACATCGCGCTGGTCGAGGACGTTGCCGGCGGGACGCTCGAAGACCTTATGGAACGCGACCCGGCTGCGGCGGCTGAGCCGCTAGCCAGGCTCGGCCGCGCCATCCGCGTCATGCACGCCTGTAAGGGCGATCAGTACGGCAAGGTGGGACCGCTGGCCGCAGCGCATGCGCACGTCAGCGGATCCGTCCGCACTGCCGGAGCGGAGCGAGCGGAGGACGTCATTGCGAGGCGCGCGCAGCGCCATCTAGCGGCTGCGGCCGCGCAGGTGCCACGGCTTGCTGCCGTGCAGCCGGAGCTGGCTGGCCTGGTGCAGGCGCTCCGCGCCGACATCGAGCCGCGTCGTGACTACGGCCTCGTGCACGGCGAACTTGGCCCTGATCACGTGCTGCTCGACGACAGCCACCAGCCGGTAGTCATCGACATCGAGGGCCTCATGTACTTCGACGTCGAGTGGGAACACGCGTTCCTGCGGCTGCGCCTGACCGCGGACGACTACGCCCGGCTCGGGCTGCCCGCGGTCGATGAGGCGCGCGTGCGGTTCTACGACTTCGCGCAGCGGCTGTCGCTGATCGAGGGGCCGCTCCGGATCGCCGCGACCGATTACCCGGAGCGCGACTGGATGCTGGACCTCGCCGATTACCAGACCGGTGTGGTGCTGGCGGCCCTCGCCGATTCGCGCGGCCAGCGGCGGACCGCTAGCCGACGACCTCGGTCCTGACGTCGGCGCCGAGCGTGCTCAGCCTGGTCGCGATCGATGCGTGACCCCGGTCGATGAGGTAACCGGGCGCGACCATCGTCTCCCCTTCGGCTGCGAGCCCGGCCAGGATGAGCGCGATGCCGGTGCGGAGGTCGTGCGCGATTACCTCGGCGCCATGCAGCTGCGAGGGCCCGTGCACGAGCGCGGCGTTGCCGGCCACCTCGATCTTCGCGCCCATCTTGTTCAGTTCCTCGGCCAGCATGTAGCGGCCGTCGAAGATGGTCTCCCGGATGTAGCTGGTGCCGTCGGCCAGACAGGACAGCGCCATGATCGGCGACTGCAGGTCGGTGGCGAAGCCCGGGTAGGTATCGGTGATCACGTTGATCGGCCGGAGCTGCCGTTCCCGCCGCACCTGCACGATCGCGCCGTGGGTGGCGAACTCCACACCCATCTGCTCGAGCTTCCAGCGAGCCACGCCGAAGTGCTCGAGCGAGGCGCCGACCAGGCTGATCTCACCGCCCGTGATCGCGGCCGCCATCGCGAACACGCCGGCGTCGATGCGGTCCTCCATGACCGTGTGCTCGACCGCGGTCAGCTCCTGCACGCCTTCGACCGTCACGAAGCCGGTGCCGCCGCCAGTGATGTGCGCACCCATCTTGGTGAGGAACGCGATCACGTCGAGCACCTCAGGCTCAAGCGCGGCGTTGTCGATGATCGTGGTGCCGGGTGCCAGCGATGCGGCCATGATCAGGTTCTCGGTACCGGTGTGCGAGGGCGTGTCCAGGTACAGGTGCGCGCCGCGCAGCCGGTCTGCCTTGATGTGGATGGCAGTCTCGTGCTCGTCCACGATGGCGCCCAGCCGGGCGAAGCCCCGGTAGTGGAAGTCGAGGCTGCGCCGGCCGAGGTTGCAGCCGCCGACCTCGCCCTCGATGGTGGCCTCGCCGAGCCGGTGCAGCAGGGCCGGCACGAACAGCACAGAGGCGCGGAACTTGCTCGCGATCTCGAACGGCAGGACCGAGCTCGTCAGCTCGGACGCATCGACGACGAGCGTCCGCTCGGCCTCGTGGAACTTGACCTGTGCCCCCACCGCCTGAGCGAGCTCCACCGCCCGCCGGACGTCCTCGATGACCGGGACGTTACGCAGCACCGTCCGGCCCTTTTCCGCCAGCAGGGATGCCGCGATCATCTTCAGCGCCGCATTCTTAGCGCCCTGAACGAACACGGTGCCCTGCAGCGGGTTACCGCCTCGGACGATGTAGCGGGTCTCTGGGCCGCTCGTCATCTGGATGGAACTCCCGTCGGTTAGCCGCACCTCGCTGCTGGCCCGGCTAAGTGCCGGATCACTCGACCATACCGAGTCAGCTGACCGTTGAGACGGCAAGCTGCCGTAGTCGGTTGTGCCCCGTTGTCGTGACGTCAAGTATTCCACCGCGACCGACCCCCCAGACCATGGCGACAGTGTTACGTAACGTATCCACGTGCGTCCGCACCGTAATGACAGGGGGTTACTGCTGAATGGGCCAGCGAAGCCCAGTGATACTCTCGTACGCCGCCAGATAAGTCTGCCTGGTTTGCGCTACGACATCGGCCGGCAATGGCGGCGGCGGTTCTCCGCCAAACCGGTCCCAGCCGGACGCGGGCGAGGTCAGCCAGTCGCGGACGAACTGCTTGTCATAGGACACCTGGCTGTGGCCCGGCTGCCAGGAGTCGGCGGGCCAGAATCGCGACGAGTCCGGTGTCAGCACCTCGTCGCCCAGACGCAGTGTTCCGTCCTCGTCAAATCCGAGCTCGATTTTCGTGTCCGCCACGATGATGCCGCGCTCCGCAGCCACGCCGGCACCCCGCTCGTAGACCGCCAGAGTGATCCGCTCGAGCTCGGCGGCTGTTGCCTCGCCGACTAGCGCGACCACGTCCGCTCTGGTCATGTTCTCGTCGTGCTGTCCTGGCTGAGCCTTGGTTGTCGGGGTGAAGATCGGCTCGGGCAGCCGGGAGCCGTCGGTCAGTCCGGGCGGCAAGTCAATGCCGCAGACAGCGCCGTCCTGCCGGTAGGCGATCAGCGCGGATCCAGTCAGGTAGCCGCGCGCGATGCACTCGACCTGGACCATCGATAGCGGTCTGCACGCCATCGCACGGCCCTGCAGCTCCGGCGGAATCGGAGCATCGATGAGGTGATTAGGCGCGATATCAGCCAGCCGGTCGAACCACCAGAGGGAAAGCTGGGTGAGAATTTTGCCTTTATCTGGGATGGTCGTTTCCAGCACATAGTCAAACGCAGAGATGCGGTCACTGGCGACCAGCATCAGGTCCCCGTTGGCCGCCTGGTAAATCTCCCGGACTTTGCCTGAGAAAATATGCTTAAAACCGGGAACGTGGCCGACTGGGCCAGTCTCGCCCGTCGTCACGCCAGCCGCTCCAGCCGGTCAAAGACGTCGCCCAGCCGGCGAACGTAGTGTTCCGGGCTGGAGACCTCATCAAGCCGCACCTCATCGAGTTCCTGACCGAGCGCAGCCGCGTACTTGCGCAGCGTCTCGCGGAATGGCGCCCCCGATTGCCAGGTCTCCATCGCCGCGCCCTGGACCAGCGAGTACGCGTCCTCCCGCGACATCCCGGCGGCCACGAGCTCGAGCAGCACGGCCGAGGTGTAGATCAGACCGTGGCTTGACTCGAGGTTGGCCAGCATCCGGGCGGCATCGACCACCAGGTTCTCCATGATGCCGGTGGTCTGCTCAAGGATGTAGTCGGTGGCGATGGCGGCGTCCGGCAGCGCGACCCGCTCGGTCGAGGAATGTGAGATATCCCGCTCGTGCCAGAGGGCGATCCCCTCCATCACCGGGACGACCTGAGCGCGGACGATCCTGGCCAGGCCGCTGATCCGCTCCGCCCGGACCGGGTTCCGCTTGTGCGGCATCGCGGACGAGCCTTTCTGGCCCGAGCCGAACGGCTCGAAAAGCTCGGCCACCTCGGTCCGCTGGCCGTGGCGGACCTCCAGGGCGATCGCGTCGCACACGCTGGCGATGAGCGCGAGCACGCTCACCCACGCGGCGATGCCATCCCGGAGCACCACCTGGGTGGCGACGTCCGCCGGACGCAGCCCGAGCTCACCCAGCACCTCGGCCTCGATGGCCGGGTCGATGTTGGAGTAGGTGCCGACCGAGCCGGACAGCTTGCCCACCGCGACGGCTTGGCGGGTGCGCAGCAGGCGGTCCCGGCACCGGTGGATGGCAAAGGCGAAGTCGGCTACCCGGTGCCCCCAGACATCCGGCTCGGCGTGGACGCCGTGCGTCCGGCCGACCCGGAGGGTGGTGCGGTGTGCCAGCGCGTGCTCGCGCAGGACGGTCAGCAGCCGCTCGCACCTGACGGTCAGCAGGTCGGTCGCCTGGGCGAGCTGCAGGGCCAGCGCTGTGTCCAGGAGGTCCGAGGACGTCATGCCGTAATGGACGTAGGCGGCCGCCTCGCGGGGCGTGGTGTTGTTGGCCCAGGCGGACAGGAACGCGATCACGTCGTGCCCGGTCACCGCCTCCAGCGCCGCTACCGCCTCCGGCGTCGGCGGCGGCGCCGCGGCGACCGGGGCGACCGCCTCCTCCGGTACGGTTCCAGCCCTGGCGTGCGCAGCCAGTACGAGCGTCTCGATCTGGCACCACAGCTCGTACTTGTGCGCCTCGCTCCAGACGTAGCCCATCTCGGGAAGTGTGTAGCGGTCGATCACGCAACTATCCTGCCGCATCCGCTCCGGCGGCCCCGCGCCCAGCCGGCTCGCGCTCGGCAATCAGCGGCAGTGCCAGTACCGTGCCGACCAGCACTAGCTGGGGATCGAGCCCGGCTGCCGCGCCGACAGCGGTCGTTGCCAAAGCCAGCACCGCTGCCGTGATGCGCCAGCGGACCGGGCCGAGGCTCAGCATCCGGCGGGCGATCACGTCGCCTGCCAGGAACAGAGCCGCGCCTGCTGCCAGCACGGCCGCGTGGGCGCTCCGGACGCCCGTCCCCGGGTTACCGGCAGCCTCCGCGACCGCGCTGAAGACGCCGGCCGCCACGCCGATCAGGCCGAGCAGCAGCGGGATGAATCCGTAAAAGAGGGCCTGGAGGGCCAGCCCGGTGCGCTGCTCGCTCGATGCCTCGCTGAGCATTCGCTCCGACCGCTCCTCGTCGCCGGTGCCGAAGACGATCCACCACAGCGCGGCCGCGACCGCCAGCCCGAGCACGGCCACGGCCAGGAGCTGCCAGTGCACCGAGCGTTCGTGGCTGGCCGGGCCCGCCGCGGCGATGCCGACGGCGGCGACCGACTCGCCGATGGCCACGATCAGCAGCGCGCTGTGCCGCTCGCTGAAATGCGAGGCCCGGAGCTCGAACAGGCCGGCCGGCCGGACGATCAGCGGTGACCCGAGCTGCACCGCCAGGGCTAGCACCCAGAGCAGGTAAGCAGCGAGGTCGGCGGCGCCCGACCGGTTGTGCAGGAAGCCAGCGGCGACGACCAGCAGTGCCGAGGCAATGTTGAACGGCGCGACCCGCAGGATGTTCTTGTTGACGCGGTAGTACAGGACCGCGTGGACGAGCACCACGAGCAGGTATCCAAGGCCGAGCACCAGCCCGTAGCTGCTGAACCCGCGCGGGATGGCCAGCCCGACCACCAGGAACCCGGCCATCCCGGCAAGCAGCGGCAGCCGCTCGGCCGTGTGCACAGGCGGTCTGGTGTTGGTCAGCCAGGCGTACGCCCCGTACATCCACCACAGCAGCCCGAAGACCAGCAGCACCTGGAACACCGACAGCCAGGACAGCCGCGTCGCCAGGACGGAGGTGAGCTGGGTCAGCGTGAACGCGAAGACCAGGTCGAAGAAGATCTCCAGCGTCGTGACGCGCAGCGGGGGCTGCTCGGCGGCTGTACCCGCCGAGGCGTCGGTCATCGCCCCGCAGCAGTACGGGGTGCTGGCTCGGCCGCGATGTCCGAGCGATACCAGCCGCCTGGCATCGTGATCAGCGCCGCCGCCTGATAGGCGCTGGCTCGCGCGGCCGCGATGCCGGGCCCGGAGCCCACGACGTTCAGAACCCGGCCTCCGGCTGCGGTGAGGCGCCCGGAGCTGCCGTTTCCGGCTGCGCCCGGATCGTTCCCCTGGTGCGCCAGCGCGGTACCGGCCTGGAGGACGTAGGCGCCTGGAACGCTCCCGGCCTCGGCCAGCCCGCCAATCGCCGCTCCGCCGACTGGGGCGGCTGGGTAGCCCTCGGCGGCGATCACGACGGTAACTGCCGCTCCGGGTAGCCAGTCCAGAGCCGGAGCGGACGCCAGGTCCCCGTCGGCGCAGGCGGCCAGCAGCCCGGCGAGCGGAGTGCCGAGCCGGTCGAGCAGCACCTGCGTCTCGGGGTCGCCGAAGCGCGCGTTGAACTCCACCACTCGCAAGCCGCGCTTGGTCAGGCACAGCCCGACATACAGCACGCCGCTGTAGGGGGTACCGCGGCGGGCAAGTTCCGCCAGCGTCGGCATCACGACAGTGTCCAGCGTCTGGCCGGCAAGGTCTTCGGGTGCCCAGTCGAGCGGCGTATAGGCGCCCATACCGCCGGTGTTGGGACCGACGTTTCCGTCATGGGCTCGTTTGTAATCCTGAGCGGGCTGCAACGGGACGGCGGTCGCCCCGTCAGCCAGCGCGAACACCGACACCTCAGGGCCGTCCAGGAACTCCTCGACCACCACGATGCCGCAGGCCAGGGCGTGCTGCACGGCTTCGGCACGGTCGGCCGTCACCACGACGCCCTTGCCGGCCGCCAGGCCGTCGGCCTTGACCACGTACGGCGGGCCGAACTCGTCGAGGGCTGCCGCGATCTCGGCCGGTGTGCCGCAGGTGCGGGCGGCGGCGGTCGGCACGCGAGCGCTGGTCATCACCTGCTTGGCGAACGACTTGGAGCCCTCGATCATCGCCGCTGCCTGGTCCGGACCGAAGCACCGGAGGCCGGCCGCCCGCAGCGCGTCCGCCACACCTGCTACCAGCGGCGCCTCGGGGCCGATGACGACCAGGCCGGCGGCGATCCGGGCGGACAGCGCGGCGACTGCGGCCGGGTCGGTCGCCGTGACCTCGTGCAGCGTGGCAACCTCGGCAATACCGGGGTTGCCCGGCGCCGCATGCAGGTCGGTCACCGCCGGATCGCGGGCCAGGGCGCGGGCCAGGGCGTGCTCGCGGCCGCCGGACCCGAGGACGAGAACTCGCACGGCGCCGAGCCTACCGGTCGGTGACGCGGCAGCCCTGGCGCCGCCAGCCGGCGATCAGAGCACCTCGCGAAGCTGAACGGTCTGGTCCCGGCGCGGGCCGACTCCGATCGCGCAAACCGGGGCGCCGATCATGTCCTCGACGGCCCGGACGTAGTTCTGCGCGTTCTTCGGCAGGTCGGCGAAGTCCTTTACTGCGGAGATGTCCTCCCACCAGCCGTCCAGGTACTCGTAGACGGGCGTCGCGTGGTGGAAGTCAGTCTGGGTTGCGGGAACCTCGTCGAACCGCTTGCCGTGCACGTCGTAGGCCACGGCGACCGGTACCTTCTCCAGCCCGGACAGCACATCCAGCTTGGTGATGAAGTAGTCGGTCAGGCCGTTCACCCTCGTCGCGTACCTGGCAATGACCGTGTCCAGCCAGCCGGTGCGGCGCGGCCGCCCGGTGGTCGTGCCGTACTCGCCGCCGGTCTTGCGGAGCCACTCGCCGCTCGCGTCGGTCAGCTCGGTCGGGAAGGGTCCCGATCCGACCCTGGTCGTGTATGCCTTGAGAATGCCCATGACCCTGGTGATCCTGGTCGGCCCGATGCCAGACCCGGCGCAGGCGCCGCCTGCGGTCGGCGAGGACGAGGTGACGAACGGATAGGTCCCGTGGTCGACGTCCAGCAAGGTCGCCTGCGCGCCCTCCAGCAGCACAACCCGGCCCTCGTCGAGCGCCTGGTTGAGCACAAGCCCGGTGTCGGCGACGTACCGGCCGAGCCGGTCCGCGTACTCGAGGTACTGCTCCGCGACGGCGGCGGCATCGATGCCGCGCCGGTTATAGACCTTGGTCAGGACCTGGTTCTTCTCGCGCAGCGCCAGATCGAGTTTCTGCCGCAGGATGCCGGGGTCGAACAGGTCCTGCACCCTGATGCCGACCCGCGACGCCTTGTCCGCATAGGCCGGCCCGATACCGCGGCCGGTCGTGCCGATCCGGGCGTTGCCGAGGTAGCGCTCGGTGACCTTATCCAGAGCGACGTGGTGCGGCATGATCAGGTGCGCGTCAGCCGAGATGAGCAGCCGGTCCCGCCACACGCCGCGCTGCATGAGGCCGTCGATCTCCTCGAGCAGTACCTCTGGGTTGATGACGACGCCGTTCCCGATGACCGAGGTGGCGTGCTCCGACAGCGCGCCCGATGGCAGCAGGTGCAAGGCGTACCGCTCGTCGCCGATGACGACGGTGTGCCCGGCGTTGTTGCCGCCCTGGTACCGGACGACGTAGTCGACCCGGTCGCCGAGCAGGTCGGTCGCCTTGCCCTTGCCCTCGTCGCCCCACTGCGCGCCGACGATCACGATGGCGGGCATGTTCCTCCCGTACCGAACGAAAGCCCCAGCCGACGTCATTGCGGGATGTTTGCAAGCGCGGCACAGGGCTCTTGCAATCAGATGCTACCGGACCCTCG
>Ga0335074_10017099_pt1 | contig 10219 bp, 8 predicted proteins | sample Lox_Sample_23_FD_206715 | JGI IMG/M metagenome (GOLD analysis project Ga0335074, IMG submission 206715) | Soil microbial communities from Loxahatchee National Wildlife Refuge, Florida, United States - Lox_Sample_2.3 | ecosystem: Environmental > Terrestrial > Soil > Wetlands | place: USA: Florida...
ATAGGTGATGTTGGTTTCGATCTGCTGCGGCGGCATGCCGGAATAGAATGTCGCGACGGCCACCACCGGCAGGTTGATGGGCGGGAACATATCGACCGGCATCTGCGAGACGCTGACCGCGCCTAGAATCGCGATGATCAGGCATACCACAACGATCAGGTATGGATTGCGAATGGAAAATCCTGACATGCCGGGGAAAGTTTCCTCTCGTTCTTAGTGCTGTCCGTTGATGCCGGCGGATTCGTAGGCGGCGGAAACAACGCGGACCCGCTCTCCATCGGAGAGTCCGCTGTGCCGGCCGACAATGACCTGATCGCCTGCCTTCAGCCCGGTGAGAATCTCAATGCGGTTGGCCGTTTCGAGGCCGGTAGTGGTCGGAGTCAGATGCACGATACCGTCGCGCACCACCCAGGCCTGCTCCGCCGTTGTGCCGATTCCATCCACGGCGTCAAGAGGCACGCTGAGTACATGCGGACGCGCACCCAGATGCAGGTGTACTTCGGCATACATGCCCGGAATCAGCGATCCATCAGGATTAGGCACATCTACTTCCGTATCCATGGTGCGAGTGGAGAATTGCACCGAATCGGCGTAGCGGGTGACCCTGCCTTTGAGCCAGCGCCCCAGGCTCACGACATTCACATCCACCGGTTCTCCATCTCTGACTCCGCCGACGTCGCTTACCGGAACGGGCAAGATGAGCCGCAGCAAGTCGTTCTGCGCCAGGCTGACAATTGGCATGGCCTGGGTCTGCGAGGAGATACCCGCCTGAATCATAGAGCCGGTGTTGGCATAGCGCTTGGTGATGACACCGGTAAAGGGGGCGCGAATGGTAGCGTATTGCACCATCGCCGTTGCGCGAGAAAATTCTGAATCAGCCTCGGCCTTTCCGTCCTGAGCCGCTTCGAGAGCGGAAACCGCGCTCGCCAACTGAGCGTCCGCTTCGGCCTCGCGCGACTGGGCCACATCGACTTCCTGTTTGGGTACCAGGCCACGATCCTTGAGGGCTACGTCCTGAATGCGCTGGAACGACAGTTTCGCAATAGCCGCCGCGGCCTTGTCTCGCTGAACGCTTGCTTGGGCCGTGACCACATCGGCTTGCGCTGCCGCTTCGCCAGCTTTGGCTCGTGCTAAGTCATCCTTGATTTCGGGCACCTCAAGCACAGCCAGCACCTGATCCTGGCGCACATGATCGCCAATGTCGACGTTGATTACCTTTACGTAGCCGGCAACCTTGGCCATCACATCGACTTCCTGATAAGGATGAAATTCGGCCGTTAGGACCAGATCGTTCTGGAGATTGGCGTAGCCGGCCGTAGCGACCGGAACAAACGGGGTGGAGGCCGCGGTAGCCGTCTTGGGCGTGCAGCCGCTCAGCAAGATGGTCGATGCAGCAAGGACGCCGGCGACGGCTGCAGTTTTCATAATCACCATAGGCTGACCTTTCAGTTCAACAGGCCCGCCGCGAAGTCGAGCTGTGCGCGGCGTGTGAGATAGGTGTAAACCGCGTTAGCAGCTTCAATCTCTGCGGAAGTCTCATTGAGCTGGGCCTCGTTCAGTTCGACAATGCTGCCGAGGCCTGCGTTGTAACGGTCCTGCGCCAGCCGCAGAGCGTCTTTGCTTTCGCTCACCATGCGCGCGGTCACACCGATGCTCTGGTAGGCCTCGCTGGCGCGGTACCAGGCGTCGCGGACCTGCTCGCTCACTTCGAGCCGCAACTGCTGCGCGTCCTGCGTTGTAGCGATCGCCTCGTGTGCTGCCTGTGATCGCTGCGCGGCAAATAGGCCGCCATTGAAGACAGGAATGTTCAGGTTGAAGCCGACCGCCGCATAGCTATCGTGGAGCGTGTAATCGTGATAAGGTATCTCTCCGGCAGCGCCGAGAACCTTTATTGTGGGATACGAAAGCCGCCGCTCGGCCGCTTCAAAATGCTGAGCTGCGCTCTGCTGCGCCTTTACTGCCTGCAGATCTGCCCTTTGCGCCTGGGCCTGTTGCAGCAGGTCATCGGGGCTTGGCGGAAGAGGCTGCCCCGCAGGAATCACGTCGCTCAGCGCGTCGACGACCGGTTGCTGCAATCCCATAGCGGTAGCCAGATGCGCGCGATTTTGCGCAACCATGCTGCGCGCCTCGACAACGGCCAACGCCGCTTGGCTCACCAACACGTTGGCAAACTGCACATCGAGCGTCGATCGGAGCTGACTCTGTGCCAGCTCCGACAGTTGCCGCGCAACCAACAGGCGATTGTCCTCGGCCGCCTGGGCAGCGCGCAGCACCGCTTCCGAGTCCAGCACCTGGTAATACGCTTCGCGAACGTTCAAGCGCACCTGGGCGCGCGTGAAGGTAGCCAGATCCTGTTGGGCCGCGGCCTGGTCGCGCGATTCTGCGACGAGCGCGCCGGTGCGGCCAAAGTCAGTGACCACCTGGGTAAGATTTCCTCCGTAGGCAAACCGGTCGGAGATCGACGAGGTGGTGATGTTTCCGGCTGCCGTGGCGGTATCCGGATCGGCGACACGCACGCCGGTGGCGGTGAAGTCTACCGTTGGGAAGTATTTGGAGTTGGCTTCGCGAATCTGGTCTGCAGCGGCGCGCGCCCGTTGCTGTGCGGCGAGCATGCGTGGCTGATTGGCAAGAGCGACGGCTTCCGCCTGCGCGAGTGTGAGGGAGTGCCCCGGCATGACGGAAGGGCTCTGTGCTTGCATGAAGGGCGAACACAGGGCCGTAAGCGCAAGCGTGCAGCCTATGCGCAGGGAAATCTCCACTACGAAATCACCTTTTCGGAAGATGCAATATTTCTGAGGACGTTGGTTGGATGCGCTTCCACCAGTCCGTCCGTGACCATGTCCAGCAACTCGCCGAGAATCGCATCGACCTTAATTTGCTGTTCGATAAAGTGGATGATGACGGGAAGATGCAGACCCTGGACATCGCCTGCGCCGCTGGTATGCAACTGCCGATGCGCGCCAAAGCCGGCATGCGCCTGAATTGCGGTTGCGCCATCGATTCCATGTTGCTGCAGGAATGCAAGAATATCGTCAACGAGAAAGCCGTGTGGGCCGCCCGTATCGCGATTCAAATGGATCGTCACTTTGAGTGCCGGTCCGGTATCGAGCATCCTTCAAATCTCCAGAGTCAGGTTTCGTTAAGCGCGCAGGCGCATCGGCTACCGCGAAGCGACCGATTGCCGATCAGGTAGGACCTCAAGCAGGGCCGTGGAGTCCTTCCACACCTTCGGCGAGTCGTGCGTTGAAACCAAAGTGAGGGTCGAAGGACTGGAGACAGATCCCATTTCTTCAGCCGAGGTTCGGTAATAGCCATAGAGGCCACATGCCGATGCGGAATAGATTCCAACGGAGACTTCGACGGAGCTTCCGTCGCATGCGCCGCTGGCGATCAGATGTGCATAGACGCCGCCGTGCCGACTGTAGGCAACCACGTCGCCTTCCTCGTTGGTCACAGACGCATTCCACGGATAACGCTGATCTCCGCCAATCTGCGTCGTCGCGCCGGAGGGGTCGATGTCATGGTTGATCGGAGTGCGGGCATCCTCACTGGTGATTGGATCGGCCATGGCGCGCACTGTCACGCTAAGGGCGATCGCCCGGCCACCGATCTCAATGGAGTCGAAATGGAGCGAGAGCACGGACGCCTTCTGCCGGGCGTAGGGCGTCGTATCGTAGACGAAGGGCGTCGCGGTGACCACATGCCCGGAGATCCTGGCTCCGCTGGGGATCACCTCACCGTCCGCCAGACGAACGACCTGCGTCGTCTTCGCCGTGAAAGAATCACCTGTGTGTGAGCCTTTCGCACCCACGCTCTTGGTAAAGACGATTGGCAACGTGGTGGGTGCATCCAGTGATACCGGAGGATGCGCAGTTTGTGCGACAGCGGCGGAGGACGCAACCAGCAGAGTCAGAACTAGTTTTGCATTCACCATAAAACCTCAGCAAGCCCAGCGATCTCCCTGAAGTCAATCACCTCTCCGCCTTACACAAACCTGACAAGTTTCTGACATTGGCGATCCACTGCTTGCCGGATGGATGGCGCTAAGGAATGATGAGAACGGAGCGGAAGAAGAGATGTCCCCACCCCAGCCGCGAATCCTGATTATTGAAGACGACAGGAAGATGTCCGAGGCGCTAGCTTCCGGTATCGAAGCGGCCGGCTATGAGGTGCTGGCCGCGAGTACAGCGGAGGAAGGTTTCTTTCTGGTTCACAGCCGCCACCCCGACCTTCTGCTTCTCGATTTGACCCTTCCCCATCGCAATGGTCTGGATGTTCTCCGTCAGATCCGGAGCGAGGGCGCGGATGTTCGGGTTCTGATTCTTACATCGCACAACACAGTGGACGACCGAGTGATCGGGTTGCGCACCGGCGCTGACGATTATCTCGGCAAGCCCTTCTCTTTTCCCGAGCTCATGGCGCGGATTGACGCGCTGCTCCGCCGCGTTCTGCCGGCGCAAACTTCAACAACTCTTCAAATTGGCGACCTGTGCCTGGACACGAAGGAAAGAACGGCGTCGCGTGCCGGAGAGCGCCTTGAGCTCACGGTTCGCGAATTCGATCTTTTGCTGTATCTTGCGGAGAATCGCGGAAGAACAGTTTCGAGAGAGATGTTGGCAAAGGACATCTGGCATGAAACCTCGCGGTATACTCCGCTCGATAATGTTATCGATGTGCAGATTGCCCGGCTGCGCAGGAAAGTCGACGACGTATATCCTGTGAAACTGCTTCAAACCGTGCGAGGACTGGGCTTCACCCTTCGGGAGCCTGAGTCCTGATGGCCTCTCTTCCCCTCAGCCTCCGCACCCGGCTTACGCTGTGGTACGTAGCCGTGCTCGCGGTCCTGCTCCTGCTCTATGCGAGCTTGGTCTTCGCATTTCAGTATGCGGTCCTCACCCGGCAGATCTTTCATGACGAGGTACAGGATGTCGTTACCGCGGAGGGGCTGCTTTACTTCGACGCTCACGGCGTCTTGCAACTTCATCAAAACTACTACTCGCGGCCGCAGTCTCATCTCCTCGTCGACCGGTTGATGGAAGCGCTGGATCTTTCGGGTCACGTTCTCTATCGGAGTCCGACGTTGCGCGGTATGCCCCTGGGCGGACAGCTACAGCGGGGCGAGGGAGATACCAGCTTCAATGAACGCATCGTGCGCCTGCGTGACGGAACTTTTGTGCTGATCGTCAGCCATATCCACACCATGAGCGGGGTTACCATGGTGATCCGCCTCGGCTATAGTCTGGCTCCGTTGCGCGAGCGGATGATTCAGTTCCTCATCGTCCTTCTCATTGCTATTCCAGTCGCGCTGCTGGTTGCCGGCGCAGCGGGCCAGACGATCGCCAGGCGCGGCTTGCGGCCGCTCGAACAAATGGCCGCTCGCGCTGAAGGAATCACGGCCAGTAACTTGCATGATCGCCTCGAAATCGAGAACCCTAGAGACGAACTCGGGCATATGGCGCGGGTCTTCAATCACCTGTTGCAGCGCCTTGACCATGCCTTTCAACAGATGCGGCGTTTCACAGCAGACGCTGCCCATGAGTTGCGCACGCCGCTGGCGTCCATCCGGACCGTGAGTGAGGTAGCCCTGGAGCGAGACCAGAGCGCCGCCCATTACAGAGACGCGCTCGCCAACATTCTCGAAGAGACGGCGAGGCTGAATGAAACCATCAACGGATTGCTGCTGCTGGCGCGGGCTGAAGCCAGTCAGCCGGGACAGGAACAAAGTGTTTTCCCCGTGCAGGAACTCGTCGAGGAAGTACTCAGCGTTCTCGGAGTTCTGATCGAAGAGAAACAGCTCACTGTCGTGCAGGATGGCGCTCAGCCACAAATTCGGGATATTCGCGCGGACCGCGCCCTGCTGCGAATTGCCTTCATGAATGTCGTGCATAACGCAGTGAAATTCTCGCCCAGCAAGACTGTCATAAGAATCTCGTGGACGTTTGCGGCCGGCAGGCTGCGCATCGCATTCCAGGATGAGGGCCCCGGAATTGCGCCGGACGAGCAGCAGCGTGTGTTCGAGCGATTTTACACCAGCAGCGCTCCGGCCACCGCCTCACAGAGCGGCGCCGGATTGGGCCTCTCCATTGCCAAACTGATCATCGACCGGATCGGCGGCAGGATCGCATTTGAAGAGGCGCGGCAGGGAGCCCGGTGTGTCATCGAATTGCCAGTTTCCGAGCCAGCGGCCGGTCATCACAACTAAAGAGGGATGGGAAGCTCCCGTAGGGCATCGCAGTCAAAGTAGCTGGGAACTTGCCATATGCGACCGGAGGTGTACGGAATGCAGGATTGGCTCAGGATTTTTCACGGGCAAAATCCGCCATTCCCCGCGCCGGAGATCGCTCTTAAAATCGCCATCACTCTCGCCATTGGGCTGCTTGTTGGCTTCGAGCGCGAGTGGTCCAACAAGGATATCGGCGCGCGCACGTTCGCAATGGCCGCTCTGCTGGGCCTGCTTGGCTCTCTGCTCGGTTCCATCCCTTTAATCATTAGCGGAGCGGCAGTGCTTCTCCTCGTCGTCTTCGCCAATCTCCGCGGGCTGGAGGTCGAGCGCAAGCTAGAGGCGACCACTTCCCTTGCTCTGGCACTCATTTTCCTTCTCGGCATTCTTGTCGGTGAGGGGCACATCTTCACTCCCGTCGCCTGTTCCATCCTGATTGCCATGCTGCTCGCGCTCAAGCCACAGTTCCGCGCATTTGCTGGCGGATTGACTCAGCAGGAAGTTCGCAGCGCGATCCTGCTCGCCCTTCTCGGATTCGTCGTGTGGCCGCTTCTGCCGGATCGCTACATTGATCCCTGGAAACTGATTCAGCCGCGAGAGGCGTGGATCATTGTTGTGGTCATCGCTTGCCTCGGATTCATGAACTACATCCTACTGCGCATCTACGGATCGCGGGGACTCTATCTCACCGCGATCCTCGGCGGCCTCGTGAACTCCACGGCGTCGGCAGCAGAACTGGCCTCCACTCTGTCTACCACAGGTTTGGGCTCTCTTACCGTCCCTGTGGTACTGCTTACCTCGGTTGCCATGTTTGTACGCAATATGCTCATCCTGGCGATCTTTGCGCACTCCGCGGTTCGTACCGCAGCTATGCCACTGTTAGCGATGACACTGGTCGCCGGATTCTGGATCTACGGTGATCGCCGCAAAGCCGAGAGCCTGGAGCGCAGCCCGTCGCTCGCGATTTCCTCGCCCATCTCCCTAGGCAAAGTGCTGCGGCTGGCGTTGCTCTTCCTGGCGGTACAGGTGCTCGCAACGCTGGGCCAGCGTCGCCTCGGCGGCGCTGGCTTTGAGGCTGTGAGTGTTCTTGGCGGATTGGTGAGCAGCGCCAGCGCGACGGCGGCAGCAGCCAATCTCGCTCTCCATGGAATTGTCACGCCGGAGCAAGCTGGCACCGCGGCAGTTCTGACCTCAATGGCCAGTGCATGCATGAACCTGCCCATGGTCCAGCGGCAAAAGGGGACAAGACCCGCAATGCGCGAGCTCATGACAACTTCGATATTCCAGATCGCAGTTGGGATTACGGTCCTAGCACTGCAAGAAATGGTATTTCCGCATTTCTGAGGCAAGGGGCGAGATAGGATCCAGTCGGCTCGCGACCTAATTATGACGCTCGGTTGCCGCAGCGATCTTGACGGCCATCTCTGCCGCCGGAGAGATCGGATTTGCTCCACGAAAGGTTCTTTGCCAATCCTGCATCCGTCCAATACCTCCAGCCGGAAAGGCTCGAGTGCGCTTGAAGCCAAATGGGCAATCCCCACTGCGCTCAATGACCGGTATCCTCGACAAGAGATTATGATACGACCGAGCAATTTCCAGCAACGAGAGGCTCGCCTGGGGCGCACGCAGTAGGATTGGCTCCCGTCCTGATCCTCAATTGGCCGGAGTGGGGCAAGAACTGCTCAGGGCGCCGTTGAGGTCCTCATGTTCGACTTTGAAGGAAAGACGCGTTCTTCCGCCAGTCTGCTGAATCCTGAAAATATAGATGCGATCATAGTCGCTGTTCGGCCAATCAGGAACCAGGGACGGATTATCTCCATAGCTTTTCAGCATCTGCTGAGCGAACTTGTTGAGCATTTCGTGTTCCCATGCGACAAAGATCAATGCGTGTGCATTAGCAGGAGCGGTGATTACGGATTGCAGTCTCTCAATATCCTTGAAGCCAATCTCCGTGTTCACCGGCATGCCAAGCGCGATAGCGGTGGGCTCGATGGTCACGAGAGGGCGCACATAGGAATACTGGTGGTCACTTCCATCATTTACTTCGACCGCGGGATCGGGTGCGTAGATGAAATCTGGCTTGCCATACCTTCGAATCAGAATCTTTGGCAAGGCGAGCGCCCGGTTTAGTCCTTGGCACGTGAGCTGACCGAGGCCGCCGGCCGGCTTTTCTGCGTGACGAATCGCGACAATGGTTTCCTGCGCGTGAAGAGGAACTACGACAAGCGCCGTTGTGAGTAGAACTACTGCCGCGAAACGGCGGAATACAGTTTCGAATGGCATCCAGGTCACCTCATGAAATTTGATTCGCATTGCTTTCCGCCGGTGCACCCTAGCGGGCAGGGGTTATCTTTGTTGCTGTTGGCCTAGCCATCGAGGGCCATGATGGTTATGCTACTCATGCGAGGGTGTCGTTCTCCGCGCTAGAGGCACTGGCGAAGCGGCTCTGTACGGAAAGTGACGGGTTGGAATCAGCAGGCCCGTTGTTGAGCAGCGAGCCCCGACCCGCGCGCCGCATTCACAACGGAGGATCCTCTCCAAGAGAATCAATGTTCCATTCCGCATGGCCTCCTCTGCACGACAGCGACTCGCCACAGTGAGCGGCTTTGAACACTGTTCTCTCTTCGCCATGCGACAGCCTCCCGATCCCACCAGGCCGGTGCCGAGAAGGAGCATGCTGCTGGGTTCAGGGAACGAGGCTGATGTCGACATTGCCATTGTCGGAATTGGGACGTGCGGTGAACGTGGTGTAAGTGAAGGAAGGACCAACGTACGATCCGCCGCCGCCCACCAAAAACGGAAAAGGGCGGCAGCCGGAGCCGCTACCCTTCCCCAGTTCCACGACCCGGTCAGAAGAACAGCTTGGCCGAAAGCTGCAACTGCCGCGGCCCCCAGAGCAGGCTGTTTGTCGCGCTGGGCGCCCCGAAGTCCTCGTAGGCGGCTGAAGGCGCATACGGCCCAATGCAGCCGTCAAATGTGGACCCCATGGGAACGCCCACCGTAGACGCAGCCGGGCAACCGCTGCCGCTGGCGCCGGGCGCGTAATACTGCGCGTAAGTGGAGTTCGCGCTCGATACAATCTGGTGGTTCAGGAGGTTGAACGCCTCGCCGATGAACTCCATGGAGACGCGCTCGTGGATGGGAATATCGCGCGTCACCCGGAAGTCGATGTCGCGGACGCCGGGACCCGGCTGGCTGTTGCGCTGGATCTCAGGCGGCCGGCCCATGGTAGCCGCGCCGGAGCCGGAACTCATGGCGCCGCCATAGATGCCGCCGTCCGCCATCGCGGTCGCGCCGGACCCGGCCGAAACCGAACCGCTCACGCCGGCCACGATCGGCTCCCCGGTCGATTCCGTCGCCGTGCCTGAAAAGACGAACCCATCCAAGCCTTCCTTCACCCAGCGATTGCCCTCCAGGACTGTGGGCTGCCAGATCAGGGTGCCCACAAACCGGTTGCGCATGTCCAGATCCGAGCGCCCATATTCGGCTTTCAGGTTGTTCGGGTCCAGCACCGGGTTGCCTCCATAAAACGTCCCGTAGGTACCCGAAACCTGGTCGTCGTCGAGAGCCTTGGACCAGGTGTAGTTCATCAGTAGCTCAAAGCCGTGATCGAAAGGCCGGTGCACGGTAACCGCCATCGCGTTGTACCAGGAGTTAGCCACGCTGAAGCCGGTATTCAGCGAAGTCAGCGCCGGGTCGATGCGATCCGAGGTCAGGTAATACGGCACCGTCACCAGCGGCCTGGCACCACCCGGATAGGTGATGAAGAACGAGTGCAGCCCGTGCGGCGTCTGCCCCACCAGGTTTGCGTCTGTGAACACCGGAAGACGCAGGGCGCGCGAGCCCACGTAGCCGATGGTCAGCGAAGTATTCGCGGGCAGCGCCTGCTCCACCGCCAGGTCGAACTCGTGCACCAGCGGCGGCACAAAGTCGGGCGACAAGCCGTGGAAGCTGGTGCTGGCGGATGCGCTGACGTTGGTGACCTGCGGCCCCGTCCCG
>Ga0335074_10017100_pt1 | contig 10219 bp, 6 predicted proteins | sample Lox_Sample_23_FD_206715 | JGI IMG/M metagenome (GOLD analysis project Ga0335074, IMG submission 206715) | Soil microbial communities from Loxahatchee National Wildlife Refuge, Florida, United States - Lox_Sample_2.3 | ecosystem: Environmental > Terrestrial > Soil > Wetlands | place: USA: Florida...
CCATCCGCCGTCATCATCAAGCCCGCATACAAAAATCCAGTGAACGGCATTCCCTCCGCGCGCATCTGCCCGATCGCCGGCCTGATCACCTGCGCCACCACAAGTTCTTGCCGAAATGCATCCAGGATCCGCCCGTCGCAGTACGCGCCCATCCCGCCCGTGTTCGGCCCTTGGTCACCATCGAAAACGGTCTTGTGATCCTGCGTCGGCTCCAGCGCCAGCACGTTCACTCCGTCGCTCAGCACGATGAAGCTCACTTCTTCGCCCACCAGAAATTCCTCAAGGACGAGGCTGCCTCCCAGCGACATCAATTGATCGATCGCTTTCTTCGCCTGGTCGCGCGTCTTCGCAATGATCACGCCTTTGCCCGCCGCCAGGCCGTCCGCCTTGATCACCACCGGCAGATCGAATTCGAGCAGCGCGTCGTGCGCCTCTTCAATGCTCGCCGCGGTCGCAAATCGCGCGGTAGGAATCCCCGCGCGCAGCATCAGCTCCTTGGCGAAAGCTTTACTCGATTCCAAGCGCGCCGCCGCCGCTGTCGGACCCACAATCCTTCTGCCCTTCGCGCGAAACTGGTCCACAATCCCCGCGGCCAGCGGCGCCTCGGGGCCCACCACTGTCAAATCGGCATCGATGGACTCCGCAGCCGCCAGATAATCCGCGGTCGCAAGACAAGTCGCCACCTGCGCGATCCCCGGATTGCCCGGCGCTGCGTACAACGCCGATGTTTTCTCGCTCTGCGCGAGTTTCCAGCACAGCGCGTGCTCGCGCCCGCCTCCGCCAATCACCAGGATTTTCATGGGAACAAATGGAAGTATGCCACACTGAAATTTGTGAGGTCCCGTTACGATGTCGTGATCGTCGGCGCCGGCCACGCCGGTTGCGAGGCCGCGCGGGCGTGCGCCCGCATGGGTCTGCGCACCGCGATGATCACGATGAATCTGGATCTCATCGCGCAGATGTCGTGCAATCCCGCCATCGGCGGCATCGCGAAGGGTCATCTGGTCCGCGAAGTGGACGCGCTCGGCGGCGTGATGGGCGAGGTCACCGACGCGGTCGGAATCCAGTTTCGCCTGCTCAACACCAGCCGGGGCCCCGCCGTCTGGTCTCCCCGCGCCCAGTGCGACAAGAAGCAGTATCGGATCAAAATGCGCGAGGTGCTCGAGCGCGAGCCGAACCTGCGCATCCTGCAAGCCGAAGTTGCGCAGCTCGTGATCGAAAACTCGCGGGTCTCGGGCGTGCTGCTCCGCGACGGCAGAACAATTTTGTCCGATTGTGTTGTGGTCACCACCGGGACGTTTCTGAACGGCCTGGCCCACGTCGGAGAAATGAAGTACAGCTGCGGCCGTAATGGCGAAGCATCCTCGAATCTGCTCGGCGACCAGTTGCGATCGCTTGGCCTCGCCTGGACTCGCCTCAAGACCGGCACGCCGCCGCGCCTCGATGGTCGCACCATCGATTGGTCGCGCTTCGAAGCTCAATCGGGCGACGCCCAGCCAACTCCGTTCTCGTTTCTCACCGCAAAAATCGACCGCGAACAGATCAAATGTTATATAGCGTACACTTCATCAGAAACACTTCAGATTCTGCGAGATAGCATCGCTCGGTCACCGCTCTACAGCGGCCAGATCGAAGGCATCGGCCCGCGTTACTGCCCGTCCATCGAAGACAAAGTCGTTAAGTTTCCCGATAAGGAACGGCATCAGATTTTCCTCGAGCCGGAAGGCCTCGACACCAATGAGGTTTACGTGAACGGCATGTCCACCAGCATGCCCGTCGACGTGCAAACGGCGATGATCGCTTCCATTCCCGGCCTCGAAAACGCCGAGATGATCCGCCCCGGCTATGCCATCGAATACGATGCCATTGATCCCCGCGAGCTGAATCACAGCCTCGAAGTGAAATCCATCGCGGGCCTGTTCCTTGCCGGTCAGATCAACGGAACCTCCGGGTATGAAGAGGCTGCCTGCCAGGGCCTCATCGCGGGCATCAACGCCGCACGTCGCATCGGGAAGCAAGAGCCGGTCATCATCGGCCGTACCCAAGGCTACACCGGCATTTTGATCGATGACCTGATCAGCAAGGGCGCCGATGAACCCTATCGGATGTTCACCTCGCGCGCAGAATTTCGCTTGCATTTGCGTATCGACAACGCCGACGAGCGCCTCACTCCGATTGGCCGCGAAGCCGGCCTGGTTGACGATCATCGCTGGGCGCTGTATCTGCGCAAGCAGGATCAGAAATCGAAGCTGACCGCCTATCTCGAACAGAAGCGCCTCGTGCAATGGCTCCGGCGGCCGGAAAATACGATCGCCGGTTTGTCAGAATCAATCCAAGAGATGCTTGGTGAAGAGCCCGTCCACGGTTTGCTGTCGACCGTCGAAACGGAAGCGAAATACGCGGGCTACATTTCTCAGCAGCAGCGCCAGATCGATCGCCTCCGTGAATCGGACCTGCGCCGGATTCCAACGGGATTCAACTTCGCTGAAATTCCCGGCCTCTCCATTGAGGCCAAGCAAAAGCTGGATCGCGTCCGTCCCGCTACCCTGGGCCAGGCGGGCCGCATTCCCGGCATAACTCCCGCAGCAATCGCGGTGCTCGACGTATATCTAAGCCTCGGTGTCCACGCCTGACTGGTTTTCCGAGCTGCTCCCGCCCGATCTGAACAAGCAGCAAATCGACCAGCTCTTCCACCACTATGAGCTGCTGATTCGCTGGAACCAGCGAATGAATCTGACAACAGTCAAGCCCGGCACCGAGACTGTTATTCGCCATTATTGCGAATCTCTGTTCTTCGCCGCCCATCTTCCGGCCCAAAATGAGCCAATTTCGCTGCTAGATGTGGGCTCCGGAGCCGGTTTTCCTGGCATACCAACGGCAATCCTGAAGCCCGGCTGGCAAGTCTATCTTGTTGAGTCTAATCAACGGAAGGCGGTGTTTCTGCGCGAATCGAGCCGGGATTTCCCGAACGTTTCGGTAATCCCCACCCACCTCAAACAAGTCACATCGTGTACCGATTGGATTGTCGGTCGCGCTGTCGATCCAAGTGAACTCATGGCCAACATCCCTCGATTGGCGCCGAACATTGGCCTGATGATCGGCGAAGACGACTTTTCTGTGATTCGGGGCGATTCTCGCATTGCATGGGCTGAGCCGGTTCGGTTACCTTGGGGAGACCGAAAAGTCTGCGTCTACGGACGTTCCACGTGAAACAAACGCGGAATGTTCCACGTGGAACATTGTGGCGAAGATAATCGCAATCGCAAATCAGAAGGGCGGCGTCGGCAAAACAACGACCGCTATCAATTTGGCTGCTTCGCTGGCCGCCAATGACCTTCGTGTTCTCATCGTTGACTCCGATCCCCAGGGCAATGCGACTACCGGGCTTGGGATCCAGAAGACTCGCGACCGTCCGACGCTTTACCAGGCACTCCTCGGCGAGGTGGATGTCTCGGAGGCGATTGCCCCCACCGATTTCGACGGCCTAGATATCCTGCCGTCGGATAAGAATTTAGTGGCAGCAAACCTCGAATTGGTTGAGCTCGAACGCCGAGAGTATAGGCTTCGCGAGAAATTGGAGAGCATCCGGGCACGATACCAATTCATTCTGATCGACTGTCCCCCGGCCCTCGATCTGCTTACGCTCAACGCAATGGTCGCGGCGGACTCAATCCTCATCCCGATTCAGTGCGAATTCTTCGCCCTTGAAGGGATTTCTCAGCTCCTGGACACGATAGAACGGGTTCGCAGCTCATTCGGCAGCTCTCTAAAAGTCGAGGGCGTGCTGCTGACCATGTACGACGACCGGACCAATTTGACGCGCCAGGTTGAAGAGGATCTCCGAGGCTTTTTCCAGAATGCGGTCTTTAAAACCACGATTCCGCGGAGCATACGCCTGGCTGAGGCGCCGAGTTACGGCAAGCCGATTCTCGCTTACGACATCCGGTCGCGCGGGGCAGAGAGCTATATACAACTAGCAAAGGAGGTTCTGGCTCGTGAGCACAGCGCCGGACAAGCAACGCAAAGCCTTGGGTAGGGGGTTGTCGGCTCTTCTACCGCAGAGTCAGCCGGTGACTCCGCGCTCGGAAGTTACTGGCCCCCAAGTACTTAGCATTCCGATTGGGGACATACAACCTAATCCATTGCAGCCGCGGACGGTGTTTGACGCCGTGCGGCTGGAAGAGCTAGCTAACTCCATAAAAACAAATGGAATAATCCAGCCAGTCCTGGTTCGACGCAGGGGCTCGACCTACGAATTAATAGCCGGAGAACGGCGCTTAAGGGCCGCTAAAGTGGCCGGATTGGTCGAAATTCCGGCCATTGTTCAGGACTACGCGGACGAGCGGATACTCGAAATCGCGCTCATTGAGAACATCCAGCGCGAGGATTTGAATCCCATGGAGACAGCGCACGCGCTGGACCGGCTGCACACGGAGATGAACCTCAGTCACGAAGAGATCGCGGCCCGGACCGGGAAGGAGCGGACCACGATCACCAACATGATCCGGCTGCTGCGGCTTCCGCGGGAGGTGCAGTTGTTGGTTGCGGAGCGCCGCCTCTCGATGGGGCACGCGCGAGCGATCCTTGGGCTGACGACTACGGAATTACAAACACAACTGGCCGAAAAGGCTGCCGCTCAGGGGTTCTCCGTGCGGCAAGTAGAGCGGCTGGTCAAGAAGGTGAATGAGCCGAGAGAGACCACGGAGGCCCCGCTTCAAGATCCGAACATCAGGGCCGCGATCCAGGAGCTGGAGACGACGCTCGGGACCAGGGTGCGGATCGTTCAGAAATCGGACGAGCGCGGACGCGTCGAGATCGAGTTCTACTCGCAAGAAGAGCTGCAGCGGATTTACGAGTGGATTCTGGCTCCGGGCCGGATGGCGTAACGCATGGTGCCGGCGGCAGGACTCGAACCTGCGACCTGCGGATTATGAGACCGCCGCTCTAACCACCTGAGCTACACCGGCAACGCCCTTTTAGGGTAGGCAGACCGGCATTTCGGTGTCAAGATCGATCATTAACAATTGTTCATTATCGGCCAGCGGATCGCAAAGACAGGCGGGGTTGGCGAGCGCCCTGAACATGCTGTAGATTCGATTTAGTGCGGCAGCCGATTGTCGAGTTTCGCAACGTCTCCAAAAAATATCCGATTTACTCCTCGCCCAGTGCGCGCCTCAAAGAGCTGCTGTGCCTGAATCGCGTCTCGTTCCACCACGATTTTTCCGCACTCGATAACGTCAGCTTCGAGATCCAGCGCGGCGAGACGTTCTGCATTGTCGGCGAAAACGGCTCCGGGAAAAGCACTCTTCTTCAGATAGTCGCGGGTATTCTGCATCCGACCTCAGGCGATGTAGCGGTTCGGGGACGCGTGGCGGCTCTGCTCGAGTTGGGCACCGGATTCAATCCCGAATTCACCGGCCGGCAAAACGTATACATGAACGCGGCGATCCTGGGCTTGTCGCGCGAGCAGATCGACGAGAAATTTCCGCACATGGAAGAGTTCGCCGAAATCGGCGAGTTCATCGATCAGCCGGTGAAGACTTATTCGAGCGGAATGGCGGTACGGCTGGCGTTTGCCGTGGCGATTCACGTGGAGCCGGAGATTCTGCTGGTGGACGAAGCGCTGTCGGTCGGCGATATCTATTTCCGGCAGCGATGCCTGCGCAAGGTACACGAAATGCGCGCCGCCGGAGTCACCATACTTTTCGTTTCGCACGCGGTGGCGGAGGTAAAAGCTCTGGGCGATCGCACGCTGTGGCTGGATTCAGGGCGCGTGAGAGACATCGGCAACACGGATGCGGTGGTCACTCGCTATATGGCAGCAATGGTGGAGAAGGACAATGTGTACCTGGCGGGCACGCACGACCGGGCGCAAACCGTCCAGCACGAGAGCACACGCGCGCCGGAGATCGTGAACACGATTCCGAACATCGATCATCGTTTTGGCGACGGCCGCGCGGAGATTTTGGGCATTGCGGTCCTGGATTCGGCCGGGCAGCCAATTTATATTCTGGAGCCTTCCTCCAGCATCGTGGTGCGGATCAGCGTGCGTGCGATCGAGGCCCTGGGCATGCCCATTGTGGGTTTCATGATGCGCAACCACATCGGGCTCGACTTTGCCGGCACCAATACGGCGCGCGAGGCGTTCGACCTGCCTCCCATGGCGGCAGAGGACATATATACCGTCGATTTTCATCTCCAGATTCCGGAGCTTTATCCCTCGGCGTTTTCGTTCTCGCCGGCGATCGCCGATGGAGCGCTGCATGCCTATAGGATCTGCGATTGGGTGGACAACGCGATCGTGCTGCAGATGGGGCCGGGGGACGGTGAGATCTACGGACATGTTCATCTTCCGTGCCGCGTGGAGCTGAATCGCTCGCTCGGCGCAAGCCCGGCATCATTGGCCCATGCGGAGCCGGCCGTTGGTTGAGTTCACCGGAGAGCGGGTGATTCCGGGCCTGGTAAGCGACGACCTGTGGAGCGAGCATCTGGCGCGCTATGCGTTGGCCCGCAACTACGCCACAGGGAAGCGCGTTCTGGATGCGGGCTGCGGGACGGGATACGGATCGGCGGAGCTGGTGCAGTGCGCCGCCGAAGTGACGGGCGTCGATATTTCGAGCGAGGCCATCGAATACGCGAGCGCGCATTATCCGCTCGACAACCTGCGCTTTATTGAGTCGTCCTGCGCGGAGGTTCCTTTTCCGCCTGAGACGTTCGATCTGGTGGTTGCGTTCGAGGTGATCGAACACCTGGCGGATTATCGAAGCTTCCTCGACGAATGCGCGCGAGTGCTCACTCGCGAGGGGCTATTGATCGTGTCGTCGCCCAACAAGCGCTACTATGCCGAGACGCGCGCGGCGACGGGCCCGAATCCGTATCACGAGCACGAGTTTGAAGCCGAGGAATTTGTCCGGGAGCTGGAGCGCGTGTTTCCGAACGTGCGTTTTCTGCTGCAGAATCGAGTGGAGTCGTTTGCATTTCATCCGGCGGCGAGCTTCTGGCCGGCCGATGCGCGTATTGACGGCGGCGGCGGAACGGCCGGGGACGCACATTTCTTCATAGCGCTTTGTTCGCGAGGGCCGCTGCCGGCCGCTCGATCGTTCGTTTATGTTCCGAAAGCGGCGAATCTTTTGCGCGAGCGAGAGCGGCACGTAGAAGCGCTGGAGCGGCAGGTGGCTGAGATCCGGGCCGATCGCGACGCGCTACTCGAAATGTTCCGGGAGCAGACGGTGGAACTGGAGGAACGCAATCGCTGGGCGCGGCAACTGGACTCGGATTTGAAAGCCGCGGGCCAACGCATCGTGGCTTTGCAGGATGAACTGGCTGAAATGGCCGCCGGATACGGCGCGCAGATGGCGCACCTGGAGCAGGAAGACCAGATCAAGACTGAATGGGCGCGCAGAGTATCGGGCGAGCTGGAAGCCAAATGCCAGGAACTGGCGCACTGCGTCGGTCTGCTGGATGCCGCAGAAGCCACGGTTCGCGAGCGCACGGTTTGGGCGCAGACTGCCGAACAGGCGCGCGCGCAACTTCAAACGCAGATGGAGATGATCCGCTCGTCGCGCTGGGTGAAAATGGGCCGTAGCGTGGGGCTTGGGCCGAAGATTTGAAGACCTTCCTGATCATCCTGTGGCGCTTCGTGAAAGCGCTGCCGCTGGTGATTTTCTTTCCGTTTCTGCTGGCGATGGCTGCAATCGCACTGGCCCTCGCGGACCTGGCCGCGGCGCTGGGGAGGAGGCGGATTCCCGCGAATCAGCAGCCCAATAACAAGTCGGCGAGCGTGGTGATTCCCAATTGGAACGGCAGGGATCTGCTCGAAAAGTATATTCCGTCGATCATCGATGCGCTCGCGGGAAATCCGGACAACGAGATTATCGTGGTGGACAACGGCTCCGAGGACGGGAGCGCGGAGTTTCTGCGCGAGCGCTTCCCCCGCGTGCGCGTTCTAGCGCTGGAGAAAAATCTCGGCTTCGGCGGCGGGTCGAACGCCGGTTTTTGCGCCGCGAAGAACGATATCGTGGTGCTGCTGAACAGCGATATGCGGGTGGAACGCGACTTCCTGGCGCCGCTGCTCGAAAGCTTCACTGATGAAGCGGTCTTTTCCGTTGCGTGCCAAATATTTTTCAGCGATCCCAAGAAGCTGCGCGAGGAGACCGGGCTGACGCAATTCTGGTGGGAGAACGGATCGCTGCGCGTGCGCCACCGGGACGATCCGGCGATCCAGGTTCCCTATCCATGCGCGTATGGAGGCGGCGGATCGAGCGCCTTTGACCGGCGAAAATTTCTGGAGCTGGGCGGATTCGACGAGCTTCTGGCCCCGTTCTACATGGAAGACACCGACGTAGGCTACCGGGCATGGAAGCGCGGCTGGAAGGTGCTCTACCAGCCGGCGAGCGTGGTGTATCACGAGCACCGCGGAACCATCGGGAAGCGATTCAGCAAGGCGCAAATCGATCTGGTCTTGAAAAAGAATTTCGCGCTGTTCGCCTGGAAGAACATTCATGAGTGGGGGCGGCTGGCGTCGCATCTCTTTTTTTCTTATGCGGGCGCGGTAGTGACGGAGCTGTTCGGCGAATCGCCGGAGCGGGCGAACTTCGCGGGATTGTGGCGGGCGTTCCGGCAATTGCCGGGCGCCGTAGCATCCCGCAGGCGAGCGCGCCGGGAGGCCGTGATCGACGATACGGAAACGCTGCGGCGGCCGCTGGGCGGATACTTTCGCGACCGGTTTGTTGCGCTGCCCAAAGAACCGGAAGCGCTGAGCGTGCTTTTTGTTTCGCCCTATCCGCTGTGCCCTCCGATCCACGGCGGGGGCGTGTTCATGTACCAGACGGTGCTGGAGCTGATGCGGCTGTGCGAGCTACATCTTCTGATTCGCCTGGATTACGCGCGGGAGCGCGAGGCGCACGAGGAGCTGGAGCGGCAGGGGGCAACGATCGAGTATCTGGTGCGCGCCGAAGGGCCGGAGAAGCAGTTCGGCTCCATCCTGCCGCACGCGGTGCGGGAGTTCGCGAGCCAGGAGTTCGAATGGCGGATGCAGCGCGAGATGTACCTGCGGGAAGTGGACGTGGTGCAGCTCGAATATACGGCGCTGAGCCAGTATGTGGGGGAGTACCGGCGGCTGGGCTGTATTTTGTTCGAGCACGATATATATTTTCAGTCGATCGGGCGGGGGTCCGCGAACGCGCACGGCGCGGTGAAGACGGCCAAGGCGGCGTACGAATATTTGCGCTCGCTGCGCTACGAGCTGAACGTGCTGCCACGGTTCGATCGCATTCAGGTTTGCAGCGCCGAGAACGGGAATTATTTGCTGAGCTTTCTGCCCGAGCTGCGGGGGCGGATCGACGATAATCGCGCGGGGATCGCGACGGCGCGCTACGATTTTCACTCGAACGGGCGCGAGGCGGAGACCATGCTGTTCATGGGCAGCTTCCGGCATCCGCCGAATCAGGAAGGGCTGATCTGGTTCACGCGCTATGTGCTGCCGGTGGTGCTGGAGCGGAAGCCGCGGGCGCGACTGGTGATCGTGGGTTCGGATTCGCCGCCGCGCCATTCGCTGCCGGCGCTGCCCGAGAATATCGAGCTGCGCGGGTTTGTCGACGATGTGCGCGAGCCGCTGGGGCGCTATGCGGTGTTCGTATGTCCGATCTTGAGCGGGTCAGGGATGCGAGTGAAGCTGCTCGAAGCGTTCGCGGCGGGGATTCCGGTGGTGTCGACGGGGCTGGGGGCGGAGGGGCTGGCGGGGAAGGACGGCGAGATTTGCGCGCTGGCGGACGAGCCGGCGGAGTTTGCGCGGAAGATCGTCGAGCTGTTCGAGGATCCGGAGATGGCGGGGAAGCTGGCGTGCCGGGCGCGCGAGCAGGTGGTTGCGACGCGGGACATGCGGGTGCTGACGGAGCGGCTGGTGGAGAGTTATCGAGAAGTGGTGAGGGAGAAGAGGAAGGACCGAGCGTCGGCATGAGTGCCGACGCGGCACGCACGAGTGCGTGCGCCACGGGAGAGTGCGTGCGCCACGGGAGAGTGCGTGCGCCACGGGAGAGTGTGTGCGCCACGGGAGAGTGTGTGCGTCACGGGAGGGTGCGTGCGCCACGGGAGAGTGCGTGCGTCACGGGAGAGTGCGTGCGCCACGGGAGAGTGCGTGCGCCACGGGAGAGTGCGTGCGTCACGGGAGAGTGTGTGCGCCACGGGAGAGTGCGTGCGCCACGGGAGAGTGCGTGCGCCA
>Ga0335074_10017101_pt1 | contig 10219 bp, 6 predicted proteins | sample Lox_Sample_23_FD_206715 | JGI IMG/M metagenome (GOLD analysis project Ga0335074, IMG submission 206715) | Soil microbial communities from Loxahatchee National Wildlife Refuge, Florida, United States - Lox_Sample_2.3 | ecosystem: Environmental > Terrestrial > Soil > Wetlands | place: USA: Florida...
CCACGGAGCTCGCCGAGGTCGTTCGGCGCATCAGCTTGCTCGCGCAGAAGAACGCCCCCTTGCGCCTGAGCTTCGAGGAGGGCACCCTCACCGTGTCGGCGCAGACCCCCGACATCGGCGCCGCCAGCGAGGCGATCCCCGTTCCCTTCCACGGCACGCCCTTCGAGATCGGCTTCAATCCCGAGTTCCTGCGCGACGGCCTCGACAGCGTCGAGTGCGACGAGCTCGTGCTCAAGCTGATCAGTCCCCTGCGCCCCGGCCTGATCGAAACGCCGGACGGCGGCGACTTCGTATATCTCATCATGCCCATTAGATTGAACGTGTAGGGTGCTGCCATGCGCGTCGTCGGCGTCGAGGTGCGCGACTTCCGCACCTATGCCCGCGCCCAGGCGCGCCTCGGCCCGGGCCTCACAGTCGTGTACGGCCCCAACGGCGCCGGCAAGTCCAACCTGCTCGAGGCGCTGTACTTCGGCTGCACCGGGCGCTCTCCGCGCACGCGCAACGACCGCGAGCTGATCCGCTTCGGCGCCAGCGCCACGCGCGTCGTCGCGCGGCTGCTCGACGGCGAGCGCGAGCGCGAGCTCAGCGCCAGCTACGGCGCCGTCGCCGACAGCGCCCAGCACGTGAAGCGAATGACCGCCGACGGCGCTCCCGTCGAGCGCCTGCTGGAGGTGCCCGGCAGACCGCTGCTGAGCGTCTTCATGCCGGAGCGGCTGGAGCTCGTGAAGGGGCCCCCCGCCTTGCGCAGGGCTCACCTCGACCAGCTCGTCGCCGCGATCTGGCCGCTGCGCGCCCACACACGCCGCGACTACTCGCGGGTGCTCGCCCAGCGCAACGCCCTGCTCGCGCGCGTCCGCGCGCGCGCCGCGTCTTCGGCGGCGCTGTCGACCTGGGACCGCGAGCTCGCCCGTCACGCGCTCGCGCTGCGGGCCCATCGCGCCGAGGCGATCGCGCTGGTGAGCGAGCCGTTCCTGCAACGGGCGGAGCAGCTGGGGTGCGCCGGGGAGATTGGGCTCGAGTACCGTCCCCGCTCGCGCGCGCCCGATGAGACGAGCTTCCTGACCGAGCTGCAGGAGCGCCAGGCGAGCGATCTCCAGCGCGGCTTCTCAGGCCACGGTCCCCACCGTGACGAGCTGGCGATCCTGCGCGACGGGCGCGAGCTGCGCGTCTACGGCTCGCAGGGCGAACAGCGCCTGGCGCTGCTCGCGCTGCTGCTCGCCGAGCGCGCCGTGCTCGCTCGCGAACGCGGCCGCGTGCCCCTCATGCTGCTCGACGACGTCATGAGCGAGCTCGACGACGAGCGCCGCCAGCTGCTCGCCCGCGACCTCGCCACGGGTGGGCAGAGCGTTATCGCCACCACCGATCTCGCGCACGTCCCCGGCGCCGGCGAGCCCACCGTCACACGCCTGCGCATCTCGCCCGGCGCGATCCTCCAGGAGGCGGTCGCGGCGTGAGACGGGTCGCCCCACGCCCGCTCGCCACGGCGATCGGGGAGCTCGGCGCGGCGCTCGCGCCCGCCACCCTGCTCGCGCGCGTGCAGGGCGCCTGGGAGGGCGCCGTGGGCCCCGCGATCGCCGCCGCCGCGCGCCCCACCGGCGAGCGCAACGGCGTCCTGACGGTGACCTGCGAGGCCGCCGTGTGGGCGCAGGAGCTCGAGCTGATGAGCGACGAGCTGCTCGCGCGCATCAACGACGCGCTCGGCGCGATACTCGTGCGCGAGCTGCGCTGCAGGACCGGCTGAGCGCCCTTGCGGCGGCGGCCCGACGCCGGCGGTTCCGGGCGTGCGCGAGGTCGGCGTTTCCCCTGCATTTTGCAGGCATTTGGCCGATTTGGAGCGACCGATCGCGGGGTCCGTCGTGCTATCATCCTCTACACACTCACCTCGCCCCAGCCGTGGTCCTCGCGCCCCGGAGTCCGGGGCGTTCCCATGTCATCGGAGGGCCATTGGCAACAGGCAGTAGCAGCGCTGACGACGGCGTCGCAGGCAACGGCGTGAACGACCCGTCGATGACGGGTGTGCCCACGAGCTACGACGCACAGGACATCACCGTCCTCGAGGGTTTGGAGGCGGTGCGCAAGCGCCCCGGCATGTACATCGGCTCGACCGGGGTCATGGGACTGCACCACCTCGTCTACGAGGTCGTCGACAACTCCGTCGACGAGGCCCTCGCGGGATATTGCACGGAAGTCTCCGTCACGATCCACCCCGACAACTCCGTCACCGTCGTGGACAACGGGCGCGGCATCCCCGTGGCGATCATGGAGAAGGAGGGCAGGCCGGCCGTCGAAGTGGTGCTCACCGTCCTGCACTCGGGCGGCAAGTTCGGCAGCGGGGGCGGCTACAAGGTCTCCGGCGGCCTGCACGGCGTGGGCGTGTCGGTCGTCAACGCGCTGTCCGAGCAACTGCGCGTGGAGGTGCGCCGCGACGGCCACGTCTTCTCGCAGGAGTACTCGCGCGGCGCCCCCCAGGCGCCGCTGGCCAAGGGCGAGAAGCTGCCGGCGTCCGCCCCCACCGGCCTCTCCGTCACGTTCCTGCCCGACGCCGACATCTTCGAGTCGCTCGACTTCGACTTTCGCACGCTCGAAGAGCGCCTGCGCGAGACCGCCTTCCTCACGCGCGGCCTGAGGATCTCGATCGTCGACGAGCGCGGCGAAGGGCACTCGGCCGAGTTTCAGTACGAGGGCGGCATCGAGGACTTCGTGTCCTATCTCAACGAGAACAAGGACACCGTCCACCGCAAGGTCATCTTCTTCGCCGGCGAGAGCGACGAGGGCGCCGCCGAGGTGGCCATGCAGTGGAACGCCTCCTACCAGGAGTCCATCCACTCGTTCGCCAACAACATCAACACCCGCGAGGGCGGCGCGCACATGAGCGGCTTTCGCTCCGCGCTCACGCGCACGCTCAACAAGTACGCGCGCGACCACGGGCTGCTGAAGGAGAAAGAGGACAACCTGTCGGGCGAGGACGTGCGCGAGGGCCTCACCGCGGTGATCTCCGTCAAGCTGCGCGACCCGCAGTTCGAGGGGCAGACCAAGACCAAGCTCGGCAACCCCGGCATGGCCGGCTTCGTCGAGTCGATCGTCAACAACGGCCTCGGAGAGTTCTTGGAGGAGAACCCCAGCGAGGCGCGCGCGGTGATCATGAAGTCCGTCCAGGCCCAGCGCGCCCGCGAGGCCGCGCGCAAGGCGCGCGACCTGACCAGGCGCAAGTCGGCGCTCGAGAACTCCACGCTGCCCGGCAAGCTCGCCGACTGCTCGATCAAGGACCCGTCGCTGGCCGAGCTGTTCGTGGTCGAGGGCGACTCCGCCGGCGGCTCGGCCAAGCAGGGCCGCGACCGCGAAACCCAGGCCGTGCTGCCGCTGCGCGGCAAGATCCTCAACGTCGAGAAGTCGCGCATCGACAAGGTCCTGCAGAACACCGAGATCCAGGCGCTGATCACCGCCATCGGCACCGGCGTGCGCGACGAATTCAACATCGAGAACGCGCGCTACCACAAGGTGGTGCTGATGACAGACGCAGACGTTGACGGAGCTCATATCAGGACCCTTGTCCTCACGCTTCTCTTCCGCGAGATGCAGGAGCTGATCGAGGCCGGCTACGTCTATATCGCCAAGCCGCCGCTGTACAAGCTCAAGCAGGGCTCGCGCGAGCGCTACATCGAGAAGGACTCAGAGCTCGAGGAGATCCTGCTGTCGGACAAGTGGGACAAGATCGAGGTCTTCGACCGCCACGCCACCCAGCTCAAGCTCACCGAGACGCGCTGGCAGCGCTTCTCCAGGCTGCTCAAGCAGTACGAGGGCTGGTCGTCCTCGCTGCGCGCCGTGCACGGCCACGAGATCGTGCAATTCCTGGAGGAGTCCGCGCTGCTGGGCGAACAGGTGATGAGCGCCGACGCCGCAGTCGCGCTGCTGGCGAAGGCCAGCGTCGACGGCGACACGCACCTTGCAGATGTGGTCGACCAGGACCCGCTGGAGATATGCGTCAAGGCCGTCGAATCCAAGACGGGCTTCGCCCGCACGCACAGGATCAAGCGCACGCTGTTCGACTCGCAGGAGTACCGCCAGCTCGCGCGCGTCCACGCCCAGCTCGCCGAGCTCGCCGGCACGCCACCCTTCGACGTGCGTTTGTCCGACGCCCGCGAGACCGCCCCCACCTTCGAGGCGCTGCACGAAGCCGTTCTCACGGTCGCCCAGAAGGGCGTCAAACTCCAGCGCTTCAAGGGCCTCGGCGAGATGAACGCCGAGCAGCTCGGCGAAACCACGATGTCGCCCAGCACGCGCACGCTCGCGCAGGTCACGCTCGAGGACGCCTTCGCCGCCGACCGCATCTTTTCGATGCTGATGGGCGACCAGGTCGAGCCCAGGCGCGCCTTCATCGAGGACAACGCACGCGCGGTGGCCAACCTGGATGTGTAGGCGGGCGGTGAGTCATGGCATCGGCTGATGTGATCGGCGGGGGCAACATCGAACCGCGCGCGCTCGAGGAGGAGATGCGCACCGCCTACCTCGACTACGCCATGTCGGTGATCGTCGGGCGCGCCCTGCCCGACGTGCGCGACGGCCTCAAGCCCGTCCACCGCCGCGTGCTCTACGCGATGAACGAGCTCGGGCTCGGTCCCACCCGCTCCTACGCCAAGTGCGCCAAGATCGTCGGCGAGGTGATGGGCAACTATCACCCGCACGGCGACTCCGCCATCTACGACACGCTCGTGCGCATGGCCCAGGACTTCTCCATGCGCTACGAGCTCGTCGACGGCCAGGGCAACTTCGGCTCGATCGACGACGACCCGGCTGCCGCCATGAGGTACTGCGTCGCAGGAGACACGCGCGTGCGCACGAGCTCGGGCACCGTTCGCATCGACTCGCTCGCCCCTCATGCGTCGGCGAACTCGGACGCTCCCGTGGACATAGAGGTGCTCGACCGTCTGGGTCGGCCAGTGCACGCATCGGTCCTGTTCCACTCCGGCGAGCACCCCACGCTGCGCCTGCGCACCGCCGAGGGCTACGAGCTGACCGGGACCGCCAACCACCCGGTGCTGTGCTTGGTGGACATGGTGGGCGTTCCGCTGCTCATGTGGAAGCTCCTCCAAGAGATCCGGCCGGGCGAGCGGGTTCTGATTCACCGAGAGCGTGCCACGAGTGCGGTAGATCAGCAGCTGGACGTGCGCTCTCGCATGCTTGCGCTGTTGGCCGGAGCGTTCGTGTCGGAGGGTTGGTTCGGCGATCGGCGGGCTGGATTCAACAACGTCGACCGGGAGTTCTTCGACGCGGTCCTCGCCGCGTACGACCTTGTCATAGGTGGCGCGAGATACACGACGTCCCGCACGATCAGGTCGGGGAGCCTCTGCCATGAGCTGGACGTCCAGAACCTCGAGGCGCTCCGCGGTAGCCCAATGGCGGAGCTCGAGGGCCTAACCAGCGAGCACAAGCGCATACCCGAGTTTGTGTGGGCTGGGAGCTCCGCGTTCAAGCGCCTATTCCTCCAGGCGCTGTTCGAGGGCGACGGGTCCTGCTCCCTGCTCCCTCGCAGCACGATCCAGATCTCCTATTCGACCCGCAGCAGCGAGCTGGCGCGTGGCGTACAGCAGCTTCTACTCGAGTTCGGCGTGATCTCGCGGCTCAGTCGGTCGAGTCGCGGCGAGATCAAGGTCGTGATCACCAACCGCCGAGACGGGCGTCTGTTCGCGGAGCGAGTTGGCTTTCTTGGCGTAAAGCAGGCAAAGCTCGACGACGCGCTTGCCCGCATACCGGCTACGAGCAGGGCGCTCAGCCACGACCACGTCCCCCACATCGCCGGCTACATCCGCTCCGAAGGAGGATCCACGTACGCCGAGCGCGACTGGCTGCGGCGAAACAACGTCGACCGGATCGAGCGTTGGGAGCGCAGCTCCGCGGCCATTCTCGAGCGGATCTCATCCCAGGAGGTGCGTGACGTAGTAGCCCCGCTCGTAAGCGGCTCCTACTACTACGCCAAGGTCGCGTCGGTGGAGCCCGCGGGCGTCCAGCCCGTCTACTCGCTTCGCGTGGACAGCGACGATCACTCGTTCCTCACCAACGGCTTCGTGAGCCACAACACCGAGGCAAGGCTGGCGCGCATCGCCACCGAGATGCTGCGCGACCTGGACATGGACACGGTGGACTTCGCGCCCAACTACGACGGCTCGCGTCGCGAACCGCTCGTTCTTCCCTCGCGCTTTCCCAACCTGCTCGTCAACGGCTCCTCGGGGATCGCGGTGGGCATGGCTACCAACATCCCGCCGCACAACATCCGCGAGGTGATCGACGCGACGGTCGCCTACATCGACGACCCCGACATGGAGGTCGCGGGCCTGATGCGCCACGTCAAGGGCCCCGACTTCCCCACCGGCGGGATCATCCTCGGCCGCGCGGGCATCAAGGAAGCCTATGAGAGCGGGCGCGGGCGGGTGCGCATCCAGGCGCGCGCCCACGTCGAGCCGCTCAAACAGGGCAAGGAGGCGATCGTCGTCACCGAGCTGCCGTTCATGGTCAAGAAGGGCGGGCCCGGTGGCCTGATCGAAAAGATCGCCGAGCTCGTGCGCGACAAGAAGATCGCAGAGATCGCCGACCTCAACGACCACTCCGACAAGCGCGGCATGCGCCTGGTGATCGAGCTCAAGCGCGACGCGATCCCCAAGGTGGTGCTCAACAAGCTCTACAAGCACACGCCCATGCAGAGCACCTTCGGCGTGAACATGGTCGCGCTCGTGGACAACGTGCCGCGCACGCTGGATCTGCGCGCGATGATCCACAACTACGTCGCCCACCAGCGCGAGGTGATCGTGCGGCGCACCAAGCACGAGCTGTCCGAGAAGGAGGCCCGCGCGCACATCCTCGAGGGGCTGCTCACCGCGCTGGAGCACCTCGACGAGATCATCGAGCTGATCCGCGGCTCGCGCGACCGCGACAGCGCCCGCGAGCAGCTGGTCGCCCGCTTCCAGCTGAGCGCGATCCAGGCGACCGCGATCCTCGACCTGCGCCTCTCCCAGCTGACCGCCCTGGAGGCCGACTCGATCAAACAGGAGCACGCCGACGTCACCGAGCGCATCGCCGAGCTGCGCGCGATCCTCGGCGACGAGAGCCGGGTGCTCGCCGTGATCAAGGAGGAGCTCTCGGAGATCGCCCAGCGCTTCGGCGACGAGCGCCGCACCGAGATCAGCGCTTCCGAGGACGAGATCGACATCGAGGACCTGATCGCCGACCAGCAGATGGTCATCACGATCACCCAGAGCGGCTACGTAAAGTCGCTGCCGCTGGCCACCTACCGCGCCCAGCAGCGCGGCGGGCGCGGCGTGACCGGGATGGACATGAAGGACGGCGACTTCATCGAGCACCTGTTCGTGTGCTCCTCGCACGACTACCTGCTGTTCTTCTCCAACCGCGGCAAGGTGTACCGCTCGAAGGTGTATGAGCTGCCCGAGGCGCAGCGCACCGCCAAGGGCCGCGCACTCGTCAACATCCTGCCCCTGCGCGAGGGCGAGCGCATCCAGGCGGTGGTCTCCACGCGCGACTTCTCAGAGGCCTCCTACCTCGTGTTCGCCACGCAGGGGGGCACCGTCAAGAAGACCGAGCTGCAGGCCTACAACACGCCCATCAAAGCCGACGGCATCATCGCGATCAACATCCGCGACGACGACGAGCTGCTGGCCGTCCGCGCCGTGGACCCAGGCGAGGAGATCATCATGGTCTCGCGAGCCGGCCTCACCGTGCGCTTCGCCGAGTCCGACGTGCGCTCGATGGGTCGCGACACCACCGGCGTGCGCGGCATGGACGTCGGCAAGGACGGACGGGTGATCGCCATGGACGTCGCCCGCGACGACATGGACCTGCTGGTCGTCACCGAGAACGGCTACGGCAAGCGCACCCAGGTCGGCGCCTACCGCAAGACCAACCGCGGCGCCAAAGGCGTCAAGACGATCGGCCTGACCGAGAAAAAGGGCGGCCTCGCCGGCGCCCTGGTCGTGCGCGAACACCAGGAGCTGGTGTTCATCAGCGTCGGCGGCATGGTTCAGCGGACCTCCGCCGCGGGCATCTCCCAGCAGGGTCGCTCGGCCACCGGCGTGCGCGTGATGAACCTCAAGGACGATGACCTGGTCAGCGCCGTCGCGCTCGTCGTGGAGACCGGCGAGGAGGGCGCAGCCGGCGAGGGCGAGCAGTCCGCCGAGCCCGGCGGCGGCGCCTCCGAGGCTTGACAGCAGAGCGCCACACATCTCGGCGCAAACCCGAAGGGCCCCCGAGGGGTTTGCCGCACACCCTCTTCAACCCGTCCAACTTCGCGCACGCGCGCTCAGATAGACACATCCTCGCGCCGACACGCTGGGGGTGCGCCACCTCAAGCACCGTCTCGCAGTCCTCTCCATCCTCGCGTTGCCCGCGCTGGGCGCGCCGGGCGCGCTGGCGCTGACGCCGCCGCGCCGCGCCGCGCGCCCGCTGCGCTCCGCCTGCTCCAGCAGCGCCGCCCGAAAGGCCAGGCGCGCATCCGCGCGCCCCTCCCGCCGCGGCGAGCGCGGCTGCGCGCCGCACGCCGCCACCCACTCCAGGCGCGGCGCCCGCCGTCGCGCAGCGCGCCGCAAGCCCAAGTCCGCCGCCAGCACGAACGTCTCGGCGCAGCTCGCAGCCGCCGCGTCGCGCTCGCAGACGATCGCCGCGGTGCTCGCCGCCCCCTGCCCCGACACCGAACTGATGCCCGAAGCCGGCGACCTCGGCCTCGTCCGCGCCGCCGTGCTGTGCCTCATAAACCGTGAGCGCGCCCAGAACGGCATCGCCCCGCTCGAGCCCAACGCCGAGCTCGAAGAGGCCGCCGAAGGCCACGGTCAGGAACTGATCGCCGAGGACTACTTCGCCCACATCTCCCCCAGCGGCGTGACGCCCGTCGATCGCATACGCACGACCGGCTACATCCCCAGCCCAACCGACGGCTACGTGATCGGCGAGAACCTCGCCTGGGGCACCTATCAGCTCGCCACCCCGCAGGCCATCGTGGCCGCCTGGATCGCCTCGCCCGAGCATCTCGCCAACATCCTCGAAGCGCAGTACACGGAAACAGGGATCGCCGTCGTCCCCGCCGTTCCCTCCTCGCTCGCCAACGGCGCACCCGGCGCCACCTACGCGCAGGAGTTCGGGGTGATCATCCCCTGAGGGACGCCTGGCCGCGATGACGCCCGCGTCATCCGCGTTCGCTACTCTGGCCAGACCAGAGAAAGGAGGTGGTCCTAACGTTGTCTGACAGTTCTTGCGGGACCCTGGAGGTGACCGGCCGCTAGGTCGGACGGCTGGACCGCTTGGCGGAATCCAACCCGGGACACCCCGAGACGACTGCCGGCCCTGGTCCCTCCGGCTGCCTTGCGTCGTTCTCGGTCATTCCAGTCAGATCAGCAACGTAGAGGGCGCCGTCGTGCAGGCGCCCTCTACGCGCGCCCGCCGGTCCACGCGCGCCGGCGGCGAGCGGCCGCAACGCCTCAGGCGGCCTGCGGGAGGTACTGCAGCCACGCCGCCGGGATGGTGGGGCTGGCGACGTGGATGAAGATCTCCGCGCGCGGCGTTCGCGGAGCGCGGCGCGGGTGCATCCCCGCCTGCCTGGGCAGGCGATCGCCCTTGCGCCGGTTACACGGAGCGCACGAGGCCACGATGTTCTCCCAGCTGGAGGAGCCGCCCTTGGAGCGGGGGATCACATGGTCGACCGTCAGGTTGGAGCGCGAGCCGCAGTACTGACAGGTCCAGCTGTCGCGCGCGAACACCGCCCGGCGCGTGATCTTGCGCCGGTGCGCGTCGCGGGGGACGCTCACGTAGCTGACCAGGCGGATCACCACCGGCCGCGCCACCGTCGCGGTCTCCGAGTGCAGCTCCCAGCGGCTGCGCTCCAGCAGCTCGGCCTTTTCCTTTAGCAGCAGCACCACCGCGCGCCTGACCGTGCACACGTTGATCGGCTCGTAGGTGGCGTTGAGGACGAGCACCCGGCCACTCATCGCCGTCGCAGGCGATGTCTCAGGTCCGTGCCGCTGGCGCTCTGAAGGCGACACGGACCCCACTGGCGCTGGGGGAACTGTGCTCTCCATCTTCAGGGCCGGAGTGTAGCGGGGCCATGGGCAGCGCGCGGCGCCCGAGCGCGCCCAACAGGCGCGCCGTCAGGCCCCCGCGCGCCCCGGGCGGGCGCCCGCCCGGTAGGAGCCGAGCACGCGCACCTCTTCGCACTGCCGCCCCA
>Ga0335074_10017102_pt1 | contig 10218 bp, 9 predicted proteins | sample Lox_Sample_23_FD_206715 | JGI IMG/M metagenome (GOLD analysis project Ga0335074, IMG submission 206715) | Soil microbial communities from Loxahatchee National Wildlife Refuge, Florida, United States - Lox_Sample_2.3 | ecosystem: Environmental > Terrestrial > Soil > Wetlands | place: USA: Florida...
CGTGATTGCGCTCGTCGTTTTCCTGATCGAATACAGCCTGCGTTCGGAGTTCGCGAGCACGAGGACACGGAAGCGCTCATGCCCGAAGTGCTCCCGATATTTCCTGGAGAGCGCGAGATCCATGTAGTGCTCGACTTTCCGCTTCCAGATCGTCTGCGATTCATGCCCGAGGTCCACTTCGAGAAAGCACGCTGCGGTCCCTCTGGGCGTCATGAACTCCACGTAGCCGTCCGGTATCAGGCGTATCCCCGGTACCACCGGCTCGTGGAAGCTCGTCCAGCGATCGAACGTCACGTGCGGAACCGGGATCGCGCCGTATTTCAAGGCGCAATATAGGGCGTTGACCGCGAGCTGGTGTCCGACGAAGTAGTCGGCGACGAGCACGATATCCTGTGGGCGGCGGGGGCCCCGGCAGGGAACCTGAGCCGCCTGCGCGCCTTTCTGCGAGAGAACGTAGAGCGCTTTTCTTCCGCCGCCAGAGCCGAGGAAGAATCGGCGGAGCATCCCGGCACGGCTGAGCGCCAGCAACCGGGCATTTGCCCGCGAGGTGGAAGCGAATCCGGCGACGATCTTCGTCTGTTCGCGGTCCACCACCCGCATCACGGCGAGTTCCCGGAACAGATGGAAATCGCGCTTCTGGAGGATGATGCGGTCATTCCCACCCATGTAGCACGTCGTCTGCGGCGCGGATGACGGCCGTGTGGCGCTCAGCGATCTCCGCCTCGACCTCGGTGCGCGGACGGGCGTACCGGGCGCTCGCGCGACTCACAAGCCCCTCAATGCTGATGTGCGGATTCGCGATCCGGAGGGTGCTGCCTTCCTGCCAGTGGTCGGCACCGCTCTTCACGATAAAGTGCCGGGGCGGAAGATTCTTCAGGCGCTCGGCGAGGGACTTTCCGCCGTCGAGCGCCTGCGCGATGATCGCGGCGTCTCCGGGAGACAACTGGAAAAAAACATGGGTGCCGACCGAGAGAATCGCCGCGCGCGTGGCGTCCGGGTACTGGCCGAGGAATTGGTTGGCGGTCACGACCGAGACGCCGAACTTGCGGGCCTCCGAGAGCACAGTCTCGATATCTGTGTCGTAGGCCACGAAATTCTGCACCTCGTCCACGTACACGGTGAAGAGGCTCCGCTCCGTCCGCGAAAAGAGCGCATGCTTGCCCACGGTGAAAAGCAGGGTTCCCAACGTGAGCGACTGTTCCCCGAGTTTCCCTTTCTCCAGATTCGCGATGACCCATTGGCCCTTGTCCATCGCCTCCGTCATCCGAAAGGTGGATCGCCGCTGCCCCACAATGTGGCGGAAGCTCGGGTCGGCGGTGAAGGCCGATGTCTTGTTGAGGATCGGCTCCCGCATCATGGCCTGCATCGGATCGCTTGCCGTGTCGTAACGCAGCTCGAAGTAATGGCGGACCTCGGCGTTCGGCGTCTTCGTGAGGCACTCTGCGCGGAACGCCTTGTGCGTGAGGAGCGGCGCGAGTTCGAGGAGCGTGAGGCCGTTCGCCGAGAGCACGTACAGCGCGTTGCGGAGCAGTTCGTCCGTCCGTGCGCCGAAGTGGTCCAATCCCCAGCGCCGCTTCAACACCTGCGCGAACTCCGCACTTCGGACGAAACTCGCCTCCTCCGCTTCCAGCGGATTCAGGCCCGCAGAGAACTCCTTGTCGGCGGGCGCGATGTAGATCAGACGGTCATGGAGTTCCTGCCCGAGCGTCACCTCGTGCGCGGCGATCACGCCGAGGAGGAAGGGTGCGGCATCGCCGTGGAGGTCGAAATACAGAATGCCGCGGCCGGCTTCGATGTCTTGTTGGGCGAGAAACCGCAAAAGCGAGCTTTTGCCGCTTCCCGTCTTTCCGAGCACCGCAATGTGCGTCGTGCGCCGGGTGGTACTGAGTTTCAGTGACTCCCGTGTCACCGCTTCCTCGACCACCTGAAGGCCGAGCGTGACGCCCTGCGCATTCCGTTTCGTTCTGCGCTGCCCGTGGATGTGATTCCAGAGCGAAGAGACGAGCTTTTCGAGGAAGGTACGCATGATGCGGAGGGAATCTCAGTAGTTCGTGATGATGAGCTCTCGGTAACGGCGACCGGCGGACTTCTGCGCCGAGTAGTGGAGATCGATATCGCGGATCACAAAGCCGTCGAAGAGCGCGCGGACCTGCGGCACGTCGTTCAGGGACAGGAGGAACTTGCCCCGCACGGCCTTGAGGCGCTCGGCCAATTGCGCGAAGTCCTTCGGCTCGAAATTATGCCGGTACAGTTTGCGGCCGTAGTAGGGCGGATCGAGGTAGAAGAACGTTGCGGGCCGGTCGTACCGCGTGAGCACCTGCTCATAGGGCATGGATTCTATCTGCACCCGTAAGAGGCGCTTGTGCGCCGCTTCGATGGTCTCGGGAAGGCGCTCCAAGTTGAAACTCGGCGGCTGCGTGACGTTCACGCTGTAGTCCAGATTGCGGACGAGCCCCGCGTAGCAGTTCTTGAGGAGATACATGTACCGGGCGGCGCGCTGGATGTCGGTGAGCGTGGCCGGATCGGTGGCCTTGAGCAGCGCGTGCCAAGTCCGGCTCCGCACCATGAAGCGGAAATACCGGATGAACTCCTCATAATGCTGCTGGCAGACCCGGTAGAAGTTCACGATATCGCCGTCGAGATCGTTCAGGACTTCGACCTTCGAGGGCTCCTTGTGAAAGAACACCTGTGCGCCTCCGGCAAAAGCCTCGACGTAGGTCGTGTGGTCCGGGAAAAGGGCGATGAGGGGCTTCGCGATGACGCGCTTGCCGCCGATGTAGGAAAGCGGTCCGATCATGTCTGGTTGGGGCGGGAGTGTTGGCGCGTGTGGAGGGCGCTTCGATTCGACCTTTGTTTTTCATCGAAGCGTCACGTCATCATATAGCGGGCGCTGAGGAGCGAAAGACGCCGATTCGTGCGCCGGAAGTAACGATGGGGAAAGGTTGTGAAGATCTCCCATGCTCAAAGAGGCAATCCGAAACCTCAACGCGTGGCAGAAAAGGCAAGGGAAACTAAAACGCAGTCGATAATGGGCCCGCAGTAATGCTGGCTCATTTTTCGGTTGGGCGTCTCCGCCAATCTACCGCCTCCGTATGAGTAGCCGAAACAGAATCATTATCCAATTCTGTGGTATGGAAAACACCCAGCAGAGGAACGAATATGTGTGACGCACGAGAACTGCGCAGAAGATGATGATCAGGAGCGGCGACTCAACGCGCGCGATCCAGCTGAAGTCTTGAGTGGGCTGCATCGTCAGGCTTCCTTTCCTGATTGTCCGTTGAGGTGCGTTGTACTCTTTTGGGCAATTCCACCAACTCATCGAAGTGCAGCACGATTGCCGCGTGCTTCAAACCGCCTACTCGATTTCTTCCGAGCGCTCTACAAATCGCCCGAAGATATTCCCCTTCCAGCGGCGGATCGTCCTCCTCATTGAGCATGAGGTTCTCCTTGTAGAGCGCAGAAAATATCGCTCAGAAAGCGAGCGAGATCGACCGCAGCACTGAGGTGCAAATTGATTTTTATTTGGAATTTGGAACTGGCGGGATGGAGATACAGACGGAGTGGCTGAAGTTGAGGTTGTTCGCAGAACCCGGTACAGAATTCTGCTTCTCTGCGGTTCGGCCGATCCAGTGGCGGTCCTAATCGCCCTCTGAATCGGCCTCGCCGCCTACGGCGGGAGAGGCCCGGTGGAAACTTCCGACGGTGGCGCATGGTGCCTCTTTAGAGACTGCCCACGACAACCAGCAGTGCGTAATGTAATGTCTGATAATATCTGAGATTTTCCGCAAAAGGAAAATTATTTTCTCTACTAATGCTATTATGGCAGGTCTTGTCAAGCGAGATGCGCCCTTGCGGTCGGTGTTCCGATTGTTTCTTGACAGGTCAGCCAACAACCTCATAATGAGATCAGCATTATGGGCCACACATGTGGGGGTCGTATCAGCAAGGAACCCAGGATGTTGGGGTGCCATCGTAATTCCGCATTTGTCAAGGAAGGGAGATTGACGACGGATGGTGATCATTGAAGGGATCAAGCTTTACAACATCGAGGAAACAGCACAGCTTCTCGGGATCACACCGAGGACGCTCCAACGGTGGACCGCAGAAGGCGAAAGTGACCGCCCAAAACACATTTCAACCCTCCGCCCAGTTTCCGCGCCTAACGGTAAGAAGCTATTCAAGGAGGAGGACATCCTGAAGGTCGTATCCCAATGTCTTGAGATCAACGTGTCAGCGAAATCCTTGACCGAAATCAAAAAGCTCGCCCACGCTTAGAATTCGATCAAGGCCTCAAGGGCACAAGCAGAGCTAATCATCATGCTCTGCTATTTTGTCTGGATGCGTACGACTCAAGCCGTCGAAAAAGTGTAGCCGATTTTGTCACCACGAATCGTGCGTCTCGTGAACACCCCGCCCGGACAGCGTGACTTTCTGCGCACGAATCAGCGTCTTTCCCGAAAGCGGACTTTCGCTGATACTTTCTGGCGTGCACACTCCAAATCGCGACAATGAATTGATCGGTCCCGATGTTCCGCCCGCGCCGCTTGATGGCCTTCCGAGTAGCGAAGAGGACCCGGAGTTGGAACGGGAGTTTCAGGAACTCGCGCAGTGGCTCCTCGACGTGTACTTGTGGCGGTTGCAAGAAGAGCGGAAAAGTCGCGCGGGACCGAAGATTGACATTGATCCGCCCCAGGCTACGATGTGAGGAAAGGTCGAAACAAATAATTCACAACAAGAAATGAATGCAGTTATCTATTGCCGCGTTTCCTCGAAAGAGCAGGTGGATGGCACGAGCCTTGAATCGCAGGAACTTGCCTGCCGGGAGTATGCGGCGCGGAACCGCCTCGACGTGGCGCGGGTATTCGTAGAGCGCGGGGAATCCGCGAAGTTCGCGGACCGGACGCAGCTCTTGGAACTGTTAGCGTTCTGCGGAGACAGAACGAACGCAGTCGATTGCCTGCTCGTCTGGAAAGTGGACCGCCTCGCTCGCAACGTCGGCGACCATTTCAGCATCAAGACCAGTCTGCTCAGGCAGAACATTCGCGTCGTTTCGGTAACCGAGCCGATAGACGCGAAGCCTGAAGGCAAGCTCCTTGAAACGATTCTGGCCGGTTTCGCCCAGTTCGATAACGACATACGCGCTGCGCGCACGGTCCAAGGCCTCCGGCGCAAGATCCAGGAGGGCCTCTATCCTTGGAAAGCGCCGCTCGGCTACCGCACCGCGACACACGGCCAGAAAAAGACTGAACCTGACAGGCCGGAACAGCCCGCCTTCCGCATTCTCCAGAAGGCGTGGCACGACTTCGCCACTGGGCGATATATGAAGGTCGAAATTTTGCGCCGCGTCACCAGGCAGGGCCTCCGCACGCAGGCCGGGCATCCGCTCTCAAGGCAGTCGCTCGACAACATCTTCGCCGATCCGTTCTATGCGGGCATCCTCCATGATCCGTGGTCCGGCGAGGAATGTTCAGGGCGACATCTCCCGATGGTGAGCCGCGCCACGTTCGCCAAGGTGCAGACGATCCTTGGAAAGAGCCCGGTTGCGGTGCCGCACCGGGGTGTCCGCCCGGAGTTCCCGCTCCGCGCCTTTGTGCGCTGCGCGAACTGCGAGCTGCCCCTCACGGGCTCGTTCTCGCGGGGCCGATCCCAGACCTACCCCTATTACCACTGCTTCAATCGGACCTGTGATCCGCGCGGGAACTATCCGCATGAAGTGGTGCACCATGAGTTCAAGGCCTTCCTCGGCGAGGCCAGTCCAAATGCGTCCGCGCTCGTGTGGTTGAGGCACCACGTCGTCCATGCGGCCGATAGTTGGGCGGACGGCAGCCGACTGCTCAACGAGAAACGGGCATTGGAGATCAAGCGACTCAAGGATCAGCAACAGCAGTTGATGCGCATGAAGATGGATCAGCTCATCAGCGACGAAGAATTCATGACGCAGCGCTCGCTGCTTACATCGCGCCTAGCCGAGCTTCAGTGGCAGGAAACCGAGCACACCGTGAACGCCGATGCGGTGCTCGGGAACATCGACCGCATCTGCGCGCCCATGACGGATCTCAGGGTTGCGTGGGAGAGCGTATCGGTTGAATTTCAGCGACGGTTCCAACAGATCATGCTTCCGTCGGGGTATGTATTCGGAAGAGTTGGAACCGCCCAGAGAGGCCGTCTTTTCTCATTTCTTGCCACTTCCAACACATCAAATGCAAGTTTGGTGCCCCTCACGGGCGCTTGTTGGAACCAGTTGGCAGGTGAGATTGAGGCCTTCGCAACGCTGTTTGGTGAATCGTCCATGACTCAAGAGTGATTTGCTTGAATTGATCTGGGAAATGAATCGCAATCGGGCTCATCGCCTGGCGCTTCACACACACCAAGGCCCGTCAGAAGTTCCGCTACAGACGGCACTCTATCTTGCGGTCACAGACCTAGGGGTCAGAAACCATAAAGACGTTACCCGCAACTCCCACTCCCGCCGCTACCCATGGCGCAGCCACCGCGAGGAATGGTAGCCCGCCCACGGCAATCCATTTCGCCGCTGCTTTGGCTTTGTCATTTGGGCTAAGGGGTTCGCCTTCCCTTTTGTTCAGCATCTTGCGTGTGATTCGCTCGAACTCCTGGAGAGACTTGTTGACGGCTGTTGCCCCAGCCTCCACCATTGCGTCAAAAGCCTTACGCATTTTCGAGAAGAGCCAGGACTGGGAGGTCAGAAACGTATATTCCTCGAACATCACCCGTGCGACAACGTTGTCTGCAACTTGCGTGTCTAGGTGCTCATAAAGCAAGCCACTCAACTTCACACTTTCTCCGTAAGAAGGGATTGATTCTCGAAGGGTTTGGGCCAGCCTCTGCGTCGTATCTCGATCCACGAACCAAGGAGGTATCTCAAGATAAGGTGCGAATCAACCGATCACTGTGTCGGGTTCTTCGGCGGCTAGGCGGATGAACGTTTCGGAAACTACTAAATTCTCGAGACTCCCGGAAGCAGCCAAGCCACGCAACATGTTTGCCGAGTCTCGGTGCAGAATCATTGAAGCTTCGAGCATCGCTCTTTCCTTATCTCCCATTATCACACTCCTTCACAGTTTCGGGGAAAGAGCTACAAGAAAGCCGGTACAGAAGAAATAGAAACTGTCGCCCGAATGGCACGAACCATATCATAATAACTTTCCGGGCGTCAAGGTATTCTTTCTATGTGAGTTTAGTCCGGAATGGATTGGGGAGCCAAAGTCACAGTGCCCCATCTTGGGAGATACCCCGAATTTTTGCCCTACCCTTTACCCGGGTCGTGGAGTTCTTCACGAAGAATCAGGAGTTCAATCTGAGTCTCGAAGAGCAGGAGGTCTGAGCACAATCTTGCAACAAAATCGCCGACCGCTCAAGGCCGGCGATTTTGTATTGGACGCCGACTTCTATGTGCGGCCAAAAATGTCTCGCAGAGATGCGTATTCGGGATATTCAGTCTCCGCCATAAACCGATCGAAATAGTCCCTCCGAACCAATTCCCGTTTCGTCAGCGCTATCTGTTCCACGTATTGCTCTTGCAAGCCTACCAGCGAAATTGCCAGCAGCATCTGAAACCAGAAGCCCCACAGGAACCTAATATTGCAATCTTCCATGAGGTCGCCGTCAGATGGCAAAATTGCCTCCACACATGTCCCAATCGCCTTGTCGAGGTCAGCAGCGTCAGACAGGAGCGTCAGCGATCGGACGAGGCATTTCACTGTCTCATCAAAATGGTAAAGAGTGTTCCGGTATTCCTCCGGTGTCCTCCGTTCCTCTGTTGTATAGCGCCGCCAAAGAGTGAATGCTCGTCGCGTGAATTCAGCCAATCCTAAAGGGTCCTTCTGATAGAGATATGCAGGCCACATGAACTCGTGGACTCCTCCAACCGGATCTCCCACGCCGGACAAGTGTTTCCACGGAAACACGAAACGGACATTATCGCCAAGATCTTCTTTGTCCGGAAAGAAAAGGCGGCTACCGCGACGCACCCCCTCTAGTCGATATGAAAACGAGAGGCTACCGTCGAAAAATGGAATGACATGAACACCGGGGCCGTTGCGGAGATAGGACGTGCGCAGCTCAATACCTTTTGCAAAGCCGCCCCGAAGGAGGCGTGTATCGGCCCACCGTTCACGATCCAGGCTCTTCTTCAGTACAAAGCGAAGGAGGAGGGCAGAACAGTGAATCACATCGGCGGCGGACAAGCCGGCTATCAACACGGTGTCCGAAAACAAGCCGATCTCGATCTTTCTTGCTGCGATGAAGGGCTGAAGCAAAATCTGGACCCCGTGTTCCAGTTCATTGCGCCGCTCTACGATAGCGTCTGCATTGCGCGACGCATCCCTGTAGAGTATCTCGGTTCCGAGGTAGTCGACAAAGGCCAGATAGCGATCGCTAGGTTGGCTCATTTGGCCTGTTTCCCCCTCTTCCTCGGAAAGCGCCTTCCACATGTTGATAATAATGACTGTTCGCCGTGGAAAGTCAATAAGTTACGACCGGGCACGGCGTCGCAAAAGAAAGAAACAATTCAGCGTCGTACGCAAGTTTGCGAGCCCCCCTTGGGGGAAGCGGAAGGCATTGGATTGTTGTTCAGTGTATCGGTAGATCGTTTCGGTAAGCGTGGCCGGATCGAGGAAGAACATCGCAATGGCGAGGAGGAGAGCGAATTTTGCTCCATTTGAGGAATCAAATCTTTTATGTCTGTGGATCTTTTGGCTTAGAGGTTCTCAGAGGCAGAGAGTAGCCGGTCGGCAAATGCATCGGCGGGTATCCGCACGCGCCGTTTGGACATTAAACTCCTCCAAGAGCAGGTTGCCGACCAAGTCGGTGTCAGCGCAGCCACGATTACGAACTGGGAACGCAGCGCATCCACCCCGGTGATCCGCTAATTGCCGGCAATCATTCGGTTCCTTGGCTACGACCCGACACCGCCGCCCCGTTCTCTCCCTGAACTCCTCCTGTCGGCACGCACAGAACCTGGCCTCACGCAGCGGAGAATGACTGAGCGACTTGGAGTCGATCCGTGCACGGTGCGAGACTGGGAGGCCGGGCAGGACCAACCCACTGAGAAGAGCTTGAATGTGATCGAACGTGTTCTTCATCCGCAACGCGTGCGGGGCCGCGGGGCGAGCCGGACACGAAAATACGGAGAAACCTTAAGGCTCGCGATTCTTCTCGAGAGAGCAACCACACGCCGGCGGTCGGACAGTGACAAAGTATTGGAGATTGTTGAATCTATCAAGAGTCAGGGGCTCAGCGTCCGCAACTGTTCTATTTTCTTTTAGTTATGGCTCGCCCTGGAAGATGCGGCCCCCCGAGTTTCGGATGCGCGGTCAAAAACGCGATCTATTGAGTTGTAGTGGATATTGTTGCCCTATCCCCTTTTGATTGAAGCTGTTGCGTCCGCGCGTTTGGTGATGCGCCGACTCTTACTGAACCTTGATGCAAACGTCTTGACAAAATCCGCGACAGCCCTTGACTGGGAGCGTGGACAGGCTCACTCTCGCCAGACTAAAAAGACTACCGATGAATCGGTAGTCAAATGTACTGCCCCCAGCTGTTTATAATAAATGCTCCCATCAGCATAGACCGTTATCCGGCTCTCGTCAAGGAGCAAGACATCAAGCCAAACGAGATATCTATCGCCAGTCTCGGTCTGCTCGCAGCGGCAGCGGCAGAAAACAAGGACTACTTGGATTACATCACGCCGTTCATCCTGCAGCTCGCTCGAGCGGAATTGCGGAATTCGCTGAACCCGCACATATTGCAAGATGCCCTGAAATCCAAATATGGACTGACTTTCCCTACGGCAACCCTGAATCTGTGCCTCAAAAGGTTGCGACACTCCGGCGTGCTCTACATCAGGCGTCCATACCGAACCTACCACCTGTCGGACAATCACAATCCGACACAGCCAGATCTTGCTGAATCGCAGAAAACACACCTACGCCGGCTGCGCGCCATCCTTGACCGCCTCATTGCATTTGCCAAAGAGCAGTTTGGCACGAATGTTTCGCTCAATCAGGCCGTGGCCATGATGACGAGCTATCTATTGCATTTCAGCATTGATTTTCTGCGAGCATACACAAACAAATCAGCTCTCCCGGTGGTCGCGGCGGATAGAACCGACATATTCGTAGTAAACGCATTGGTCAGAGAGGCTCAGGAACACGATCCCGCGCTTTTAGAAAGCATCGATGTTTTTGTAAAAGGATACAT
>Ga0335074_10017103_pt1 | contig 10218 bp, 10 predicted proteins | sample Lox_Sample_23_FD_206715 | JGI IMG/M metagenome (GOLD analysis project Ga0335074, IMG submission 206715) | Soil microbial communities from Loxahatchee National Wildlife Refuge, Florida, United States - Lox_Sample_2.3 | ecosystem: Environmental > Terrestrial > Soil > Wetlands | place: USA...
CGCCCGCTGGGAGACCACGGCCGGGGAGAGCGCACAGCAGGACCGCGAACTGGCCGCCCGCCAGCAGGCCCTCGACCGCATCGGCGCGCTACTGGACGCCGCCGCCCCGGCGCCGCAGCAGCACTTCGCGGAGCACATCCTCGGCGCGGGCGTGGGTCCAGGTATCCACCCAGACCCGGAAGACCGGTGACGGTCTCCGGCGGCTCAGCGGGCCCGCCCGGGCCGCGTAGGCGGCGATGTCCGCGTCACGGAGCGTATCGAGCAGCAGGATCAGGTCGCTGGCGTCGGTATCAATGAGAACCGCCCACGTCTGGGCCTCCAGCCCATTGCCGATGCCGCCCGGCGGCAGCCAGTAGAGCCGGCCCGGGTTCCCGGACCAGGATGCGGAATATGGCGCGGCCATGCCTGCCTCATCCCGGTGGTGCGCTGACATCCAGCCGGTCAGTGCCGAAGATGCGCTGGTACACATCCTCGCCGTGGCTGGTCGGCAGCGGTTCTCCCGGGACGATGCGGAACGTGCGCTGCCCGTCGGCCTGCCGCTCGGCCCGCAGGAACAGCGCCGTCGCCATGTTCTGCTGGTAAAAGCCGTTGGCCAGGTCGAACAGGTGGGTGACGTACAGCACCTTGACGCCGCGATCCAGCAGCGCCCGGGTGATCTGCCGGGCGATCTCGGCACCCTCCCGCTCGTTGGTCGAGGCGAACGACTCGTTGCACAGCAGCAGCGAGCCCGCGGCGATCTGGTCGATGACGCCGCTCATCCGGCTCAGTTCCTCGTCGAGCTTGCCACTGCGCATGGACGCGTCTTCTTCCCGCTTGTAGTGGCTGAAGACGCCATCGCGGGCGTCGGCCCGGAACTCGCGGGCCGCGACGAACATGCCGGCCTGCATCATCAGCTGGGCCAGGCCCACGCTGCGCAGGAACGTGGACTTGCCGCCCTGGTTGGCCCCGGTGATCATGATGAGCGACCGGCCGCCGGCCTGCACGTCGTTGCCAACCACGGTCGTGCCGGTGTGCAGGGCCAGGCACGCGTCGTACAGCCCGTGCGCGGCCAGGTCAGGCTCGGCACTGGGCGGCAGTGGAACCGGCAAGCAGACCGGCTCGCCCAGGCCGGTCAGCCGGTCGTGCACGTTCAGGCAGCCGATATAGAAGCCCAGTTCGGTGCGGAGCATCCGGAAGAAACTGAGAATGTGGTCGGCCGACTGGGCGGTCGCGTTGGCGACCAGGTTGGTGCCCCGGCCGTTCAGCCTCGACAGTGCCCGCATGCCAGCTTCGTCGCGCTCAGCGACCAGGAAGCTGTAGTTGTCCCGCCCGCCCAGCGGCAGCCGGTCCCGCCAGCCCTGCCCGCGCGGCTGGCGCAGGACATAGCCGGTGCCCAGGTTGCCGGAGCCGAGCCGGGCGCTGATCAGCACCCCGCGACGGAATCGGAGCGTGCTCAGGTGGGCTTCGATCTCGGCGAAGTACTCGTCGCTGAGCTCCGCGGACAGCATCGAGAACAGCCGGGTGAAGCCGGCCGAGCGGAAGTTACCCGCCTGCTCATCGGCGACCGCCCGCAGGTGCTTCAGCAGGCCGGTGAAGAACTGCAGCACCTCCACCGACCGGTGCAGGATGACCTCGGGTGAATCGCGGAAGAACAGGCCGTAGAAGACCTTCCGCTCACCTTCCACCGCGGTCACCGCGAGGTCGTACAGGCCGCGGACCACCGCCGGGCTGGCCAGGCAGTCGGTCAGCACGGCCTGGCGGTAGCCGATCGAGTCCGGGTCGGTCAGCCCGTTGAGCATGGCCCGCTGGGCCACGTCGAACAGGAACTGGTCGCCGGCCGCCATCGCGTTCCACAGCGTGCCCAGTTCCAGGTCCTGGGCCAGGTCGGCGGACAGCGGCGGCGGATCGGCCGCCAGGTCGAAGTCCGCGCGCTCGTGCATCAGGAAGGCTTTCATGAGCTCACCCGCTCCTTCACCCGCTGGTAGGTGAGCCCGTACTTGGCGGCGATCGCCGCCGCGTAGGCCAGCCCGTCGGCCGGCCGGCGTTCGACCTTGAAGGTCCGCTCGGCCGGGTTGTCCGGGACGATGGCGGCGACCATGCTGACCGTGGCCTCGCTAAGCGACGCCAGTTCGTCCACGAACGTCACATACACGCACAGCAGACCCAGGCCGATCACCCGCCGCATCACTTCGGTGCCCAGGTACTGGGCGTCGTTCAGCGTGGTCGACGTGAAGCTTTCGTTCATCACCAGCACGCTGTGGCCGGTGGCCTTCTCCAGGATCTGGTGGATCCGGGTCAGCTCGTCCTCCAGCTTGCCGTGCAGGGTGGTGATGTCCTCCTCGCGCTCGAAGTGGGTGTAGACCTCGTCCGGCAGCAGCAACTGGGCCTGCTGGCCGGGCACCGGGAGGCCCAGGCTGGCCAGGTAGTGCAGTTGCCCGAACATGCGCGCGAACGTGGTCTTGCCGCCGTTGTTGGGGCCGGTGACGACCAGGATCCGCTCGGCGCCGCGCAGCGCGAAGTCGTTGGTCACGACGGGCGCATTATCGGAGATGAGCTTGCTGGCCAGGGCCAGGTCAAATGACGCGTCGGCGGATATCTCCCGGCCTCCGGCGGAGACCTGCGGGTAGCAGAACTGCAGCCCGGCCCGCTTGAGCGGCGCGGTGAACTCCAGGTAGGCCAGGTAGAACTGCACTTCCCGGTCGAAGGACCTGATCACAGCGTCCAGGTAATCCTGATTGCGGGTGGCGTAGTCGTCCAGTTCGGCGAAGACGTCAGGGTGCAGGCGGGCCACGAGATCGAGGATCCGGGCTTCGACGTGGTTCATATCGGGCCAGTCCCGGAAGCTGACCAGATAGTCCTTCACAGCGCCCTGCTTGAATTTCGCGAACGTCTTCTCGACTTCCGCGCTGTAGTCAGGTTCATCTTCGTATTTGCTGACCCGGACCCGGTTGCCTTTGATGTGGATGCTGTAGCTCACCGTGGCCAGGTCGCGGTATAGCTGCTGGGTCTGTGCCACCAGCGAGGTGAAGGCATCCGACGCGATGTACCTGGTTAGGTATGTGGTGAGCCCGTGGAAGCCGCGTGAGCTCAGCTCGAGGCGGCTCAGTCCTTCGGTCAGCGCCCGGACGGCCTGGCAGTAGGTGTCCACCGCGTCCGCGAACCAGCGTTCCTGCTGATAGCGATAGTGCAGCTTGCCCGCCTGCTCCAGTTGTTTCCGCATCCGGTGCATCTGCGTGGCGAACTCCTGCACCGTCTGCCGTGTCGGCTCGTTCTCCAGGTCGCGCAGGATATCGTGCCGGTACTTCACCGCACCCGGGTCGGGCAGCGGGGTGTAGAAGAACGGCTTCAGCTGGTATTCGCCCCGCCCGGTGGTCATCCAGTCCAGGGCCTGGTCGAGATTCAGGTCGGGAAAGCACGAGGGCTGGTGACTCTGCTCAGCCTGGGCAGCGCCCCCCGGCTGGTCGAACAGGATGCCTTGGAAGGGACGATCGGGATCAGGCATGTAGCTGCCACCGTTTCTGCATCCGGTAGAAGCCATCAGCCGCTCTGGCAGGTCCAGCGGGCTTCATCGCCTGGCTTCAGGATACCCGCGCAGGAAGCCCGTAGGGCAGGCTGGGCTGGGCGGCGGCGATGCTGAGCAGCCGGTTGTACTTGGCCACCCGCTCGCCGCGAGCGGGGGCGCCGGTCTTCAGCTCCCCGCAGCCGCAGCTGACCGCGAGGTCGGCGATGAACGTGTCGGTGGTCTCGCCGGACCGGTGCGACACGAGCTGCGCGTAGCCGCCGCGGCGGCAGGTCGCGATGGCCTCCAGGGTCTCGGTCACGGTGCCGATCTGGTTCACCTTGATCAGCGCCGAGTTGGCCACGCCGCGGCCGATGGCGTCGGTGATTATTGCCGGGTTGGTGACGAAGATGTCGTCGCCGACCAGTTGCACCCGCGCACCCAGGCGCTTGGTCAGGGCGGCCCAGCCGTCCCAGTCGTCCTCGGCCAAGCCGTCCTCGATCAGCCACACCGGGAACCGGTCGATGATCTCCGCGTACCGGTCGATCATGTCGGCGCTGGTCAGCTTCTGCCCGGCTACGTGGTAGCGGCCGTCCGGGCCGCGGAATTCACTCGCGGCGGGGTCCAGCGCGATTGCTACCCCGCCCCGCCTAGCCGGGTAGCCGGCCTCGGTGATGGCGGTGGTCAGCAAGGCCAGTACCTCCTCCGGCTGGGCCAGCTGCGGCGCGAAGCCACCTTCGTCGCCCAGGCCGGTCGCGTGCCCCTGGCTGGCCAGCAAGTCGCGCAGCGCGGCATACACCTCGGCCCCCGCCCGTACCGCCTCGGGGAATGAGCTGGCCCCCAGCGGGGCGATCATGAACTCCTGGAAGTCCAGCGGGTTCGGTGCGTGCACCCCGCCGTTGACCACGTTGAAATGCGGTACCGGCAGCCGCGGCGACACCCCGGCCGGGGTGAGCCAGTCCCACAGCTCCCGCCCCTCGGCCTGGGCGAGCGCGCGGGCACATGCCATGGAGACACCGACGATCGCGTTGGCGCCGAGCCGGGCCTTGGTGGGCGTGCCGTCCAGCGTGATCAGCGCCGCATCGATCTCCGCCAGGTCCGGCCAAGCCCGGGAGCGGAGCAGGCCGGCGATCTCTCCATCGACCGCGGCAGCCGCACCGAGCACACCCAGCCCCCGGTACCGGGTCTTGTCCCCGTCCCGGTGCTCGGTGGCCTCCCTGCTCCCGGTGGATGCCCCCGATGGCACCCCGGCTGTGCCGGTAACGCCGTTGTCCAGGGTCACCGATACCTGGAGGGTGGGGCGGCCCCGCGAGTCCAGGATCTCCAGCGCCCCAGCCTGGACGATCCGGTGCGGCGCGGTACTGGGCGCGGGCCCTTCGGTCATGGTCTGTTCCCTCCGTTCAGGTACCCGGCCGGTCCGGGTGGTGCGGACGATGCAGCAGATCCCGCCCGGCCTGTGCCGCGCCACGGGCGCGTTCGCGGCCGGCAGCGATTTCCCCGCTCAGCGGCCGCGCGGTCCCGCCAGCCCCGCACGCCGCTGCCCTTGCCTGGTTCCAGCTCCTTGTACACGTCGAAGAAGTGACTGATCTCCGCGCGCAGGTACGCCGGGATGCCCGGCAGGTCGCGGAGGCCGGCGTACCGCGGATCGTGCGTGGGGACGGCCAGGATCTTGGCATCGGGGCCATGCTCGTCGTCCATCCAGAAGATGCAGACCGGGCGGGCCGTGATGATGCAGCCCGGGGACGCTGCCTCGCCGAGCAGCACCAGCGCATCCAGCGGATCACCGTCCTCGGCCAGGGTGCCCGGGACGAACCCAGTAGTCGGCCGGATAGCGGGTAAATGTGAACAGCATCCGGTCCAGCCGGATGCGGCCGGTGGCGCTGTCCATCTCATACTTGTTCCGCGCGCCCTGCGGCGTCTCGACGATGACCTCGACTTGCACGTCTCCTCCAGACACCGGCACGGTCAGCAGGCCGCCGCGTGATCGAGGCTCGCGGCGAAGATCCGCCGGTACACATCAGGCCCGTGGCTGGTCGGCAGCGGCTCACCGGGGGTCATCCGGAAGCTGCGCGTCCCGTCTGGCTGGCGTTGGGCCCGCAGGAACAGCGCATCGGCCGCCTGCTCGAGGTAGCACCGGTGCGCCAGGTCGAACAGGTGGGTGACGAACAGGATCCTGACTCCGCGGTCCAGCAGCGCCCGGATGATCTGGCGGGCGATCTCGGACCCCTCCCGTTCGTTGGTCGAGGCGAACGATTCGTTGCACAGCAGCAGGGAGCCGGCGCTCAACTGGCCGACCAAGACGCTCATCCGGCTGAGTTCCTCGGCCAGCTTCCCGCCGGTCATCGTGGCGTCTTCCTCCCGTTTGTAGTGGCTGAACACGCCCTGGCAGAGGCCGGCCCGGAACTCCTGGGCCGGGGCGAACATACCCGCCTGCATCATCAGCTGGGCGATGCCCACGCTGCGCAGGAAGGTTGATTTGCCACCCTGGTTCGCTCCGGTGATCATGATCAGCCGTTTGCCGTCGGCAGCCAGGTCATTACCCACCACCCGGCGGCCAGCGGTCAGGGTGAGGCAGGCATCGTAGAGCCCCCGGACGGACAGGGCGGTCTGGCCGTCCGCGACGGGGCCTGGGTTGCAAGCGGGCTCGCCCAGGCTGGTGAGGCGCTCATGCAGGTTCAGGCAGCCCACGTAGAAGGCCAGTTCGGTGCACAGCATGGTGAAGAAGCTGAGGATATGGTCGCAGGACTGGGCCAGCGCGTTGGCGACCAGGTTGGTGCCCTGGCCGGTCAGCTGGCTCAGGGCCTGGAACCCGTTGCTGTCGCGATCGGGGATCTGGAAGCTGTAACCGGGGCGGCGGCCAGCCGGTATCCGGTCTATCCAGCGCTGCTCCCTGGGTTCGCGGAGCACCTGACCCGTGCCTTTGTTGCCGGTGCCGAGCGCTGCGCTGATGAGAACCCCGTGACTGAATTTCAGCGTCCGCAGATGACCCTCGGCGGTGCTGAAGAAGCCATCGTCGAGTTCCTTCGCGAGCATCGCGAAGAACCGGGCGAAACCGGCCGAGCCGAAATCGCCGGCATGTTCATCAGCGATGGTTCTGAGCTTCCTGAGCTGGGCCAGGAAAATGGCCAGTACCCGTACCGAGCGGTTCAGTACGGAGGCCGGGGTGGCCCGGAACAGGCTGAAGAACTCTCTCTTCTCGCGGGCGATCGCCTCGACGGCCACGCCGTAGATGTCCCTGATCACCAGCGGCTGGTCGAGGCAGTCAGCTAGCACACGCTGCCGGTAGATGATCTCCGCCGGTTCGGTCAGGCTGCTGAGTATGGCCTGGCGGGCCACAGCGTGCAGGAACTGGTCGCCCGCAGCCATCGCGTCGAACAGCGTGCCCAGTTCCAGGTCCTGGATCAGGTCGGCGGTATTGGCTGGCAGTTCCCGGCCCAGGTCGAAGTCCTGACCGGGATACATGAGGAAAGCCTTCATGCGGCCGCCACCCGATAGCCCATGTGCTTCCACCGTTCCGTACCGGTAGAAGCCATCAGCCGCGGTCGGCGTTTCGGAGCGGGCTTCATCGCTCTGCTCCCATGATAGGGGCCGGGCGGGGCACGTGTGGCGCGCGGGGCGGGACCCCGGCGGTGCCCTAGACTGGCGCCAGTGGCACAGCCACTCGGTGGTGGACCCCGCCGGTGCTCCGTGCGTCAGCATGCGCGCGAGTTCACTTGCCTGACGGCCAATGGGTCCTGCTTCGAGCGGATGAGGAGGCAGGACCAATGGCCGCTGTGCGTACCCGGCTTGCCGTCAGCCTGACGGATGGCCCGCTCAGCCGCCTGGACCGCCAGGCGATGGCCCTGCTGCCCACCCTGCGCCGTCCGGCTGGGGTAACGGCTGCGCGGGCGGTCAGCACACTCGCCGAGCCCGGGGTGGTCGCTGTGGCGCTGGCCGCGCGCGCGGTGCTGACCGCCCGGCGGGACGGCTGGTGGGCGGCCTGCCGGCCCTGCGTGGTGGTAGCCAGCGGTGCGGTGGCCCGGCGCTGGCTGTCCCGGGTGATCGCCCGGCCGCGGCCGCCCGCGGCGGGCTGGCTGACCGACCCCGAGGGATTCAGCTTGCCGTCGAAACACACCGCGCTGGCCGCGCTTGCCGCAGGCGCCCTGGCCGGCCAGGGCGCGACCGGCCGCGGGCCGGGGCGGGCCGCTCCGCTGCTGGCCGCCGCCGGAGTCGGGGCGAGCCGGGTGTACCTCGGGGTGCACTGGCCAACTGATGTGCTGGCCGGCTGGCTGTTCGCCGAAGGCTGGTTCCGGCTGGCCCGGCGGACGCTGCCCGGAGACATGGGCCGCACCGCCACCGCTCCGGACATCCCCAACACGATGAGGAGCTGACCATGCCTGACGGAATTGACCTGCGCTGCTCGGCCATCGTCGTCCGCCAGCAGGCTGTGCTGCTGATCCGCCGGACCTATGACGGGCGGGAAGACTGGGTGCTGCCGGGCGGGACACCGCGTGCCGGGGAGAGCACGGCCGCGTGCGCCCGCCGGGAGGTGCGTGAGGAGACCGGACTGCGGGTGGACCCGGCGCGGGTCGCGTTCGTGCTTGAGGTCGTCGGGCCGGGGCCGGGGCCGCGCACGCTCGACATCGTCTTCGCCGCCACTGAGACCACGCCGGCCATCGCACCGCAGCCGCTGGAAGAGGGCCTGGAACCGGCGTTCGTCCCGGTCAGTCAGCTTCAGGAACTGGATCTCCGGCCGCCGCTGGCGGGGCATCTCCGCGGCCTGCTCGGCCCGGGCCGGGAGCGCTATGCGCCGTATCTGGCCAACCTGTGGCGTCCGCCCGGCCGTCCGGCGGACACCCGGCGGACCTGATCGACCGGCCGGCGGGGCCGGGCCGGGCCCGGCGGCGTCAGCCTGGCAGTGGTGCCCAGCCCAGCAGGACGCCACCGTTCGCGATGACGCACCCGAGCTGCGCCGGGTCGGCGGCCAGCCGCCCCGGATCGCTGTCGCAGGTGATCCCAACGACGATGCCGCCACGGTCCGTGGCCAGCGTGGCGTCCGGCCGCGGGATTGGCGCCGACCAGGCTTGCCCGGCCACGGTCACCGCCAGCCGCGCATTGCCGCTGGTCTCCTGGAGGATGGCGCTCCCGGCCGGCCGCAGCGGGCAGGTGGCCGGGCCCGGGCCGGCATCGGCGAACCCGAGCCCACGGTAGTCCTCCACATCGGCGTTGACCGCCTCACCGGGACCGACCTGACGGGCCCGGGCCCGTTCCAGGCTGGGATGGACCAGCATGACCGGCATGACCTGCTCCTGGGTGCCAGGTCCGCGCAACTGGTGCAGCGCCCGCGGAACGGCCATCCGCACCTGGGTACTGGTCACCGTGGCCGCCCATGTGTCCTGCCGGGGCAGGATGCCCTGCCCGATAGCCAGCCATGCCGAGACGGCGCAGTCGGCGTGATAGGCCACCAGCGTGGTCACGCCATCGGGGCCGTGGTAAGCCCGGACGCTGAGCGGCACCGCACCGAACGGCGTGCCGCAGGTGAGGCACCTGCCCTCCGGGCCGAACCGCCTGGCCAGCGCCGTGACCGTCGGCTCGCCCAGCCGGGTACGGATCTCATCAGCGACATCAAGAACCACGACACCAGCCATGCGCACCTCCGCTGCTCACCCAGGGCCCAACCAGCAGGTAGAGGCCATCAGCGGCGGTCACGCAGTTACGGCGAGCCTCATCGCCGCCTCCATTGTGGCCGTCCGCTGCGGGCGTGGGCAAACCCGGGCTTTGACACAATGGGTCCTGGATGGGTGATGGGGCTCACCCTGGAATCGCTGCCGGTGACGCGGCCAGCTGACGGTCCCTGGCTGCTGAGCCAGGGAGGAGCGGCGTGCTGCCAGCCCTGATGCGTGCCCGCGGGGCCGCGAGGAACGCCTCGCCTGCGCTGAAGTTCGTGCTCATGGTCGGGATCATGAGTTTTTTCGCCGACTTCACCTACGAGGGCTCGCGTAGCATCACCGGCCCCTATCTGGGGCTGCTCGGCGCCAGCGCGTTCGCGGTCAGCGTTATCAGCGGGGCCGGGGAGTTCCTTGGCTACAACATCCGGCTGTTCTCGGGCCGGCGCGCCGACCAGACCGGCCGGTACTGGCCCATCACGATCGGCGGCTACATCCTGCAGATGACGGTGGTGCCGCTGCTCGCGCCGGCCGGGAGCTGGCAGTGGGCCGCGGTGCTGATCATCGCCGAGCGGATTGGCAAGGGCATCCGGAACCCGCCGCGGGATGCGATGCTGTCGCACGCCGCGAAGGACATCGGGTACGGGTGGGCGTTCGGGATGCACGAGGCGCTGGACCAGTTCGGTGCGCTGTTCGGGCCGCTGCTGGTCGCGCTGGTGCTGGCGGTGGGTCACCACGATTACCAGGTGGCGTTCGCGGTGCTGGCGATCCCGGCCGCGATCATGCTGTCGCTGCTGGGTGTGGCCCGGGTGCTGTACCCCCGGCCGCAGGACCTGACATCCGCGCCGGCGCAGGTGCGCACGCAGGGGCTGCCGCGGGTGTTCTGGATCTACGTAGCTGGGGCGGCGCTGGCCGCCGCGGGGTTCGCTGACTTCCCGCTGATCGCCTTCCACTTTCAGCGGGCGGGCACCGTGCCGGCCACGCTGACGCCGGTGTTCTACGCGGTGGCGATGGCGGTCAGCGGCACCGGGTCGCTGGTGCTGGGGAAGCTGTTCGACCGGGCTGGGATCGGGGTGCTGATCCCGCTGACGGTCG
>Ga0335074_10017105_pt1 | contig 10218 bp, 8 predicted proteins | sample Lox_Sample_23_FD_206715 | JGI IMG/M metagenome (GOLD analysis project Ga0335074, IMG submission 206715) | Soil microbial communities from Loxahatchee National Wildlife Refuge, Florida, United States - Lox_Sample_2.3 | ecosystem: Environmental > Terrestrial > Soil > Wetlands | place: USA: Florida...
GCCTTCAAGCGCGACCTCAGCGACCTGCAGACCATCGAGGGCTTTGTCGACCGCGTGCAGTCGCCGGAACGACTGAAGCTGCTTTTGGTGCTGACCGCCGCCGACATCCGGGCGGTCGGCCCCAAGGTGTGGAACGGCTGGAAGGCGGCGCTTTTGCGCGAATTGTTCCACGCCGCGCACGATCTGATGACCGGCGGCGCCACCGCCGGCGCGCGCGATTCGCGGATCGCCGAAGCGCAGGAAGCGGCGAAAAAGCTGCTGCCCGAGTTCAGCGACGAGGATTTCACCGCCTTTACCGGCAGCGGCTACCCGTTCTACTGGCTCTCGCTCGACGCCGAGACGCACGCCCGCCACGCCCGCCTGATGCGCGGGGCTGAGCGCAGCGGCGCGCCGCTATCGGTCGAGACGCGCATCGACCCGCACCGCGCGGTGACCGAGGTCACCGTCTACACCGCCGACCACGCCGGGCTGTTCTCGCGCCTCGCCGGGGCGCTCGCGGTCAACGGCTGCAACATCGTCGACGCCAAGATCATGACGATGACCAATGGCATGGCGCTCGACACGTTTTGGGTGCAAGGCCAGAACGGCGAACCCGTCGACCGCCCCGACAAGCTGGCGCGGCTCTCGGTGGCGTTCGAGAACGTGCTGACCGGCGACTTGAAGCCGCACCGCGAATTCGCCCGGCCGCCGGCGATCCAGAGCCGCACCAGCGTCTTCACCGTGCCGCCGCGCGTCCTCATCGACAACAACGCCAGCTATTCGCACACGGTGATCGAGGTCAACGGCCGCGACCGGCCGGGCCTGCTGCACGAGCTGACCCGCGAACTGACCGGTCTCAAGCTCCAGGTGTCGAGCGCCAAGATCTCGACTTATGGCGAGAAGGTCGTCGACGTGTTCTACGTCAAGAACCTGTTCGGCACGAAGGTCGAGGCGGAAGACCGCCTCGCCGAAATCCGCGCCGCGCTGACCGAGGTACTCGCCAAGGGCAACCAGCCGCTCGGCACTGCCCCGACCCGCCGAGTGAGAGAGGCTGTAGCAGCCAAATAGCGGTGCGTTCGCCCTTCCACTTCCCCTTGGCCGGGCTTGGCCCGGCCATCCATGAATAAAAGCCAATGAGCGGGGCATGGCTCTACATCATGACCAATCGGCCGCACGGTATTCTCTACGTCGGCACGACGGTCGATCTTCCGCGACGCATATGGGAACACCAAGAAGGCGTCGTTGTAAGGCTTCGCAAAACGTTACTGGGAAAATTTGATCGTGCCCCTCCACCATTCGGCTTGGTACTGCGACACCCTTAGGTCTGCCGCTAGCCGCCGCTCTCTGCGATAATGCCGGCGTAGGATGCGCGCCCTAGAAATTTTGGCGCCTAGAGGAATTGGGGATGATCGACGAGATCGGGCATTTCGCCTTGGTGCTCGCGCTGTGCGTCGCGGTGATCCAGGCGGTGGTGCCGCTTTACGGGGCGGCGAAGAATGACGGCGCGCTGATCGCCTTGGCACGCCCGGCGGCGCTGGCGCAGTTCGTCTTTATCGCGACCGCGTTCCTGGCGCTGATGCACGCCTATGCGACCAGCGACTTTTCGATGCTCAACGTCGCGGCCAACTCGTCGGTCGAGAAACCGCTCCTCTACAAGATCACCGGCGTGTGGAGCAACCACGAGGGGTCGATGATCCTCTGGGTGTTCATGTTGGCCCTCTTCGGCGCGGGGGTGGCGGTGTTCGGCGGCAACCTGCCGCCGGCCTTGCGGGCGCGGGTGCTGTCGGTGCAGGGGATGATCTGCGTCGGGTTTTTGCTCTTCATCCTCTTTACCTCGAACCCGTTTTTGCGGCTCTTCCCGGTGCCGGCCGACGGCAATGGCCTTAACCCGATTCTCGAGGATCGCGGCCTCGCATTCCACCCGCCGATGCTCTACGCCGGCTATGTCGGCTTTTCGATCACGTTCTGCTTTGCCATCGCGGCGCTGATCGAGGGCCGGGTCGACCCGGCCTGGGCGCGCTGGGTGCGCCCGTGGACCTTGGCCGCGTGGTGCGCGCTCACCATCGGCATCGCGATGGGGAGCTGGTGGTCGTATTACACGCTCGGCTGGGGCGGCTGGTGGTATTGGGACCCGGTCGAGAATGCGTCGTTCATGCCGTGGATCATCGGCACCGCGCTGTTGCACTCGGCGATCGTCGTCGAAAAGCGCGACACGCTCAAAGCGTGGACGATCCTTCTCGCGATCCTCACCTTTTCGCTGTCGCTGATCGGCACGTTTCTGGTGCGCTCGGGCGTCTTGACCTCGGTGCACGCCTTTGCCGAGGACCCGCGGCGCGGCGTCTTCATCCTCTTGCTCTTGGGCGTCGCGACCGGCGGCGCCCTCTTGCTCTACGCGATCCGCGCGCCGACCCTCAAGGGCGGCGGGCTTTTCGCGCCGATCTCGCGCGAGGGCGGGCTCCTCCTCAACAATTTGCTGCTGACCACCGCCGCCGCCGCCGTGCTGATCGGCACGCTCTACCCACTTTTCCTGCAGGTGGTCGCGAAGAAGATGGTGTCGGTCGGCCCGCCCTATTTCGACATGACCTTTGTGCCGATCATGATCCCGCTGCTGATCGCGATGGCGGTAGGGCCGCTTCTGTCGTGGAAGCGCGGCGATCTGTGGGCCGCACTGCAGCGATTGAAGCTCGCCTTCGCGATCGCCGCGTTTGGCGCGGTGGCGACCCTGTCGATCATGGGGGTAAAGTCCCTCGGCGCGGCGTGCGGGCTGGCGCTGGCGGCGTGGCTCTTCGCGGCGACAATCGTCGAATGGGCCGAACGCGTGCGCCTTTTCTCCGAGCCGCTCGGCGGCAGTTTGCGCCGCGCCATGCGCCTGCCGCGCGCCGCCTGGGGCATGACCTTTGCCCATGCCGGGATGGCGGTCGTCGTCGCCGGGATCACCGGCTCGTCGGCCTGGACGGTGGAAAAGATCGAGGCCGTGAAGCCGCCGGGCTCGGTCGAGCTAGCCGGCTACACGGTCGCGCTCGATGCGGTCACCGACGCCAAGGGCCCGGACTACACCGCGACCCGCGCCGATATCAGGCTGTTGAAGGGCGACGAGCTCGTCACCGCGATGCACCCGGAAAAGCGCTTCTTCCCGCGCGAACAGGGCAGCCAGACCGATGTCGCGATCCGCACCAATCTGCTTGCCGACGTCTACGTCGTGGTCGGCGACCCCGACGGCAAGGGCGGCTATACGCTGCGCCTCTACTACAACCCGCTGGTGCCGTGGATCTGGCTCGGCGCCGGGTTGATGGCGTTTGGCGGTCTGGTCTCCCTCTCCGACAGACGCCACAGGGTCGGCGCCCCGTCGCGCCGCGCGCGACGCCTCGCCGGGGCAGCCGCGCAGCCGGCGGAGTGACTATGGTCGCTGCGCATATCAAAAATTCGCCTCCCCCGGGCTTGACCCGGGGGTTCACGAATAGCTTCCGCTTATTCGTGGATGGCCGGATCAAGTCCGGCCAAGGGAATTGTAAAAGCCGCTGATGCGCCGCTGGCTCTACCTCTTGCCGGTCGTCGTGTTCGCCCTGATGGCGGCGGGGTTCTATGTCGGCCTCGGCCACGACACCAATGTCTTGCCCTCGCCGCTGATCAACAAGGCGGCGCCGCAGTTCGACCTGCCGCCGCTGCCCGGGCACGACAAGGGTTTCTCGACCGCCGACCTCAAGGGCCATGTGACGCTGGTGAACGCCTTCGCCTCGTGGTGCGCGCCGTGCCGCCTGGAGCATCCGGTGCTGAAAGCGCTCGCCGAGACCAAGCAGGTGCCGATCTACGGCATCGACTACAAGGACCAGAGCGACGCCGCGCTCGATTGGCTCGCCGCACTCGGCAACCCCTACGCGCGGATCGGCGCGGATAGCGGCCGGGTCGGCATCGATTGGGGCGTTTATGGCGTGCCGGAGACCTTCCTCGTCGATCAGACCGGGCGCATCCGCTACAAGCATGTCGGCCCGCTCTCCGAGGACGACATCAAGAACACGATCCTGCCGCTCGTCGCCAGGCTGGAAAAATGACACCTTTCTCGTCATTGCGAGGAGCGCGCAGCGCGACGCGGCAATCTCGCGCCGTCGGAGGTCACATCGGGTCGAGATTGCTTCGCCACGCTCGCAATGACGGCACAAAATTCTTCCTCGTCCTCTTGCTGCTCCTCTGCCTTGCCATTCCCGCCCATGCCGTGCGGCCGGACGAGATGCTAAAAGACCCGGCATTGGAAGCCCGCGCGCGCGAGATTGGCCAGGAGCTGCGTTGCCTCGTGTGCCGCAACCAGTCGATCGACGATTCCGACGCCGACCTCGCGCATGATCTGCGGGTGCTGGTACGCCAGCGCCTCGTCGCCGGCGACACCGACCAGCAGGTTATCGGCTACATCGTGTCGCGCTACGGCGATTTCGTGCTGTTGAAGCCGCCGTTCAAATACGACACCTACCTCTTGTGGCTCGGGCCGGGATTGATCCTCCTGGCCGGGTTGTGGGGGCTTGGCCGCTATATGCGCCGGCAGGCGGGGATGACCGGCCCGCCGCCGCTCTCGGCCGACGAGGAAGGGCGCCTCGCGCAAATCCTGAAAGAGCGCGCCGAGCCCCACGGGCATAGAGGGAGCACACCATGAGCATGGGCCTCGCGATCGCCCTGCTCGGCCTGACGACGCTGGCGGTGGCGCTGCTGCTGGTGCCGCTCATTCTGCGCGGCCGCGCAGCCCAGGCGCGCGACGCCTACAACCTCGCGGTCTATCGCGACCAGCTCGCCGAGATCGATCGCGACGTCGAGCGCGGCATCCTCTCTGCCGACGAGGCGGCGGCGGCGAAAAGCGAGATCGGCCGGCGCATCCTGGCGCTGGAGCCCACGGAAGCCGCCGCGGCGCCGTCGCGTGCGCCGCTTGTCGTCGCCGCGGTGGCGATCCTGGTACTGCCCTTCGCCGCCTGGACGCTGTACTGGGACCTCGGCTCGCCAAGCCTTGCCGACCAGCCGTTCGCCGCGCATCAGGTGGAAGCCGCCCAGACCGCGCAAAACGGCAACCCGCACGCCGACATGGCCGACGCGGTCAAGAAGCTGACCGCGCACCTACAGGTCCATCCCGACGATCTCGAAGGCTGGCTGCTGCTCGCCCGCTCCGACCTCGACCTCGACCAATACACCGATGCGGTCGAGGCCTATCGCCGCGCCGCCGACCTCTCGGGGCAAAAGCCGGAGATCGTCGGCGATTGGGGCGAGGCGCAGGTACTGGCCGCCGGCGGCACCGTCACCGCCGAGGCCAAGCAGGCTTTCGAGACCGCGCTCGCCGACAAAGAGAGTGCGCCGCGCTCGCGCTATTACCTGGCGCTCGCCAAGGAGCAGGCGGGCGACGTCAAGGGCGCGCTGCAGGACTGGGTCGATCTCGAAGCGGATTCGCCGAGCGATGCGGAATGGCTGCCGCTATTGCGCCGGCGCATCGCCGCCGCGACGAAAACCGCCGGGGTCGACCCGGCGACCTTGAAGACGTCCGCGGGCGTGCCGCGCAAGCCGCCGCCGGCAGCGGCCGCCAATCCACCGGCTGCCCCGCCGCAGCAGGCCGCGGCACCGGCGCCAGCGCCGACCCAGACGCAGAGCGAAAGCGGCATGCCCTCCACCGCCGAGGTCGCCGAGACCGCCAAGGCGACCCAAGGCATGTCCGAGCAAGACCGCAAAGCGATGATCGAGGGGATGGTCGGCAAGCTCGCTGCGCGGCTGCAGCAGAACCCCGGCGATACCGCCGGATGGGTCCAGCTCGGCCGCTCCTACATGGTGCTCGACCAGCCCGATAAAGCGGCCGACGCCTATGCCCAAGCCGCCAAGCTCAAGCCCGACGATATCGACCTCAAACAGCAATATGCCGACGCGATCGTCTCGGCGAGCGGCGGCGACGACCCGCCCGAGGCCGCGACCGCGCTGTTCCGCCAGGTACTCGACGCCGACCCGAAAAACGCCGAGTCGCTGTGGTATGTCGGCCTCGCCGAAGCCGCCGCCGGCCACGCCCAGAGCGCGCACGATTTGTGGACTCGGCTGCTCGCTCAGCTCCCCGAGAGCGCGCCGATCCGTCAGCAGGTGCAGGACCGTATCGCCGCGCTGAAACTGGATGCCGGCAAATAGATTTCAGCGCCCGAACACCTCGCAGGCGGCGCCTTCGGCGCGCAGCGCAGCACACAGCGACTCGGCTTCGCCGCGATGCTCGCGGGAACGCGGAAAGGGTTTCATCGGCTGCGGCTGCGAGGCGTCCTCGCTGCGCGCCACGGCCGAAAGCAGCGACACCGCCGAGACGAGGTGAGTATCGAGCCGCGCCTGCCAGATGCGCACCGGCGCGGCCGCTTCGAGGGTGTGCCGCGGCTGGCCCGTGCTCACACCGAGGCAGTCGAGGCCGGGCAACGGATAGGACGCCGTATAGAAGCTGCCGCGCAGCGATGCCCAATCCTCGGGCGGGCGGCCGGTGACGGCGGTGACGTAAAGCCGCGTCTCCACCGGCAGCCCGGAAAATCCCTGTAGCCATTTCGCGGTCCGCGCGGCACCGGAATCATAGGCCGCCGCCGCCAGTCCAAGGTTGCCGAATTGGCGGTCGAGTTCGGCCAGCAGCCGCGCGGCGTGATAGATCGCCGCGACCGGGTCTCGCGGATCGGCGAGACCGCGCTCGAGCGCGGTCTCCGGCATGAATTGGGCGACGCCCTCGGCCCCGGCCGGGCTTGTCGCGGCGCTGCGGAACCCGCTCTCGGTCCATAACAGCCGCGCCAGAAAGCCTATCGGCAGACCATTCGCCATCGCGGCATCGGCGATCGTCTGGCAGATCAAATGCCGGTCGTCAGCCGCCGCTGGGCGAGCCGCGGCGAGCCCCAGCGCGCCGATCAGCAACAAAACCTTCGCAAGACGAATCAAATCGCCAGCCCGTAGAACCTCGTTGCGGTGCCCGAAAACAGCGCCGCCTTCTCGGCCGCCGAGGCGCCCGCGACGACGCGCTTGAACGCATTCCAGAACACCGGATAGCTGCCGCTGCCCTTATCGACCGGGAAATTGCTCTCGAACATCGCGCGGTCGGGGCCGAACGCGTCAATGCAGGTCTCGATATAGGGGCGCCACAGTCCGGCCAGCGTCTCGGAGCTCGGCGGCTCGGCCCTTTCGTGCACATCGAAGCCGAACATGCGCATCCCCAGCCCGCCGAGCTTGATGCAGACGTTTCGGCAGCCCGCCAGCTCCTTGATGCGGCCGCTCCACTCGGTGAAGACCTCGTCGCGCTTGCCTTGGTAGCGGCCGAGCCCGATCGCACCACCGACATGGTCGAGCACGATCTTCTGGTCGGGGAAGGCGCGTGCCAGGTCGATCAGCTCGCCCAGCTGCGTGTGGTAGCACCACGCATCGAAGGTGAGGCCCAGCTCGTTGAGCACGCCAAACCCCTCGCGCACCTTGGGGTCGACCAGCATCCCTTCCGGCCGCAAGATCGGCGAACCCCAGGCCGACTGATCGGGATGCGTCGCCGAGATGTAGCGAATGCCCTTGAACCGGCCGCTTCCCGGGATGTCTACATTCCCGCCGCCGGCCGCGACTTGCGCGGTCAGCACTTTTTCGACCGCACCGCCGAGCGACAAATCGGCATAGCCGACAATGCCGGCGCAGACCTGGGTCTTGCCATAGCCGCCGCTCGCCGCCATCGCCGCGACGCCGTTGGCGAACTCGATCTCGCCGACGGGCCTCATCTCGGCGGGGCCGCCGCCGCGGTACATCGACAGCCATTCGAGATAGACCGTGGCGACGATGTTATGCCCGCTATTCGTGTCGGCGAGCAGCTCGTGCAGCAGATAGCGCCCGGTCTCCGGCCGCTCGACCAGATGATGATGCGGATCGACGATCGGCAGAGCGGGCTCGATCACCTCCTCGACATGCCGCGCCAGCCACTCGTTGCGCGGGGTGAAGTGCCCGGTGGGCGATACGGGTGCGGGAGATGCCATCGAAACCTCCAAGAAGCTTCGTAAAATCATCGTCACACCGGCGACGGGCGGTATCCAGGCTTCAGTTGTAACAGCGGTTGAATCCTGGGTCTCGGCTTGCGCCGGGAAGACGAGATTAGGCGATTTCGAGCCGGTGAAAACCCATTCTAATCGTTCGCCGCGCGCAGCGCCGCACACACCGCCGCCGTCACCTGTGCCGTCGTCGCCTTGCCGCCGAGATCGGGGGTGTGCAGCGCCTTGTCGGCGGTGACCCGCTCAACCGCGCGCATCAGCCGCGCGGCCGCCGGCTTTTCGCCGATATGCTCCAAGAGCATCACGCAGGTCCAGAATGTGCCGACCGGGTTGGCGATGCCCTTGCCGGCGATATCGAAGGCCGAACCGTGGATCGGCTCGAACATCGACGGGGCGGTGCGCTCCGGGTTGAGGTTGGCGGTCGGCGCGATGCCGATCGAGCCCGCCAGCGCCGCCGCCAGATCGGAGAGGATATCGGCGTGGAGATTGGTCGCGACGATGGTGTCGATCGATTGCGGCCGCATCACCATGCGCATCGTCATCGCGTCGACCAGCATCTTGTCCCAGGTCACGTCGGTAAACTCGCGCGCGACCTCGGCGGCGATCTCATCCCACATCACCATCGCGTGGCGCTGCGCGTTGGACTTGGTGACGATGGTCAACAGCTTCCTCGGCCGCGAGCGCGCCAGGTCGAACGCGAAGCGCATGATCCGCGCGACCCCGGTGCGGGTCATCATCGACACATCGGTCGCGGTCTCGATGTCCATGCCTTGATGCACCCGGCCGCCAACCCCGGCATATTCACCCTCGGAGTTTTCTCGAACGATCACCCAGTCGAGCTCCGGCCCATTGACGTGGCGCAACGGGCTGGTGATGCCGGGCAGGATGCGCGTCGGCCGGACATTGGCGTATTGGTCGAGCGGCTGACAGATCGACAGGCGCAAGCCCCACAGCGTGATGTGGTCGGGGATGCCGGGTGCGCCGACCGCGCCGAAGAGGATCGCGTCGAACCCGCGCAGCCGGTCGGCGCCGTCCGCCGGCATCATCACGCCATGCTTCTTGTAGTAGTCCGAACCCCAGTCGAAGCGCTCGACATCGAGCGCGAACCCGCCGTCGCGCTCGGCGCAAACGGAAAGCACCTCAAGCCCGGCTTCGACCACTTCCGGGCCGATCCCGTCGCCGCCCAGCGCCGCTATTTTATGTGTGCGCATGAACCCTCACCCGGCTCGCGTTGCTCGCCACCCCCTCCCACTTGTGGGAGAGGGGATTCCGGTCGCGATCTTATAGCCCCTCTCCCACTTGCGGGAGAGGGAGGGACTCGGGGCGAAGCCGTGGGAGGGTGAGGGTAGCTATTCCGCCGCTTGCGGCTGGGCGTCCGGCAGCGGCTGGACCATTTCGGCGTCCCAGGGGCCTGGGAAGCGGCCGCGGCCGACCTTGTCGCGCGTGAAGATGTGGTAGTCGACCGGCCATTCGGCGCGCGGCATCTCATAGAACACCTCGACCCCGTTGCCGTCGGGGTCGCGCAGATAGATTCCGAGCGAGATGCCGTGGTCGGCGATGTGGTCGATCGGCTGACCCTTCTCCTTCAGCAGACGGTAGAACGCCTTGAGATCGTCGAGGCTTTCGAGCCGCCACGCCATGTGGTTGAGGCCGACCTGCCGCTTCTGCTGCAAGGGCGCGTCGTCACCCAATTGCATCAGCGCAACCTCGTGCGACTGCTCGGTGTCCGCCGACATGAACGCCGCCCAGCCCGGCCGATATTCATAGGTATGAAGGCCGAGCAGGTCTTCGTACCACTGCTTCGAACGCTCGGCATTGCGTACGTAGAGATTGACGTGCTGGAGATACATCGGTCGCTTGGCCATTGTGTTCCTCGCTTCCATTCATCGATTTGTTGGCGAAAATCCTATCACGCCCCGTGGATTTATGAATCCTCGCTCTTCCCCAAAAAGTCGAGCACCCGTTCCATGACCTGGCCTTTCGGGTAGACCGCGGCGAGCGCCCGCGCGCGGGTCAACGGGTCGCTGGCGAAGAACCGCTCGTAGAGCACCTGGCGGCTGCCGAAAGCGCTCCCCGCCACGTCCCACGCCAGGCGGAATAATTTCACCCGCTCCTTCGCGGTGGTCTTGTCGGTCGCCAGGTACTGCTCGATCTGCGGCGCGAGCGGTCCGTCAAAATCCTTCTCACTGGGGGTCAACAGGAAGCTCGACGAGCCCAAGAGCTGCAGTATCTCGATCATCTTGGGATA
>Ga0335074_10017106_pt1 | contig 10218 bp, 7 predicted proteins | sample Lox_Sample_23_FD_206715 | JGI IMG/M metagenome (GOLD analysis project Ga0335074, IMG submission 206715) | Soil microbial communities from Loxahatchee National Wildlife Refuge, Florida, United States - Lox_Sample_2.3 | ecosystem: Environmental > Terrestrial > Soil > Wetlands | place: USA: Florida...
CTTCGGGCCGGGAACGATCAGCGCTGCGACCGGCCGACGCGCCACGGTGACCTTCACCCGGCCGAGTGCCGCCAGCACCGCGATCCGGCCGGGATCAAGCACTGCGCCGGATGCCAGCACCGTCGTCCCGCTGGCAATGCCGGCGCCGCGCCGCTCCACGCCCTCGCCGGGAGCGACCGCCGCCATCACCGCCAGCGTCGGTCCCTGCCGCTCGGCGGCGGCGAAGGGCAGGATCGCGTCCATGCCCGCTGGCAGCGCCTCGCCCGCGGCGCAGAGCCGCGCCGTCCCGGCCGGTGGCACTCCGAACGAAGCGATCGGCAACAGCACGGGATTGTACGCGCCGGCGCCGAGCGTCTCCGCTGCTCGCACCGCATAGCCATCGACCGCGACGCGATCACCCGCGGGAAAGTCGGCGTCGCAGCGCACCGCCTCCGCCAGCACCCGCCCCACGGCGGCCGCGAGTGGCACCGTCTCCTGGGCCGGCGCCGCGACCCTCGCAGCGAGCCAGGCCCGCGCCTCCTCGAGCGCCAGGCGATCGCCGAACCCGCGCAGCCGAACATCCGCCGGCGCACCGGTCGCGTCCACCGGGCTCATCCCGCCAAAGCTCCGATCCTCGTCACCGCGCCGCCGGACAAGCGCCGAAGCGATCAAGGGCGTCAACCATTCTCGCCGCTCGGCAGCATGGCCGGCTTCGACGCGCCCGCCGTGCGATGGCAGGATGGGAACCGCCCGCGCGCGGGTCTTTTCGGCGATTGCGCAGGCAACCTCGCCGGGCCCCGCGCGGTCTGTCGGAGGCGCGACCATCCGTCGGCGACCGCAGCAGCAGGAGAAGGCGCCCATGTCGATCATGCCGAAGACGCACGAGGCGGGCCCGGTGGAGCGCCCGCTGGTCCTGGATCCGGCACGGGCGCGCCGCCCGCCGGAGACGCCCTATGCCGTGGTCGATATCGGCTCCAACTCGGTGCGCCTGGTGGTGTACGACCAGCTCGGTCGCGCGCCCTTCCCCCGCTTCAACGAAAAATCCCTGTGCCGGCTCGGCGCACTCGATCCCTCCGGCGCGCTGCCGGCCGAGGGATTCGCGCAGGCGGTCGAGGCAACCCGCCGCTTCCGCGCCGTCGCCGAGGCGATGGGAGTGCAGCGGATCGACGCGATCGCGACCGAAGCCGTCCGCCGCGCGCGCAACGGCGCCGAGCTCGTCGCCGCGATCGGGCGGGAGAGCGGCCTCGCCGTACGCATCCTGAGCGGCGCGGAGGAGGCGCATTTCTCCGCCCTCGGCGTGATCGCCGGCTTCTACCGCCCGAGCGGGCTGGTCGGCGACATGGGCGGCGGCAGTCTGGAAGTCGCGGAGGTGCTCGATGACCGGGTCGGCGAGCGCTGGGTCAGCCTGCCGCTCGGGGCGCTGCCGGTACAGGCGCTGCTCGCCGCCGATGCGTCCGGGGCGAAGGGGCGGATCGACGCGCTGCTGCGCGACGGGCTGCCACCCGCCCTGACCGAGCCGGTGTTCTACGCCGTCGGCGGCGGCTGGCGCGCCTTCGCCCGGGTGCACATGGCGGCGGTCGCGGCGGCGGTGCCGGTCGCGCACGGCTACGCCATCCCGACCGCCACGGCACGCGACTTCGCCAAGACGATCTGGCGCCTGCCGGAGGCGAAGGTGGCGGCGTTGCCCGGCCTGCCCTCGCGCCGCGCCGCGACCCTGCCGGCCGCGGCGCTGGTGCTCGACCGGGTGCTGAAGCGCCTGGCGCCGGGACGCGTCGTGTTCTCCGCGCTGGGTCTGCGCGAGGGCTGGATGTACGCGCAACTCGACACGCCGTCCCGCTACCTCGATCCGGTCGTCGAGGGTGCGCAGACGATCGGCCTGCCGAGCGCAAGGGTGCCGGAGTTTGCACCGGCGCTGGTGCAATGGACCGATGCGCTGTTCCCGGGCGAGACCGCCCCGGACCGGCGGCTGCGTGTCGCCGCCTGCGCGCTCTCCGACATCGCCTGGCGCGACGACGCGCGGCTGCGCGCCGCCGAGAGCTTCCGCCGGCTGCTGCAATTCCCCTTCATCGGCATCGAGCACGCCGAGCGCGTTTTCCTCGCGGCGGTGATTCATGCCCGCTACGCCGGCGCCGCCGACGATCCGGCGCTGCTGCCCGCGATCGAGCTGCTGCCGGCGGCGCTGCGGCGACGGGCGCTGATCCTGGGACGCGTGATGCTGCTCGGCTATCGCCTGTCCGGCGGCGTGCCGGAGATCCTGCGTACCGCCCGGCTGAAAATCGGCGCCGACGTGGTGCGGCTGGAAGTGGCGCCGGCGGCGCGCGGGCCGGACAGCGAGGTGGTCGCCGACCGGCTGCGCCTGGTCGGCCTCGCCGTCGGCGTCCGGCGCACCGAGATCGCCGAGGCGGCATGACATCCGCCCGCGCGGCCCTGGCGGGGACAATTTGATGGTGCGCCCGACTTCGGGTTGATTTAGACGAATCCGTCTCACGTTATTGGTGGCTTCATGAGCGCGCAGGCACTACTTTCGCGTGTGATTGTGCCCAGCCGAATAAATTCCATTCGGTGCGGATGTGTTCTACCCTCGCACCCGCAGCATGAGCCGGCCCCCGCCTGCCAACGAGATCGCCATGGATGATCCGCACCTCACCCCGCTTTCTGCCGGCCTGAGCGACGAGGACGCCGCCCCGCCTGCCGCGGCGGCCGCCGGCGCATTACCCGATCCCGTGGAGGCCTTCCGCAACCGCGTGGTCGCCAAGCTGACCTACCAGATCGGCAAGGATCCGGTGACGGCGAGCGAGCGGGACTGGTTTCTCGCCACGGCACTCGCCGTCCGTGACCTGGTCGTCGATCGCTGGATGGCCTCGACCCGCGCCACCTACGAGACCGGGCGCAAGCGGGTCTACTACATGTCGCTCGAGTTCCTGATCGGGCGGCTGCTGTTCGACGCACTCAACAATCTCGGCCTGACCGATACCGCTCGCGCGGCGCTGGCCGACATCAACGTCGATCTCGACCGGATCCGCGCCCAGGAGCCGGACGCCGCCCTCGGCAATGGCGGCCTCGGCCGGCTCGCCGCCTGCTACATGGAGAGCATGGCGACGCTGGCCGTCGCCGCCTATGGCTACGGCATCCGCTACGAGCTCGGGCTGTTCCGCCAGATGATCCAGGACGGCGTGCAGCGGGAACTGCCGGAGGACTGGCTGTCCTTCGGCAACCCTTGGGAATTCGAGCGGCCCGAGGCGTCCTATGAGATCGGCTTCGGTGGCCATGTCAGCGTCACTCATGACGAAGGCCACGCCCGCTATGTCTGGCATCCGAGCGAGACGATCACCGCCGTCGCCTATGACACGCCGATCGTCGGCTGGCGCGGCGCGCATGTGAACACGCTGCGGCTCTGGTCGGCGCGCGCCAACAGCCCGCTGCAGCTCGAGGAGTTCAACCGCGGCGACCATGTCGGCGCCTACGGCGACCGCGCCCGGGTCGAAGCGATCTCGCGCGTGCTCTATCCGAGCGACGAGACGCCCTCGGGCAAGGAGCTGCGGCTGCGGCAGGAATTCTTCTTCGCCTCCGCCTCGCTGCAGGACCTGCTGCGGCGGCATCTCGGCCAGTTCGGCACGCTCGCCAACCTGCCCGACAAGGTCGCGATCCAGCTCAACGACACGCATCCGGCGATCGGCATCGCCGAGATGCTGCGCCTGCTGCTCGACGTGCACGGGCTCGGCTGGGACGAGGCCTGGCGCGTCACCCAGGCCTGCTTCGCCTACACCAACCACACGCTGCTGCCCGAGGCGCTGGAGATGTGGCCGGTGCCGCTGCTGGAACGGCTGCTGCCGCGCCACATGCAGCTGATCTACCTGATCAACGCCCGGCACCTCGACCATGTGCGCCGCGGCGGCGATGCCGATGACGAGCTGCTCGCCACCGCCTCGCTGATCGACGAGCACCACGGCCGGCGCGTGCGCATGGGCCATCTCGCCTTCGTCGGCTCGCATCGCATCAATGGCGTCTCCGCGCTGCACACCGAGCTGATGCGCGGCACGGTGTTCCGCGACCTGAACGCGCTCTATCCCGGGCGCATCGTCAACAAGACCAACGGCATCGCCTTCCGCCGCTGGCTCATGCAGGCCAATCCGGGTCTGACGCGCCTGCTGCGCGACGTGATCGGCGATGGCTTCCTCGATGATGCCGAGGCGTTGCAGACCCTCGCCGCGCATGCCGGAGATGCCGGACTGCACGCGCGGCTGATCGCCGAGCGGCGTCGCAACAAGGCGGCGCTGGCCAATTTGATCGGCCGGCAGCTCGGCATCGCGGTCGATCCGACCGCGATGTTCGACGTGCAGATCAAGCGCATCCACGAGTACAAGCGGCAGTTGCTGAACATCCTGCACACCGTCGCCCTGTACAACGCCATGCGGGCGCAACCCATGCGCAACTGGGTGCCGCGGGTAAAGCTGATGGCCGGCAAGGCGGCGCCCGGCTACCATCGCGCCAAGCGCATCATCCGCCTGGCGCATGACGTGGCACGGGTGATCAACGACGATCCGACCGTCAGCGAGATGCTGAAATTCGTTTTCCTGCCGAACTACAACGTCAGCCTGGCCGAGATGATCATCCCGGCCGCCGATCTCTCGGAGCAGATCTCGACCGCCGGCACCGAGGCCTCGGGAACCGGCAACATGAAGCTGGCCCTGAACGGCGCGCTGACCATCGGCACGCTCGACGGCGCCAATGTCGAGATTCGCGACCGGGTCGGCGCCGACAACATTTTCATCTTCGGCCTCACCGCCGAGGAGGTCGATGCCAAACGCCGCGCCCACTACAATGCCCGCCGCGCGGTCGAAGCGTCGGATGCGCTGGCCGAGGTGCTGGACGCGATCGCCTCCGGCGTGTTCTCGCCGGAGGAGCCGGACCGCTACCGCGACCTGATCCACTCGCTGTACGACGTCGATGCGTTCATGGTGACGGCGGATTTCGACAGCTACGTGCAGATGCAGATGGAGGTCGCCGGGCGCTGGCGGCAGCCTGGCTCCTGGTGGCAGGCGAGCGTGCACAACACCGCCAATGTCGGCTGGTTCTCGGCCGACCGCGCGATCCGCGACTACGCCGCCGACGTCTGGGACGCCCCGGTGCCGTAGCGCGCTTCCACCCGCCGCACCGCTCCGCGTCCACGCTCAGCCACCGCGTACCCGGCTTCGCGGCGCTTCGTCTCAAATCAGGCACAGGCTCTGCAACTCGCGCCGCAGCGTCGGCGGCAGCGCCGCCACGCCATCCGCCACCGCGGACCCGCGCAGGTCGGGCGGCGCCGCCTCTGCCGCCAGATAGCGCCAGCCCTGGAACGGCTTCATCATCCGGCCCAGCACCGGCACCAGGCGTGGATCCAGCACCAGGCTCGTGCAGGGCGAACCATCCGCCCGCGTGTCCTCGATGATGTCGCGCACCGGCTGCCGCGCCAGCATGGCGCCGCCGATCACCCAGTAGATCGATCCGCCGGCCAGGATCTCCGCCGCGCGGCGGGGGAAATGCCGCGTGCGGTGGCACAGCGGCGGATCGGTGCGGGCGCGCTCGGCCTGCAGCGCCCGCAGATGCGGCAGGTCACGCACGCCGACGGCAAGTTTCATCAGATGCAACATGGCGTGGCAGGCATTCCACCTCGACACGGCGATGTGGCGCGGTCGCCCTGGCCGGCAAGGCGGGCGGGCCGCTCGAGGATGCCACGTCTGGCATGTTAAGGGACCGCCGCCGAGTCGCGCGGACGGTCCGCGCGCGACGACGGCACGCTGCATACGCCGGCCTGCGCTGAGGGCTTGGCCACGATCCCGCCGCATTCCTCTGATGCAGCTTGATCCGCGACGGGCCGCGTCGAGCGACGCGGCGCGCGCGCGGGGAGGCAGAATCATGCAACGGCGCCACTTGCTGGCGGGCGCGGTGGCGTCGATCGCTCTGGGGCGGACCCGGCGGGGACTGACGCAGATCGTGGCCGGGCGGCTGAACCCGGCCTGGCCGCCGGCCCTGGTGATGGGCACCGCGAGTCCCGGCGGCACTTATGCCGTCTACGGCCCGGTCTGGGGCGGCCTGGTCGCGCGCGCGACCGGCGTGAGCTTCGCCTACCGCGCCACCGAGGGCCCGAACGAGAACATCCTGCTGCTCGACCGCGACGCGATCCAGCTCGGCATGACCACGATGGGGGTGGCGCGGCAGGCCTGGGAGGGCAGCGGCGAGTGGACGCATGGCGCCCGGCTGCGCAGCTTCCGGGCGTTGTTCCCCATGTACGAGACACCCTTCCACGGCCTGGCGCTGGCCCGGTCCGGGATCGCCCGCATGCGCGACCTGCGCGGCCGCGTCGTCGGGATCGGGCCGGAAGGCGGCACCGCCGGCACTTATGTGCCGATGATGCTGCCGCTGCTCGGGATCGACGGCGTGCGCTTCCGCTTCGGCACCATGGAGGACCAGCTCCACGAGCTGCAAGCCGGGCGACTCGATGCGACGGTGCTCGCCGCCGGGGCGCCGATCCCGGCCTATCTCGCGGCGGAGCGCAATGCTGCCTGCCGCCTGCTCGGCTTCACGCCGACCGAGATCGCACGCCTCGCCGCGACCTTGCCCGAGCTCTCGCGCACCGTGCTGCCGCGCGGCATCTATCCCGGGCTCGAGGCCGATCTGCCGACGGTCGGCATGTTCAACTTCGCCATTTGCGGCCCCGATCTGCCGGACGACCTCGTCTACACGGCGGTGCGCGTGGTGATGGGCGATCCGCAAGCGATGCGCCAGGCCGGCCCGCCGGCTTCGGAGACCGTGATCGCCAATGTGCGGCGGGACGGGTTCCTCCCCTTCCATCCCGGCGCGGCCCGCTACTACCGCGAGCGCGGCCTGCGCCTCGCCCCCGACCTGGTGGGCTGAGAGGGCGAGCACGACCCGCCATAGAACCGGCGGGCGGCGAAGGCGATTGTCTGGGGGAGGCAAGAGGGCGGAAGCGTGCGATGGCCAGTGTCACCCTGCTGCAGGATGCGAAATGCCCGCAATGCGGCGCCCTGCTCGTCCTGATCGTGCGACCGGATGAGGCGAGCAAGGTGGTCTGCGTGGATTGCCGACTGGGGGCCCCGGCGGAGACGCCACGCCATATGATGTCGGCCTTCGCCGCGGACTCGATCACCCCGGCCGAGCAGCGGACGATCCGCGAGGCGGTTCCGGACGTCGACCGGCGGCGCGGCCGGTTCGTCCCCGACTGAAGGGACTCGGTCCGAGCCGCTTGCCGCGGCGTCGCCTCCCACCGCGGACCAAACAGGATCGCTGCCGCCCCGGGCACTCCAACCGGGCAGCGGCGTTGCCGTCGCAGCCCGGCGGTCCACCCGAGCCGGGCGCATCGGAGCAGACGGAGTGATCGCCCATGCCGACGCTGGAATCGATGCCGACCTTCGAGCGCAGCCTGCCGGCGGTGCAGACCGCCCTGCCCGCGGCGGCGCGCGCCGAGCTGGAGGCGGCGCTGCTGCGGCTGCAGCGCGGTCGGGGGCTGCTGGTCCGCGTCGCCGACCTGCTGGCGGTCACGCTTGGGGCGGCCGGCGGTCTCGCCGCCCGGGCGGCGGTGCTGATGACCGGCTCCGGCCTGCGCCGTAACCCCGCGTTATCCCCTGCCCGTTTGCGCGGCATCGCCGAAGCAGCGGTCGCCCGCGCCTTCGACGCCGCGGTGCTCGGGCTGCGCCCGCGCGGCGGGACGGCCGGCCGCCAGCATCGGGTGACGCATGTCGCGGTCACCCTCTCCGGCGCCACCGGCGGCCTGGCCGGACTGGCCGGCTTCTTCCCGGATGCGACGCTGACGACACTGCTGATCATGCGGGAGATCGCCCGGATCGCGCAGCAGGAGGGTGAGGATTTGCGGCAGGACGATACACGTCGTGCGTGTCTCGAGGTGTTCCTGCTGACCCCGGCCGGACCGGACCGGATGCGCATACCCGAGTCGGCCGGCGACTCCGAACTCTCCTACTTCTCGGCCCGCCTGCTGCTTCAGGGCCGCACCGTGGTGGCGCTCATCGAACAGGCCGCCGCCCGCTACGGCATTGTATTGTCCGAGAAATTTTCTGCACAGGCGGTGCCGGTGGCGGGCGCCCTCTGCGGCGCGGCGCTGAACGGCGCTTTCCTCGCACATTACCGCGACCTCGCCCGGGCGCATTTCGTCATCCGGCGGCTGGAGCGCACCTACGGCGCGACCGCGGTGCGCGCCACGGCTGAAGAGTTCTCCCGGACATTCGCGAAAATGCTGTCAATCTGAATTTAGAGGTTGAACGCTCCATACGCATGCGCTACCAGGTGGTGCATGAGCGGTTCATAAAGGGATTTTTGTGTCAGGACGCGTGGTAAGGCTTGCGCAATAAATGGGCGTCGCATAAACACACCTTAACGACTGCTAGCGGTTGAGGAGTGCGGGATGCCGAATGTGACGGTTCTGGGCGGCGGGGGCCTTGTGTACACGCTGCCGTATACATCATCGGTCACCGCGGCGATCGCGCAGCGGTTCGCGAACACAATCAACAGCGACATACAAAACAGCACCCTCACGGCGAACACATACAGCGGCGGCAGCTTCGCCACGACCGGCTCGCAGGAATACGTCATCGCCGGCAGCGGCACGGTCAACGGCGGATCCGCCGGCAACGTCCAGGCGATCGCCATCACGGCGCCCGGCCTGACGCTGACCGAATCCGGCGTCACCATGCAGACGGTGCTGTCCGGCGCAGGCGGCCTGAACCTGAATGCGTCGGCCACCGGCCCGACCGGTCAGGGCACCGTGGTCGCGGGCGGCACGGGCAACGTCATCTCCGTCAGCGGCGCCTACTGGAGCATCACCAGCGACGGCTCGAACATCTCGGTCGGCGGCGGCGGCAGTGCCGGCATCGAATCCAACGGCAACGACACCATCTCCGCCGGCTCCGGCGCCGACACGATCAGCGTGGTCGGCGGCGCCAGCGACGTGGTGTTCGGCGGCTCGGCCATGATCCACTTCTACGCCGGAAGCGGGTCGCAGACCGTCAACGGCATGAGCGGCAGCCTGACCGTCACGGGCGGCACCGGCGGCGGCATCTATGCCGGCGGCAGCGCAGGCAACAACCTGATCCTGGCCGGCAACGGCCCGACCACCATCTTCGGTGGCGGCAACGGCGACCAGCTCTTCGCCAACGGCTCGTCCAACCAGGAGATCGCCGCGGGCAGCGGTAACGAGACGCTGGCCGGCGGCCTCGGCACCGGCAACAACGTGTTCATCGGCAGCAGCGACAGCAGCTCCTCCGATATCATGGGCGGCGGCGCCGGCAACGACACGCTCTACGCCGGCGCGGGCAGCGACACCATGATCGGCGGCGCCGGATCCGACCTGTTCGCCTTCTTCAACGGCAGCGCCGGCGGTACCGATCAGATCGCCGACTACAATGCCGGCCAGGGCGACCTGGTCGGGCTGTTCGGCTACGGCTCGAACGAAGTCGCCCAGGCCCTGGCGAGCCAGTCCACCTCCGGCGGCAACACCACGATCACCCTGTCGGACAATACCACCATCACCTTCAGCGGCGTGTCTCACCTCACCGCCGCCAACTTCACCACCTGATCGCACCGCGACAGGATCCAGCCGAAGGGCCCCCTCGCGGGGCCCTTCGCGCGTCTGGAAGATCGCGGTCAAATCCGGCTGCGCCAGACACGGGGGGATCACCCTCGCGCATCCCGCAATCGCGCCGGCGCAACAGCAAACGGGCGGCCCTCGGCTCGGCCGCCGCCTGCCGCAAAAAAAGGGCCGCCCGAAGGCGGCCCAGTTCAGGGAGGAAGAAGCTTCAGAACGCAAGGGTATGCTACTCACGGGATCGTGAGTGTGCAAGAAAAAAATGTCGCCCGACGGTGACGCGGTCGCCGTTGCGGGACGCCCCCGAGCGAGCGGCACGCGCGTCGCTCAGGCCTGATCCCATCTCATGGTATGAGGGCTCGATTCGGGCGCCCCGGTCACAAGGCCGCTCTCGTAATGCCCCTCTCGTAACGCCCCTCTCGTAACGCCCAGATCGTAAGGGCACCGATGGCTCCCCTCCGCCTGCTGACGTTCACCACGCTGTACCCGAACGCCGAGCAGCCGAACCACGGCATATTCGTCGAAAACCGGCTGCGCCACCTCGTGGCCGGCGGCGGCGTGACAAGCACGGTTCTGGCACCGGTGCCGTACTTCCCCTCCGGCGCTTCCGCCTTCGGCACCTGGAGCCGCTACGCCCGGGTGCC
>Ga0335074_10017107_pt1 | contig 10218 bp, 9 predicted proteins | sample Lox_Sample_23_FD_206715 | JGI IMG/M metagenome (GOLD analysis project Ga0335074, IMG submission 206715) | Soil microbial communities from Loxahatchee National Wildlife Refuge, Florida, United States - Lox_Sample_2.3 | ecosystem: Environmental > Terrestrial > Soil > Wetlands | place: USA: Florida...
CAGCAGCTAGGGAACCTGATCGTCCTGTACGACGACAACAAGATCTCGATCGAGGACGACACCGCGATCGCCAAGTCAGAGGACGTGCTTGCCAGGTACGCCGCCTACGGCTGGCACACGCAGCGGGTCGACTGGCACAAGCCAGGCGGCTACGAGGAAGACGTTCAGGCGCTTTACGACGCGTACCAGGCCGCCATCGCCGAGACGAGCCGCCCCTCGATCATCGGCCTGTCCACGATCATCGGCTGGCCAGCGCCAGACAAGCAGAACACCGGCGAGGCCCACGGCTCCGCGCTCGGCGTGCCTGAAGTCCGTGCGACCAAGCGGGTCCTGGACTTCGACCCGGACGTGACCTTCCCTGTCGAGGACGAGTCGGTCAGCCGGGCGCGTGAGGTCGCCGACCGCGGCAAGCTGCTGCACGCTCACTGGGACGAGCGGTTCGCCGCCTGGTCATCAGAGCATCCAGCGCAGCGGGCACTCTTCGACCGGCTCTCTGTCCGTGAGCTGCCTGATGGCTGGGCGGATGCGATCCCTGAGTTCCCGGCGGACGGCGGGCCGATCGCGACCAGATCGGCCTCTGGCAAGGTGCTCAACGCGCTCGCCCCTGTCCTTCCCGAGCTGTGGGGCGGCTCGGCCGACCTCGCGGGAAGCAACGACACGACGATGGCAGGGGAACCATCTTTCATCCCAGTCGAGCACAAGACCAGGATGTTCCCCGGCAATCCTTACGGCCGTACCCTGCACTTCGGCATCAGGGAATTCGGCATGGGCGGCATCTGCAACGGCATCGCGCTGCACGGGCTGACCCGGCCTTACGGCGGCACGTTCTTCGTGTTCAGCGACTACATGCGGCCGGCGGTGCGGCTCGCCGCGCTGATGGAGCTGCCGGTGACCTACGTGTGGACGCACGACTCGATCGGGCTCGGCGAGGACGGGCCGACTCACCAGCCGGTCGAGCACTTCTGGGCCATGCGGGCCATTCCGGGACTCGACGTGGTCAGGCCGGCCGACGCTAACGAGACCGCGGTCGCCTGGCGCACCATACTCGAGCGCGGCGACAGGCCCGCAGGCCTGGTACTGACCAGGCAGAAGGTTCCGGTCGTCGACCGCAAGGCAGCTGGCATCGGCAGCGCAGAAGGTGCCGCGCGCGGCGCCTACGTGATCGCCGCTGCTTCTGGCGGGGAACCGCGAGTGATCTTGATCGGCACGGGCAGCGAGGTGCATATAGCGCTGGCGGCCAGGGCCGAGCTCGAACGCGAGGGGATACCGGCTTCCGTCGTATCGATGCCGTGTACCGAGTGGTTTGAAGAACAGGACAGGGCATACCGCGACCAGGTGCTGCCGCCTCACGTCACCGCAAGGGTTAGCGTGGAGGCGGGGGTCGGTTTCGGCTGGCGGCAGTACGTGGGCGACGCGGGCGAGATCATCAGCCTCGAGCACTACGGGGCGTCGGCCGCCTACGAGAAGCTATACGAAGAGTTCGGGATCACCCCGGAGCGGGTGGTACAGGCCGCCCGGCTGAGCCTCGGCCGGGCGCGGAAGGACGAGGAATGAGCGGACAAGACATTCTCGGTGACCTGACCGCGGCGGGCGTATCGATCTGGCTCGACGACATCAGCAGGGACCGGCTAAACACAGGCAACCTGGCCGCGCTCGTCAGCGAGGACCACGTCAGGGGCGTGACCTCGAACCCGACGATCTTCGCGCACGCGATGGCGAAGGGCGCGGCGTACGACACCCAGCTCGACGACCTGGCGCTGCGCGGGGTCACGGTCGGCGAAGCGTCGCGGATGATTACCACCTACGACATCCGCTGGGCGTGCGACGTGCTCAGGCCGGTCTTCGACGAGTCGGCGGGCGTGGACGGCCGGGTTTCGCTCGAGGTCGACCCACGCCTGGCCAGGGACACCGAGCGGACGATTGCTGAGGCCAGGCAGCTCTGGTGGCTGGTTGACCGGCCGAACCTGTTCATCAAGATCCCGGCGACCGCAGAAGGGCTGCCGGCGATCACCACCTGCCTGTCCGAGGGCATCAGCGTCAACGTGACGCTGATCTTCTCGCTCACGCGGTACAGCGAGGTCATCGACGCTTTCATGGCAGGCCTGGAGAAGGCCTCCGATTCCGACGTGGCCAAGCTGGGCTCGGTCGCCTCCTTCTTCGTCAGCCGCGTCGACACCGAGGTTGACAAGCGCCTCGACGCGATCGGCACGCCGGAGGCCGAGGCCATGCGCGGCCAGGCAGCCGTGGCTAATGCCAGGCTGGCTTACGAGCTGTTCGAGCAGGAGATCGCGACACCGCGCTGGAAGGCACTCGCGGCGCGCGGTGCGCGCGTGCAGCGTCCGTTGTGGGCTTCGACCAGCACCAAGAACCCCGCCTACAAGGACACGCTTTACGTGGACGACCTGGTGGCTCCCGACACCGTCAACACGATGCCTGAGCCGACCCTGCACGCGGTCGCGGATCACGGCACGGTCGTACCCAATGCGATCGCCGGCACCTACGACGAGTCACGCGCGGTGTTCGCCAAGCTCGAGGCGCTCGGGGTCAGCTATGACGACGTGGTCAAGGTGCTCGAGGACGAAGGCGTAAGCAAGTTCGCTGACTCGTGGAACGAACTGCTCGCCACGATCAAGTCTCAGCTGGAGACGGGCAAGCAGTGACCGGCAATCCGCTGCGGGATCCTCGCGACCGGCGGATCCCCAGGGTCGCCGAGCCGTGCGTGCTCGTCATGTTCGGCGTGACCGGCGACCTCGCGCAGAAGAAGCTCCTGCCCGCGATCTATGACCTGGCGAACCGTGGCCTGCTGCCTCCGGGCTTCTCGCTTGTCGGGTTCGCCAGGCGGGACTGGCACGATCAGGACTTCGCGAAGCTGACCTATGAGGCGGTGCGCGCCCATGCGAGAACCCAGTTCCGCGAGGAAGTCTGGGAGCAGGTCAGGGAAGGCATCAGGTTCGTTTCCGGTGAGTTCTCCGACCCAGATGCCTTCGACCGGCTGGCGCACTGTGTCAGCGAGCTCGACGCCGACCGCGGCACCGGAGGTAACCGCGCGTTCTACTTGTCTATACCGCCGAACCAGTTCCCTGTCGTCGTCGGCCAGCTAGAGCGCTCCGGCCTCGCCGCGCAAGACGGCTCAGACGGCAAGCACAGCGGCTGGCGCCGGGTCGTGATCGAGAAGCCCTTCGGACACGACCTCACCAGCGCCAGGGACCTCAACGACCTGCTGGCGACCGTCTTCCCGCCGTATTCCGTGTTCCGCATCGATCACTACCTCGGTAAGGAAACGGTACAGAACCTGCTCGCGCTCCGATTCGCCAACGAGCTGTTCGAGCCGATCTGGAATCGTGGCTACGTCGACCATGTGCAGATCACGATGGCCGAGGACATCGGCATCGGCGGCCGGGCCGGCTACTACGACGGTATCGGAGCCGCGCGGGACGTGATCCAGAATCACCTGCTGCAGTTGCTCGCGCTGACCGCGATGGAAGAGCCTGTCTCGTTCGCGGCAGACGCGCTGCGGGCCGAGAAGCAGAAGGCGCTGTCCGCTGTGCAGATCCCAGACGACCTCGCCGAGGGCACCGCGCGCGGTCAGTACACGGCGGGCTGGCAGGGCGGCATTCCCGTGCCTGGCTTCCTGGCCGAGGACGGGATCGCGCCAGATTCGACCACGGAAACCTACGCGGCGATCAGGCTCGGCGTGGACACGAGGCGCTGGGCTGGCGTGCCTTTCTACCTGCGTACGGGCAAGAGGCTGGCGACGAGGATGACCGAGATCGCGGTGATCTTCCAGCGGGCGCCCCACCTGCCGTTCAACGCTACAGACGCGCGGGAACTCGGGCAGAACGCCCTGGTCATCCGCGTGCAGCCGGACGAGGGCGTGACGCTTCGGTTCGGTTCCAAGGTGCCTGGCTCGGCGATGGAAGTCAGGGACGTGAACATGGACTTCGCCTACGGCGAGTCGTTTACGGAATCGAGCCCTGAGGCCTACGAGCGCCTCCTGCTTGACGTGCTGATCGGCGACCCGCCGCTATTCCCCGGTCATGAGGAAGTCGAGCTTTCATGGAAGATACTGGATCCGATCGAGTCGTTCTGGGCCGATGCCGGGCGCCCGGAACCGTATCTGGCCGGATCGGCCGGGCCGGCCAGCGCCGACGCCATGATGGCGCGCGATGGCCGGTCCTGGCGGCGGCTGTAGCCGGCGGGGGCCAGCGATGCGCATAGAACTGAGTGACACCACGGCAAGCGCGGTCAGGAACGCGCTGATCAGGGCCTCCCAGCAGATGGGCGGCCTGACTACTGGCGTGGTGCTCAACCTCATCGTGATGACCGACGAGGGCGAGCAGTACGACGCGATGAAGGCGGCCGCTCAGGCCGGGCGTGAGCACCCCTGTCAGATACTCGGCGTGATCGCCAGGAAGCCGCGCGGGCCGAGGAGGCTCGATGCGGAGATCGCCGTGGGCGAGAACGCGCCAGGCCAGATCGTGCTGCTGCGCATTTACGGAGAGCTGAACGAGCACGTGGACTCGGTCGTGACGCCGCTGCTCGTGGCCGATACGCCTGTGGTGGTCTGGTGGCCGGGTACCGGGCCGCTCTCGCCGTCGGCCGACCCGCTAGGCGTGCTCGGGCAGCGCCGCATCACCGATGTAGCGGCCAGCGATGACCCGCCAGGTCGCCTGCTCGAGCTGGCCGCGAACTACCGCCCTGGCGATACCGATCTCGCCTGGGCAAGGACGACTAGCTGGCGTTCGCTGCTCGCGGCCACGCTTGACCGGCCGCCTGGCGAGATCTACGAGGCGACTGTCGGTGCCGAGCGGGATAACCCGAGTGCCGAGCTGATAGTCGCGTGGCTGGCCGGACGCCTGAGAATCCCCGTGCGGCGGGAGATCTCTGACGGCCCTGGCGTGACCGAGGTCAGTTTCCTGACCGACGGCGGCAAGATCGTGATCAGCAGGGCCGACGGCAGGAACGCGACGCTGTCCAGGCCGGGCGAGCCCGACCGGCACGTGGCCCTGCATCGCCGCGAGATCGGCGAGCTGATCGCCGAGGAACTGCGCAGGCTAGACCCTGACGAGGTGTACGGCGAGGCGCTGGCGACCCTGGCGGCCGCCGCCGAGTATGCCGCCAGGGCAGAAGCCGAAGCCGAGCTCGCTGACGAGGAGTAACGCCATTTCCGTCCCGCAGATTCTCATTCACCGTGACGGCGACTTGCTGGCAAAGGCGGTCGCCGCCAGGCTCGTGACCAGGCTTGTCGACGCGGTTGCCGCGAAGGGCCTGGCCAGCTTGGTCCTCACCGGCGGCGGCATCGGCACCAAGGTGCTGTCTGAGCTGGCCGCCGCGCCCGCCCGCGACGCCGTGGACTGGCGGCGCGTCGAGATCTGGTGGGGCGATGAGCGGTTCCTGCCCGCCGGTGATCCTGAGCGGAACGAGACAGGGGCGCGTAGTGCGCTGCTCGATCACGTGGGCGTCGAGCGGGTGCATCCGATGCCAGGTCCTGACGGACCTGACGGCCCGAACCCTGAGGCGGCCGCCGACCGGTACGCCCGCGAGCTGAAGCTGGCCGCCCAGCCGGAGGACAGGGCCGGCGTGCCACGCTTCGACGTGCTGCTGCTCGGCATCGGCCCCGACGCGCACGTCGCCTCCTTGTTCCCCGGCCTGCCCGCCCTGTATGAGGAAGACAGGACCGTGGTCGCCGTGCGGGGCGCTCCGAAGCCGCCTCCGACGAGGCTCTCGCTGACGATGCCGGCGATCAGGGCCGCCTCCGACGTCTGGATCCTCGCCTCGGGTGCGGAGAAGGCCGGTGCGGTCAGGCTAGCGCTGTCAGGCGCGGGTCCCGTCCAGGTGCCCGCGGCGGGCGCCAGGGGCAGCCAGCAGACCTTGTTCCTGCTCGACCGGGCCGCGGCCGCTGAGCTTCCCGCACAGCTAAGCCGACCGGCGTCGCCCTGAACCTTCCCGCTCTCACCCTGCGGATTCCGGCGTAAATCGGGGTCTCCCGTTCATTGACAACGAGAGTTACGCTCAGGGCAGATCTTCCATATGAGTCTGGTGAGGATACCGGCATGGAAGTCTGGAAGGCCGGATCATGGGCAATCGGCGGCTTATTTCGGGTGGCAGCCCCGATGGGCTATTTCTCCGCTGGTTCCGGCATTCTGCCGTTAGGACCTTCACGGCCTGCGGCATTGCGTGTGTGTGGTTCCGGGAAGTTTTCACCCCGCCGTTCCAGCTTGCTAGCCTCGGGGCGGCATCGACCTCCTGAGGAGGATCATGTGAGCAGTCCAAATGAGCAAACCGTAGCCGATCCGGCGCCACTCGGCCTGGCTGGCTTCGCGCTGACTACCTTCCTGCTGTCTGCGGCTAACGCTGCCCTAACCAAGGGCGCTGCTGACGAATGGGTCGGCTATGCCTTCTTCTACGGCGGCACCGTCCAGCTCCTGGCAGGAATGTGGGAGTTCAAGCGCAACAATGTCTTCGGCGCGACGGCGTTCTCGACATACGGCGGCTTCTGGCTCGGCCTTGGCTTCTTCATCACGCACTTCGCGACCGTCAAGGGCGAGAACGTCACGAACGACCTAGGCTGGATCCTCCTGGCCTTCGCCATCTTCAACACCTACATGCTGCTGTGGAGCACCCAGGTCAACATGGCGGTGTTCCTGGTGTTCCTGGTGCTTGAGATCACCGAGATCCTCCTGTTCATCGGGTTCTTCGCCGGCAACACGAACATCATCAAGATCGGAGGTTACGCCGGCATCCTGACCGCGCTCCTAGCCTGGTACGCCTCGGCTGCCGTCGTCGGCAACAACGTGGGCTGGAGCCTGCTGCCGACCGGCGGCAAGGTCATCAAGGTTGGCGCCAGCGCCTAGCGAAGTTTGCCTCGATCGCCCCGGAGCGCGCATCGTCTCCGGGGCGATCGCTTTGTCGGTAGGTTAAGGGCCGTGAATCAAGATCCCCTGCCACAGCGGCCACGCAGCCGCCCCTTGCGCGCCATCATCAGCCTCATCCTGGCGATCGCTGCCGCCGTGGCGGTCAACCTGTACGGGGTGCCGTTCTCGGTCAAGACGATCGGCGGCGCCAAGCGCGCGGGTATCGACACGACAATGCCGATCCTGACTGGCCACCTGATCACGCTCGGCTCGTCGGTCGCGTTCGTGATATTCGGGCTGATCTCAGTATTTGCCTGGGCAAACTGGACACGCGACTTGCTTGGTCACTTCGTCGGCACGGCCTACGGCTCGGTTGTCAGGTACATCCTGATCCTGTTCGGCCTCTGCGTGGTCCTCGTGGTGACGCTCAGCGTGCTCGGCTTCCGCGTCGGGCAACTCGTGCTCGGCGGCACCGTGACAGCCGTCCTCGTGACGATCGCCGCGCAGCAGGCCCTTTCCAACCTGTTCGCCGGCCTCCTGCTGCAGTTGACGCACCCGTTCAAGGTCGGCGACTCGATCTGGGTCAGGTCGGGCTCGCTCGGCGGCACCATCGAAGGTGTCGTCGCCGAGATCAGCATCACGTACATCACGCTGGAGAACGATCAGGGCCGGGTACTGCTCCCCAACGCCGTCGTACTCGCGTCGGCGCTGAGCCCGGTCCGTGCCGCCCCCAAGGACGGCCTTCTCGCCCAGCGATTTTCCCGTTCCGTGCCGAGACCCCCCATTTCGGATGCCGGCGAGCAGGAGCCTGACGGGGCGTAGTGGCCGGCACCCCCGCGATGCCGGCCACTACAGCCACCTACCTAGTGGTTCGCCTCGTATTCCGAGATGACCTGAGCCGGTATCCGGCCTCGGTCACTGACCTCCATGCCCGAACGCTTGGCCCAGGCCCTGATCTCGGCGCTGCGCCGGCGGTGCGCGGTCGTGCGCCGCTTGGTGCGTCCGGCGCGCGACGACACCCGGCGGCCATGGTCGGCGAAGCGCTTCACCGACTCGTCGAACTTCTCGCTGTGCTTAACGCAGAGATCGATCTCGTAGTCCCGGCCATCGAGGCTGAACGTGCGAGTCACTTGCTCGCCGTTGGGAATTTCCTTTGAGTCGTAGTCACACGCGAATGTGACTGAGACCTTCTGTGCCACGTCTGTTCCCCCCTTCCCCAACCGCCTCAATATTCCCGCGATCACCGAGTCGTAACAGTGAGTAGTGAAACAATCTCAGAGAGTAGGCGAATCGGGGAACGGGACACTAAGACCCGACGTAAGGATGGTGCGTCCGATCGGCTATCGGTAAGGCCCGTTCCTGGCAGGAACCGAAGGGAAGCTCAGCATCGCCGTACTGGGCATTGATTCCTGATCGTCAGGGAACTCGTACTCATCGCTAAAGCTTGGACGCCGATGAGATCCCGGGCGATTCGGCTCGGCGTAAGCGGCCTCGCCGTAGCCAGGATCGCCGTAGTTCGGGTCGCTGTAGTTCGGCGGGTTGTAATCGCTCATCCCGTACCCAGGTTCGTGGCCCTGTGCGGTGTCGTGCGTGTAGTTCGCCGGCTGGTAGCCGGTATCGGCCGCATATGGATCGTAGCGAGGGTCGGGCGGGTAACTAGCCGTCCCGTAATCCGGCTGGCTTTGCTGCTGATAGGGCGGTGCGGCGTCGTTGAAACGGTGGTCATCGTACGGCTGCCGCGTCGTGTACCCGGGGCCGTAGCCAGGGCTGGCGGGCACCGGAGGCCCGGCCTGCAGGGTGCGGGTCATCCGGTCCAGATCGGCCAGCGGCAGCCGGAAGGTGCCAGTACAGCGATTGCCCTGCCAGATGCTGAAAACCGCGACCCGGCTGTTGGCGTACCAGCTCAGCCGCATGCTTCTCGCTTCGCCGCGGACATCGAAGAAGACCTCGCCGTCTCTGGGCAGGGGAACGGCATCCGGCTCGGACATGTTGCCTATCGTCGCTCGGTCCCGACCAGGTTGTCCAGCCAATGGACGGATTGAGGCACGTTCTGGGTACTTGCCCCCCGCCCTGGCCGCGCCCGCCAGGGAGATTGGGCGCTCAAAATCGGACGAGAATTGTCATCTTGGCTGTGCGAGCCCGCTGGCGGTGGCATGATTGTCCGGCGGTCCAGTGTTGCGTGAGAGCACTGGCGCGACAGCTCAGCAGCCGGCCGGAGTCTACCGGATCCAGGCGCGGGCAACCGTGCGTCATGGTCGCGAGGGAACAGTTTAGCGCTGCAAGGCGTTTGCATGGTGCGACGGGGCGGTTGCCGTATCGCGCGATTTCCTTGTGTTTGGGCGTGGATGTTAGTTACGGCACGTTGGTTGAGGAGAGCTTTTCATGTCTGAGGTACGCCGTCAGGCCGTGTTGCTGCCGCGGCCTAACTGGGGTTGGCAGGACCGTGCCGCATGCCGCGGCGAAGATGTCGTGTTGTTCTTTGGCCCAGATGGCGAGCGGCAGCCAGAGCGCGAGGTCAGGGAGCGCAAGGCGAAGGGCTTGTGCGCTTCTTGCCCGGTTCGGATGGAATGCCTGGGTTATGCCGTCAGCCGTCCGGAGAAGTACGGCACCTGGGGTGGCTTGAACGAGGACGAGCGGTCCGCTGAGCGTCGTCGCCGCATGCGGCGGGCCAACGCGAACGCTGCCTGATTGAATCGCTGCCCACGGGCGAGAATAGACCTCATGATCTGCCGAAGCTGCCGTCGCCAGGACCACGAATCCTGTCCTGGCGGCACCTGGTGCGACTGCCAGCATAAGCCGCAGCCCGCGCCAGAACCCAAGGTCGTCTGGGTGAGGCAGGGTTAGGGTTAGCGCGTGTGTTCTGTGCCTTTTTGACCTACTGTGGTATTGGAGCATCATGGATGCTGAGCCGCGGACGACAACGGAGGGGCGCGAGATGGAGCAGCTTGCCGCCGAGGCAGCAGAGGCTCTGAACGGGGCGCCGGCCAGCGAGGTCATCAGGTGGGCAGCCGAGACGTTCGGTGACAGGCTGTGCATCACCTCGTCGATGACAGACGCGGTCATCATCGACCTGGCCTCGCGCGAGGTGCCAGGAATCGACGTGCTGTTCCTTGACACCGGTTATCACTTCGCCGAGACGGTCGGTACCAGGGACGCCGTTTCCGTCGTTTACCCGGTCAATGTGGTGAACGTCACACCGGCGACGACGGTAGAGGAGCAGGATACGGAGCTCGGGCCCAAGCTTTACGCGAGGAACCCCGATCTCTGCTGCTATCTGCGCAAGGTGATACCGCTCGAGCAGTCACTCGAGCCGTACGACGCGTGGATAACCGGCGTGCGCAGGGAAGAGACCGACGCTCGCACG
>Ga0335074_10017109_pt1 | contig 10217 bp, 5 predicted proteins | sample Lox_Sample_23_FD_206715 | JGI IMG/M metagenome (GOLD analysis project Ga0335074, IMG submission 206715) | Soil microbial communities from Loxahatchee National Wildlife Refuge, Florida, United States - Lox_Sample_2.3 | ecosystem: Environmental > Terrestrial > Soil > Wetlands | place: USA: Florida...
CAAATTGAATGTAAACCTCCTCTCCGTCGCCCCAGTCTGGGCCTGAAATCATATCTCCCAGTTTCCGTCTGCTCGGGAAGAAACTGACCAACTTCTTGGGTAGCTGTGATGGTCTTCCCTTGTAAGCAGCGAGGGATACGATGATGGTCCGCTTGGCTTCGCTCGTTGTGAACTTAATGGCATTTGTAGTGAGATTGATAAGCACCTGGAGAACTCGCTGTGGATCGGCCTTAATCCAATCGATTCCCAGCTCCTTGTATGAATCGTCGACCACAAACCGCATGTCGATATCAGCACTCTGAATTTCACTCTCGAACATCTTCAGTGCTCTCTGAATAACCGACAGTGGCTGCACATCGACCGGTGTCACCATCAACATTTGGCTGTCCAGCTTCGACAGAGTGAGAATGTCGTCGACAATGCGCTTTTGATGCTGGGCGCACAGAGCTATAGTTTGTGCCGCATCGATGCTATTTGCAACAATGTCCTCATCGACTTCGAGTCCTGCATCTCGAGTTTCTTGTAGAGTGGACGAAATCTCGTCGGCACACTGTAAGATTGCCGAAAGTGGGTTGCGCATTTCGTGACTTGTAATGTCGATGAAATTTTCTTGCTGCCGCTTGAGTTCGACAGCTTCCTCCAATCTCCGTTTTTGGAAGCTTTCTGCCCATTTCTGCTGGCTAATGTTGGTAATGCTTCCGAATACGCTTTTCAAGCTACCGTTCGATATCTCAGGATATACGCTGAAGAGAACCCACGTATCGGTTCGGTTGTGAGTCCGGTCTTCCCACTGGGCCTTGAAACGAAATTCCGCCGTAAGTGGCTTCATATCTACGGTCACCTGCTTCCAAAGTTCTCGCACACGGTCTTGATCCTCGTCTTTCACCGCGTCGATCCAGCGATCAGTGCTAGCTGGGTCCTTAAGCACTCGGGTGATCTCAAACCATGCGTCTGTAATGAATTAGTTTAGAAGTTCTCCCGGTGGAAGACATGACTTACCGTTGCAAAAGGCAATGTGACCCTCGGCATTAGCAATGAAGAGACCAACTGGACTGAGCTCTGCCATACGTGTGAAGCGCGTCTCACTCTCCCTAGCCTCCTCGGTGCGAGCTGCGAGCTGTTCGGAAAGTTCGATTCGATCAAGAGCGGCAAGCTTAGCTGCTCGCTGCCCACGACGGATCTCTTCTTCAAACAAAACCACAGAAGCCAATGAGGTAGCTAGTTGTCGGCTCAGAAGCTGAACGAACAGGCTGTAATCATCATCATACGGCCGCCGAGGATTAACTCCAAGGATTAAGAATCCGAGGATCGATTCACCGGTCGTCGGGTGCACTGGGCAAACAACAACAGACTGACATGGCTCCGGAAATCCTCGCCAATCGATGCCATCTAGCAAAGCCGCGTCCAATTCCGGCCCGATGACTGTGTTGGATTCTTCCTGAGACAAACTTGGAGTGATAGTAATCGAGCCAGGATCGAACTCTTCTTCCTGACCCTTCACTCGGAGAAGGACTGGCTTGTCTGTTTTCATTGCTTCCCGGAAGATTGGACCAAACCCTTCCATTCCAGACTTAAGTTCGATTTGAGCTGGTGCTGCTTTATGGCCTTTTGGTACACCCAGGGATCCTTCGAGATAGCATTGCTTGCTTCCAATCAGACTGTTGGAGTGTACTGAAGAGCAATCGCTATCGGAATCTTCGCTGACTGAGTACAGCAAAACGAATGGGGTGTCAAACTCGTTGAAATCAAGTGCCTGTGAAACACTTTCCCAGAACCCTTTCACGTCTCTGGCGTTCGCGGTCCGTTCACCAACTTCTCTAAGAGTCAGCATGCGGCGTTCTGCAATTTTCCTTCTAGTCTTCTCAAACGCAGGATTGTATATTCCGGTGACTGAGCCGTCGCTACCTACGATTGGAATGATTGACCAGGAAAAGTACACTTCTTCTAGGTAGTTCGACCTTTTGATGAAAAGGCAGTCGTCGTCCTTCATCGTTGCTTGGCCGGTTGATCTTGCGTTCGCAAAGACGTCCTTCACATCATCCCAGATCTCCGTCCATGCCTCCTTGTAGCTCTGACCCATAAGTCTTGGGTGTTTCTGGCCAGCCAATAGGATATACGCTTCGTTATATATCGCGACCAGCTCATCTCCCCAGTACATGGCTGCTGGATGGGGACTGGCCATAATGAGGTTGCACATTTGTCGTAAGTCTACAGGCCAGAGTTCTATCGGGCCGAGAGCTGTGGAAGACCAATCGACGCTGCGGGCAAATTGTATGTGTCTAGGAAGGGTGTCGGAGAGAGGTAGACGTGTCCAATCGAAGAATCCGATTTCTTGAGATACGCTACCGAATGGATCAAAGTCGCTAGCAGCTAAGGCACCTAGAACGTCCTCATTGAGAATTAAGGAATCTTCATCCAGCGATTTATTTAGGTCAATATGCAATCTTGCCTGAATCCCATTCGGCTGAGTCGAATTTATGGTTGTTGCAGTCGTTGGCTCGATGGAAGGGACAGCAGAGGCCTCTTGTGATGGCACATCCGCAGGGGAAATTGTCGCGTTACCGAAGTAATCAGATGGTTCTTGGAGAACCGCCTCTATTGAACTTGGAGGATTGCTTTCATAGAGCTTGCGTGACTGTACGCTGGAGCCAGAGGCAAGATCGGATTTGATGGAGGCAGGAGTTGAGAGTATGTTAGAAGCACTAGCTACGCGTAATCGGCGTCGCAACGTTGAACATGACCAGGTGACACCTGCGTGTGTGATCGACGGCAAAGGCACTTCTAAGGACTCGCCATTAGTTGATCCACTCAACAGCCACGACTTGAATTGCGCAAAGCTATTCAGGCTGTCGTCTCTCGCGGAGGGATCAGGCCGCGGTGACAATTCCGCGTTCCTTCCTAGTACACTCTCATAGGCAGAAGAATTCGACCGTAGAGCGGAGTTTACAAAAACTGGCCGCAATGGCCCTGGAATGTAGTTGGAAGCGTCTGCCAAGTCAACGACAAAGGTAGGCCGGCCATCTTGCTCGAGGAGCTCAAGCACGCCCACCTGATTGAGTAATCGAGCTTGTTCATGGACCTACAGTGCAGCAAAGGTTAGTACAGGACGGTGGACGAAGAAGGGCCGGCCTTCAACCAAATTGGGCGACTGAGCATACCTCTTGAGGGGAAGCCCGAGGTACGCTGACCCTGTCGGTCGATCCGCGAGTTGAAACGTTCGACAGGCCTAAGGGACTGGATCCGCTATAGCTCCCACGAGCGAGTGTGACCGTCTTGATGTTACTATCCTCAGCATGGGCATTGCTTAACATCCTGGCTCCTGCCTCGCCGCTGGAGAGGCGAGGCGGCAGTTGTGGCGTCTTACGTGTCGCGTTTGACGAAAAGAAGAGAGGCGATGGAAGTTGCGAATCGTTGGGGTTGGTCGGAGGTAAATCAAAATCGTCTAGGATGTGATGAGGGAAGTGGTGGAGTTGACGGCGTTTGTGGAGCGGTTCGGGAACGAGGTGCGCAGCGACGTTTGGATATTCGAGTTCGGAGGAGCCTATAGAACGCTTCCTGCCAGCGAGAATGGACGCGCTGCTATGTGTAGATGCGGTGTAGGACGTCTTCGACGACGATGGACTCTTCTGGAGATGACCATTCCATAGTTGGGTATTGCCGGCGGTAGCGAACGGGTCGTTGTGCACAGGAAGTGCTGTGCTCGCGAGGGCGTCGTACTCCCGAGTGCTCAATCGTCTTTCCGCAGGTCTCAATGATGGCTGGTTGTTGATGATCGTGTCCAGTTCCTTCGGGTGAGTAAAGATGGATTTTGGACTTGACATAAACGCAGGAGGAGTTGATCGGAGGGCGCTTGCTTAGTGAGGTAGCTCGCACTATGACGCTTCTAAGGATGTCGGAGCACCATGACCGTGGCGGAGGCCTCCAAAGCTCCTTTACCAATGATGCGGAGATGAGAGATGAGAGGTGGAGAGGGTGTGGAGGGTGAAGCGACGAACGACAAGCTCGACGTCCAAAGCTTCTGCGCGCACTCAGCAGCAGCTTCAGAGCGACCAAGTGGCCCGGGAGCGTGGACTGCGGAGAATCCAAGTAGTCGGCTTCGCTAGCAAGACAAGGCTTCGGCTAATTTCGCCCTGGATAACGCAGGTGGCTTGCTCCCTTTCCTGAAGAGCAGGCAGGGATTTGCCCATCAATCGAGCTTATCTGAACCCATGTGGCCATGTTAAATTCTCAGGAAAAATCGATGTCGGTTTACCTAAAAGTGCGTGGACAGCGGCGACCGTGGTGAAGGGAGCCATCTTAGGCCATATTATATAAGATCTAAAGAAACCGGCGCAGCGTTAAGCCAGCCAGGAGCCCCTAAACCGAGTGCAATCACTATTGGATACGTGCACAAGCTATGATCGACGGCCCATCATCCCCAAAGAGAGCGCGCGTAATTATGTCTTGGCTCATAAAGCATACGGCCAGTCATTGGAACAATATAGACGACGCAGCCAGCAGATCGAACCTCCCGATGGCTCTTCCGGCCATCGATGTTGAGAGAATTCAAATAAATCTGTTGCAATACGCCCGACGCCTCTGCAATATCTCCAAACGCATCCTTGGCTCGACAGTCCACTCGGAGAACTACTTGACATGTGAAGATCTTAACATGCAAGGCGGGAAGATCCGAGAGCATGGCAGATGCATATGAATAGTGGTCACAACCCCGACCATGGCCTTGTTCAGAAGATTGAATGTCTGCCTCGTATCCTACGGCGCAAGCACTGACTTATCCGCTCTTCTTCACCATCATCCCTCTCAAACAGCATACTTCTTCTTCTCCGACTTCCAAATGTTGGCAGCAGCTTGACATCCGACTACCATTCCAGCCTGCTCACGTATCTGATTGTCTTTTTCCTGTTGATCCATTCTATGCTAGCATTACCTTCTGCCGTTCGTAAGGCATGCCGTAAACGAGACTTGTGCAGAAACTCGTCGTCACAAATTGTCGGGCAACCTGCAATTCTACTGTAACAGGATGTGACAGACGGAAATGTGACATGACCCACATCTGATAGCAGGAAGAACGGTGCGTTGGCAGCCTGCTATTTGCAATGAAAACTTACTTATGCCGCAGCTGTATTCTGTCTGTCGAGGTGTTCGAGTCGGATACTAACGGCTCTCCGATGAGCCTCCAGTTCCTCTACGGTTGCAAGCTGCATCACTGCACCGCCAACGTTTCTAAGCCCTTCCGACGTCAGGTTCGATGCCGTAATATGCTTCATAAACGACCCGAGGTTAACGCCAGAATACTGTTTGGCATAGCCGTAAGTTGCTAGATCTCGTTGTTAGCGCTCTCGCTAAACGTCTGAAAGGCAGACATGAGCATACGAAGTGAGTGATTCACGCCAGCGGAGTAATCTCCCACACTCTCCGGTGTCCACGGCCCAACAAACACGCTTCCGGCGTTCTGCACCATACTCAAGACCTTCTCCGCATCCTTGACCTGCAGGATGAGATGCTCCGGCGCGTAGAAATTGCTGAGCTGCATCGCCTCGTCGATATCCTTCACGACCAGGGTGACGGAATGCTCAATCGCACCCCTCACAATATCAACGCGAGGCAGCGCGCTAGCTTGCTTGTGCAGCTCATCCTCGATTGCGGCAATCTGCTCCTTTGACAGGTTCACGGCGATGCAAACCACCTGGCTGTCGGTACCGTGCTCGGCCTGGCTCAGCAAGTCGGACGCAACGAAGGCCGGGTTCGCCGTTTCGTCAGCGATGACAAGGACCTCCGAAGGGCCAGCGGGCATGTCGATGGCGACGCTGGCGTCGGTGTCGTTGGCCACGACCATCTTCGCCGCCGTGACGAACTGGTTGCCGGGCCCGAGGATCTTGTCGACCTTGCTGACGCGTTCGGTGCCGTAGGCCATGGCCGCGACGGCCTGCGCCCCGCCCGCCAGCACGATGCTCTCCGCGCCGACCTTGTGCGCCACGTACACGATTTCCGGCGTGACGGAGCCGTCGGCCCGCGGCGGCGACGCGATTACGATTGTCTTGCAGCCCGCAACCATCGCCGGGACGCCCAGCATCATCGCGGTCGACGGAAGCACGGCGGTGCCGCCGGGCACGTAGAGGCCTACTCGCTCGACTGGCCGCGCGAATCGCTGGCAGACCACACCGGGCATCGTCTCAACCGTGAGCGGCTTCTCTTCTTTCTGCGCGGCATGGAATTTCCGAATGTTTTCGAAGGAGATGTCGATAGCTTCGATGGTCTTGGGTTCCAGCCGCATTAGTGACTCCGGGAAGGGCGCTTTGATGATTGGTGTTGTTAGAGAAGTGGCTTTTTCGAATTTGTGCGTGTACTCGAGAAGGGCAGTGTCACCACGAGTGCAGACATCTTTGATGATTGGATTAACAATACCCATGATCTTCTCCGATGACCGTTGAGAGGGACGTTTGAGAGCCTCGTGAATAGTAGACACGGAGTCGGACGACGTGTGGAAGCGCTTCATTTGAATGCGGTCGTTTTGGCTGTCTGCAAGGTACGATGGAGCTTCAGGTACGGAGGCGGCTTCTCTGGGCTCCTCTGTACTTTGCTGATCCACGGTATTCGTAGCTGTATTACCAGTATCCTTTGTCGCCTCTGATTGAGCAGCTGTCCACTGTGGTTTGGCATCACCTCGCCTTCGCTTGACCTTTTGGCTCTTCGCGTCAAGATTTTGCTCCACATCTTCTAGCGAAACTCCAGACGCTATGCATTTTGTCAGGGCAAAATACATCAAGTCTGCCGCCTCGAAAGCGACATCATCCTTGCTATTAGCTTCGCAAAGCTCATCCGCTTCCTCCATGATCTTCGCCCGTAAAAGGAGAGGATCATTGAATAGACGTGCCGTGTACGAGCCTTCGGGTGCTGACTCTTTGCGACTCTTCAGCGTCTTTTGAAGTCGTGCAAGACCGTGGTATTCGCCAAAGCAGGTTGCTGTTCCGGTGTGACAGAATCCTCTTCCTTTCTGCCGAACGACGAATCGCAACGTATCGCGGTCGCAATCGAGTGTTATTCTTACCAACTCTTGTGTATCGCCGCTGCTTTCGCCTTTGTACCATAGTCCTCTTTTGCGGCTCTGATAGACACCTTGTCCCATCTTGAAGCTCTCTGATACACTTTTCTCACTGCTGTACACTAGACCAAGCGCAATGCCCCTCTCATCCGTGACCAGAGTTGTGAACAATCCGTCAGGACGATCGCTTATGGTACCCGCCATCAGTATAGCCGCCGCGTCTAGGTGATCTGGATGTTTGTCTTTATCCGCGCTCAAATTCACCATGTCGATTACTGGAACACCTCCCAATTTGACCACCTTCAGTATCTTTTCTTCATCTGAACCATCCGCAAAGGCGTATATTGGCACGTCATCTTGACCATGTTCTTTGACCCAATCTTCCACCCAGTCGACATCTATTTCGATACAGATGCCTCCAGGATAGTTAGAGGTGGAATCTTGGACATCCTCTCTTTTGCTTTGTGCAACGTTCACAGCGACTCTACTAAGGTCCAAGTTACGGATAGCTTGAATCCTCAAGTATTGTTCCTGACTGACGAACACTTTAGCCGCTCCGGAGTCTAACAGAGACACTATATCTTCGACGGCGCCAGTTCCAGTAAGATTCCAAGCTCCGAAGTAGGTCTCAAAGAGGCCGAAGGTCTGCTGCAGGTGGAGGAAAGCGTATTCGACATTCTTCGAGTCGATCGGGGCGAAGACGGAACCAAGGTAAGAGAGCTGCTGAGGTGACAGCACGCCTGTGGTTGTATATTTTTCTATGTCTATCGAGGGTAGGAGGGTTGGTGCCATGGCTTCAGAATGGTCTTTTAGGGTCAATTGCGTAAAGGTTGAAATTTTAAGAGAGATTCTGCATTTTGTGGTGAGTCGATTCGGCGATTTCGGTCTAACTACGGTACGGTACGTGGGGCACAACCACTTCGGGCAACAGCTTCGATGAAGTTGCCTTGACATCCTTAGACCTTTTAACATAGCCCGTACATTCGCCCACTTCTCATTCAGACGATCATTATGAACCGCTGATGGTCAAAGTAACAAGCTGTTTCTGAAATGTAGCGGAGAGGTCGATTCAATGTCAACTACTCTTCTACATGCTCTCCCAAAAAGCCGATAATATCAACGGCGCGTCGAGGTAGAGTAATTACCGTCCAACAATCATCTAACCTTTACGCAAGAGCACTGAGAACGCTTTCAGCATTATACGCATACAGCCAATGAGCGCCACCTTCTGGACCCATGAATTTGAACATCACCCAAATCAGCCACTCCTTGGCTGCTTGTTCGTAGAAGTGATTACTGGACTTCCTCATGTCGCCATTCTTCGTGGTGAAGTCAATCACTTTTGCAATTCTGGCGAACCGATGCTGCTCCCACTTTGCAATCATGTCTGATAATGTGTGTGGCTGAAAATCATCGGCGAACACTCTGGATAGCACGTAACCCAATGTCTCTGCGTCTTCAAAAGCCTGAGCAGCACCCGACCACCAGTAGGTGGAATCGCATGTGCAGCGTCGCCAATGAGTATGACACGGCTTTTTGAGGAAGCCCATGTGTCAAAATGGGGAACGGAATAGAACGGCCAACTCGTCAGAGTATCTTCAGGAGTCTTCTTGCACAGCTCCTTCACCAAGTCTGGCCATCCGTACGTCTCCGGCAAAAATCGATCGTCGAGTAGCTTGTGGAGAGTGCTTTTGTCGTTCTCCAGATCAGCCCCATCGTCTCTTCCCTTATCCTGCTCCTGGATAGTCGCGAAATAGCCGATTTCATTACCGTCGAAACTCGAAGGCATGATAGCAAATGCTCCATTGCTACCGAATAGCATGTTTGGCAAATGAAGGCCATGGCCGTTTTTCAGAGACTCCAATTCACTTCTATCCACGCATCCCATCACACCTATCAAGCCACTAAACTCCGGAGTTGTGTTTGGAGCCAAGAATGGTCTGATAGTAGAATGGATACCATCGCAGCCGATAACGAATTCCGCTTCGACGTTCTCGCCACCTTCAAACTCTACAACTGCGCTTTTCTGACCTTCAGCTTTCACTCCAAGACACTTTTTGCCGTATTTGATTGGGATTCCTTGGTGTTCAAGTTCCTCCACCAAAGTACCGCGGACAATACTCCGGTGGATTCGGAGAGCACGGTAGTCATAGATCTTCTCGTTCCCATTGAAGAATTGACCGAGTGTTTGGCCTGAGCCATTCGAGAACGCTAATTCCTCATAGTTGAAGCCCTTGGTTCGAATACGGTCGAAGATACCGATGTGATCAAGCACCCGCAGTGCATTTGGTGCAAGAGCAATATTGCCACCTTTGTAGTAATTCGGCTGCCGAACTTCAAATATCTCTGACTGTATGCCATGCTTTTTAAGGCTCAATGCTAGTACAGGGCCCTTGGGTTGTCAAGTTAGATCTGATGTCGAAGACTTCAGATTGACTGCAACTTACTGCAAGGCCGCCGCCAATAATGGCTACCTGGAGCATGACTGACTCTCTGTTCGATTGTTTGTTGTTTGGAATATGCTTCAAGAGTTAAACTTCGTGTACACTATTCTACTCTGTTGTGCTCTGTGGTGAATGAAGAGAAGACATCGCTACGACGGTAACGGTATATATATCAATCTTTTGAACTTATTGATAGTGACGGAATGGTAGGACACTTTCCGCTATCTAATAGAGCCAATATAGTCATCCTGCCGCCGGAAGAGGCACTCTTCGCTCCCGGTCGGGACTGGCCGAACCATTACCTCCTGCGGATGCGACGTAAGGTGTAGAGTCCTCCTATTACATCTCTGGAAGCGATCAGCATGGTGTTGTAATGTAGATCTCGGCCGACTCGGTCGACTCGGACAGATTCAAGGATATAGCGCACCGAGCAAACATATCTGTTGTCTCGATCTACTCAAGATCGACAGTTTCCTATGTTTCGCTCGCGTTGGAGATCCGTTTTTGCATCCTTCGGCTTCAGTGGTGGCGATGGTCCTCGATGTTACCAACTTCGGTGGTAGTGCTATGGAATGTTTTGGAGATTCAGAATCTCAATGGTCAGAAGCTTGGAGATCGAGAAAAGGCATAAATGGCGCTGAGATGCAATTGAATTAATAAAACATAGAACTGCATCAAATAAGGCCGTTGCTACTAAAAGCATTGAAGCAAGAGAGCGAACGAACCGCGGC
>Ga0335074_10017111_pt1 | contig 10216 bp, 6 predicted proteins | sample Lox_Sample_23_FD_206715 | JGI IMG/M metagenome (GOLD analysis project Ga0335074, IMG submission 206715) | Soil microbial communities from Loxahatchee National Wildlife Refuge, Florida, United States - Lox_Sample_2.3 | ecosystem: Environmental > Terrestrial > Soil > Wetlands | place: USA: Florida...
GGCCTGCACGAGCATGTTGCCCAGCGCGGTAGCCTCGGCGGGCCCGGCGAGCACGGGCAGGCCGGTGGCGTCGGCGGTGAGCTGGCACAGCAGGGCGTTGCGGGATCCGCCGCCGACGACGTGGACCACGTCGACGTGCCGCCCCGACAGCGACTGCGCCTGCAGGATGGCGCGCCGGTAGGCCAGCGCCAGGCTGTCCAGGATGCACCGCACGGTCTCGGCGGGCTCCTCCGGCGCGGCCTGACCGCGATCGGCCAGCCAGGACGCGATCCTGGCCGGCATGTCGCCCGGTGCCAGGAAGGCCGGGTCGTCCGGGTCGATCACGTACGTGAGGGAGGGCACCCGCGCCGCCGCGGCGATCAGGGCGCTGAGCGAGGCCTGCGGCCAGCGGCGCAGGCTCTCCTGGATCAGCCAGAGCCCCGCCACGTTCCGCAGGTACCTGACCGTGCCGTCGACGCCGGTCTCGTTGGTGAAGTGCGCGGCGCGGCTCGCCTCGGTGAGGACCGGCGCGGTCAGTTCCAGCCCGACCAGCGACCAGGTGCCGGACGAGATGTACGCGAACGCGGTCCCGGTCCCCGTCGCGGGCACGGCCACCACCGCTGAGGCCGTGTCGTGAGACCCGACTGCGATCAGGGGGAGCGACCATCGCTCGTTCGGCATAGAGATCTCGCCGATGACGTCGCCAGGCCGGCGCAACGGCGGGAAGATGCGCGGCGGCAGGCCGGCCCTCTCGATCGCCCCGGCGGCCCAGGTCTGGGCGCGGATATCGAGCAGCGACGTGGTGGACGCGTTGGTGATCTCGGCGCCCGCCGCCCCGGTCAGCCAGTACGCCAGCAGGTCCGGGATGAGCAGCATGAGCTGCGCGTGCGCCAGCATCGGCGTGGCGGCGAGCTGGTAGATCGTGTTGAGCGGCAGCTGCGCGATCCCGGTCACCGCGTAGAGCTCGCCTGCGGGCAGGCTGGCGTGGACCCGGGCCGCCACGCCGTCGGTGCGCGCGTCGCGGTAGTGCACCGGGTTGCCGAGCAGCGCCCCGGCGGAGTCGATCAGCCCGTAGTCCACGCCCCAGGAATCGATCCCGGCGCTGGTCAGCGGGTACTCGTGCGCTGCGGCCCGCAGGCCGTCCTGGACATCGGCGTACAGCCTCAGGATGTCCCAGTACAGCGTCCCGCCCGCGCTCACCGGCCGGTTGCCGAACCTATGGACCTCGTGCAGCGCGATCCCCGACTCGCTGACCCGCCCCGCCATCACCCGTCCGCCGGATGCCCCCAGGTCGACGGCGGCGACCGCGACCGGGCGCGTCCGCTTTGCTGTGATCTGCTGTGATCTGCCCTGATCTAGCCGGTCTGATTCGGGCGGAACGGAGCTGGTCATCGCAGGAAGGCGGCCGGGACCCCCGCGTCCACCGGGACCAGCAGACCGGTGGTCAGCGGCAGGTCGCCGGCGCAGAGCGCCACTACCGCGGCGGCCACGTGTTCGGGCAGGACCTCGCGCTTGAGCAGCGTCCGCTGCGCGTAGAACGCGCCCAGTTCCTCCTCGGGCACGCCGTAGACCGCGGCGCGCTGCGCGCCCCACCCAGAGGAGAAGATCCCCGAGCCGCGCACGACCCCGTCCGGGTTGATCCCGTTCACCCGGACGCCGATGCCGCCCAGCTCGGCGGCGAGCAGCCGGACCTGGTGGGCCTGGTCCGCCTTGGCGGCGCCGTAGGCCACGTTGGACGGGCCGGCCACGACCGCATTCTTGCTGCAGATGTAGATGATGTCCCCGCCCAGGCCCTGGGCGGCCATGACCGCGGCGGCCTGCCTGGAGACCAGGAACGACCCGCGGGCCATGACGTCGTGCTGGATATCCCAGTCCGCCAGCGTGGTCTCGAGCAGCGGCTTGGAGATCGACAGGCCCGCGTTGTTGACCACCAGATCCACGCCGCCGAACGCCAGCGCTGCCACCGCGAACGCATCCGCGACTCCCGCCTCGTCCGTAACGTCGCAGGTGACAGCCACCGCGACGTCCGCGGAGCCGAGCCCGGTCGCGACCGCCTGCGCCGACTCGCCGTCGCGGTCCGCCACGACGACGCACGCACCCTCCGCGGCCAGGCGCTGGGCGGTCGCGCGCCCGATGCCCGAGCCGCCCCCGGTGACCAGCGCCACCCGCCCGGCCAGCGGCTTGGGCGCGGGCCTGCGGCGCAGCTTGGCCTCTTCCAGCTCCCAGTACTCGATGCGGAACTTCTCGCTCTCCGGGATCGGTTCGTAGACGGACACCGACTCGGCGCCCCGCATCACGTTGATGGCGTTGAGGTAGAACTCGCCCGCGACCCGAGCGGTCTGGGCGTCCGCGCCGTAGCTGAACATGCCGACCCCGGGCACCAGCACGATCGCCGGGTCCGCTCCGCGCATGGGCGGCGACGACGCGTCCGCGTACCGCTCGTAGTAGGCGCGGTAGTCCTCCCGGTACGCCGAATGCAGCTCGCGGAGCCGTATGGCAGACGCTGCCGCCGGCGCATCGGGCGGCAGGTCCAGCAGCAGCGGCCGCACCTTGGTCCGCAGGAAGTGGTCGGGGCAGGAGGTGCCCAGGGCGGCCAGGGCCGGGTGCTTGGCGCGGGCCAGGAAATCCAGCACGGCGGGGGAGTCGCTGAAGTGCCCGACCTGCCTGCGGTCGGTCGAGGCGAGCCCCCTGATCAGCGGGGCCAGTTCTGCCGCCCGGGCCCGCCGCGGGCCCTCGGGCAGCGGCTCGGAGACCCGCGGCCCGAACGGCTCCGCGCGCCCGCGGGAGTCTAGGTACCGCTGCGCGGTGGCGATGATCTCCAGCGAGCGGGCCTCGCACTCGTCGCTGGTCTCGCCCCAGGCGGTGATGCCGTGCCCCCCGAGGATGACCCCGATCGCGCCCGGTCTTTCCCGCTTGACCCGGGCGATGTCCAGCCCGAGCCGGAATCCGGGTCGGCGCCACGGTACCCAGGCCACCCGGTCGCCGAAGCACGCCTTGGTCAGCGCCTCGCCGTCGGCGGCCGCGGCCAGGGCGATGCCGGCGTCGGGGTGCAGGTGGTCGACGTGCGCGGCGTCGACCAGGCCGTGCATGGCCGTATCGATCGACGGGGCGGCGCCGCCCTTGCCCCACAGGCAGTAGTCGAACGCGGCCACCATCTCGTCTTCACGCTCGGGGCCCGGGTACACGCCCTCCAGGGCGCGGAGCCGGTCCAGGCGGAGCACGGCCAGGCCCTCGGCGGTCAGCGTGCCGAGGTCGCCGCCGGAGCCCTTGACCCACAGCAGTTCCGCCGGCTCACCGGTCACGGGGTCGGCGGCCGTCCCCTTGGCCGACGCGTTGCCGCCCGCGTAGTTCGTGTTGCGCGGGTCGGATCCGAGCCGGTTGCTGCGCGCGAGCAGCGCGCCGACGGGTGAGTCGCTCATGCCGTCATGATCCCCAGCTGGCGGGGGTCCCGCCGACCCGGTCGGCCACGATCTTGTCCTGGTAGCCCGAGCGGTGGTAGGCCGCGACCGGATCGGGGTCCAGGCCGGCCTGCTCGCGTAGTTCGGCCAGCAGCGGGCGCACGTCAGTGTTGTAGGCGTCCATCATCACGGCGTTCGCGGCCAGCACGTCGCCGGCCTGCTGCGCCGCGGCGAGCGCGTCCGCGTCGACCAGCAGGGCCTTGGCCGAGGCCTCCTGGGCGTTCATCACCGAGCGGATCTGGGCCGGGATCTTCGGCTCGATGTTGTGGCACTGGTCGAGCATGAACGCGATGCCCCGAGCCGGGCTGAGCGCGCCGGCCTTGACCACCTCGTGCAGGATGCGGAAGAGCTGGAACGGATCGGCGGCGCCGACCATGAGGTCGTCGTCGGCGTAGAACCGGCTGTTGAAGTCGAACCCGCCCAGGCGCTCGGCGCGCAGCAGCATGGCCACGATGAACTCGATATTGGTACCCGGGGCGTGGTGGCCGGTGTCGACCACCACCTGGGCCCGCGGGCCCAGCGCCTGGCAGTGCAGGAGGCTGGTGCCCCAGTCCGGCACGTCGGTGGTGTAGAAGGACGGCTCGAACAGCTTGTACTCCAGCAGCATCCGCTGGCGCGGGGCCAGCCTGGCGTAGACCGCAGCCAGCGCCTCGGCCAGGCGGTCCTGCCGCGCCCTGATGTCGTCCTGGCCGGGATAGTTGGTGCCGTCGGCGAACCATAGCTTGAGGTCGCGTGACCCCGTGGCGTCCATGACGTCGACGCACTCCAGCAGGTGGGCCACGGCCTTGGCCCGGATCCTCGGGTCGGGGTTGCAGACGCTGCCCAGTTTGTAGTCGTCGTCCTGGAAGACGTTGGCGTTGACGGTACCGATCCTGATCCCGAGGTCGCCGGCGTGCCGGGCCAGCTCGCCGTAATCGTCCACCTTGTCCCAGGGAATGTGCACCGCCATGCTGGGAGCGACGCCGGTGAACCGGTGGACCTGCGCCGCGTCCTCCGCCTTTTCCCACGGGGTCCTGGGCACCCCCGGCTGGCCGAATACCTTGAACCGCGTTCCGGTATTGCCGAACGCCCAGGAGGGCAGCTCGATTTCCTGCTCGGTGAGCGCCGCCGTGACGGCGGTCAGGTCGCGCATTTCCGGTTCATCTCCACTTCAGTCACTTCCGCACCCTCGTAGCGGCACCTGGCCGTTGACTTACGTCAGTCCAGGTGGAAAATCTCGGCGACCCGCAGGAACCCTTCATCGGGCCGACGGCCGCTCCGTTCGGCGAAGTAGGGAGCCATGTCCTCCTGCCACCGCCGGTTGACCCCAGTTCCGGCCATGCGGGCGAGCGCCGCGTGGTAGTCGTCCGTCTCCAGGTAACCGACGAGCAGCCCGTCGTCGGTGAGGAAGAGGCTGTAGTTTCCCCACCCGGCCTCGCGCAGCGCGGCCAGCATGTCGGGCCATACGTCCCTATGCCTCTCGCGGTATTCATCCAGCCGCTCCGGCCGGACCCGGGCGAGGAAACACACGCGTTCCATCTAGCCTCCCTGAATCCCCTCCACCCCCCGGATCCCATCCGCGTCCCGGGTTCGTCCGCCCCCGGGTTCGTCCGCCCCCGGGTTCGTCCGCGTCCCCATCCCATCCGCCCCGCAAGACCGGGATCGTGGATCCTCACCCCCATCCGACGGATGCTGGGGCACCCAACCCCCGATCTGACTGGGCGTTGGGGCACCCCGCACCCGATAGACGGGGGCAGGGGCACCCCGCACCCGAAGAGCGGGGAGCGAGGATCCACGTTGACCCGAGGCCGTGTGTCAGAAGTTGAAGTTGTTGATGTTGGAGGAGTTGAACACGTAGGGCGGGCCGAGCAGGACCGTGTTGTCCGCGCCGATCGTGAACGACCCCAGCTTGCCCGCGGTGAACGTCTGGCCCGAGGCTCCGGTGATCTTCCCGGACGCGAGCTCGACCGCTGCGTACGCCGCGAGGTAGCCGAGGTTCGCCGGGTCCCACAGCGCGAAGGAGACGACCGTGCCGTCGGCGACGTACTTCTTCATCTCATCGGGAGTGGCCAGCCCGGTGAGCGCGATCTTGCCGCGGTACTTGGGGGTATCGAGCACCGCCGCCGCGGCCGCGATCCCCACGGTGGTGGGGGAGATGATGCCCTTCAGGTTCGGGAACTGCTCGAGCAGGCCCTGGGTGACCTGAGTGGACGTGGCCGTATCGTCGTTGCCGTAGACCGTGGAGACCAGCTTCATGTTCGGGTACTTCGCCAGCTCCTGCTTCATGTACCCGATCCAGGCGTTCTGGTTCGTGTCGTCCGCGGAGGCCGAGACGATCGCGATCTCCCCGGTGTCGTGGAGCTGCTTGGCGAGCAGGTCCACCTCGATGGCCCCGATCGCCTGGGACGACGCCTGGTTGATGAACAGGCTCCGGCAGGTGGGCGCGTCCGAGTCGTAGGTGACGACGGCGATGCCCTTCTTCATGGCGGATTCGAGCGTCGGGCACAGCGCCGTCGGGTCGGTCGCCGAGATGACCAGCGCGTTGGCGCCCTTGCTGATGTCCGCCTGGATGACGGGGAGCTGGGACGCGGGTGTATCCGCGGTCCCGCTGGTCTCCGCCCCGGTCTCGCCGAGCGCCTGGAGCGCCGCGAGCGCGCCGCCGGAGTTCACGCTGTCCGCGGTGGTGAAGTAAGAGTTCCCCAGGTTCTTCGGGATGACGAAGACCTTGAGTCCGGTCTTCAGGCCCCCGGACGAGCTGGAGGAGGCGGAAGACGAGGACGGGGGGGAGGAGCTAGATGAGCTCGAGGATGACGACGACGAGCAGGCCGCGAGCAGGACCGACGCGACGAGCGGCAGGGTGAGCCACGCCCTCTGTCTCAGATTCATATCTGAATCCTTTCAATAGCGGATGCGAAAAAAACAGGTGGGGTCCGACACGGCACTCCCTGGTGTCATGGCTGGCCCCCCGCTGCGGCCTGGCCGTCGGCCGGGCCTTCTGTTGGCCGGCGGAGCGCGGGAACCCAGGCCCGCAGTCGGCTGGCGTAGGATGCGGCGTTCCGGCCGAAGACGGACAGCAGCAGCAGCCCGCCGGCCACGACGCCGGATGCTTCCTGGTTGAAGTTGGTCAGCAGGAGCGCGTTCTGGATCCCGGCGAACGCGAGGACGCCGAGCACCACGCCGGGGACGGACCCCTGGCCGCCGAAGATGGAGATCCCGCCGACCAGCACGATCGCCACCACGTCCAGTTCGAGTCCGACCCCGTTATCCGACACGCTGGTGGAGAGCCTGAAGGTGTACAAGACGCCGGCGAACGCGCAGACCAGGCCGGACACCATGAACAAGACGGTCTTGATCCGCTTGACGCGGATGCCGGCGAACAGGGCCGCCTCGGGGCTGGCGCCCATGGCGAAGATCGAGCGGCCGACCGGGGTGGCGTGCAGGACCACCCCGAAGATCACCGCCAGCGCCGCGAAGATGAGCGTGGAGTACGTGATGGCGCCACCGGTGCCCGGGACCGCATTGACGCCGAGGTTGGTGTAGGCCGAGGGGAAGTTCGACACCGTGTTCGGGCCGAGGAGGATCAGGGCGATTCCCGCGTACAAGGTGAGCGTGCCGATGGTGACCGCGAGCGACGGCAGCCCGAGCCGGGTGACCAGCAGGCCGTTGAGGGCCCCCGCGGCGAGTCCGACGACCGCGATGACGACGAAGATCGCGATCATCGGCCAGTGCCTGGCCCACAGGAAGCCGAGCAGGCAGCTCGCCATCCCGAGGGTCGATGAGACGGAAAGATCGATCTCCCCGCTGATGATGATCAGCGTCATGGGCAGCGCCATGATCGCGATCTCGCCGTTGGAGAGGCCCAGGTTGAACAGGTTGCTGCTGGTCAGGAAGTCCGGCGAGGAGACTGTGCCGATGATCCCGATGATCACCACGATCAGGGCCAGGCCGGCCTCCCAGCGGAAGGCCCACGGCACCCTCGCGCGCACCAGCTCCAGGCCGGACGGTCCCGGGCCGGGTGGCCGCGCCGCGAGGTCGACGTCAGGTGCCACGGTGGGTACTCCTTAGGCGCAGGGCCGCGGTGAGCCTGACCGAGATGATCCGGTCGATGGTGATCGCCAGCAGGAGCAGGAACCCGAAGATCGCCTGGTCCCAGAAGTCGGAGATGCCGAGCACGTAGAGGGCCGAGTTAATGGTGGAGAGCAGCAGCGCGCCGAGTGCGGCGCCGACTACGCTGCCGCTTCCGCCGAATATCGCCACCCCGCCGACGACGACGGCGGTGATCACGGTCAGCTCGTAGCTCGTCCCGGCGGTGGAGTCGACGGTGCCGTACTGCGCGGCCCACAGCACGCCCGCCACCCCGGCGATCGCCCCGCTTACCGCGAACGCGAACAGGACGCGCTTGCCGATGGGGATCCCGGCCAGGCGCGCCGCCTCCGGGTTGGACCCGATCGCGTAGAGTTCACGGCCGGACCGGTACGTGCGCAGGTAGTACGCCCCGGCCGCGATCACGACGGCGACGACGATGGCCAGGTCCGGGATGCCGACCACGGTCGCCTTCGGTATGCCGGTGAAGCTGCCCGGCAGCGTGTTGGCGGTGACCATGCCGCCGCCCACGATCAGGATGTCGACCCCGCGGATGATGTACAGGCTGGCCAGGGTCACCACGAGGCTCGGCACCCGCCCGGCCGCCACGACCAGGCCGTTCACGAGCCCCCAGCCCAGCCCGATGCCGAGGCCGGCCAGGAACACCACGGGAATGGGGATGCCGTGGTGCTCGCCGAACAGGTTGGCCGACAGGTAGGCCGACATCCCCAGCACGGAACCGACGGACAGGTCGACGTTCCTGCTGACCACCACCATCGTCTCGCCGAGCGCGAGCAGCGCGTAAATGGTGGTGTTGACGAGCACGAACTGGATGTTGGAATCGCTGAGAAACCGGTGCTGGACGCCGGTTGTGACGGCCACGAACAACGCGAGGACCACGACGATGCCGGATTCCCTGATCCGGAAGACGCGCTCGGTGAGCCTGCGCGAGCTGGTCTCCGCGGGCGTCTCCGGTGGTTCGCGTCGCAACAGCGTGGCCGTCATCCGGCCTCCAGCTGCCCGGTGGCGGCCGACATGATGGCTTCCTCCGAGGCCTCCGCCCGGGAATACTCGGCCTCCAGCCGCCCCTCCCGCATGACCAGGATCCGGTCGCTGACCCGCAGCACCTCCGGCAGTTCGGAAGAGATCATCAGGACGCCCACCCCGTCGCTCGCGAGCTGGGCGAGCAGGTTATGGACCTCCGCCTTGGTCGCGACGTCGATGCCGCGGGTCGGCTCGTCCACGATCAGCACCGTAGGCTGGCGGGCCAGCCACTTGGCCAGCACGACCTTCTGCTGGTTTCCCCCGGACAGCATCGAGACCGGGTCGGTGAGCCGTCCGTACTTGATCTTCAGCCGGACCGCCCAGTCGGACGCGAGCGACCGCTCCGCGGCGGCCCGGATGAGACCCGCGTGCCGCAGGCGGTGCAGGGACGCCAGTGCCACGTTCTGCTGCACCGACATGTCCATGACGAGGCCTTGCTGCCGGCGATCCTCAGGGACGAACCCGACCCCCGCCGCCATCGCCTCGGTCGGTGACCCCCGGCGCAGGGCCTGTCCCTGCAGGGTCACCGAGCCCGCGTCGTACCGGTCGATGCCGAACACGGCGCGCGCCACCTCGCTACGGCCCGATCCCACCAGCCCGGCGAGCGTCACGATCTCGCCGGCCCTGACGGTGAAGGAGATGTCGGTGAACACGCCCTCGCGGGTCAGCCGCTCGACGCTGAGCAGCACCTGCCCGCCGGCGCCATGCGCGCCGGCGGGCCGCTCGGCCAGTTCCCGGCCGACCATGGCGCGGACCAGGTCGCCGGCGACCAGGCCCTCCAGCTCCCGGGTGAGCACCTGCCTGCCGTCTCGCATCACCGTGACCCGCTGGCACAGCGCGAAGATCTCCTCGATCCGGTGCGAGATGAACAGCACCGCGGCGCCCGATGCGCGCAGCGTCCGCACCACGTCGAATAGCCGGTCCACCTCGGTCGCCGAGAGCGCGGCCGTCGGCTCGTCCATCACGATGACCCGGGCCGCCAGCGAGATCGCCTTGCCGATCTCGACGACCTGCTGGTCGGCGATGGACAGCCCGCGCGCGATCTGCGCCGGGTCAAGCTGGACCCCGAGCCTGCTGAATATCGCCGCGGCCTCCGCGCGCATGGCGCGCCGGTCGATGCGCCGTCCGGTGGTCAGCGGCTGGCGCCCGATGAAGATGTTCTCCGCGACGGTCAGGTCGGGGAACAGCGCTGGCTCCTGGTAGATGACCGCGATCCCGGCCGCGCGCGCCACGGCCGGGTCATGCAGCGTGACCGGCTTACCGTCCACCAGCAAGGCCCCCGCGTCCGGCTGGTATACGCCCGCCAGGATCTTGACCAGCGTCGACTTGCCCGCGCCGTTCTCACCGACCAGCGCGTGGGCCTCTCCGGGATACAGCTCGATCGACCCGTCCACCAGCGCCTGCACGGCGCCGAACGCCTTAGCGGCGTGCCGCAGCACGAGAACCGGGGCCGCCCCGCCGGAGACCGAAGAGTGGGCCGCGCCCGGAAATGGGACGCGCGGGGCGGAGTCCGGAGGGCCGGTCGCGGCCGGGGACTGGCGCGGGGCGGGGTCGGGTGAGCTGGCCGCGGCCGGGGACTGAGCGCGCGGGGCGGAGTCCGGAGGGCCGGTCGCGGCCGGGGACTGGCGCGGGGCGGGGTCGGGTGAGCTGGCCGCGGCCGGGGACTGGGCGTC
>Ga0335074_10017112_pt1 | contig 10216 bp, 9 predicted proteins | sample Lox_Sample_23_FD_206715 | JGI IMG/M metagenome (GOLD analysis project Ga0335074, IMG submission 206715) | Soil microbial communities from Loxahatchee National Wildlife Refuge, Florida, United States - Lox_Sample_2.3 | ecosystem: Environmental > Terrestrial > Soil > Wetlands | place: USA: Florida...
TGCCGAGGAGCTGAATCACATGCCAGCCGTATTGCGTCTGCACCGGCTGCTGCGTGTACTCGCCCACCTTGAGGCCGGCCACCGCATCCGCGAACGGCTTGACCATGTGATCCAGGGTGAACCAGCCGAGGTCGCCGCCGTTGGTCTTCGAGGAGTCCATCGACTCGGCCTTGGCGAGGTCCGAGAACTTCTCCCCCGCCTTCAGCCGCTGGATGATCTTGTCCGCGAAGGGCTCGGTCGCCACGAGGATGTGCCGGGCGTGGTACTCCGTTTTCGGCAGTCTCGCGACCTCCGCGTCATATTCGGCCTTGAGCTCATCGTCCGTCGGCTGCTGGTCGCCGAGGACCTTCTGTGACATCGCCTGCTCGAGGATGTTGAGCCGCTCCATCTTGATGAGGTGAGCGGTGTCCGGCTGCTTGTCCAGCCCTTCTTTCACGGCCTGGTTCGCGATGAGCTGCGCACGGATCAGATTGTCGAGCGCCAGGGTGCGCTGCTGCGGGGTGAGATCGCTCGAGGTCTTGCCGGTGATTCCCTTGATGTAGAACTCGTAGAAATCGCGGCTGATCGGCGTGCCGTCGACGGTTGCGACCGTCGGGGAAGTGGAGCTGCTCGCGCTGGCCGCGACCGAGGGCGATTTCGGCTGGCAAGCGGCCAGCGCCACCAGGGCGGCAGTGAGGCAGAGGATCCGAAGATGCTTCATGGGGCTCTCGTTGGGTTGAAGACGATGAGGTGCGACAATAATGGGGCCGATGATCGGGGGTCGGCTACTCGTTCGGTGCCTGCGCGATGATGCTGAGCGCGTGTATGCCGTGGCCCATCAGCGGTGCGACCGCTGAGTAGACCATCCGATGCCGCTCGAGTTGCGGACGACCGGCAAAGGCGGATGCCACCAGCATCACCCGGTAGTGGCCCCCTTCCCGCGCGCCCGCATGATCCGCGTGGCGGGAGCTGTCATCGAGCACCTCGATGGACAGCGGCGCGAGCGCGCGCTCGAGCGCGGCGCGTATCTCCCCGACGGTGGGTTTGTGGGTGGCGGCCATAGTAAAAAGGTCGCGTATGATAGCGTTTCCTGCACGAAAGCGAATCATTAAGCAGCTCAGGGCCGCTGCGCCCTGAAGACCCGCCACCGCGGGCAGAGGTTGCCCGGGAAACGGAGCGGCTTGCGCCAATCCAATCAATGAGCCAATACCTCGAGCTTCACCCCGTCACACCCCAGACGCGCCTCATTCGTCAGGCGGCGGACATCGTGCGCGCCGGGGGCGTCATTGCCTATCCGACCGATTCGTGCTACGCGCTCGGCTGGCACATCGGCGATAAGGGCGCGCTCGAGCGCGTGCGGCGGATCCGCCACGCCGACCGCCACCACCATTTCACGCTGGTCTGCGCCGATATGGTCGAGGTCGGACGGTTCGCGCGGCTCGACACCTGGCAGTTCCGGCTGCTCAAGGCCTGCTTGCCTGGGCCGTATACCTTCCTCCTCAAGGCGACCCGCGAGACCCCGCGCAGGCTGCAGCATGAGAGACGGCGCACCATCGGTGTGCGCATTCCGAGTCATCCGGTGCCGCAGCTGCTGCTGCGCGAGCTCGAGGAGCCGCTCATGAGCTCGACCCTGCTGCTGCCCGATGAGCCGGACCCGTTGACCTCGGGCCGCGAGATCCAGGAGCGCCTCGAGCAGCAGATCGATGCGGTGCTCGACGGCGGCGATTGCGGAACCGTACCGACCACGGTGGTGGATTTATCGGTGAATCCGCCGGTGGTCTTGAGAGAGGGGAAAGGCTCGCTCGCGCCCATCCTCGGGCGCCCCGCTCGCGCCGCGCTATACTGATCATTTGAGGATGGCTAAGTGTCGATCGATTCCAACCTGGCGCTGAGCGCCACGGCTGCGGGGGGGCGAGTGCTCTCGGGCATGCGTCCGACAGGGCGTCTGCACCTTGGCAATTACCACGGCGCGCTGCGCAACTGGGTGCAGCTGCAGTACCGCTACGAATGCTTCTTCTTCATCGCCGACTGGCACATGCTCACGACCGGCTACGAGGACACCGCCCGGCTGCAGGAGTTCGTTCGCGAGGTGTTGATCGACTGGCTCGCCGCCGGCCTCAACCCCGGAGTGGCGACGCTTTTCGTTCAGTCGCACGTGCCGGAGCACGCCGAGCTGCATCTGCTCCTTTCCATGATCACGCCGCTCGGCTGGCTCGAGCGCGTTCCGAGCTACAAGGATCAGCAGGAGCAGCTGCAGGAGAAGGATCTCGCCACCTACGGCTTTCTCGGCTATCCGCTGCTGCAGAGCGCGGATATCCTGGTCTACCGCGCGGCGCACGTTCCGGTGGGTGAGGACCAGGTCGCGCACGTCGAGCTGACGCGCGAGACGGCGCGCCGCTTCAATCATCTTTTCGGCCGCGAGCCGGACTTCGAGGAGAAGGCGGAGCGCGCGGTGAAGAGCCTCGGCGGCCGCAACACGAGCCTCTACCGGCAGCTGCGGCGCAGGTTCCAGGAAAGCGGCGAGCGTGAAGCGCTCGAGCGCGCCCGGGCACTGGTGCAGAGCAACAATCGCATCACCGTGGCCGATCGCGACCGGCTGCTCGGGTATCTCGAGGGGACGGGAGTCACCATCCTCCCCGAGCCGCAGGCGCTGCTCACCGAGACTCCGAAGGTCCCGGGACTCGATGGCCGCAAGATGTCGAAGTCCTACGGCAACACCATCGAGCTGCGCGAGGAGCCGGAGTCGGTGACGAAGAAACTGCGCGCCATGCAGACCGATCCGGCGCGCGTGCGCCGCACCGATCCGGGCGATCCGGACAAATGTCCGGTTTGGGACCTGCACCGGATCTATTCCGACGAGGCCACGCGCAAATGGGCGGCGGAAGGCTGTCGCTCGGCGGGCATCGGTTGTCTCGAGTGCAAGCAGCCGGTGATCGAGAAGATCGTCGCCGAAGTCACCGAGATGCGCCGCCGCGGGCAGGAGTATGTCGAGAATCCGGAGCTGCTGCGCGACATCGTGGCCGAGGGGGCCGAGAAGGCGCGCGAGGCGGCCCGCGAGACGCTGGAGGAAGTGCGCCGAGCGATGCACCTGCGGGCGGACTAGCCCCGTACCTAGGCGTGAACCATGACGAAACCGCAATTGACCGTCGTATCCAACACTGCGCCGCCGAGCGAGGTGGCTCGCGCCGAGCCGCCGCCCGAGCAGGTCGAGATGCCCTTCGCCGTCGTCAACGGCGAGCCGGTGACGGAGTTGCCGCGGGATCTGTACATCCCGCCGCAGGCGCTCGAGGTGTTCCTCGAGGCGTTCGAGGGGCCGCTCGATCTGCTGCTCTATCTCATCCGGCGGCAGAACCTCGACATCCTCGACATCCCGCTCGCCGAGATCACCCGCCAGTACATGAAGTACATCGAGCTCATGCAGGACCTGCAACTCGAGCTCGCGGGCGAGTACCTGGTGATGGCCGCGACTCTCGCGGAGATCAAATCGCGCATGTTGCTGCCGCGCCCGAAGACATCCGCCGATGGCGTGGAGGAAGACCCGCGGGCGGAGCTGGTGCGCCGTCTGCAGGAATACGAGCGCTTCAAGCGTGCCGCCGAGGGCATCGATGCCCTGCCGCGCCTCGAGCGCGACGTCTGGACGGCTTCCGCGGATTTGAAGCACCGGCAGGTCACGCGCGTACTGCCGCAGATCACCCTGCAGGAGATGCTGGTCGCTTTCCAGGAGGTGGTCGTGCGCGCCGAGATGTTTGCGCACCACCACATTCAGCGCGAGCGGCTGTCGGTGCGCGAGCGCATGGGGGATATTCTCTCGATGCTCGAGCAGGCGAGCTTCGTCGAGTTCGTGCGCCTCTTCCGGCCCGCGGAGGGGCGCATGGGCGTGACGGTCACGTTCATCGCGATTCTCGAGCTCATGCGCGAAGGACTGGTCGACATCGTGCAGGCCGAGCCGTACGCTCCGCTGCACGTGCGCGCGACGGCGCCGGCGCGCCGGCTTCGGGTGGTCTCTGACAACGAGGAGTCGGCAACGGGCGAAGAGCTCACGAGTGATGCCGCTGAGCCGGTGGCCCCGGGGGGCGCCGCAGGCACGGACTCTGGCGATGAGGGATAGAGAATGAACGAGCACTATGTGCGTAATGTCATCGAGGCGGCGCTGCTCGCCGCGGGCCGGCCGGTGCAGCCCGCGGAGCTCGCCCAGCTGTTCGATGAGAGTGTGCGGCCGACGATCGAGCGGATACGCGCCGAGATCGAATCACTCGCCGCGCAGTACTCGGGACGGGGCATCGAGATCAAGGAGACCGCCGGGGGAGTGCGCATCCAGGTGTGCCGCGAGCTTGCTGCCGAGATCTCGCGCCTCTGGCCGGAGCGCCCGGCGCGCTATTCGCGGGCGCTCCTCGAGACCCTGGCGCTCATCGCCTACCGTCAGCCGATCACCCGCGGCGAGATCGAGGCGGTGCGCGGCGTTGCCGTCAATCCCAACATCGTGAGGACGCTGCTCGAGCGCAACTGGGTGCGCGTGGTCGGGCACCGCGAGGTCCCGGGACGGCCCGAGCTGCTCGGCACGACCCGCGACTTTCTCGACTACTTCGGCCTCAAGAGCCTCGATGAGCTGCCGCCGCTCGCCGAGCTCAAGGCGGCGGGCGAGATCCCGCGGCAGCTGGATCTGCAGTCCGATGCCGCGACTTTCGTTGCCGCGGTGAGCGTCCAGGAAGTGGCCGAGGCGAGCGCACCGGAGGATGAGGAGCACGAGGACGGCGATGGGCTCTCAGCCGAGAGCGGCGAGACGCGCGAGCTCGTCGCGGCGCCTCCCAACTCCGACGACTGAGTCCTCATGCGGGCACCGCGCGCCGAGCCCGAGCGGCTGCAGAAGGTCCTCGCGCGCGCCGGACTCGCCTCGCGCCGCGAGGCGGAGACCTGGATCAGGGCCGGGCGCCTCACGGTCAACGGCCAAGCCGCTACGCTCGGAGTGCGTGTCGCCCCGGACGATGAGGTACGGCTCGACGGCCGCCTCATCCGCCAGCGCGCTCCCGGCTCGGGCGGGCGCGTTTACCTCTATCACCGCTCACCGGGGGAGAGCCTCGACAGTCCCCCGGGGTACTCGCCCGCGGGCGAGCGGGTCGCGGAGGGACGCCCTCCGGGTAAGGCGCTACTGGAGCGACTGCCGAAGCGCGCGGGTCGGCGATTCATGGTGGTGAGCCCCATGCCCCGAATCGATGGCGGCCTCGAGCTCGTGTGCGGTGACGGTGAGCTCGCGGCGCGGCTGCAGCGCTCGGTGCACGCGCTCTCGAGCGAGCTCAGTGTCCGGGTGCGGGGCGAGCTGAGCGAGCAGCAGCTCGCGGGCGTCCTCGGAGGCGTGCTCGACAGCGGCGAGCGGCTGAGCGTGCAGAGCTGCGAGCCGGCCGGTGGCGAGGGCGCCAACCGCTGGTACGCGGTCACCGCCCAAGGCGCGAGCGGCAAGGATATCCGTCAGCTTTTCGAGCGCCAGGGTGCGATCGTGAGCCGGGTGCTGCGCACGCGGCTCGGATCGCTCGTGCTCGAGCGCTCCCTCGCGCGCGGCCAGTTTCGCGAGCTCGCGCGCGAGGAGCTCGCGGCTCTGCTGCAGGCATCGTCCGAAGGCAAGCCGCCACAGGGCTCAGGGGCGCTCCCGCAGATGCAACCTTCCGGCCGCCGCAGCCCGCGCGGCTCGCCACGCCCGCCAGTTCATCGCCGCCGCGCTCGCGATTGAAGGCTCGGGCGGATGCGGCAGCGCCCGCTGCGCGCGCCGCGAGCGATGCCAGCAAAGCGCCGACCAGACGAGAAGTCCGCGCCGCCGCTGTTGGGATGCGGGCGCGAGACTCGCGAGCAGCGCCGCGAGCTCCCGCCGCAGCGCTCGATGGCGCTCACCCAGCATGTGCGCAACCGCCGCGGGCCAGGGCGGAGTCGCGATCGTCTCGGGCGCGACGCCTGCCCGCTCGAGCTCCTCGAGCGGTAGGCGCAGCCGGCCCGCGCGAGCCTCGCGGGCGAGCTCGCCGAGCAGCTCGATCTCCCGCAGGAGCGCGCCTAAGTGGCGCGAGTCAACCGGCGCCTCGTCCGCCGCGAGGCTCATCGGCGTGATCATCGCCGCCGCCCACAGCCGACAATAGGCCGTCAGCTCCGCGCGCCGCTCGAAGGTGGCGCGCGCGAGGTCGCAGCGCGCCGCCTCCACCAGCCCCGGCAGCCCCGCGAGCGCGGAGTTGGTTCTCTCGGAAGCCAACGGCTCGAGATGGGCTCGAAGCGCCCGCGTCAGCGGGTGAGCCGGGTTTCCGGTAGCGCATCGGGCGCACTCCTCGCGCCACCATTCGAGGCGCGTGTGGGCCACTTGATGATCGATCCCCGGCCGCAGGCTCGCTTCGATCTCGCGCTCGAGCGCGCACAGCGCAGCGAGCACCGGCTGTTGGGAAGGGGCGCAGTAGAGCCAGGCGAAAAAGCGCGGACCGCTCGCCTCAGGCTTGTCGGGCATCGCCAACGGTATGGCTAGCGACATCGCTCGGCTCGGCGGCGGCGATCGGGCGCACGGGCTGCTCCACGGCGGCGAGCTCCGGCAACGGCGCATCGGTCGTGACGCCGAGATCCGGGAAGCGACGTGCCTGCGGCAACACCTGCCGCTCGAGCGATCCCACGGCGGAGTTATAGGCGTCGATCGCCCCGCCGAGGCGCGCGCCGAGGCGCTCAAGATGCGCCGTGAAGGCGCCGAGCCGGCGATAAAGCTCCTGTCCGAGCTCGCGGACCACCACGGCGTTCTCCGCCACCGCGGACTGGCGCCAGCCGTAGGCGACGGTCTTCAGCAACGCGATGAGCGTGGAGGGAGTGGCGATGATGACGTTCTGCTTGAGCGCCCCCTCGAGCAGCTCCGGTCGTTCGGCGAGCGCCGCCGAGAGAAACTGATCGCCCGGCAGGAAGAGCACCGCGAATTCCGGGCTGTGCTCGAATTGCGCCCAGTAGGCCTTGGAGGCGAGCTGGCGCACACGGGTCTCGACCTGCTGCGCGTGCTTCTTGAGCGCCTGTTGCCTCGCCTCATCGCTCGGCGCCTCGAGCGCCTCGAGATACGCATCGAGCGGTGTCTTCACATCGACGACGAGCTCGCGGGAGTCCGGCATGTGCACGACCAGGTCCGGACGCAGCGCACCCTCCGGGCCGAAAAGGTGCAGTTGCTCGGTGAAATCGCAATGCTCGCTCAGGCCCGCGAGCTCGACCAGGCGGCGCAGCGTCAGCTCGCCCCAGCGCCCGCGCACTTCCGGGCGGCGAAGCGCGGTGACGAGATTGCGGGTCTCGCGCTGCAGTTGGCTCTGTCCGCTCGAGAGCGACTCGATCTGCGTGCGCAGCGCGCTGTACGCCTCGCGCCGCTCGCGCTCGAGCGCCTGCGTCTGCTGTTCCGTGCGCTCGAGCGCCGTGCGCAGCGGCTCGACGAGTTGCGCGATGGCGGTCTCGCGCTCCTTCAGAGTGCTCTGCGCCAGCGCCTGGTCGCGGCCCAACGCCTCGCGCGCGAGGCGCAGGAAGAGCTCGCTGTTGGCGCGCAGCGTCTCCCCCGCCAGCGAGTCGAACGAGGCGCGCAGGCGCGCATCGGTCTGCTGCGAGCGCAGCTGCCCGAGGAGAAATCCGAGCGCCAGGCCGAGGATGAGCGAGGCGGCCGCGGTGAGAAGGAGCAGCATCGTCCTAGCTCTGCGCCCGCTCGAGGTGCATGAGATAGTTGACGGAGGGATCGGCGGTGAGGCGGCAGCGCTCCGTGTAGGGATTGAGCTCGATGCCGGCAATGGCCCGCGGCACGAGGCCGGCGCCCCGCGCCCAGCGCGCGAGCTCCGCGGGGCGGATGAGCCGCTCGTATTCGTGCGTGCCTCGCGGCAGCAGCTTCAGCACGTACTCGGCGCCGACGATCGCGAGCAGGAAAGCCTTGAGGTTGCGGTTGAGGGTGGACACGAAGAGCGAGCCGCCCGGGCGCACGAGAGACGCGAGCGTCGCGAGCATCCGCGCCGGCTGTGGCACGTGCTCGAGCATCTCCATGCAGGTGATGACATCGAAGCTCGCGGCGAGCGCGGCGGCCAGCTCCTCCGCCGAGGCGACACGGTAGTCGATGTCGAGCGCTTCCTCGGCCGCATGCAACCGCGCCACTTCGACCATGCCCGGGGCGAGATCGATGCCGGTGACGCTCGCGCCCTTGCGCGCGAGCGCTTCGCTCAGAAGCCCGCCGCCGCAGCCGACATCGAGCGCGCGAGCGCCCGCGAGGCTCGCGTGCGCGGCGATGAACCCGAGCCGCACGGGATTCAGCAGGTGCAGCGGCCGGAATTCCCCGCGTGGATCCCAGAAGCGGTGCGCCAGCGCGTCGAATTTCGACAGCTCGCCGCGATCGGCATTGGGCGTGTCCATGGACGTGTGCATGACCCCCATATGCTAACATTCCCGCATGTCCGAGATCGCCCGAGAAATCCTGCCGGTCAGCCTCGAAGATGAGATGCGGCAGTCCTACCTCGACTATGCCATGAGCGTCATCGTCGGGCGCGCGCTGCCCGATGTCCGCGACGGCCTCAAGCCCGTGCATCGGCGGGTGCTCTATGCCATGCGCGAGCTCGGCAACGACTGGAACAAGGCCTACAAGAAGTCCGCGCGCGTGGTGGGCGATGTGATCGGCAAGTACCACCCGCACGGCGATACGGCGGTGTACGACACCATCGTGCGCATGGCGCAGCCGTTCTCGATGCGCTACCTGCTCGTCGACGGCCAGGGTAATTTCGGCTCGGTCGACGGGGATATGCCGGCCGCCATGCGTTACACCGAAGTGCGCATGTCGCGCATCGCGCATGAGCTGCTCGCCGACATCGAGAAGGAGACGGTCGATTTCAGCCCGAACTACGACGAGTCGGAGCTCGAGCCCTCGGTCCTGCCGACCAAGATTCCGCACCTGCTCGTCAATGGCCAGACCGGCATCGCCGTCGGCATGGCGACCAATATTCCGCCGCACAACCTCACCGAGGTCGTCAACGCCTGTCTGGCGCTGCTCGATGAGCCGGCGCTGCCGCTCGCCGCGCTCATGCAGCACGTCCCCGGACCGGACTTTCCGACGGGCGGCATCATCAACGGCGCGCAGGAGATCGCGACCGCCTACCGCACCGGCCGCGGCCGCCTCTCGGTGCGCGCCCGCGTCAACATCGAGGAAGTGGGCAAAGGCGACCGCCAGGCGATCGTCATCACCGAGCTGCCCTATCAGGTCAACAAGGCGCGCCTCATCGAGCGCATCGCGCAGCTCGTGCGCGAGAAGCACATCGACGGCATCGCCGGCGACGGGCTGCGCGATGAGTCGGACAAGGACGGCATGCGCGTCGTGATCGAGCTCAAGCGCGGCGAGGTGAGCGAGATCGTCCTCAACAACCTCTATGCGCAGACGCCGATGGAGACGGTGTTCGGCATCAACATGGTGGCGCTGCAGGACGGCCAGCCGAAGCTGATGTCGCTGAAGGAGATGCTGGACGCCTTCATCCGCCATCGGCGCGAGGTGGTCACGCGGCGCACCATCTTCGACCTCGCCAAGGCCCGCGAGCGGGCGCACATCCTGGAAGGACTCGCGGTCGCGCTCGCCAACATCGACGAGGTGATCGCGCTCATCAAGGCGGCACCCGCGCCGGCCGAGGCGCGCGCGGCGCTCGTGGCGCGCGGCTGGCATCCGGGCATCGTCACCGCGCTGCTCGAGCGCGCGGGCGAGGTGTCGACCCGCCCGAGCGGCCTCGCCGCGGGCACGGGGCTCGAGAGCGGGCCGGATGGGCGGTACCGGCTCTCGGAAGCGCAGGCTCAGGCCATTCTCGATATGCGCCTGAACCGCCTCACCGGGCTCGAGCAGGACAAGATCGTCGCCGAATACCGCGAGCTGCTTGCGCGCATCGCCGATCTCGGCGACATCCTCGCGCGCCCGCAGCGGCTGACGCAGGTGGTGCGCGACGAGCTCATCGAGATGCGCGACGCCTACGGCGATGCCCGGCGCACGGAGATCAATCGCGAGCACCTCGATCTCAGCACCGAGGATCTCATCGAGCCGCAGGATGTGGTGGTGACGCTGTCGCATGCCGGGTACGCGAAGTCCCAGCCGCTTTCGGAGTATCAGACCCAGCGCCGCGGCGGGCGCGGCAAGGCCGCCACCGCCGTCAAGGACGAGGACTTCGTCGAGAAGCTCTTCGTCGCGCACACCCACGACATGGTCCTGTGCTTCTCGAGCCGCGGCAAGGTGTACTGGCTGAAA
>Ga0335074_10017114_pt1 | contig 10215 bp, 6 predicted proteins | sample Lox_Sample_23_FD_206715 | JGI IMG/M metagenome (GOLD analysis project Ga0335074, IMG submission 206715) | Soil microbial communities from Loxahatchee National Wildlife Refuge, Florida, United States - Lox_Sample_2.3 | ecosystem: Environmental > Terrestrial > Soil > Wetlands | place: USA: Florida...
GCCCGATGGATGAGAGCTCCGCCACCGTGAACGAGGAATTCGTGCAGGACATCATGCGGACAATCAGGAAGGAACCGTAGCCGCCATGGGAACTGTGAGTGTGCCTGCGGGTGACCCGGCCCGCGGGCCCGTGGCCCCCGCCGGGAAACCCGGTGTCCCCGAGCGCAGTGTCCCCGAGCGCAGTGCCCCGGAGCGGGATGCCCTGGCGTCCGGGCTGCCCCAGGCCGTGATGTCGTTTCTGGAGCGGCGCTACCTCGGTGACCTCGAGCTAGGGCAGTGGGACATCCGGGTTCCCGAGGACGACGAGATGCGCCCGCTGCTGCGCGAGATCACCGCCGTGCCCCGCGCTGCCGACGGCGTACCGGGAGACCCCATGCCGTACGTGCTGAGCGCCAGCCATACCCTTGGCCAGGCCGTCGTGTTCTGCACGTACGGCGACGGGAACCGGCACCGGTTCTTTGCCGGCGGCCGGCGCCTGCCCGGCGGGCAAGCCGGATCGACACAAGACTTCCTGGACTGCCAGGCGGCGGTGCTGCGGGCTCAGTTTCCCGGTCTGGAGTGCGGCCAGCTGGCCCGCCTCGACAGCGACGGCCTGCCGGACCTCACCGGTTTCCTCGCGACGGCTCCGGCGCTGGCCATAGTCACGGGGATACCGTCGCTGCGGCCAGGGGCGGCCTCGTACCTTTTCCAGGGCATCGACAAGCTGGCGACCGCCGCCGGCACAAGTCGCTACGCGCTGCTGACGATGGCGGAGCCGCTGGCCTCGCCGGACGTCGATCAGACCCTGGACAGGCTGCGTGAGCTGAAGAGCGAGATCCACGCGCTGGTCCGGCGCACCCTGTCCGAGGCGCACGGGGAGACCACCTCAGAGTCGGTCTCCCGGCGTGACCCGGAAAGCGGCTCGGCTGCGCTGCCTAACGCGCTGACCGGCCTGGCACTGTTCTGCTCGGTGGCCGGGCTGATCAACCCGGCGGTGCATGCCCTCGGCAACCTGGCCAGCCCGCTCCTCTACTCGGGGAGCATGATGCGGACCCAGGCCATGGCTCAGCAGGACACGCTGCAGAGCACCCGCGGGCAGACGGCAACCACGTCGGCCACCACCGAGTACCTCGACGCCACCGCGGAAGCCTGTGAGCAGCTCCTGCAACGGCACATCGACCGGCTGGAGGCTGCCCGTAGCGGAGGCTGGTGGCGGACATCCGTCTTCGTCGCCGCCGAGAGCGCCAGCGCGCTCGCGGCCGTGACCGGCGCGCTGCGTGCCATCGGCAGCGGGACCACTACCGCGCTCGACCCCATCCGGGTGATCCCGGTCCCGCCCTGGCTGTCGCGCCCCGCCCTGGCCCGCGGCCAGACGGTGATGCTGCTGCCAGCCGCCGACCGCGTGCGGCATCCTCTTGGCCGGACCTACGAGGCGCTCGCCACCTGTATGACGACCGACGAGCTCGCCGTCCTGACGGCGCTGCCGCGCCGCGAGGTCCCGGGTTTGCGGGTGACCGAGGCGGCCGAGTTCGGGCTTACGGTGCCGGCCTTCCCAGCCGGCGCCCCCGGGGTCTGCCTCGGGGATGTGCTTGACGCCGCGGGCCGCTCTCTGGGCTCCGTATCCCTGTCCGGGGAGTCCCTGAACCGGCATGTCTTCATCGCCGGGAGAACCGGGTTCGGCAAGACGACCACCGCGATGAGGCTGCTGACCGGTGCGCGGACCTCCCTCGGCGTGCCGTTCCTTGTCATCGAGCCGGTCAAGGGCGAATACCGGTCGCTGCGGTCGGCGGCCGGACTGAAGGGCGACCTGACCGTCTACTCGATCGGAGGTGACCGGACGGCGCTGCCGCTGCGGCTCAACCCGTTCCTGCCGATCGCGGACGTCCCGCTCATGCGGCACGTGGACCTGCTCAAGGCGGTGTTCGACGCGTCGTTCCCGATGTTCGCCGGGATGTCGTACGTGCTCGAAGAGGCCATCCTCGAGATCTACACCGACCGCGGCTGGGAACTGCGCACGTCGCAGAACCGCGTACTGGGCGCGCGTCCCTCGGCCGCCGACCTGGCCGCGCTGACGCCGTCGCTGGAGGATCTGCACGACAAAATCGAGGTGGTGCTGAGCCGGAAGCGCTACGGCCAGGAGATCCACCAGAACATGGGCGCGGCACTGAGGTCCCGGCTACGCAGCCTCATGGTAGGGACCAAGGGCGAGACGCTGAACTGTCGGCGCAGCGTTGCCGCGGAGGAGCTGTTCACCCGCCCGTGCGTGATCGAGTTGCGCAATCTCGGCGACGATGAGGAGAAGTCCTTCGTTATGGCGCTGCTGCTCTGCATGCTGTACGAGTACGCGGAGGCGCGCCAGGGCAGCGGCATCGGCGGACTGCAGCATCTGACGCTGATCGAGGAGGCGCACCGGCTGCTACGGGCGCCGCGTTCCTCCGGTGGCGCGGAGAGCGCGGACGCTCAGGCGAAGGCCGTCCTGATGTTCACCGACATGCTGGCCGAGATGCGCGCCTATGGTGAGGGATTCGTCGTTGCCGACCAAGTGCCGGTGAAGCTGTCGCCCGATGTGGTTAAGAACTCGAACGTCAAGATCGTGCACCGGCTCGATACCCCGGACGACCGTTATGTGATGGCCCAGTCGATGAACCTCTCCGACGCGCAAAGTAGGCACCTCGTCGGGCTGCGGCCAGGTTCCGCCGTTATCCAGGACAGCGAAATCGGCGCGGCTGTGCTTGTCCGCATCCAGCCGGAAGACATCGCGTCGGCACGTGACTCCCTGCACCCGCCTCACTCCCATGACCACTCCTACCTGCGGGTTAACGGCGGCTGCGCGTACTGTTCGCAGCCTTGTGCTTTCCTTGGTGCCGTCGATCAGAGCATCGACGAGGCTAGCCTGGACGAGATGCTCACGCCATTCTTCGCGGGCCTGCTGACGGCCGACGACGATGTCCAATGGGACAGGTGGGCCCGCTGGCGTTCGGCCTGGGAAGGCGACGAGGGCAGCGCGTACTGCGCGGTCACCCAGTCCGCGTACCGCTGGCTCGGCCGGCTGACCACCGCGCGGGCCCAGGCCATGGCCAAGCCTCTCAACACCGGCGCGGCCGACTCGGGGGGCTCAGCGCCCGCCGGCGCCAGGGGCACTGCCCAGCCCGCCCCAGCCGACCTGCTGCGGCAGGACAAGGCGGCCCGCGAAGTGGCCGCGCTGGTCAGCCGCTGGCTATCCAGTCGGCAGCTGGACGCCGTCGCCAGGCATGCGCTGACCACCGCGCGCGCGAACCTGCGGACCCTGATCGCCGCCGCACCCCCCCGCGAACTCCCCGGCTGCGCCGAATGCCCGGCCCGCTGCCAGTATCTGCACGTGGTGGCGCCATACATGGCCACCGCGGGTACAGCCGCCGCGAACCGCGTCAGTTCGAGCACCCCGGTCGGCGTCCGGCTGCGCAGCCTGCGCGAGCTGCTCGGCAAGTACCCGGGTATGACTGCTGGGCTGAACGACAAGCAGCGGGGGGACCTGCTGTACTGCCTGGTCACGGTCTCATCCGCCCGCTCCGACTCAGAGCCAGGTGAGGTGCTGCAGGCGATCGCAGATGAGGGCGACAGTGATACCGCGTAATCCGCTCATCGCCGCCGATGGTGGGAAAACGAGTCGGCAGTGTAGCTTCATACAGTGAGTCCTGCCCAGCGGGTACGTGTCATCGTCGGCGAGGATCAGTCATTCGTTCGCGAGGGCATCGTACGCGTCCTCGGTGACGAGGACTTCGAGGTCGTCGGCACCGCGAGCGATGCGCGTGAGCTTATCCGGCTAGCCGACGCGTACCGGCCAGATGTGGTCGTTGCCGACATCCAGATGCCTCCGGACCACTCCGATGACGGGCTGCGTGCGGCGCTCGCGATCCGCGCAGCCCACCCCGGCGTGGGCGTTCTGGTTCTGTCCCAGTTCCTGGAGGACGCTTATGCGCTCGCTCTGGTCGCGGACGGCGCCCAGGGCGTCGGCTACCTGCTGAAGGAAAAAGTGGGAGACCTCCGGATGTTCACCGATGCGGTGCGCCGCGTCGCCGTGGGCGGGTCGGTGCTCGACCCTGACGTGGTCGCGCGGCTAGTGGGCCGCAAGCGGGCCGCGGGACCGCTTGACAACCTGACGCCCCGCGAACGGCAGGTGCTGGCGCTGATCGCCGAGGGCCGCTCCAACACCGGCATCGCCCAGGAACTCGTCGTCACGGTAGCAGCCATCGAACGGCACGTAACCAGCATCTTCGACAAGCTCGGGCTGCATGCCTCGCCCGACGCACACCGCCGGGTGCTCGCGGTGCTTAAGTACCTGAATCCCGGAACTCCGCATAGCGATGGTGCCCAGGCAACCGGCCTTGGACAATAGGGCTAGCCCCACGGTGTGCAGTTATCAATTCGTTATGCCCGGTCGCGTATCTCCCTACACTGCGGCGCCTCATGTCGAGAGCGGAGAAGGAATTCAGAATCCGCTGGACTTTCCTTGGTCCGCGGACTCAGATTGAGATGCGTTGCACAAGCGGGAGCCGACCATGAAATGGTTCTTCGAGCCGCGCCGTGACGACGACAGATCAGGGCGTGATGAGGATGACTCGGCGTCCGGCCTGATCAGTCTCCCGGCGCCACTGCTGCAAAGGCATGGTGCCCGGATGCTCGATCCCGGGTCAGCCGTGGCTGTCCGCGGTTACCCGACGCCCCGGTCGACGGTGTACCGGACCAGGACGCTGCTGGTACCCGGCGATCTGCTCCGGGACCGGGCCTTCATCGGCGCGGTTAACCGGGTGCTTGATCGCGTCGGGATGAACCTGGTCCCGATCGGGCCTGACCAGGGCACCGGTGACGGGCACGGGGACATTCTCGCCGAAGTACGGCGGCTGCCTCGCCCAGCGGTGCTCGTCCCGGCCGAAGGCGCCACCATCCCGGCGGAAATCGACGCTTGGAAGGCGCTGCAGACGCTGCGTGCCGCTGCCACCGCACGGGAGCGGCCGGAACTGGACGACGCCGCCGTCCAGCGGATCGCGCTGGAGCACCTGCTGATCGGCTCGACCGTAACCGGGAGCCCGATTGGCAGCTTGGGCGGCGGCATACCGTCTAGCCCGGGTACCGGCAACGACAGCACCGACTCCTACCTGTTCAGCGGCGGCGACGCGCGTACCCCGGTCGCGGTTCTCATGGACGCGCCGAAGCGCAGGTCCGCTGGCGAGTGCTCGTACGAGTTCGGCCGGCGTCCCGTGCTCGCCGTCCTGGATACGGGCCTGCGAGTCCATCCGTGGCTAGACGTCACAGCTAGGCCGGGCGGTGGTTATGAGACCGCCGCCGATGGCTTCACGGCGGTCGATCACGACATTCAGAAGGCGATCCGCGCGGCGGGCGAACTAGCGGCTGCGGGAGGCGACCGGCCTCGCGAAGTGATCAGGCACCCATGGGACACGACGGTCACCACGGACCCGCTGGTGGGCGAACTCGACGACGCCACCGGGCACGGCACGTTCATCGCGGGGATCGTGCGCCAGGTCGCGCCCGACGCGCGGGTCCTGGCCGTGCGGATCATGCACAGCGACGACATCGCCTACGAAGGAGACATCCTCTGCGCGCTCGCCCAGCTGGCTGAGCGTGTCGCGTACGCCGAAGCGGGCGACCCGGCCGCGATGGTGGATGTGGTCTCGTTGTCGTTCGGCTACTTCAGCGAGTCACCAAGCGACATGGCCTTCAGCTTCGCGATGTGGCAGGCGATCAAGATCCTGCTGGACATGGGCGTCGTCGTGATCGCCGCGGCAGGTAACTACTCAACCGGCCGCCTGTTCTACCCCGCGGCGTTCACGCTGCAGCCGGTACCGGCCGGTCAGGTGTCGGTGATCAGCGTCGGCGCACTCAACCCGAACGGGTCCAAGGCGGTATTCAGCGACGACGGCCGCTGGATTACGGCCTGGGCCGCCGGCGCCGCCGTGGTCAGCACGTTCCCGACCGACATCAACGGTAGCCGCAACCCTGAGCTCAGCATACGTGCGCACGCCGCCACTCAGCTGCCGCCGGGTGTGCCGCTGCCCGCCGAACGTGAGGCCCTAGATCCCGACGACTACTCTGGTGGCTTCGCGGTCTGGACTGGCACCTCGTTCTCGGCTCCCTTGCTCGCCGCACACGTGATCGGTTCGCTGCTGGAAGGCGCTGCCGGTGCCGGACCCGGCCTACGACTGGACATACCTGGCCAGGCGGCGGCCGCGGACCGGGCGATGGCGGCCCTGACGAACCTGGGCTGGCAGGGCTGACCACGATGGACACAGAGGGCGAGGAGCACGGACCCGTGACGGTGCGGGCTAACCAGCCGGACCGTAGCGCGCGCATCGCGAGCCTGGTGAGCGCCGCACGGGCGGGGGACGACGACGCGCTAGGGCAGATCGTGACGGAACTGAGCCCACTGCTCTGGCAGGTCGCGCGCGCGGCCGGGCTGAGCCGCGGCGACGCGGAGGACGTGCTGCAGACGGTGTGGATGCGCCTGCTGTCTCACCTGGACGGCATCCGCACCTCAATGGCGCTTACTGGCTGGCTGGTCGTCACCACCAGACGCGAAGCATGGCGGGTGCGCGGCGCGGGACGCAAGCTACTGCCTGCCGACCAGGACTGGCTCAGCGCGCTGCCCGCTGCCGAACCCGGCTCCGAGGAGCAGGTCATCATGGACGACCAGCGGCGCGCGCTGTGGACCGCCATGCGTCAACTCCCTTCGCGCTGCCAGGAGCTACTGCGGATTGTCGCCTTCGTGCCGCGCCCGGACTATGCCGCGGTGGCGGCCGAGCTGGGTATCCCGATCGGCAGCGTCGGTCCCACCCGCGGCCGCTGCCTGGCCAAGCTCCGTGCCCTGCTGGCCGGCGATCAAGGAGAGAATCCGCGATGACGCACCCGGACCCAGGCGACTGGCCGTCGGCCGATGCGGCACTGGATGACATTGACCTGCAGACGCTGGACGGTATCCGCGAGTTTTTCCAGACAGCGGATCCGATGCCAGCGGACCTGCCGGAACGGATCCGCTTCTCCCTCGCGCTCCGCGACCTGGAGATTGAGGTGGCTCATCTCGCGGACGAGGAAGATCAGGCGGCTGTCCCCGTCCGCGGGGCTGAGCACAGCCGCACGGTGACCTTCGACAGTGCGAGCCTGACCATCATGATCCGGATCGATGCCAACGCGGACGGGACGGCACGCGTCGACGGCTGGCTGGCACCGCCGCAGCGTCGCGAAATCGAGATGAAGACCGTGGCAGATCCGCTGAGCGTGACCAGCGACGAGCAGGGGCGCTTCGCCTTCGCCAGCGTGCCCCGCGGGACCGCTCAGCTCATAGTCCGGCCCGCCGGGGAGCGGCAAGGCGAAGCTGGACGTTCCGTGGTGACCCCTGCCCTGATCCTGTGACCGTCGATTCCGGGAGGCCCCTACCGAAATGCCCAGTGCCGAGCGGCGCTCAGCTCGCTCCGACAGTTCGCTCGCCCGCGCCGAGAGCCGGGCCCGCGAGGCGCGTGAACGCGGGCTGCGGGAGGGGAACGCCGGCCATCCTGCTGCCGGAGCCCGTCACATCCGCGCGGCGCTACGGCAGCTGGGCTGGGCAGAAGAGGAGAAACTACCCGACTCGCAGGTGCACAAGACGCATCGTGCCTTGACAGCGAGGATGCTGGGCATCCTGGCTGAACTGGAGTCAATGCAGGGCCGCACCGAGTACGGGCTGCGCCTTCTGGACCAGGCCGAGAACCTGGCCGCGGCGGATGACCAGGGCGTACTTCTGCTGCAGCGAGGTCTTCTCTTCATGCAGACGTGGCGCAGAGACGACGCGCTGCGGGTGCTCGACGACGCCGTAGCATTGCTGGACGGAAACCCGGCAGAGACCGCGAACCTGGCCTCGGCACTGATCAATCGTGGCTTCGTCTACCTGAACGCCGGTCAGGTCCGGCGGGCGCGCGCCAGCCTGGCCTGGTGCCGCCGCGTCGCGCTGGAAGCGGGCCACGACTTGATCGCGGCCAAGGCCCTGCAAAACCTGGGCTACGGCGATCTGCTAGTCGGCGACATTCCCGCCGCGCTGCGGCAGTTCAGCGCGGCCGCGGAAGCGTACCGGCTGAGTGCGCCCGGCAACCTGCCGGTGCTGGCGATGGACAAGGCTCGCGCGCTGCTGGCGGCCGGCCTCGCCGGTGACGCGTCCAGTGAACTGGACGACGCGATGGCGGCGTTTCGGCGGCAGCGGCTCGACTATGACCTCGCGGAAGCGGAACTGACCCGGGCAGAGGCCGCGCTGGCCGCCGGGGAGCCGGCCATCGCGCGCCACTGGGCCGCCACCGCGCGGCGCCATTTCCGCCGCCAGGGCAACGAGGCATGCGCATGCCTGGCGGAACTCACCAGGCTGCGCGCACAGCCGTCCCAGCGACTGCGCGCACCATCGGCGACCGCGGCCGAAGCGATACTGCTGGCTGCGCGGCTGCGCGACTGCGGGCTGGCCAGCGATGCGGAAATGGCCGAGCTGATCGCGGCGCGGGCACTGATCGCGGCAGGCCGTGCGGCGGAGGCAAGGCGACGGATCACGGCGGTGCGCCGTGCCGGGCCGGCGAGACCGCTGGCCGTCAGCCTGCTGCGCCGGCTGGCCACGGCCGAGCTGGCGGAACTGGACGGGCAGCCAGGCAAGGCGCTGGCCGAGCTCCGCGCGGGACTGGCGACCGTACAGGCCCGGCGCGGCCGGCTGGGCAGCATTGACCTGCAGACCGGCACGGCCGCTCTCGGCGCGGACCTGGCCGCCGCCGGCCTGCGGCTGGCACTTGAGCGGAACTCCGCACCGCTGGTATTCGCCTGGCTGGAACGCTCCCGCGCGCAGGCGTTCCGGGTCAGGCCGGTGCTTCCGCCCGCCGACCCGCAGGCGGCCAGCGCCCTGGCGGAACTGCGTCAGCTCGGGTACCGGATCCGTACCGCCGAGCTGAACGGCACCCACGACCAGGCCGCTATCGCACGGCATGCCGAGCTGCGGCGCGAGATCAGAGAGCATGGCTGGCAGGCCAGCAACCCGGACGCGGCCTCAGCGCAAGCCAGCCTCGGCGAGGTGAGCGCTGGCCTGGAGCAAAGCGGCCAGAGCATGGTGAGCATCCTCGCCAGGCGAGGCAGGACGCTCGCGGTCCTGGTCCGGTGCGGATCCGCGCGCATCGTCGAACTCGGCGACTTCGAGGCCGCCGCGGAGGCGGCAAGGCGGCTGAACGCCGACCTTGACACCCTGGCCGGGGGCCGGCTGCCCCGACGGCTGGAAGCCGTGGTCAGGGAGTCGATCAGGCACCAGGCGAAAACACTCACGGCCGAGATCATCGCGCCGTTGCGGTCGTCGCTCGGTGACGGCGGCATAGTCCTCGCCCCGGCGGGCCCGCTGGCGAGCATCCCCTGGAGCGTGCTGCCTGACCTGCGCGGCCGTCCGGTGACCGTGTGCCCGTCCGCGTCGGCCTGGCTGGCCGCGTGGCGTCGCGGGCTGGCCGCGCGCGGGCTGCCGGCTGGTCCGCCGCTGCTTGTCGCCGGGCCGGACCTGGAGCACGCGGCGGCAGAGGTCACGCAAATCGCGACGGCATATGCCGACTGCCGCATGCTGCTCCATGAGGCGGCCACGGTGAGCGCAACGCTGCGCGCCCTCGATGGGGTGCCGCTCGCCCACCTAGCCGCGCACGGGCACCACGATGGCGAGAACGTCCTGTTCTCCCGGCTCGACCTGGCCGACGGGCCACTCATGGCGTACGACATCCAGCAGCTCACTGCCGCCCCGAGGCATGTGGTCCTCTCGTCGTGTGATGTCGGGAGAACCGTCGTGCGTCCTGGCGAGGAGATTCTGGGCTTTACCGCGGCCCTGCTCTACATCGGCACGGCGACCGTGATCTCGAGCGTCGCCCGCGTCGCTGACGCGGCCGCGGTAGCCATGATGACCGGCTATCACCGCCTGCTCGCGACGGGCGCGAATCCCGCCGAGGCACTCGCCGAGGCCGCTCTCGCGGAGCAGTTCAGCCCCTTCGTCTGCTTCGGCGGTGGCTCGCCGCTGCGATGACCACCGTCGGTCATCTATCTGGCGGGCGGAGCGGGCCTCTCACCCGATGAGGACCTGCTTCTAGGGGGAGAACCCATGCGCAAACTCGCAAAACTCGCGCTGGCCGCCGCGGTCGGCGCGACATTCCTCGGATCGGCTTCCGCCGCATCCGCCACGTCAGTCGCGCAGGTCGGTAATTCGTCGGTGATCGC
>Ga0335074_10017115_pt1 | contig 10215 bp, 6 predicted proteins | sample Lox_Sample_23_FD_206715 | JGI IMG/M metagenome (GOLD analysis project Ga0335074, IMG submission 206715) | Soil microbial communities from Loxahatchee National Wildlife Refuge, Florida, United States - Lox_Sample_2.3 | ecosystem: Environmental > Terrestrial > Soil > Wetlands | place: USA: Florida...
ATGATCCCGCATGAGCTGGTTTCGAGTTAGAATCGGGAGGGGCCGTCTGGCATGACAATCACCCGCGCGATTGGTGTCGCGTGCAATAAAGTAATTCGCCTGATTGTACACGGGCTGGCTCTCTCGAAAATTCATCCTAACGTCCTCACCTTTCTCGGGCTGGTCATCAATATCGTCGCCGCTGTTTTGCTGGCCGCGGGACAGTTCCGTTCGGCCGGGTTCGTGATCATCGGCGCCGGATTGTTCGACATGGTGGACGGCCGAGTGGCGCGCGAAACCAACCAGGTGACGCGTTTTGGCGGCTTCTTCGATTCGGTGCTGGACCGCTACTCGGATCTGGCGCTGCTGATGGGATTGCTGGTCTATTACGGAACCATCAACCGCTATTTTTACGTGGTGCTGACGGCCATCGTGATGACCGGATCGGTGATGGTGAGCTACACCCGGGCGCGCGCGGAAAAAGACATCCCCAGTTGCAAGGTCGGATTCATGGAACGGCCGGAACGCGTGGTGCTGCTGATCATCGGCGCGCTTTTCGACCGCATGGCGCCAGTGCTGTGGGTGATCGCGGTGCTATCCAACATCACGGTGATTCACCGCATGACGTTCACCTATCAGGAAGCTAAGCGCCTGGAGGAAGCGCAGCTACGCGCCGCGCCGATTACCGAGAGCGAGCCGCACTAAAGGATCGCCGGTCAATCTGTAGCCCGTCCAATCCTCCTGAGGAACCGCGCCCAGGCTGCGATAGAACTCGATGGATGGCGTATTCCAATCGAGCACTGCCCAGTCCAATCGCCCGTAACCGCGCTCGATAGCGATCTCGGCCAGCCGGATCAGCAGCGCTTTGCCGATCCCTTTGCCGCGCTGTGAGGGTTCGACGAAAAGGTCTTCCAGATAGATGCCCGGCCGGCCGAGAAATGTCGAGAAATTGCGGAAGAAGAGCGCAAAGCCCACAGGCTGGGAATCCCAGTAGGCCAGCAGCACTTCGGCGACGGCATGGGGGCCGAACACATGCTCGCGAATGTTCGCTTCGTTGGCTACCACCAGATGCGAGAGCTTCTCGTATTCGGCGAGATCGCGGATGAACTTCAAGATGACGGGAACATCGCGCTCGGTGGCCGGTTCGATGCGCATCACTGCTCTCTTCACAGCAGGGCCTCTACATGCGCTCGCAGGCCGGAAGCGAGCCCGGTTAAGCTGTATCCGCCTTCCAGCACCGAAAGCAGACGGCCGCCCGCGTGCTTGTCGGCGATCTCGCGCATCACGCCGGTCAGGTCCCGGAAGTCGCGGTCGGTGAGCACGAATCGCCCCAGCGGATCGCCATCTCGCGAATCGAAGCCGGCTGAAATCAGCACCAGCTCCGGCTTGATCTCCTCGGCCGCGGCGATCAGTTGTTCCTGAAACGCGCCCAAAATCTCGCTGCGGCCGGCGCCGGCCGGGAAGGGACAATTGAGGATCAGTCCCTCGCCCGAGCCCTCGCCGCGCTCGTCGCGCGCGCCGGTTCCCGGATACCACGGCGATTGATGCGTGCTGAAGAAAAAGACGGTGCCGTCGGTATAGAAAACATCCTGCGTGCCGTTGCCGTGGTGGACATCCCAATCGGCGATCAGAACGCGGCCCACGCCATGCTTGTGCTGCGCGTAGCGCGCCGCGATGGCAACGGTGTTGAAGATGCAAAACCCCATGCCGCGGACGGGCGTCGCGTGATGGCCGGGTGGCCGGCCGATCGAGATGGCATTAGAAACCCGCCTGTCCACGATCGCGTCGACCGCGTTCAGAGCGCCGCCGGTTGCGCGCAACGCCGCGTCCAGCGATTTCGGCGAAACAATGGTGTCGCCGGTGGAGAGTTCGTGAAAGCCTTCGAAGATCTCGCGTTCGGCCAGCCGGATGTACTGGCGCGAGTGGCACAGCGCGAGTTCGTCGTGAATGGCGAGGCGGGGCGGAATCGGAACCAGATCCAGACCCGCGAGCGCGCCCACGGCGGCATCGAAGCGCGCCGGCTGCTCAGGGTGGCCCGGACCGGTGAGATGTTCCTTGCAAACGGGGTCCGCGGCGAGTCCTGTCATTACCTCCCAAATTCTAGCAGCCCGAAGCTGCCCGGCATTACTTTACGCCGCGGACGCTTGCCCGCGCCTTCAGAGGGCAGGGTCTCCGTTTGAGCCAGCGCCAGATAGACGACGTGGGTCTTGGGATTGAGAGCCATGGTACGGGCGCCTTTCTCAGTGGGCACGTTTTCGACGACAGTATATTTATCGGGTGAGTCTTCGTGAATGACGGTCAACACGCCATCCCGGCCGCACGAATCGAAAACATATTTCGTTCCGGGATCGAACCAGGTGGCGTCCACGCCCTCGCCGATCGGCACCGTGGCCACCACTTTGCCCGTATCGGCATCCATCACCGACATCATTTTGTTATCGCAGCCGGAGAAAATGCGGCGGGTCTTCGGGTCCATCGCGATGCCGGACGGCTCTTCACACGGCGCGAGCGGCCACTTATTCAAAACGGTCAGCGCCTTGGAATCGATCTCCATGATCTCGCTTTTATTTTCGATATTCACGTAGACGTGGCCCTTGCCGTCGGGCACCGGGAATTCCGGTTTTCCCTCGATCGTCACGGTGCCGGCCAGCGTTCCTTTCTCGGCGTCCACCACGGTGGCGCTGGCGCTGCGGCCGTTGAAAGCGAAAACCCGTTTGCTGGCAGGGTCGTAAATGATGCCGTCCGGGTTCATTCCGGCAGGCGCCTCGCCGGTTTTCTCGAGCGTTTTCAAGTTGAACACCACCACTTGATTGGCGCCGCCGTCGCTGATGAAGCCGTGGTTAAACTCGGGGGCGAGCGCGATTCCGTGCACCAGCTTCAGCCCCGTGATTTTGCCCACCACCTCGCCCTTCTTGCCGTCCACCACGTCCACTTCCGTACCGTGCGAAACGAAGACGCGGCCCGTGGCGGGATCGGTGGTCAGGTAATCCCAAAAACCATCGCCGGGGATCGGGATTTTCTTGATCAGATGGTAACCGCTCTGGGCGGACGCAGCGGCCAAAACTACCATCGACGCCATAAGCAACCAGGCACTCTTGCGCATGCTGACATCATATCCGCAACGAATGAAGATTTGCTGAAATTAACGCGAAGCCCGCAGATGGGTTCGCGACCCCGGCGGCGCGCCGGAGGTCGCCACTGAGAAATTAATGGTCTCGCCGCGCATCCCTTCCACCGATACACGCCACAAGCCGGCTTCCGGATCCGGCAGGCGGAAAGACTTGGGATTGGTATCGCCTGAATATCCGGTCGTATCGGCATAAGCGGCATAATGGCGTCCGCTGGGGCTCATAAGGTGCAAGTCCAAATCGGCGGGCGCGCCATTCCAGGAAAGAGCGACATCCAGCAATTTCGATCCTCGCGATACGGAGATCACTTCAGTCCACCATTGCTCCAGGGAGACGGTGCCGGAGAATTGACTCGCCGGAGGGCTCACTTTAGATGCCACACCCGAAGCCGCGCCGGGCGCGAGCCTCCGCTCGGAACGGCAATCGCACAGAGGCGATGCGTTGGTGGACACCACGGTGCGGTAACCGCCGCCCCGCGTCCAATCCGGCAGATCCTCGAACTGGAACGGCACGCTGTTGGAGGAAATCGCGAGCGCGCGCGTCACACTGACGTGCACGTGATAGCCGCCGCCCTCACCCAGTGTGTAGCCGCTGTTGCCGGCCATCGCCAGCGCCTGCCCTTGCTCGACGTGCTCGCCGTTGTGCACCACAAAAGTGCCGGTGGCCAGGTGCGCGTAGTGGCTGAACTCGCCGTCCCCGTGATCGATGGTGATGTAGTTTCCGAAGGAGCGATGCCGGTGATCCTGCCCCATCCCGAGATCGTGCGTGTAGGCGATCCCGGCTTTCATCGCCACCACGCAGCTTCCCTGGCGCGGTGCAATATCGAAAGCGTGCAGGCTGTTGCCCCAATGCGAGAAGGCGCCGTACGGCCCTTGCGTGATCACCCAGGGCACACCCGCGACGGTGGGCAGCTTAAATCCGCCGGTCGAAATCAGGAACTGCGCCGGTCGGCTCATGCGCCCGTCGGGACTTTCCACCATCGCCCAATATTCGTTGGCGGGCAGTCCAGCATAGTGCGCCGTGAGTTGATTCGCCGTGACATCGCGAGGCTGCAAACTCGCCAGGTATTTCCAGCCGCCGGCCGGTTTGTATTCGGCGATTAATACCAGAGAGCCGGGCTGAAAATTCCTGCCCCGGACGGTGAAATCCATCTCCTGCGTCTTTTGTCCGGACCACGTCACGCTCGTGATCACCGGTCCGCCCGTATCGACATCCGCGGCAATGGAGAAGGTTTTTGAGAATGCCACGGTATCGTTCGACACCGCGCGCACCGTCCAATTGCCCGGCTGGGAAGCGGCCGCGAATCCGGCGATCGGAAGTTGGGCGGTAAAGCAAAGCTCGCCGGCGTTCGGCAGCGCGCCATAATCGGCGGTGGTAGATACGGAACCTGAAGGATCCAGCCATTCCACGCGCAAGCGGTCGCCCGATCGAACCTGGAGCGCGATAAACCATACAAACGCCTGGCGGTCCACCGGTTGAAACACCGACACCGCTTTGGGCGCCACGCAGGATTGATCGTTCACCGAGGCAGCCGTGCGGCCTTCCCGGACCGTGAGCGCCCATGCTCCTGGACAAAGCGATGCAACAAAAAGGACAAGAAAGGCCGACGAGCGCACCACAGAACCTATCGGCCTCTTGCTCTTTTAGCTTGAGTAGAGGACTTGCCTTAGTGTTGGGATTTTATGGCGGGGACGACGGGGCTCGAACCCGCGACCTCCGACGTGACAGGCCGGCGTTCTAACCAACTGAACTACGTCCCCGAGGTGTGAAACTACGTCGGCAATTGCATCTTAACATATTGCCCGCTCGGTTCCGGCTACAACTCGAAAAGCACCGCTTGTTTGCGCAAAGGCGCCGGCGCCGCCCACTCCAGCCACTCGCCCAGCAGGGGGAAATACAGGCCCAGGCGAATGGGCCGCTGTTCGCGCTTAACCAGCAGGCGTGCATAGCGCTCCAACTGTTCGCGATAGCGGTCTTTCTGCTGATCGAGGAAATTCTGGACATCCGCTCCCTCGTGCGAGCTGGTCTTGAAGTCGATGATCCAGCGGACGCCATGCTCGTCGACGAAGGTGCGGTCGATCACGGCTTCGCATAATGCGCCCTCGATCAATCCGGCGATCGGCAGCTCGCTGGCCGCTTCGGCATGAGGCTGCAGCACCCAGCGCCCGCGCGAGTCGCGCAAAGTTTGCAGCAGCGCCGCTTCCACCCGCTCAGCGGCCCATCCCAATTCGGCAGGCGGCATGCCCAGGTTTGCGAGCACCGCTCGATAGGCGCCGCGGCGGGCGCGCACCGACGCCTCGTCCCAGCGCTCCAAACCCTCGCGCGCGATGCGTTCCAGAAACACATGCAGAGCCGCTCCCGCATAACGCGCTCGATCGCTGGCCCTTTCGAACGCAATTTCCGTTTGCTGAACTCGTTCGACCCGTGGACGCGTCCACTTCACCGGCCCAGGCGCCGCGGGGACCCGCCAGGTTGCAGGCAAACGGCGAATGGTCTTGGCCAGCTTGGTTGGTTCCTCCCGCGCGCCCGAATCCGGGTTCGCGAATTGTTCGGCAACGGAAGGCCAAAGCAATTTCAAGAACGATCGCGCGTCCGGCGGCGCGATTGTGCCGTCGTCCTTCACCGCGATGCAGCCGAGCAAATGCAAATTACGCCTGGCGCGGGTGGCCGCGACATACAACAAGCGCGCGGTTTCCTGTTCGGATTTACGCCGTTCGACGCTGGCGAGGTAGCTATAGATCGGATCGTTCGCGCCTCCCGTTTCCGGTATGGGGGCGAGTAAAAGCGTATCGCGGTGCTCCAGCCACAGCAACAGCCGTTGATCTTCCGAGCGCGGAGGCGCGTGGAGGCCCGGCAGAATCACGGTGTCGAACTCCAGCCCCTTGGCCTTATGGATGGTCATCAACTGCAGTTGACCGCCGGAGTTCGAATTGGGTTGTGCGAAAAGCGCATTCACCTGCTCGCGGAACCAATCGAAATCGGCCAGGTCCGCGCCCTCGGCGAGACTTTCCAGCAGATCGAAATAAGCCGCGGCGTCTTCGAGTGCCGTTTCGTCTTCCACGCAGGCCGGCCCTCCCAGGCGGATCCAAGTGTCTTCCACCCACTCCCGCAATGGCCGCCGCCCGCGTTCGGAGAGAGCTTGTCGCAGGACGGGACGAATCCGCTCGATGCGAGCCCGGGCGTCCTCGTTCAACACGAGGTCCGGCCGCTCAAGCAAATCCCAGATTGCCGCGCGATGGTCCGCTCCCGCCAGAGCGTGTAGATCGTCCAGCGTAAGCCCGCACCATGGTGCGCGCAGAATGGCGAGCCAGGAAACCCGATCGGCCGCGTGCAACAGCGCGAAGGTCAACGCCATCAGGTCCTCGATCACCTGCCGCTCGCCGAGCTGATCGATTTCAATGGCCTGAAACGGGATTCGATGGCGCTTCAATGCGCCGACGATTTCGATCAAATGAGCGCGCGAGCGCACCAGTACCGCGGTGCTGCCGTTTGCGCGGCGAATCAATTCGATCGCGCGGGCCGCTTCCTGTTCCGAGTCCAGGTGAGAGTGAATGCCGATCTCAGCTTCTGAGCCAGTGGCGCCGGGGACGCTGGCCGAATACGCGACTGATCCCGATTCCAAATCATCCTTTGGAGGCAGCATCCCTTGGAACGTTGTATTGACCCACTCGACAATTCCCGGCTGCGAGCGGAAATTTACAGTCAGAACCAGCGGTTCCAGCGGCAGGTCACCGATGCCTTGGCTGCGCGCCTTCAGAAACAGGCCGACTTCGGCCTGCCGAAAACGATAGATCGATTGCATCGGGTCGCCTACCAGGAACAGTGTCCGTCCGTCGCCCGGCTCCCATCCGGCGATGAGTTTCTTGATCAACTCGAATTGCGTGTACGAAGTGTCTTGAAACTCGTCGATCAACAAATGGCGGGTGCTGGACCCCATCGCCAAGGCTAGATCCTCCGGCTCGCCCGCCTGCCCTAAAGCGGCGGAAGCCCGAATGGCGAGTTCGGCAAAGTCGATGCGGCCGCGCTCGCGAAACACCAATTGCAATTCGGCGGCGGCCAGCTTGAGAACGGAAACCGCGGCTTCCACTGCTTGCCATTGCTGCTCCGTAAATTGGGGCGCCGGTAGATCGCGGAAGCGCGCTAGGCGTTCGAGCAGAGCCTCCTCCGTGCGCAGGCGGGCCAGCAAATCCTCGCAACGCGTTTTGAGCGGATGAACGGGACGCTTGCGGAGTTTGCCCTCTTGAGTGAGGAGCAGTTCCATGACTCGATTCCACTGGTCGAGCTCCTCTAAGCGCGGCTCAGGGAAACGCTCCATTTCGCACAGGAACGCGACCTCCCGAGCGGCATCGCGCGGGAAAGCGGCGTGCAAATGCGCCAACTCGTCGGCTATCAAGCGCTCGAGCGATGTCTCGATATCGTGACGAAGGCTCGCGCCGCTGTGACGCAGCCATTGATCGCGCCGTTCCAGCATTTGGACGATCAGACGGCGCGCCCGCTCAAAATCATTGTCGAGATGCAGCAGAAGATACTCGAGGCCGGCATGGCCGCTTTCCAGATGCGTGAGTGTGTTGCGCGCGGCTTCCTGGTACAGATCGTCGGCCTTCTCCGAAATCGCAGGCATGGCTCCGAATCGCGCGAGCCAAGGCATGCGCCGCGTAATGGATGCGCACAGAGCGTCGATGGTCTCGATGCGCAGCCGCGCCGGATTTTGCAACAGATGCCAGCCGAGCTGGCGGTCCCGATCCAAAATGTTGCGTGAGATCCGGTAGGTGAGCCGCTCGTATTCCGCATCGGGCTCCGCGCCCTCACGGGCCGCACGCAAGGCTTCCAGAACGCGCGTTCGCATTTCGCCCGCCGCTTTGCGAGTGAAGGTGATTGCCAGCACGGCGTCCGGCGTGTCCACTGTTTCGAGAAGCTTCAGGTACCGCTGGATGAGTAGTTCCGTTTTGCCCGAACCGGCCGGCGCCTGCACGATAAACGACCGCGAAACATCCAGCGCCTCGATCCGCGCGGCGCTATCCGCGATCACGTTCGATCTCCCGAATGCGGCACAACGCTCGTAGCCCGCAATTGTCGCAAGCGTCCGGTTTCGGATCCAGCTGGGCATGGCCGGCACGAAATTCCGCGGCCAAATCCTCCAGCGCGCTTCTCCATTCTTCTACCTGCTCTGAAAATGGAAGGGCGGGAGTGATGGCCATTTTTTGCAGTGCCGGCAGCGTGACGCCGCCTGATGTCAGGCCGCGAAACCGCAATTCGCCGGTGCGGATCATGGCGAACGCCGCGCCGGCCACGGAGTTTTCGCTGGTGGCGCAATACAGCGGGAGCTGTGGTTCGTCCGGCCGCTCGCCTTCCCAACCGCGCGCTTTGAGCTGCCCGGTTTTATAGTCGAGAATGATCTGGCGCCCATCGGGCAACGCGTCCACGCGATCCGCACGCACGCAAAGATCAAGTCCGGCCATGCTGACGCTGCGCTCGGCTTCGATCGCCGCCACGGAAAATGCGGGGCGCGACTTCTCGATCTCCAGCCACTGCGATAACAGCCTTTGCAAACGCTGCCTCTCCAGATCCCGGCCGATTCCCGGCCCCAGTTTGGCAATGGCCGCGTCCGCGCCGCGCGTGATGAGCGTGTTCAATTCGGCCTGGCTCAATTCGAGCAAGCGCGCCTGCGATCCCAATTCACGCCAGATGACCTCCAGCGCTTTGTGAACGGTGGTTCCGCGGTCGCGATAACTCAACCCAAGATCGGCTTCTTCGAGCGGCCGGGCGCCCAAACGATATTTGGCGAACGCGCGGAAGGGGCACGCCGCCATGTCTTTGAACAATGACGCGCCGCCCGTGGAATCGCTGTGCGCCAGAGCCGGTCCGGCTTCATCCGCGATTTCTTCGAAGACAGCCATCGCGCGCATGGACGCGATCCAATCGGCTTCAGAACCCCCATCGTCTTCGATCCACGCGCCCGCTACCAGCGGACTGGGCATTAAAGCGCGATCGCCCTCCGTTTCCGGATAGCTCAGCACCACGTCGGGAGCGCCGGCGAGCAGTTGAGCGATCGCCTTGGCGGCAAATTCCAGTTCGCGTTCGGCGGAGGAATGCGGCAGCCGGCGCTGGCGCTGCAATGAAATCGGCAGGAAGGGATTCGGATTGGCTCGCGCCGGTAATGCTTCGTCGTCGAGGCCCATGATCCAGAGATGATCGAAATGCAGGCCGGCGGCTTCCAGCATTCCCATCACCTGCACGGGCGCGCCTTCATCTTCCACTTGAAAACGAATGTCCGCGGCTTGCCGGTGCAGCCAATCGATCGCCTGCGCCAGATTCATAGCCGGCACGGTCAGATCGAGCGCCGCGAAGCTCGATAAAAGCTCTCGCCAACGAGCGATAATCTGAAACTCGGTGCTGGTTGGAACGCGAGAGCCCGGCCAGCCGTAGGCTTCGAGCAGGTCTTCCAGATCGCGGGTCCAACGGCTAGGTAGTTGTTCCGGCGGGATGCTCCGAAGGTGTTTTTGGACGCGGCGCAGCCGGCGCTCGAGTTCCGGGCAATTTCCCGCCTCCTCCAGCAAGCGCGGCACGGATACATCCCAGACGCCTCTTTTTCGCAGCTTTGCGTCCCATTGCGCGCGCTTGCTCCATTCCTTTTCCGCACCGCCCAAAAACGGCGATCGTAACAGCATTCCCGCGCGCGGCAAGGGCAGCTGGCCCACGGCGAATTCCAGCATCAGAAGGGCGGCGTGGATGAGGGGGTATTCAATTAGCGCCGGCCCCACCGAAAGATGAAATGGCCGGCGGCGGCCGCCCGGCCCGCCTCCCGGATCGAGAATGTGAGTTAGAATCCGTTCGATCTTGGCTCGCGAGCGCGTGAGATCGGGAACAACAATAATGCCGATTTGTGTTTCGGGATCTTTTTCGAGCAGCCCGCGTGCCCAGGCCGCCGCGCGCCGCATCTCCGCCGTGGAATCGCGCAGTTTTCGGCGCACCAGAGCCGGAGCGTAGCCGGGCGTTTCGAGCGCGCGCCAATTCCCTAGTGCGGCAAAAAAGTCCGCTTGCCGCGGAGTCATCTCATCGAAACCGGCGGCATAGACGACACCGGGACGGTCTATTCCTTGCGCGCCCA
>Ga0335074_10017116_pt1 | contig 10215 bp, 2 predicted proteins | sample Lox_Sample_23_FD_206715 | JGI IMG/M metagenome (GOLD analysis project Ga0335074, IMG submission 206715) | Soil microbial communities from Loxahatchee National Wildlife Refuge, Florida, United States - Lox_Sample_2.3 | ecosystem: Environmental > Terrestrial > Soil > Wetlands | place: USA: Florida...
AGCAGGCTTTCAATAAACTTAAGAGACAACTAGTTGCTGCACCCCTACTAGTCCACTTCGACTCAAACAAGTCCAACCAGATGGAAACGGACGCCTTAAACGGCGTAGTAGCTGGAGTCCTCTCCTAGTAGCAGTCTGACAGGGAATGGCACCTAGTATCATACTACTTAAAGACAATAATTAATGCAGAGCTCAACTACCCAATCTACAACAAGGAAATGCTAGCAATAGTCTTAAGTCTCTTATACTAGCATGCACACCTTATAGGGACCCTAAATACCATTTAAATCGTATCCGACTATAAGGCCTTAGAATACTTTATAACTATTAAAGCACTTACAGCCTAGCAGGCACGATGGGCTGAGGTGTTATCCTAGTTCAACTTTCAGATTATGTATAGGCTAAGGACTATAAACCGCGCAGACGCTCTTACAAGAAGGGAATAGGACTTAGACAACCAAATGGCTGCGAAGATCGCTATCCGTATGCAAGTGCTATTGAAACCGGAGCAATTAGACCTTTAGATACAGGCCGAACTAGCTGAAAACGGACTGGACGTAGGGATATGTGCTATTAAGACATCGGACTTAGACTTCATTAACGAACTGCTCCAAGCAAACCGTACGGCAACCTCCCTTTAAGACTACTAGGATAGGGCTGCAACAACTGCAGTTAACAACCTATAGACCCTAACGGACGGGCTCCTTAAGCACTAGGACCGACTAGTTGTTGCAGCAGACAACAATATACAGACGCAATTGATCAAGGAGGCCTACACGCAGCTCTCTACAGCCCATCCTAAGAGGACTAAGACCCGTAAGCTCCTTTCAGACTGTTACTACTAGCCTGAGATGACTACGGACATCAACTGGTACGTGTAGAACTGCAATGACTGTTAAAGATCGACAATCCCACGTGATAAGACACTAGGCCTATTAAAGCCACTCTTAATCGCTAACCGACCTTGACAACACATATTAGTAGATTTCCATGAACTACCTAAGGATAAAAGGGGTTATAATACTGTCCTACTATTTGTAGACCGCTTTGGGAAGCGTACGATATCTATCCCCTATTAGAAGACTATAGATGCAAAAGAAACAGCCCGACTGTACATCTAGTACGTTTACCCTATTTACAGACTGCTACTAATAGTAGTCTTAGACTGTAAGCTACAGTTTATATTAGCATTCTAGAAGGAATTCACTAGCATTCTAGGAATCAAGCTTAAGCTCTTAACAGCGTGCCACCCGCAAACGGACGGACAAACGGAAATCGCAAACTAATACCTTAACTAGCAGCTACAGCCTTTCATCAACTATTTTTAGGACAATTAGTCTGATCTACTGCTAATAATAGACTATGCAGGCGCTATGCTACCTTATAGCTCTACAAGATTTGCACTAATAGAGCTGGAAATGGGATACCTGCCACGTACGAGCTTCAATTGGGATAGGCTTACAGACCCGCAAACCGTCTGGGAAAAGTTGTCTTAAGAGGAAGCACAACAATACGTCAAGCGCCTCGAACAGGCCTAGAAGGTCGCCCGGGAAAACATCTAAAAGGCCTAAAAGGCAATGGAAAAGCAGGCTAACAAGCACCAAAGAGAGCCGGATTTCGATGTTGGGGACTTAGTGTGGGTTACTACTAAGAACTAGAAGACGGAACGGCCTAGCTGCAAGCTAGACTACCAAATGGCAGGCCCGTATAAGGTCCTAAAAAAAGTGGGGAACTCGTACGAAGTAGACCTACCAAAAACAATCTGGGTGCACCCCATCTTCTCGCCAGACAAGCTATAGAAGGCATTGGGTGACCTGCTTCCTAGACAAAATAATGACCCATCACTCCCAATACAGGTCAACGGCGACGATAAGTAGGAGGTCGAAGAAATCCTAGCAAGCAAGCTTTTACAGGAGGCCCTATACTACCAGGTGAAATGGACAGGCTACGATTCAGATCCTACTTGGTACCCTACTTGGAACTTTGTAGGATGCCCATAGAAGCTCTAGGAGTTTCATAACGACTATCCAGAACAACCAAGGCCCCCAAAATATCTGAACGAATAGATTGATTGCTAGCACGGCGACAACGAACCTACCAGACACCGCGACAGGAACGCTCCTAAAGCTTAAGGGCAAGCTTTTCTAAAGGGGGGGGTAATGTTACGGCCCCAACACAGCTGCTCACAGACCGTTACGGGTCTACGGACGGGTGGTTAGCTAACGGATAAACCTTACAGACTGTTACGACCCTAAGCTATAAGTCGATAGGCAGTTTGACGGACTGTTAGCATGAGCAGTTTGGCACTTAGCACTTTCAGGCCGACATTGATCCGTATGGACGTATATATTAGACTTCGAGCGCAACGCTCACTCTCTTCTTCTCTCCTTCTCTCTTTAGCTTTAAATTCTTATTATATAGGCTACTAATTCATTGAGTCCGCTTGCTCCCCGCCGGCGATCCTACTCTACATTGACCGAGCCACTACAAGTACAAGACAATTCCTTAGTATAATTCCTAAGGAACTTTACTATATTCATCAAGAAATTGGGGGAAATAAACCATACTCAATTTAGTAGTTGAGGCATCTTTGGGATTGAGCCGCTAGCGCTAATAGCTAGTACTATATAGCGCTCTGTAATGGTACCCAGTTTGTCTGCACGATTAATATGTAGCGTCCATATCTTGTTATTCTTAATAAAATCAGCTGACTTGAGTGTCATGCTAAGCTATATGTTCTATTCAAAATAATGTTAGTCCTACTATTACTAGTATCATTCTTCGAGGAGGTATAACGTACGAGCTCACGCTTTACCGTACTTGTTGTATCCTCAAGCAAGGTCTTTGCTACTAAGAAAGTAGTTGCCATTTAAGCTTTTTGAATGCGTCTTAGCAGCTCTAATCAAACATAAAGGGAGTGTTGCTCTTAGTAAGGCGAGTTAGGGGCTTAGCAATTACTTTATAGTTTCTAATAAATCGCTAGTAAAAATTGTAGAAGCCTAAGAAGGACTAGATTCCTTTTACTGTAAATAGAGGTGCCTAGTCCTAAATGACTTTAACCTTCTCTAAGTCCACCTTAATGCTGCTAGTACTAACAATAAATCTAAGGAATCTAGTACGTTTTACTTCAAATTCGCACTTCCTAACGTCTACTTAGAGTCTTACGTTTTATAGGCGTTCTAAGACCTTTTTCATATGGGTTTCATGCTCAAGCTTGTTGTTAAAGTAGATTATAATGTCGTTAAGGTAGGCGGTATAAAAGTTGTTTAAGTAATCAAATAGGATATTGTTTATATAGCGCTAATATGTTGCTAGACTATTTGTAAGCTTAAAAGATAACACCTTGCATTTGTATGATTTTTAGCAGGTTGCTACAGCTAGTGCTTGAAATGTGTATATAATGTATTAGTAAGTAAGAATGATGATTAAAGCTAATCTACAATGCGCAGAGCAGTATATATATAAGGGAAAACGGGTCATGTAACAGGCCCGAACAGGCGTAGTCTGTTGTTAGGTCTTAACGGACCGCAAGAGGCCCGGGTTAGTCCGGTAAGACACAACGCTAGCCCGTAAAGGACGACGCTAGTCTGTAACAACCTGCCCGGTCTAGAAGAAGCTTAACGCCTACATCAAGCTAGTAACTTGTAGTCTGCCCAGTCTAATCCATTTGGTGTTCGTATTCCTCAATTAGCTCCTAACAGTCTTCAAGGTCCTTTAGTTAATACCACCAATCATATTTTAAGCCCCATCCTTTCTACTAAATCTAGTATTATATTAAGTACCTAAAACCCTTACATATCACCTGTTTATCTAGTATTCGCTTTACTTTGTATGCGTCTATATCTAGCTTGACAGGGCTAGGTTTGTTAGGGATAGAACGACTGTACGGGTTAAATCCTAGCTCTAGTGCTAGTTCAAGCTAGGCAATAGTAAATACGTTGTAGATTTTCTAGTAATCTAAGATCTTAAGCCTGTAAGCTAGCCTACCAATCCGTTCTAAGACCTTAAACGGACTAGCATACTATTAGTCTAGTTTACAGTTAGTTGCAGACGGGATATTATATTTATAATGCAACTGTAATAGGGCCTAGTTATTAGGGGCAAGGAATATAAGGGTATAACAACAGTCGTAGTAGAACTTCATATTTATAGCAGCAAAGTTTAAGGTATTAGCAGCGTCTATCCGGGCTAATAGGAAGTTGATATTTAAGTTTGTTGTATAATCCACAGTAAAGTTAGAGGTAAATCTATAAGTAATCTTATTAGGGGTATAGTCTATAAAAGAGGCTTAGGAATTATTAAGGACTAATTGGATCTTTAAGAGGTAGCAGGTCTATTTAGTAGGGTCCTTTATTATAGCTAGGAAAAAGCGTAGTATAATCTCTACTGTCTAATTGGTCTATTTGCTTTGCCTGTCTATTTGCAGGTAGTAGGCTGTAGAATATAATAAGTCTACTTTAAAGCGCTCAAATAAGCCTAACTAAAGCTAGAAGAGGAATTTACAGTCTTAGTCTAAGAGAATTACTTTTAGTAGACCCTAATTTGCAATTTAAAGGCGCTCTAATAAGGCCTTAGCCTACTAGTTTGCAGTCTAAGTGCTTTTCTTAAGGATTAAAGTGATCTGTTTAGAGTATTTGCAAGTAACAGATAAAGCATAGTTGAAGCCCCCTTTTAATTTTAGTAGGGTAAGAATGAAGTTAATAGTAATTGTATAAAAGGGCACTTTCAAGCTCTAAATAGGCTGTAACAACTTATAAGGTAAGTGCTAATAGGTCTAAAAAACTAAGCATTCTAAGTAGTAGTATAAGAAGTCTTATACGTACTAAGTGAGATAGCAGATATACTAGGAGCTAGCAGCCTGTTTAAAGGTGCAAGCTGCTTTTAAGTGCTTAACATCTATATAGGCGATTTTTAGGACTTCTCCAATTAGGCTTTATAAGATATAAAGTTGTAAGATATTGCTTTTAATATGCTAAATTAAGCCGTCTTCGTCCTTTAAGAATAAGATAGTAGCCCTATTTTTATCTATAAGGTTACTATTAGCTTTAAGAACACTAATAATCTAGTTGTAGTTAGAGTCTTATTAGTACCTTTTAAGTAGCTGCTATTTGAAACTGTCTAACATTTCTACTAGGAAGGCTATATAGTTGTATGCTATAAGAAGGTCGTTTAGGTTAGTAAAAGCTAAGTCTGTAAAAGCTATATCTTTAGCAGCAAAGTCTAATTCTACGCCCTTTATAATAGGATTAAGGCTTAAAAGCTAAAATAGGGCATTTAGAATTATATTAGATTTACCTTCCTTATAGTACAACTTAATATTAAAACGCTAGATATACTTAGAAGCACAAATTAGTTAGAGATTTAAGCGCTTAGTACTTGTAGTTTTTAGTAAGGACTGCCTAGTAATACTTAAAGAAGCCTTATAGTCTATAAAGATTTATACAGGCAGCTTGGAGGACTCTATTATATACTAAATCTTCTATAAAACTCAAATTAGACTAGCTATTTCTAATTTGGTGGGCTAGTAGTAGTACTTAGCTAGTAAGAGCTTGCAACTTAAAAATATAATAGGTTTAATGCTAGATTTCTTTAAGTAAGCAGGCCTTATAGTAGTAGCAGCTAAAGCCTTAAAATTGTTGTTATAGTTTGCTGTAGCCTGTAAGTTGTCGTCTTTAACGTAGTAGACTACAACCCTAATTCTAAATGCCTTAAAAGCGTTAATGTTAGTGTAAAGCTAGCAGGTAAGGTCGAAATAGACTAAGTACTAAGAGTTAGCAAGTAGTTCTTAAAGTGCCTTAAAAGACTTTATTTCTATTAGAGTAAGAGTGTCTAATAAGGTTTTTAGTGAAAAGGACCTCCTTTATAAACTAGCAGACAGGCCGCCTTGTAGTAGGAGAGTCTTATAGTCCTATAACAAGCTAGTAATAGCAGCATAAAATAAAACATACTACTATAAATAGCTTGTAAGGCTTAAATAGGTCTTAAGCTGTTAGAGGGTCTTAGGGAATTTAAGATTAGCAATAGCTTCTAGCTTTTTAGTTGTAGTAGACAGGCCAAGTGAGTTAACGTGCTATCCTAACAGCTAAATAGATAGGAAACTGATAAAGGCTTTTAACAAGTTAATAGAGATCCTAACAGACAAAAATAATTGAAATATAGTTTGTAAGTGTTAAATATAGTTTGTAAGTGTGTAAGAGGCAATAACAACATTATTAATATAAGTGTAAGCTTATAAGTAGTCCCTTAAGAGAATGTTTATACGCTATTAAACGTATACCAAACTGTTCTTAAAGCTTATAATATAAACATTAAAGTGTTTTTAACTGCAATAAGATATAACAGTTAGTTTGTAACAGTCAAACAGGTAAACTTACTATTAGTAAAAGAAGGAAGCACAATTAACAACTATAATATATTTACAGCCTTATACAGCTACAATTATATCCGTTTAAAAGGGTAACAGGTAGGAATCAGTCTAAGAGATTTAATTGAGTTTGTAGATGTTAACAACTACTTAGCCCTTTTGTTCCTTTAAAGGTAAGGTCTTTCAAACTACAAATATAAGGTAGGAGAATAAGGTACTAGTAGTAGTCTAAGACATTTAGTCCTATTTATAAAGCTTGTTAAAGGTCTTATCTACTACTTTCCTGTCCTTAGTGCCTAACAGATAAACTTTAAGGGCTTTTACTGCTATCTTATTCTCTTAGTTATTTTGTAGTAAGATCTTTATCTACTTATCTTATAAGATATTAATAAAAGTCCTAGTATTAGTTTATATTTTCAAGTATTTGTTAACAACTTAAACAAGCTTAACAACATTTAAGCTGTCTAATAGTCTGTAAATAGTAACTCTATTAAGTAGGACTGTTTTAAGCTTAAAAGCAACTGTTTTAAGTCTAAAAGTAATTGTAGTAGCTGCTGTAAGAGTGCTAAGAGCAGTTATAAACGTAAGAGCTACTATATATATAGCTGCAAGCATAGCAATTGCCTTAATAAACTATTTAGTATGACGCTAACATAATAGCTGCTTTGCTATTACAGTAAGATCCTAGTTAGTAGTCCTAAGAAATGCTAATACTATTAGGGTTTGCTTAGTCTTAAGCTCTTATAAGTAGCTTAATTGCATATTCCATAGTATTTTAATAGGTCTACTAGTATTATTCTTTACTAGGATACCTTTTATATTAGCATTTATAATATATAAGAATAGTAATAGGTAGTTAAGCTTAACAGGCTCAAATAAGAAGTCCTAGTTGGCAACAACTAATAGTAAGTGAATTAGGATTATACTAGTTAATCATAGTAGAATAGAGGTTGTTGCTTTAGCATGTACTAGGAAAAGGTGCTGCTAGTAGCTGGCGCAGACTTGTAGTTGGACTAGGACATTAATATTGTAAGTGCTAATCTGTAAAATCTTATTTAAGAGTAGAATGTCTATTTTCTTAGGCAGTATAACATCTATTCCAACTAGTATGTTAGCATCTAAATAGTTAACAACATATAGCTTACAAGTAATAACAGCTTCTACTAGGCCGTCCTTGTCTTTTCTTAAGACCTATAAAGTGGCAATTATATATTTAGCTGTTATATGCTAATTTCTAGCAATTCTACTAATTTTTAATAGGTTAGCTATAAGCTGGATCTTAACGGATAAGTCTTAAGCCTTTAAGAATTGCTAATTAATAAAGGAGGCAGAGCAGCTTGTATTAAAACAATAAGGCTTTACTTTTAAATCTTTAAATAGGCGGATGAGTGTTATAGTATAAGTAAAACCATAATATCCCATACTAATCCTAATACTAAGTAGTAGGGCACTAGAATGTTTTTTACAAGTAAGTTTGTCTGCTACAAACACCTTTTAGGCTGTAAGTAGTAGTTCTTTGTTTGTATTACTATACAAGTAACACTTTAAGTGTTTAAATAGCTTTGTTTGTAATATAAATAATGCCTAGCACTTATTACAGTTAAAAATTAGTGCTAGTAAGATTGCATAATAGTTCCTTATTGTTTTACAAGCATAATCAGTTAGGATTTCTTGTATATGTAGCTGTAAATAAGGCTAAAAGGTCTTTAAACTAAGCTGTAAACCCTATTTAGTAGGCTGGAAACTCCTTAAGCTAGGCTAGCTACTTTGTAGTATAATTTCCACCTTTATAAAATATACTGTAGTATCTAGTAGGTCTATTTTATTGTAGGAACTATAATATGCGTCTGTTTTGTTATAGACTTTAAGCTGTAAAGCGTTTTTAATGTTTAAGGGTTCTACTTAATAGCTAGATAGTTTTATAGCACTAGCTTTAAACTTAAAAGTAGGATCTTTAAGTGCTAAGTCCGCCTAATAGGTCTTGTTGTTATAGGGGACAGCTATAAAGGCTTATTAGCTAAATAGTTTGAAGTTGCCTAGTAGCTTAAGGTTTAACTAAAAGGAAGTACAATTATCCTAACTGTAAGGCATACTTTAAGTACTAGTAGGACTAGAAGGTTGTCTTTAAAGCTAGTTGGAGTCTTAGTTTTAGTTTGAGACTTAAGTTGCAGTTTAATATTAAGCTTAATATTAAGCTAGCTGGCTAGTAGTATTTGGGCTTAGCTAATTAGATTAAAACTTATATTAGTAAGTTGTATTTAAGCGATAAGGAGGTTTAAGCCTTTAGTTATTTTAAGTGTTTAAGTGGCCTAACAGGCTAAGACGGCTTAGGTATAAGATTAAGGTTAGTCTCATACTAGTAGGTTGCCAGCTAGATCTTAATGTGTGCTAAGGTCCTTAATATTAGGCAGGTTGGGGTTCAAATTAGTAGCATGCTTACTAATAATATAGTCCTTAGTAGTAAGTCGGCTAGTGTGGCTTTAAGCTGTATAGTAGATACTAGTCGAACTAGTTATTTTGTTTTTATAAGAGGACTTTAATAAATTCATTTAAGGATAAGTCCTCAAACAGCTCATTTACAGTCTCTTAGAGTGCTAAGTCGAAGTGCATTTAAACTTAGATGACTAGATAGCGCTTTTACGGATTAGTTAAAACTAGTTTGAGACTGCAAGCTTTAGCAGCAGCTTCTAATATAACTACAAACTTAGTAATTGACTGTTAAAAGTAGCAGTCTTTAACTGAATATTAGGTAGTGTTGTATTTAGCTAAAGCTTTAAATAGTAATAGCTGAAAACGGATCTTTAAGGCTGTATAAAAGCGTTTAACACTTAAAGTAGCTAGATATCCAGCCTGTAAAACATTGTTAAGCTAGTTATTCCATTAAAGCTCAACTTCTCTGTAAAGGTACATGTTAAGCACTTACTTAACCTTAATAGGATTTTAGGTTTTAATAGCCACTTAGATCTAATTGGTAAAGCTATACACGTTTTAATAGTACAGTTTGCCCTCCTTTTCAACGATATCCTTATCCCCTTAGTCTAATAGCATATTAGGGAAGAAATATCCGATTTCTAATGCTTTTAGTGTGGCTTAAGCAGTAGTTTTAGAGCTAGTAGTAGATCCCATACGGCCTACAAGGTCTATAGGATCAGCTGGTAGCTGTAATTAGTGTTAGTGTTAATCAAAGAGGTCTATTACTATTTGCATGATCTCCTAATAGAGCTTTTAGCGTCTGTTAGCGTTAGGATGGGAGGTTCCCTAACTTGTAAACGAATTAGAAGAGCTTGCTATAGTAGTAGTATCCTAGCTGGCAGAGCTAATTGGGTTTGTAATTAGATTATTTCGGTCTATAAGAGAGTTAGTGTGTGACTTAAAGGCTAGTGGCATTGCACTATTAGCTCTTAAGGCAGTCTGTTGTTTTAAGAGTCTCTAAAATTGTTGGATAGTAGTATGAAGGTGGGCTTAAGAGTCTGCCTACTCAACTAGGTAAGGCGATAATTTAGGGGGCTAAGCAGTCAAACGGGAAGCCCTTTCTTAAGAAAATGAAGCTGGTAATAAGCTTAACAGGTAAGCGTGCGACTCAATTGATTGTAGAGTTGCTAAATCGAGGTCGCTAATAAATAGGTGCTTAGTGCAGATGAATGCTTATAGTTGACTAGCAAGCTCTACAAGGGGGTTTGTAGGCATAAACAAAGTAGTAATAGTGCTCTTAAAATAATAGAGAGACTTTTAGATAGTGCTTTTAAGGATGGAGAGGCTTTTAATAGTGCTCTTAAAACAATAAAGAGACTTAAATGGTGCTCTTAAAACAATAGAGAGACTTATATAACTAGCTCTTAGAGGTACACTTA